>Ga0224529_1001718_pt1 | contig 12327 bp, 8 predicted proteins | sample CBST50metaG_FD_179893 | JGI IMG/M metagenome (GOLD analysis project Ga0224529, IMG submission 179893) | Peat soil microbial communities from Stordalen Mire, Sweden - C.B.S.T50 | ecosystem: Environmental > Terrestrial > Soil > Wetlands > Peat | place: Sweden: Norrbotten County, Stordalen Mire... | reverse complement strand
CCATCGAGATATTGCATGAGGAGCTTGGTGGAGGAGCGGTAGTCCCAGTGCAGGCGCTGCTTCCAAAGCTCTGCCTCGGCCTCAAGCAAGGGGCGCAAGGCGGGCGCGGCAAAGTGCCGGAGATCGAGGATTTCGAAAGAAAGGCCCGAAGCCATACTTTTTCCAGATAACGGGTTACAGATTCCAGATGACAGGGAACTGTGGGCAGTTTAGCGGCTGCCCACGAGATAGACTATCAGCCCCTGTTCGGGCCAACCGAAAAGTTGTTCGTAGGAGCGGCCTTCAAGGTACTGATTGAGCGCGTCCTGGGTGTGCAGATCGGCTCCGCCGCGACCGGTGGCGCGTATGACGAGCAGGTGCTGTTCGTCGGGGACGCCGCTTTCTTCGTAGTTGACGACCTCACGATTGCGATAGTAAGAGAGTCCATACTCCATGTCGCGGCGAACACGAAAGACAGCCACGGTTTCGTTCTTGGGAACGACGGAGGCGAGCTGTTCAGCGAGGGGCCGAGCGCTGTAGGAGCGGTCAAGGAGCTGGATGACGCGCTTGGTCTGGCTGATGGCGGGAATGCCGAAGAAAGGGCCAACGCCATAGAGGAAGAGCACCAGGACCATGAGTACAGCGGAGGTGACCAGACGCAGATGAGCCACGCCAAATCCCTTGACCACTATGAGAATGAGCAGAGCTGCACCGGTGGAGGCCAGCAGGGCCACAAGGAGAGCCGAGGGTGGAGGCATCTGGTGGGGGTGCACGACAAACCAGGGCAAAAGCAGGGCAAACAGGGTAACGACACCAGAGAGGAAGGCGTGGCCCCCAAGCAGCCATCGGTTAAGCCCGTTCCGGCGGCAGCGGAAGAGGTAATCTCCGGTGAGGATGGTGATGGGCGGAATGGAGGGCAGAATGTAGCCGGGCAGCTTGGACTGCGAGAAAGAGAAGAAAAGAATGGGGATAAGCGCCCACAGGATGAGAAATTCCGGGAAGGCGTCGCCCGGTTGTCCGGGGCAGGGTTGGGAGTGGGAAGAGCGACGCGCCCGCCAGCCCGCAACCGAGGTCTGGATGCCGTCGATCACTGCGCGGACGGCGATGACAGTCCAGGGCATGATGGCCAGCAGCACGACGACGAGGTAGTACCAGAAAGGCTGCTGGTGCTGGAAGCGATTGGTTCCAAAGCGCTCGAGGTTGTGTTCCAGGAAGAATTCGCGGAAAAAGGTGGGGTTCTGGTGTTGCACGGCGATGAACCAGGGGAGGACGATGGCAAAGTAGAGCAGAGCGCCGGGCCACCAGAAGGAGCGGCGGAGGATGGACCAATCGCGGCGGAGGGCGGCGAAAGTGGAGATGATGACCAGAGCGAGGAAGGGGGCGACGGGCCCTTTGGCGAGAGTGGCGACGCCGGTAAAGAAATAAATGTCGAAGAGCCAGAATTTGGAGTCGGTTTCGTACCAGGCGTACCAGCCGAGGAGTCCGATGGCCAGAGGCGCCGCCATTTGCATGTCAGTGGACGCGCCGCGGGCAAAGCCGATGATGCCGGCGCAGGCAACGGTGATGATGGCGGCGTCGAGGTGTCCGCCAGGGCGGAAGCGTCGCATATGGAGGTAGATGAGGGCGACCATGATGAAGGCGAAGGTGGCCGAGGGGAGGCGAGCGGACCAGTCGTGGACGCCGAACTCCTGAAAGACGAACATGGCTCGCCAGTAGTAGAGGGCGGGCTTTTCAAGCCAAGGATGGCCGTAGAGGTAAGGGGTGACACAGGCGCTGAGCTTGCTTTTGATCGAATGCGCGGAGTCGAAGCGGTCGAGCATTTCGTGGGCGATCTGCGCGTAACGAGGCTCGTCGGCTCCCACCAGCCCCAATTCAGCGCCGCCTAAAAGCGGGGTAAGCCCGTAGTCAAGAAAGAAGACGGTGAAAAGGAGGAAGACGACAGCCTCTAGAACGCCCTTGCGGGGGGGCAGCCGCCAGTGCAGTTCGCCGGGCGAATTGGGATCCTCTGGAAGCAGAAAAGGTTCCAGGTAGCCGAGGGTCCAATCGGGCAACCGTTTGCGTAAACCTCGCGGTAGATCGGGAGCAGATAGTTCTTGAAAATTTTCCACTTCCAGCGTCTCTCCAATAACAGGCCTTAATTATTATTTTGGCGCAGACGACCGAATCAAGCCTTACCAGGCAGTTGCGTCGTAGCGAATTTGAGCTGACAGGTTCCCACGCCTGGCAGGATTCGCAGAGTTCGTGCGCGCATCAACAGGGTCAAGGCTATCAGATTCACGTGAAAACTCAATGGGGTACGGGGCCGGTTGCCTCGGCGAGGCTGGCGACGGCAGGCCGCAACTCGGCCAGAATCCGGTCGAGAGCACTGAAGAGCGGGCCAGACAGAGAGCAGCCGGAAGCGGTTTCGTGGCCTCCGCCGCCAAGACGCTCGGCGAGTGCGGCGACGTTGATTTGGCCTTTGCTGCGCATGCTGAGACGGACGGAGTGATCGGGCATTTCGCGCAGGAAGACGGCGGCCTCGACGCCTGTAACGGAGATGGCGAAGTTGACGATTCCCTCGCAATCCTCTTCGGCAGCGCAGGTGCGGATCACGTCCTGATGGGTGACCCAGAGCCAAGCTAAACGGCCTTCGCGCTTGAGGTTGCTGAGGGCCGCGCCGAGCAGCAGGAGGCGGGAAGCGGTGGTGGAAAAATAAAGATCGCGGGCGATGCGGATAGGATCTGCCCCGGCCAGCACCAGATCGCGGGCTAGGCCGAAGGTGGAGGCGCGGGTGGAGCCGTAGCAGAAACTACCGGTATCAGTGAGCACCGAAGTGTAGAGGCAAGTGGCCATTTCGGGGGTGACGGTGGCTCCGGCGGCTTGGGCCAGCCGGTAGACCAGTTCGCCGACGCTGGCGGCATGGCGGTCGATCCAGTTGAGATGACCGAACTGCTGTCCGCTGATGTGGTGATCGATATTGATGAGGAAAAACTTGTCGAGGCCGTGGAGTTTGGTGCGGGGCAATCCATCGCATTCGAGCAGGATGGCCGCATCATAGGAGCCCTCTACGGCAGGCGCGATGTGGATTTCGGCGGCGCCGGGCAGCGCTTGATAAACAGCCGGAATCCGGTCCGCGGTGTAGAGATCGGCGTGCTTACCCATCTGGTTGAGCACCATGCCCAAGGCCAGCATGGAGCCAACCGCGTCGCCGTCCGGCTGCGCGTGGGAGCAGACCAGAAAGCGCTGACCGCGGCGAAGCACATCGAGAATTACCTGGATGTGCTCCGCCGACGACTCCGGCGACGGCGCTGTGAGTGAAACGTCGGCGGGGGGTGCAGGCGGATTCTGAAGGGAGGCATCCATTGTGCGGCTACTTGGTGCGGCTATTCTGCTACGGGAGACTGAACTGCGACAGGGGGTTGATCCGGCTGCGCCTTTTGCCGCTTGCGCTGGCGGCCCATGAGCTCTTCGATACGGGCCTGGAAGCGGCCGGAGCGGTCGGCGAGGAAGGTGAGTTCGGGAATGTGGCGGACGCCCATGCGCTCCTTGAGCTCATAGCGGATGAAACCTTTGGCGGCTTCGAGGCCGGCCACGGTGTCTTTTTCGGCTTGGGCGATGTCGGGCACAGCGCTATCAAGCGCCACATAAACCAGCGCCGATTTGGCGCCGGGATTAAGGGCGACTTCGGTGACGTAGCAGAAACCGATGCGAGAGTCGGAAAGTTCGCCCTCGATCATGGCGCCTATTTCCTCGCGCAAGGTTTCAGCGACTCGGTCTTGATGATGTTTTCGTGCTCTATGTTCGGGCATGATCCCCTCCACGGGGGTGAACGTTTCAGAATAACAGAGGCTACAAAATGAGCGTCGGGCTATTTGGTGTGTCATGCTCCGTAAAAGGAGCCGCAACCCTGGAGAGGGTTGCGGCTCCTTTTACGGTTATGGGCGTTGATTCAGATTGACTTACATGCCTTCTTTGACGCCTTCGACGAAGGCCTTGAGCTTGCGGCTGCGGCTGGGATGGCGCAGCTTGCGCAGGGCTTTGGCTTCGATTTGGCGGATGCGCTCACGGGTGACCTGGAAGCTTTGGCCGACCTCTTCCAGGGTGTGCTCGGAGCCGTCTTCGAGACCGAAACGCATCTTGATGACGCGCTCCTCACGCGGCGTAAGAGTGCGCAGAACCTGCGAGGTGTACTCCTTGAGGTTGACGCTGATGACCGCCTCGGAGGGCGAAACCGCCTGACGATCCTCGATGAAGTCGCCGAGGTGAGAGTCTTCTTCCTCGCCGATGGGGGTTTCGAGCGAGATGGGCTCTTGCGCGATCTTGAGCACTTTGCGCACCTTGGCGACGGGAATGTCCATGCGGCGGGCAATCTCTTCGCTACTGGGCTCGCGGCCCAGCTCCTGCACCAACTGGCGGCTGGTGCGGATCAGCTTGTTGATGGTTTCGATCATGTGCACCGGGATACGAATGGTGCGGGCCTGATCGGCGATGGCGCGGGTGATGGCCTGACGAATCCACCACGTAGCATAGGTCGAGAACTTGTAACCGCGGCGGTATTCGAACTTGTCAACCGCCTTCATCAGGCCGATGTTGCCCTCCTGAATGAGGTCGAGGAACTGGAGGCCGCGATTGGTGTACTTTTTGGCGATGGAGACTACAAGCCTGAGGTTGGCTTCGATCAGCTCGCGCTTGGCCTGCTCGGCGTCCATGTCGCCCTGGATCATTTCGCGCTGCGTGCGCTTGAGTTCAACAATAGAGACACCGGCGTCGGCTTCGATTTTTTCGAGGTCGGTACGGCAGTTTTTCTGCTGGCGCTTGTACTCTTTTTTGAGATCCTCGCTCTTGGAGGACTCGAATTTCTGTTCGAGGGAGCGGATCTGGCGCTCCAGAGTGCGCATGGTGTCAACCGTCTTGTTGACCTTGTCGAGCAGGCGCTTGCGTTCCAGAGCGGTGTACTTGAGTTCGCGCACGATGCGGGAGATGAACACCCGTTCGCGGGCGATGAGCCAGCGGGTGTGGCGAGCGACGGCAACCTTGGCCTTGGCGGCGGGGGCGGCCTGCTTTTCTTCGAGCTTGGCGATATTCTTCAGGTGCTTGATGAGCAGGTCGATGCGTACGACGGTGGTTTTGACGCGCGACAGCACCACTTCTTCGGTGAGTTCTTCCTCGTCGAAGACCACCACTTCCTTGACGTTGCGGACGCCGCGCTTGAGGTCTTCACCGAGAGCCACAATCTCGCGAATGACGATCGGCGAGCGAGAGATGGACTTCATGACGCGCAGTTGTCCGCGCTCGATGCGCTTGGCAATTTCGACTTCGCCCTCGCGGGTGAGCAGGGGTACGGTGCCCATTTCGCGCAGGTACATGCGGACCGGATCGTTGGTCTTTTCCAGGGTTCCGGGGGTCAGATCGAGTTCGACGTCTTCGCCTTCTTCGGCTTCGAAGTCCTTGTCACCGGTGAACTTGGGGCTGTCGAGCAAGTCGATTCCCTGTGTGCCGATGGTGGTGATCAGATCGTCCAGGTCGTCGGGCGACGAGCCTATCTCGTTGGGCAGAATCTCGTTGACGTCACCATAGGTGAGGTAGCCTTTTTCCTTGCCCACTTCAATCAGGCTGTCAATGTCATGTTCGAACTTGCCGTCGATTGCCAAATGATTCCTACTCTCCTTGGTACTCCCAGCTATGCTGGGGGGTGCCAGATTTCTTCGCAGCTTGGGGATGCATCGTCCCTGGCCATGCTGCGCGCAATGCAGACTCAGCACCGTTTTGCGCGGCGGTGCGGGGCTGGACTCAAACGCCAAGAATATTTCTCGATGAACAAATAATCGAGAAGCCTGGCGCTTGTAGACACAGACCTTCATTAACCCGCATAATCAATGCGGCTTCAAGGGTTTACTCGGAACAGGATGACAAGCGCATCAGGATTTACCTGGGTCGCCCGCGAGCCGGGGCTCATTATTGGGGCAAAGGGGCGCGCATCCTCACAGAGATTAATAGAATACCACGAGCAGTCCCGATTCCACCAGCTAAAAAACCCGATTTGTCAAGTCCTTTTTCCTTGGGCTACCGCAAGCCTAGAGCTGGGGGATTTTTCCTCGCTCTCGCTCCCGCTTTCGTATACCCCTGCTGAATAGACGCTAGAAACCGCGCGGGGACGCAATAATCCTGACCTATGCCCGGTGTGAGGGCACGGGCGACGGCAGTCGTTGGCGGGTACAGATGGCTTGGAATGGGAAAGAGCAAGACCTATCGCCGTTCAATCCAGTACACTGGCTTGAATCCCTTCATCGAGGAATCCCACGGATGTCCTATCTTTATGTCGTCGTTTTAGTCGTAATTGTGGTAGCTCTGCTGGCGGTTGCGCTTTATCGCACCTCTCAGGTAAAAACCAAGGCCGACTATTTGGTGGCTGGTCGTTCGCTGCCGGCGGTCGTGCTGGTGCTGACCCTGCTGACCTCGTGGATTGGGGCGGGATCGCTTTTTGCGGGCGCGGAGAACGCATACAAAAATGGATTTGCCGCCCTGTGGCAACCGGCTGGGGGCTGGCTGGCGTTGTTGCTGATCTACTTTATTGCGCCGAGGGCGCGGAAATTTGCGCAATTTACCCTGCCTGACCTGCTTGAAGTTCGCTATAACCAGACGGCGCGGGTGCTCGGCACGATTGCGATCCTGTTTGCGTATGTCGGCATTACCAGCTACCAGTTCAAGGGCGGCGGGGATGTGCTGCACATGATTTTTCCCGAGACAGTTACGCCGGAGCTGGGCACGTTTATTATTGCCGCGTTTGTGATTTTGACGACGGCGCTGGCGGGCATGTCGTCGGTGGCCTACATGGACGTGGCGATTGGGACGTTGGTGACGGTGATCTGCATTATTGCCGCGCCGTATCTGTTTTTGCAGGCGGGCGGCTGGGCGGGGCTGCATCAGTCGTTGCCGGTTGAATACTTTCAACCGCTGGGCAACTACCGGTTCAGCCCCGACCACGTGCGCCAGTCGGTGGGGATGGGGATGATTCGGGCGCTGGAATTTTTGGTGCCGACGATGCTGCTGATGTTGGGCAATCAGGTGATGTATCAGAAGTTCTTTTCCGCGAGATCGGAAAAAGACGCGCGGGTTTCGGTGATCGGCTGGATTGTGGGCACGGTGGTTCTGGAGACGCTGATTGTGGCCATCGCAATCTTTGGGCGAGCGCTTTATCCCACTGGCGAAGTGGCGCTGCATCCGCGCGAAGTGATTCCTTACACGGCGCGGCACGGGTTGCCCGCCTTTATGGGGGCGCTGCTGCTGGGCGCGGTTTTTGCCAAGGTGATTTCGACGGCTTCGAACTATCTGTTTTCGCCGGCCACGAACTTGGTGGAGGACGTCTATGTGCGTTACATTTCGCCCCAGGCCTCGAACAAACAGGTGCTGATTGTTTCGCGGCTGGCGGTGGTTCTGCTGGGCTGCTGGGCGCTTTATCAGGCGGTTTATGCCGAAAGCATTTTACAAAAGATGCTATGGGCCTACACGATTTATTCGGCCGCGCTGACGCCGGTGGTGCTGGCGGCTTTCTACTCGAAGCGAGTGACGGCGTGGGGCGCGGTTTCGGCTATCGGCGCGGGAACGGCGGTTACTCTGCTGTGGGATGTGCAGGCGGTGCGGAGCCTTTTTCCGCCGATTCTGGCGCAGCGCGACGCTATCTTTCCGGCGCTGGTGGTGGCGGTCACGGCCATGGTGGTGGTGAGTTGCTTTACGCCCAAACCCGGGCTGAAACAGTTGAAGCAGTTTGAGAATTAGTTTAGTAGCGTTTTTGTAGATCTGGCTTCATGCTCTCCCACCCTCCGCTAGAAAAAAGCGAAGGATGGTGGGTAACCCAGCCGCGACCAAGTACCCATCCAGAAGCACCCAACCAGGAGGAGGCGACCAGGAGGAGGCGAAAAAATTCTGTGCGGTGAGGGGGAATGGCCTTACACTGGCGGTGACATTTGAAGGTGGAGCTATGCCAATTGCGCAATTGACTTTGGAAATTCGCATTGAGCATGCCCAGTCGCTGAAGGACCGGCGGCAGGTGGTGCGCTCGCTGAAGGATCGGCTACGCCAGAACTTCAATATTTCGGTGGCGGAGATGGACGAGGCGGTAATCTGGCAGTCGGCCACCCTGGGGGTGGTGGCCATCTCCCGCTCGCGCGACTACCTGCACGGATTGATTGAAGAGGTGGAGCGCGCCGCCCGCCAGATGATCAACGAATTGGGTGCGGAACTGGCTGACGCCTTTTGGGATTACGTGGAGAGTTGAACGGGCTGCGGCGCGGCCTGGGTTTGAGAACTGCGCATCTGGGCGATCATGGCTTGCTTGCGCGCGGCCATCTCGATCAGGCCGGCGCGCACTCGCTCGATTACCGGACCCCAGTTGTTTTGGACCGTTTGGCGCACCAGACAAGCGGAGGGGTACCAAGGGCAGTCCTCGCGATCGAGCAGCCAACGCCAATCTGGCACCTTGGGCAGCAGCACCCAGAGCGGCCGGCCCAAAGCTCCGGCCAGATGGGCCATTGAGGTGTCAACGCTAATGACCAGATCGAGAAACTTCATCAGCGCGGCGGTGTCGGCCATATCCTCAATCATCGGCGCCAGATTGGTCACCTTGGTTTTTCGTGCAACCAGGTCCGCCGCTGCTTCTCCAATTTGCAACGAGTAAAAATGCACACCTTCCAGGTCAAAGAGTGACGCAAGCAGATCCAGAGGCACGTTGCGGATGCGATTCTTGGGGTGAGTCGGGTTGCCCGCCCAAACGATTCCCACACGCAACCCCTCGGCTGGCCAGCCGATAGAGGCTGCTTTGGCCAGCGCCTCCTGAGGTGGGGCAAGATACGGCACCCGCGCCGGAATGGTCTCCAGAGTGGTGCCACAGGCCAGCGGCAGGCTCAGTAGCGGGCAGCGAAAATCGAAGGGGGGCAGCGGCTCGCCGACGCCGACCTGCGGGTCAATGCCGGGAATCTGCGCGGCCAATCGCCGCAAGCCGGCGGGAAGGTCGAGCAGTACCCGGCCACCAGCCGCCTGCACCAGCGGCACATAACGCAGAAATTGCACGGAATCGCCCATGCCCTGCTCGCCATAGAGCAGAATCCGAGCGCCGTTGAGCGGTTGGCCCTGCCACAAGGGGTGGGTAAAGACCCGCGGCGAAAAGACGCTCCAGCGCACCTCGTAATTGCGCCATCCGTTCAGAAAGTCGCCCTGGAGGAGCTGGAGAATGCTGCGGTTCATGAGAGCTTCGCCATAGTCGGGGCGCTGGGCAAGGGCGCGATTGCACCATGCGACCGCCTCCGGCAGGTTGCCCAGGTCGAAGTGGACATTGCAGAGGCAGTTAAGAGCTTTGGGATGGTCTGGCTTGAGCTGGACCGTGCGCATGTACCAGCGGATGGCCTCGTCCAGATCGCCACGCAGATGTAGCGCGTCGCCCAGGTTGCAGCAGAAGTTGGGATTGTCCGGCGAGATTTTAAGCGCCTGGCGAAAACAATCAATGGCCTCGTCAAGCCGGTTTTGCTGCCGGTAGACGGTGCCGAGGTTGATGAGGGCGTCGGCGTAACCAGGGTTGATGGCCAGCGTCTGCTTGTAAAGAGCTTCGGCTTCGTCATACTTTTTATCGGCGAGCAGTACGTTGCCCAGGTTGAAGCAGGCCTCAAAGCGCGCTGGATCTACCTGGAGCGCGCGCCGGAAGCAGGCAATCGCGGCTTCGTTTTGACCCAGGGCGAGGAGGGTGTTGCCCAGGTTGGAGTGGTAGTAGGCCTGACGTCCGTTGATGGCGATGGCGTGGCGGATCATGCGCTCGGCAATCTGGTAGCGCTTGGTATTGAAAGCGGCCATGCCCAGCAGGTAGAGAGCATCGGAGTAGTGCGCGTCGAGAAACAGAATTTGCAGGCAATAGCGCTCGGCCTCGGCCATGTTGCCGGCGTTATATTCGCGCAGGGCTATCGCCATCTGCATTTGAATTTTGGTGGTCACGTCGTTTTTCGTCGCAGCGCCCGCATGCCGGGGTGGAGCAGAGGGTTTCCGTTTCATCGGGCCGATCCAAGCCTTTCCCAAGAGATCTCATTTTGCATTGGCAAAGCTGGCTGCTCCCCGCCGTGGGGCTTGCAAGCCGCAGGCTGTTTGGGCGCAGGGAGCCCGCGCAGCAGTCAATGCAATTGACGGTCCACGTGGGGAGAGAAATGTTAGAAATGGCTCAAACAGTGTTGGGGGTGGATCAATCAGGATGCGCCTGGTAGCGCAGAATCCAGTCTTGTTGCTCTTGGGTGTTGGGAACAGCGAGGCCGCGGGCCGCAGTAATGGCCTTCAAGGCTGCGCGTGGCCGCCAGCCCAGGTGGATCAGGGTGCAAGCCGCTACCAAAGTGGCTCGACCGATGCTGCCGCGGCAATGAACGCCGATATGCTCTGGCTTGCGCAGCCGCTGGGCCAGCCCGGAGACGAAACGGCGAAAGGCGGCGGTATCGGGCGGGACATGAACGTCTGGAATGGGGAAGGAGAGAAAGTCCATTCCAGCAATTTTCGCCAGCGGGCCTTCCTTGGCAAGGCCAAGCATCTCGGCCTCGTCCTTTTCGAGCATGGAGACGAGGGTTTCGATGCCAGCCTTCTTGAGGTTGAACAACTCATCTTTGAGCCCAGCGCCGCCCTCTGGCCTGAGTACAACGGCCAGGGGCGCGAGCGGGTCGCCTTGGATCCAGAAGACCTTGTCCATGGGGCTATACTCCCACAAACTGTTCGATGCGCTCGTGCACACTGAGTACGCCCAGGCCGAGGGTTGCGCCGTCTTCCATGAGGGGAATCAGCTTGTCGAAGGTGGGGCCGGAGGAAAGGCCAGTGAGAGCGATCCGCACGGGGTAAAAAAGCTCCGGACCTTTGACGCCGGTGGCGGCCTTGACCTCGTTCATCCAGGCTTTGAAGTTCTCTGGAGTCACGGGGCCGGTGTGGGCGCGGATGCGCGTGGCCAGTTCGCCGAGTACGGTGCGGGCTGAATCCGCAGCCAGAATTGGGGCGTTTTCCGGGTTCTGGCGGAAGGCTTCGGCGTCGAAGATCAAAACCTGAGCGGCTTTGGCGGGAAGTTGGTCAAGGTGATCGACGGTGGGAACAAAGAGGGCGAGAAGGTGGAGGAACCAAGCCTGAATGGGCGCGGGAATTTCAGAAAAAACGGGGGAGTTTTGTGGGAGATTTCCCTCGGGGGCTAAAGCCCCGGTTTCACGGGAGGGATTGATGTACGGGCTAAAACCCGTACCCTTCCCGCTAATGCTGTCATCCTTCCCGGTAGAATCGGCTGCGTCGGGAGTGGGCAAGAGGTTGGCGAAGTAGCCCCAGGCAAGTTCGGCCAGCCGCTCGGGCGCGGCTTGCTTCAGGTAGTGGCGGTTGAGCCAGTTGAGTTTGTCGAAGTCGAAGATGGCCGGGCTGGGGGTGACCCGCTCAAGGGTAAAGGCGCGAGTGAGTTCCTTGAGGGTAAAGGTTTCGGTCTTGCCGTCTTCGGCACCCCAGCCGAGCAGGGCCAGGTAGTTGACCAAGGCTTCGGGCAGATAGCCCATCTCGCGAAAGGTGGCGATGGAGGTTGCGCCGTGGCGTTTGCTGAGGCGCTCACGGTCGGCACCGAGAATGGTGGAGAGGTGGGCGAACTCCGGCACTGGCCAGCCGAAAGCCTGGAAGATGGCCACTTGCTTGGGGGTGTTGGAGATGTGGTCGTCGCCGCGAATGACGTGGGTGACGCCCATCAGCGCGTCATCAATGGTAACTACGTAGTTGTAAACCGGAACGGCGGCGCAAGGTTCGCCCTCTTTGCCAATTGCCGAGCGGACGAGAATGGGGTCGGAGACCGTTTCAGCGGCAAACTCAACCTCGCCGCGCACCATGTCGTGAAAGCGCAGAGGCTCAGGGCCGATTTTGAGGCGGACGGCGAAGGGCTTGCCGGCGGCAAGATTGGCCTCGACTTGAGCTGGCGTGAGGGCGCGACAGCGACCGGAGTAGACCAGCGAACCATGTTCAGCCACGGCCTGGGCGCGCTCGGCTTCTAGCTCCTCGGGGGTGCAGAAGCAGCGGTAGGCTTTGCCCTCGGCGAGTAGTTTTTCGGTGTGCGCCGCATAGATGGGCAGCCGCTCGGATTGCCGATAGGGGCCGTAAGCGCCGATTTCGTTTTCGCGACCGGTGGGCGGACAGGCTTGGCCGGGGCGGCAAGGGCCTTCGTCCCAATCTAATCCCATCCAATGCAGGTCTTCGAGGAGTTGCGCTTCAAAGCGCGTCTCGGAGCGTTCGAGGTCAGTGTCTTCAATGCGAAGCAGGAATTCGCCGCCGGTGCGGCGGGCGAAGAGCCAGTTGTAGAGGGCGGTGCGCGCGTTGCCCACGTGGAGCAACCCAGTG
>Ga0224529_1001717_pt1 | contig 12328 bp, 11 predicted proteins | sample CBST50metaG_FD_179893 | JGI IMG/M metagenome (GOLD analysis project Ga0224529, IMG submission 179893) | Peat soil microbial communities from Stordalen Mire, Sweden - C.B.S.T50 | ecosystem: Environmental > Terrestrial > Soil > Wetlands > Peat | place: Sweden: Norrbotten County, Stordalen Mire... | reverse complement strand
CTGATATGGACGGCGGCAAGCATTGCGCGTTCGGTAATCATTGAATAGCCTCCGAGTGTTGCACGCCGAAGCGAACAAACTCCGGCGTGTGGGTGATGGCGGTGTCCCGCGCCGCCGCGTCGCGCATCGCCATGACGCGCATTTCGGTTGGCATACGGTCGAGATACTTGAGTCCTCTGGCCACCGAGTTGTCGGTCATGGCCCTGCCCAGCGCCGTTGCGACTGCGATCTGTGCCGAGGTCTCCGCCGGAAGCGGTGCCGTCTCCGGGTTGAGCAGAATCTCGTCGATCGACGGCAACTGGCGGAAGAGCCGCAGGAATGCAATCAACTCCGCAGCCGCCGCAGGCCCAACCGTGCCATCGAGCAACTGCGCCTCGAACTCGCTTGCCCCGGATAGGAAGGTGGTCTTCTGCCGGTTGGCAATGCCGCGCAGAACATTGGAGGCCATCTCCCAGGAGCGGGGAGTGGGCCAGGCATTGGCGTCCGAGGTCGCATCGGCGGTATGCAGCAAATCCGGCTTGAAACGCAGAAACGCGATGATCTCCGGCCGCACGCCCGCGCCCACGGCCCACTTGCACCAGTCGTTCAAGTCGGCTTCGAGTTCCAGGTGAACGAAGCGGTTGCGCAACGGCCGCGGCATCGAGAAATGTACGCCACGCTCGGAGGCCGGATTGCCGGCGGCGATGACGACCCACCCGTCAGGGAGCACGTATTCGCCGAGTTTGCGGTCAAGCACCAGTTGGTAGCAACCGGCCTGCGTCATCTGCGGCGCCGACGTCAGCTCATCGAGAAAGAGAATGCCCTTCCCGACAGTAGGAAGGAACTTGGGCGGCACCCATTGAGTCTGATCATCCTTGATGCGCGGCAGTCCCCGCAGATCAACCGGATCGAGTTGTACCGCGCGAACGTCCAGGAAATCAAAGTCGAGATCGTCCGCGACTTGGGCGACGATTTGCGATTTTCCGACGCCACACGCGCCCCAGATATGCAGAGGCACACGTTCGCCGATCAGCGCATGAAGCGCCTCATACAGTTTGGATGGTTTCATTCGGATTCACCTCTGGCGGAATACTGGTTCGGGTGTGAAGAATGGCCGGTCGGCCATCTATTCGGGGATGCGTTGGACTGCCGTGCGGCCGCTTTGGGGCGGAACAGCGACGGCGATATAAACTGATTCCTGAATGAATTTATCAAGGGATCAGCAAATCGAGACGCTTCAGGTCGCGCTCAAGGCGGCCCGTGAGAACGAGAACCGGTGGATGGAAATCTCCGCCGAGTTCTCCACTGATCCTGAACGGATGGAGCAGTGGTCCAGCACGGCGAAACTTAGGCGGCTCGAAGTCGAACGGATCGAGGCGCTTTTGGCCGGCGCGGCTGACCCTTGCGGCTTGGCGCAACCAGTGCACAGTGAGACGGTTGAAACGAAAAGCAGTATGGGGGAGACGGCATGAACGAAACGGAAATGAAAGCAGAGTTGGAGCGGCTGCGAGCAGAAAACGCAAAGCTCAAGAGCAAGGATTCAGCAGGGTTGAGTCTGAAGGTCAGCGAGAAAGGCGCCGTATCCCTCTACGGAATGGGACGTTTCCCCGTCACCCTCTACAAGGAACAGTGGCTCCGTATACTTGCCAGCGCTCCTGAGATCGAGACGTTCATCCGCGAAAACGACAGCAAGCTCAAGACCAAGGAATAGCGGCGTCTACAACATCCTTCTGAGTTGCTCCTCAAGTGATAACGCGGATTTTGCGTAATTCGAGACGCCTGATAGACGAATGCTCTTAAATGATTATTTCAACGTCAGGTACTTTGCGTGAGGCGAGAATTCCTCCTGACTACATGGGTGTTTCCCGTACCTGAACTCCTTGAACCGCCAATTGAGGTTCGCGGTAGTGCCGATTGGCCCATATCCCTACGAACATGGCGCTTCTTCAATGAACGGTCTAAACTGTGAGCGTGTTTTCTGCGGGAGACCGTCTCAACGATGAAAAGACAAGAATCCCATATCATCTATTCCCCAAGCGATCTTGTTCGCTTTGCTCAATCGCCGTTTGCTTCGTGGATGGACCGGTATTACTTGGAGCACCGCGATGCGTTGATACCTGACCAAGAGACCGAGGATCAGAAACTCATCGCGCGAACCGGAGACCAGCATGAATACGCCATGCTGGAGGAGTTCAAGTCGTCCGTCCCCGATTTGGTGGAAATTCTGAAAGATGATGCCGCTGCTGCCCATCAGGACACGATTGAAGCCATCAAGGCGCAGGTCCCTATTATCTATCAGGCGGCATTGAGAGATCGGCAATTCGCTGGCTTTGCTGACTTCCTCATACTCGACGAGACGAGGCGATATGAGGTATGGGATACGAAACTTGCTCGCTCACCCAAACCGCATTATGCCATTCAACTTTGCTGTTATTCGGAAATGTTTGCCGCCACCACAGGGGAGCAGATACCGGAGAAGTTCGGGATCATTCTCGGAAGCAAGAACCGAGTTGAATTTAGGATAGAGGACTTCATTCACTACTACCGACGCGTAAAGGCGAACTTCCTTTCTATGCAGGAGAGCTTCACCGGAAATATGGCAGATCGCCCCGAGCCGCTCCCGATGGCTGATCATGGCCGCTGGACGTCTTATGCGGAGAAATTCTTTGACGACACAGATCACCTCGTTAGAGTCGCCGGAATCACTGTTAGTCAAATCAAGAAGCTGAAAGGATCAGGCATTGGAACGATGGTGGATCTAGGTGCGGCCTCAGGAGCATCGGTTCCCAAACTTGCCGCCGACTCGTTTGAAAAGCTCGTCGCCCAGGCCCGCCTCCAATGTCAAACACGCGCTGACCGGTTGAAGAAGCCGGATGCACCCGCACGATATGAGATTCTGCCCCAGATTGGCGCGAACGGTGAATCCATTGGGCTTGCCGCACTGCCTCCTGATCATACTGCCGATGTATATTTCGATATCGAAGGCTATCCTCTCTTACCAGGGGGTCTTGAGTATCTCTTCGGGGTCTGTTTCGTAAATGAACGAACTGGTGCGCTAGAGTTCCAAGACTGGTGGGCACATGACCGAACCGAGGAAAAGCGCGCTTTCGAGGGATTTATCGACTGGGTCTACGAACGTTGGAAATCAAGCCCAGATATGCACATCTACCATTACGCTGCATACGAAGTGAGCGCAGTGAGGCGACTGAGCACTCGCCATGACACCCGTCAGGATGAAGTAGATACCCTACTCAGAAACGAGGTGTTTGTCGATCTCTATCAGACCGTCCGCCACGGTCTACGCATCGGCGAGGACAGCTACTCTATCAAGTCGGTGGAGCATCTCTATAGGCCAGCGCGTTCTACCGAAGTCGCCACCGCTCTTGATTCCATTGTTCAGTATGCACACTGGTTGGAGAGCGGCCAGCCGCGCGGATGGCCGGACAGCACAATCCTAAAAGGGATACGTGAATACAACGAGGATGATTGCAGGTCTACGGCGGAATTGCTGCAATGGCTAAGAACAGTTGCGGAAGAAAGCGATATCAACGTCACATACTCTCTCGCTCTCGCGGCTGCCGCAGCGGCACCCGCTCAAACGCCTCCGAAAGTGCTGCCGCCAGAGGTTATCGCGAGACTTGCGACCATAAGAACGCTTCGCGAACGGGGCGATGAGTTCTCCCTGGCTCTTGCTGACTTGCTAGATTTTCACCGCAGGGAAGAAAAACCGATGTGGTGGCGGATGTTCGACCGCTCCGTGGCAACAGCAGAAGAGCTTCGCGACGATTCGGGATGTATTCAAGGTGTTCGGACTGTTGGCTTCCCGACCACAGAGAAGCTATCGCAAGTGCAAACATACCGCTTCGATCCGTCACAGGAATGCAAACTCACTGCTGACGGAAAGACCTCTGTCATGTTCACGTATGACCTTGAGGGAAAATTCACCCTGGCCGCGCTTGATACGTCCGAGGGCACACTTCAGATCAAGATCGGCAACAAGGGACTGAAAGAGAAGTTTGGCGGTTCCTTCCCTCGTCAGGGATCGCTCATTCCGTACGAGTACGTACAAGCAGCGGCAATTCAGACTGCCCTTACTGAAGTTGCCATGAAGCACCTCGCGGGAACCCTTCACTCGCCCGTTGCGGCTCTTCTTGGGCGAACGGCACCCGCGACGGTATTGCAAGGTGCGGACGAAGCCACAATTGACGCTGCCGTTCGCATTACGAACTCAATGTCAGGTGGGTGTCTGGTGATTCAGGGGCCTCCTGGAACCGGGAAGACCTATACTGCGGCGCGCGTCATCCATGCACTTCTATCCGCGGGCAAAAAGGTCGGCATCGCATCGAACAGTCATAAGGCTGTGGTCAACTTGCTCATCGAGTGCGGTAAAGCCGCCTCGGAGTTGGGCGGTTTCCTCCAGGGAGTCAAAGCGGGCGGTGAGAAGGAAGGCCCGTTGTTTACGGACAACCCAGCACTTCGTTACATCGAGAGCAATAAAGAGGCGCGCGCCGCGTATGTGAACGGCGTCATAGGCGGAACAGCGTGGCTTTTCACCTTGCCGGAATGGGAGGGCGTACTCGACTTCCTCTTCATAGATGAAGCGGGGCAGGTGTCATTGGCGAATGCTGTAGCCATGGCTCGATCCGCAAAGAACATTGTTCTCCTTGGCGATCAAATGCAACTCGAACAGCCGATCCAGGGCACTCATCCCGGCGATGCCGGACTCTCATCACTCCAGTACGCTCTCAAGGATTTAAGGGCCAGCCAGCCTGACCTGCCGATCTTCCACGCAGTCGTGCCGTTAGACTACGGCCTCTTTCTCGGCGAGTCACGCCGGATGCATCCATCCGTGTGCCGTTTCATCTCGGAGAGTATCTACGAGGGTCGCCTTGCTTCGCACCCGGATTGCGCACAACAGAAGATCGGACTAGCGCCCGACACACACAGGATCGTCACCAAGGAAAGCGGCATTGTCTTTATTGGTGTCGAACATGATGGCGACATCCAGCAAAGTGACGAGGAGGTAGAACGCGTGAAGGTCGTCTATCACGAGTTGTTGGGCCGTCCGTATACCGCATCGGATGGCGTAACAAAGCCACTCGCGTTGGAAGACTTTCTCTTCATCGCCCCCTACAATGCACAAGTCCGTACTCTCCAGGCCGCGCTTCCTGTCGGCGCGCGCGTTGGCAGCGTGGACAAGTTCCAGGGACAACAAGCTCCTGTATGCATCCTGTCGCTCTGTTCCAGCTATGGCGAATATGGATCGCGGGGACTTGCTTTCATCCTGGACCGCAATCGGGTCAACGTAGCATTATCACGGGCCAAATGCTTGGCAATTGTTGTTGCTGATCCGCGCATCGGTAGCGCCGCTGCTGGCTCAATCGAGGAGATGATGCTCATCAATCTCTTCTGTAAAGTGGCCAGTGCTTAACCTCGGAGTTGGACTGCTCCGATTGTCCGCTTTCGTAGGCAATTCGCCGGCGAGGTTATGGCCCAGGATTGGTTTCCAAAGGGCCGGAACCCTCAAGTGCAAGTACGTTCGACACAAAATGTGTTGCTGCATTTCGTGCAGCGAGCATCAGGAAGAGGTATTCGATCACAAGTAGGACGCATCCCAGCGCCAACCTCTGTCCAGTAACGTGAAACCAAAGAAAACTCCCCACGCTGCTTACGAGAAGAGCAAGCGTCAGGGTTGTCATCTCACGAAAGCGCAGGTACGCCCCATGCGCGTCTTCGATCGAGGCATCATCTACATGGAGTCGGTACATCCTGTACCAGAGTGCAGTCTGTTCCTCAGCGGATGTTGGAAGTGGCCCCTGTCTGAGCTTTAACCTCTGCATATCGACACGTGGATCGCGCGGCCCCAGCAAACTAAAAGCTCGACTGGAAGGCAAGCAATGTTTACCTGTCTTCCAGAAGACGAGAATTTCTTTCCCGCTGCGAGGCATCGCCCAACCGAGGATGCCAGTCACGAGGGTGAGGGCGGTCGGAACGGCGATCAACTTCCCCAGAATTGCCCAATTACCCTTCGTGAGTCCTTCCACGAGGCTCAACAGATGAGGGAGACCCAACGCAATTGCGCCGAGACCCAAGACATTCAAAACCACAAATGCAATCAACTGCGGTTGGTTTTTCTGCTTGAGCGACTTTGACATGGGACTCCCTTTCTCCACTAGGCAGATTCAATATGGTGCTTTTCAAAAAAGGAACGCAATTCGGCACGGTTTTCGAGCGCTATGTATTTCTTTGAATTGTCGGTGGGCTCCAGAAGACCGAGGTGGTCTAAGTGGTAGAACAAGAGCGCCTCTCGTACCCGCAGAACCAGGCGTCCATGCTCCATGTTGTAGTCGGATTCAACGGCCTGCTTTTGGGCTTGCGACAGGCGGGGGTGTGGAACAATGATCGCCTCTATGAAATTGTGCCAATCTGCATCGTCCTTGGGATCAATCTCACTTGGTCCCTCGGACACTGCCGAACGAACTCGTCCGAGGACAAAATCAAGGAAGTCGTCGTGAACATGACAGAAGGCTCTTATGTGCCAGCGAAAACCATCAAACCCTACCGCGTGCGGAGAAATCATTCGCGATGAAGGCACCGCAGTGCTCATTGATTGATAGTCGATGCGAACGACAAGCTTTTCGCGGAGCGCTAGCAGAAACACTCTTAGGATTGCAGCGTCCACGAATCTTGCAGGGTCACGTACGATGCCGACGGACGGTGTCCAGCCCAGGAATGAGGAGTTGCTGTTCATGGTCCCGGCCGTCGCACCCCAGAGACGAATGAGATAGTCGTCGGCGGATTCCCGTATAAGAGTCGGCGTGAAGTTTGGACTGGGCAGATAAGCTTTCTGAACAACGTCATACACCGCATTCGTCGGAGCCAGTTCCCGGTATCGCGCAAAATCGAGAGATGCCTGTGGAACGGAAATGGAGAAGTAATTCACCAGATCAGAGCGATTGACCCGCCCCTCCCATTGGAGGCGAAACTCGATAAACTCCAGTCGCCTCTCCTGTCCCCACCGCGCCGGTAAAAGTTGTCCTTCGGCCAATTTGACCCCCTTTTGTGTTTTGTTCTCCATATAAAAACTATAGCGTGTATAATTAGTTTAACACGACTTTACGGAGGGATGACCCGCCAGATTGAAGACGAGCCAGTTCCGCAGGAGATTCCGATATGGCAACATCGATTACCTTCTTTCCCGTTGACAACGGGGATATGACGCTGATCTGCCTTGGCGACAAAGCCGGGACTACCGTCCTGATCGACTGCAATATTCGCGCCGCAGCCGACAATCCTGACGACAAGACGCGCGACGTTGCACAAGACCTGCGGGAGCGCCTGAAGCGCGACAGCAATGGCCGTCCCTATGTGGACGTATTCCTCCAGAGCCACCCAGACCAGGATCATTGCCGCGGAATCCGCAACCACTTTCACCTGGACGCACCAGCGGACTACGCAGACGACAAGAAGCCCGACAACGAAAAAAGAATCATGATCGGCGAGATGTGGTCCTCGCCCATGGTCTTCCGGCGGGCCAGCGTGAACCACAAGGTCTGTGACGATGCCAAGGCCTTCAAGAAGGAGGCCAAGCGGCGGGTCGCGTTGGCGAAGGAGAAGGAATTTTCGGGTATCGACGACGGTGATCGCGTTCTGATCCTTGGGGAGGATGAGGACGGTAAGACGGATGACATCCTAGCCATCGTTGTGAAGGTGGACGAAGACATCACAAAGGTCAACGGCACGGAGAGCAAAGTATTCAAAGCGCGGCTTCTTGCCCCTTTGCCAAAATCCGAGAATGACGAGGAAGAAGAGGAACTGCGTAAAAACCATTCGAGCGTCATCCTGAACATGGAATTGGCGGACGATGCTGAGAGGAAGACGGTCAAGAACTTCCTTAGCGGCGGGGATGCCGAGGTTCTGATCTGGGAAAAGCTCTGGGCGAAACACAAGAAAACGCCAGGAGTGCTTTCCTATGACCTTCTTCAAGCACCGCACCACTGCTCATGGCATACGCTCTCAAACGATAGCCGAACCGACTTGGGAGACAAGGCAAAAGTATCGCCAGACGCTAAATCTGCGCTCTCGCAGATTCGCAAGGAAGGCCGTATTGTCGCCAGCAGTTGCGCGATCAAGGATGATGAATGTGATCCGCCGTGCCATGCGGCGAAGGCAGAGTACGAGTCCATCGTCAAAGATGCCAAGGGAGAGTTTCTTTGCACCAGTGAATACCCGACAGAGGGCAGCCCCACGCCAATGGAGTTCACCTTGTCTGAGCAAAAACTCAAGAAGTCTGTGCGCCAGGCATCGGTCGAAGCGCCGCGTCCCCTTACAAAGGGCCTGATCGATGACATCGCCCGTAAGGCCGCAGCGGCAGAAGCTGTGGTCAAGGGTGGTAATAGCCGTTATGCCTAACGGGAAGAGCATCGCGGTGCAGGTTCGAGAGGAAGGAATCCTGAAGGTGGATTCCTTCCTCTCTTCTGTGTGCAATGCACGGCGTCTCGCGGAGGAGGAGGTCCAGGAGTACGCGGGTCGGTGCCTGACTGCCGGTTGGGAACTGACGATTGAGACGGTCTCGACCGTGCGTCGGCTGCGGGTTCTTATCGACGCGCAGTTTCCATTCTCGTTGCCTCACTTCTTTCTTGTAGACCGCCCGAGTTTCTTAACCTGGCCTCACATTGAGCGGGACGGTCTTCTCTGCCTCTTGGCAGAGAGCAAAGCGGCTGGATTCAGGCATCCCGAGGACATGGTGGGAGAACTTCTCGGCGATGCGTACCATTTGGTGTGCTCTTCTGAGAGTGGCCAGAACGAATCCGATTTTCGTACAGAGTTCTATTCGTATTGGGATCGGAGCTTGCTTGAAAGAACTGAAAAGATATTCAGTCTACTTAAAACGGATGGCAAGTGTCGGCTTATCAGGATTTGGCGTGGTGAGACCCGGCCAGTTGTGGGCGAATCCGAGAAACAGGTTCTCTCGTGGCTGCGTCGTCGGCATGGCAACCAGCCACAATTTGACACCACCGATGTCGCCTGTCTGCTCTGGCTTCCAGAGGCTCTTCTGCCAAGAGAGTACCCCAAAACCGCGGGTGACCTTTACCTGTTGGCCATGACGACGCCGGGCGGTGCCAAACTGTTGGAACAGTTTGGCGCCATAGGAAAGTCACCCTTCTACTTCATTCTGGGCGCAGAGAGTGGTAATGGCCCCTGCCTTGCCGGCGTGAAGACCAATAGACCATTGATTGTGGATATACGAGGCAAGCGGCGAGACCATTCGCTTCACGGGTTTCGTCCAGGAAAAGTCCCGAAGTCCTTGGTCACCCAACGATTGTTTTCCGAGGCTAGTCCCGCTTCTCGCATGAACGTCGAGCGCGTCGATTCGGCTTGGATTCATGGCCGTGGGTACGACCCTCACCATGAGTCATTGTCCGTAAAGAAGGTTGTTGTCATTGGTTGCGGCTCTATCGGCGCACCCATTGCGCAACACCTCGCGATGGCAGGGGTTGGCAACCTGAGTCTCGTAGACCCGCAGGATCTTTCCTGGGCCAATGTTGGACGGCATCCTTTGGGTGCGGAGCATGTCGGGCATAGTAAGGCGACGACGCTTGCTGCAAAGCTACAGCTGAGTTATCCGCACGCTGAGATTCGAGGGTTTGACCTCTACTATGAAGAAGTCCTCTCGAAGGAGGCTCAAATCTTAGAGGAAGCGGACCTGATTGTTTGTGCGACCGCAGATTGGGAGATGGAAAGCCTATTGAATCTCCAGCGTGTCCACGGAGAGATCAATTCGCCTATCCTGTATACATGGACCGAACCCCATGCCTGTGCCGGTCACGCCGTTGTTCTTCCGTCCGCTAGCCCATGTCTTCAGTGCGGCATGACGCTTCGAGGAGAAGCACGTGCAGAGATCACAAAATGGCGGCGTGATACAGAAACGCGCTCCGAACCTGCCTGCGGCGCGGTATTTCAGCCATACGGACCAATCGAGCTACAGGGATCGATCTCTATGGCAGCATCTCTTGCCTTGGACAGTTTGCTTGGAAAGATACAACGGTCTATTCATCGTGTTTGGGCTAGCCCCAATGCACTCTTGGTAGAAGCGGGAGGAGATTGGTCTGACACATGGCGAAATGGACATCTGGGACGGGAAAAGGGCGGTATACAGGAAGATTGGGCATGGGAGAAGGACGATCTTTGCCCGGTCTGCAGTGCAAGCGCTACTGGCGCAGCATTGCTTTCAGGATTGGAGACTCCGAACAACGTCTTATCCTCACTCCCGCTGTCCTCAACCACATAGCTAAGCATCAACAGAGCGATGGTTCCTCGCGGGAAGCAGGAGGTCAGCTCTTCGCTCGTTTCAGGGATGAGCAGATACGAGTGGAAAAGGCCACCGGACCTAGAGAAGTTGATCAGCGATCACGATACGGCTACATGCCTGATCGACGAGGGGAGCAGGAAGAAATCGATGCGATGCATAGCCATGGGCTACAATTCGTTGGAGACTGGCACACTCATCCTGAGAGAATTCCATCACCATCAACCTCCGATGTACGTAGCATTCGCCAAGCAGTTGCGCAATCCAAGCATCATTTGAATGGATTTGTGATGCTAATCGCGGGTACAGAGGCGTTTCCGCTTGGTCTATTTCTCGCGTTGTACGACTCCCACGGTGAGACGGCGATCCTTCTGGATCGACAAAAGGCTTCTTGATCACCACACAAAGACCCGCATGGAAAGCACAAAATCGTAAGTCTCTTTAAGTCAGCCAGTGTTCGCTGATCGGCTTACGCGGATTCCTGGTTAGCGGTTAGCAGCCGATAGCACTCATTAGGGGCGCTATCGGCATTCTTCACAAATTCTGGACATGCGGCTGATTATCAGAATTCTTCTCGAAGAGATGCACCGTGGCCGTCAGGCCGCATCATCCAGCTCTTCGGGATCTTCCAATGGCTCATCGTCGTCGAGTTCAGCAAAGCCGGGGTCTTCTTCCGGTTCCGTTAGCGCGGTTGTGGGAGTAGTATCCGGTGCCGGCATATCGAATAGGCTTGCGGGCTTCTGAGGTGCGGGTTTCACAGGCTCGGTAGGCTTGGCGGCCAGAGCAAACTGAGTAACTTCCGTATTCGGCGGCGCTGTCTTGGCCGGCGTCTTCGACTTTGCGCGCGCCTCGGCCTGAGCAGCCTTGGAAGCTGCATCCATCTCGGCCTTGGCCTTCTCCAAGGAGTTCTTCATCTGAAGATGCGACGCCACAAAGCCAACGAGTGTCGGCCCCAACTGAGCGTCGAGTTCCTCAGCGGTTCCGGTGACGCTGAGTGGCGTGGTGAGAGCATCATTGTCGCCGTCTTTGAGTTTCTTCGGCACAATGTTCACCCGAATCTGATCTGCATCGACAAGCGTGACCGTGAGCAACACTGCGCGGTCGCGTAGGACTGGTAGAAGTTCTTTGAACATGGTTCACTCCTGATGGAATTTGATTGCTGGATTACGATCGCAGTGAGCGTCGCCGCGTCTTCGACCAATGTTGGGGATCGACGGGCAACGGACTGATGGCTCCTCGTTCAGCGTTGAAAAACCCGCCGTGGTGTGTGAGCTTGCCGTAGCGAAAGAGCCGCGCCAGCATAGCCAATGCTGCAGATGCCAGAGTCTGGTTGATGAATGGCTCTTGGCGGTCCAGTGCCTCAACGGAAGAACAACTGGGCAGCGGGTCTTCACCAGCCTCGGCATCGATGATCTCCGGATACAACTCGCTCACAGTGCGCAATCGTGCAGCCTTTCTGCGATTGCGCGCGTTCAATGGCTGGCCGAGAACAAATTGACCGCTCGCTGCGTTGTTGCCGAGATCGAGCCAATAAGCAGTACGGTTCCTGGCCTTAGTCAGTGCGTGTGCAATGACGCTTCGCGCTGCTCTGGTGTCCACGCAGCCAATCAGTAGATGGATGGACCTGTCGTTGATCCGGTCGAAGGTCTGCTCATCGAAGTAAGTCGGCTCTGCCCGCCACCTCGTACCCCAAAACAGGTTGATGCGATTGATGAGGACGGTCGCCTTGTTCTGCCCAATATCGGAGACCGAGAATAGCTGGCGCACACAGTTTGTCTCCGAGACGGTATCAGCATCCATCATGACCACTTCGAGTCCCGATGACCGGCCCCAGACCCGCATCGCCTGGTCGAGATAAGGCAGGCCCATCACGATGGCGCTGCCGGTTCCGCCCGCGCCGACGACCAGTACGCGCACTGGCTTTTGGCCCATAAGATCGCCTGGAATCGTGTGCTCGATACGCATATCAGCCCCTCTCTCCGCGCACGAACTGTGTGAGCGTCTGAGGCAAGACGATGAGTGATTCGACTGGGAACTTCT
>Ga0224529_1001713_pt1 | contig 12343 bp, 12 predicted proteins | sample CBST50metaG_FD_179893 | JGI IMG/M metagenome (GOLD analysis project Ga0224529, IMG submission 179893) | Peat soil microbial communities from Stordalen Mire, Sweden - C.B.S.T50 | ecosystem: Environmental > Terrestrial > Soil > Wetlands > Peat | place: Sweden: Norrbotten County, Stordalen Mire... | reverse complement strand
GGCTCCGCGTAATTTCCGGTCTCTATTCCTGAATGCAGGTTCCCGAAATCCACTTTATCGGTGGGCGTCGAGACCAAATCCGCCTCGACCACCTGCACCCGCAAATCCGAAATTGTCCCTTCGCGCGGGATCATCGGAAGCAGCGCGAAGGCTTCCCCGGAAAGGCGATAGGAGCGATACATCAGCTGCTGCAAACCGTAAAAAGTCTCTTTTCGCGCGGCGTCCGCATCGACATGAGACGCCCACGAGGCGAAAAGCCGCTCCGCATTCGATTCCCACTGGCTCGCCTCCTCATCGCTCAGTCCCAAAAACTCCCGGTCGATCCGGCACTGCATCGCAAGGCCCGTTCCGATCACCGAAATTACCGGCGTATTGACCGCCGCGCGGGCGATTGGGTTGTTTCGATATTCATCGCGGCAGCGCGCCACAAGAGCTGGACGCTCGCGCAAAACTTCTTCATCCGGGTTTCGCGAAAAGAACGGGAAATATCCCCGCACCTTTCGATCTGTCAGCGATGCGCCTTGATACGCCGTTTCAAAAAATGACAGCGACGCCCGATAGCGCGCCCGCTCAAATCCCGCTTTCGGATTAATGTAGCTAATCGCTTTATCGATAATGTTGTTCATCCGCATTGCGGCTTTACTTCGCGAGCGCAGAACGCCGATCTTCTGCATTACATTTGCTCCCGCGCCCTCCAGTTTATCTTCGTCATGCCTACTCCACATATCCAATTCGGCGTTTGCCCGAAAGGTCGGCAACCTGGCGACGCCAGTATTTGATTTGCGCCTGGATTTCCGCCAGATTCGCTCTGGTCATCACGCGTTTGTTCCCGCCGATGTCCAGCTGATAGCTCTGCCCGGCGACCGCGACCGCAAGCTCCGCGTCTTTCCAGGCGCTTAGCATCTTTTGCGCTGTTACGAGATCGATTCCCGCTACGATTTCGCCGCCGGATGTGGGAACCGGCTCCGAACTCGAGCCGCCGGTCGTGTCCGCGTTTGCCTGCGAAAGACGATCTAAAATGTACTTTCCAATCGAACCGGACGCGGACTTCACGGTTTCAAGCGCAACCGCCCACATCTCCGCCGCAAGACTCCCGAATGTCGTCAGCGAGCGCGCGGAATAGCTCCAAACGGATTCGGCAATCGCGCTTGAGTCCACGGTAGCGGCGGCAGGCTGAATGATCGCCTCGCCGACCGATCCTTCCTGCTCATGACTTGCGATTTTCGCATCTAAAACGCCGCCTGTAATCCGGTCGTAGGCTGCCTCGGTGAGAGTCATTTCGTCGCCGATATTCGCCATATTGCCGAAGTGCGCCAGCGAGTTTCCGAGCGTGTTTGCGTCGTTTTCAGTGGGCACGATTTGAGTCATGTCCAGAGCCATTTGAGAACCAATCGATGCGGGCGAGTCCGGGATAAGCGACGTTCTCGCTTCGATCTCAGGCAGGCTTGTTAGGATGCTCCCGAAATCGCTTAGACCAAATGCCGCCGAATCCTGATCGTCAACCGCGACAAGCTGAATCTCTTCGTAAATCGGCGCCATGTTCGTCGCGCCCTTGATGCAAATCGAAACCCACTCTCCGGCGGCAAATGCCGCATCCGGAACGCAAAGTTGATACAGCCCAGGCATAAGGCTTGCTGAAACTTCCTTGAAACCGCCGCTTGCATAAGCTCCAATTGTCCCTGCAACAAGCGCTATCGCAACGGGAGCCGAATCAACCGAGCGGATATAATACGCAGTGATCGCCGAATACAAAACCCCGCTGAGCTTGCCGCCAGTGCTGCTGGATGTATCATCGATCACGAACTCCAGAATAACGCTTGTTTTTCCGCGCTTGATTCTCCGCATCTAAAACTCTCCGTTTAGCGAAAGATTGAAGCCGCCATCAAGCGCAGACGAAGGCTTGCGCATGGATGACGATGCTCCATCTGAAATGACGTCAATGTCTCTCACAATGACAGTCGTTCCCGCAAACGCATAGGTCAAAGTGGTGCTTGTAAAGGTTTGCCCGCCGTCGCTTGAGCTTGAATATCCGCCGATATATCCGGCATAAACTTTTTCTCCATCCGCAAAGACTCCCATAATAGAGCTAGCTCCGAGGCCGTTTGCAGTCGTTTTATTTGTAAACGTTGCGCCGCCATCGTTTGAAATTGAAAGCCCCGCCGACGTGCCGACATACACATTTGAACCATCAACATAAAGGCAATAACAGGTGTTGCTTCCAAGGCCATCCGATGTCGTTTTAGTCGTGAACGTCGCTCCGCCATCGGATGAAATCGCAAGGCCGCTTGCGGTGAGAATATAGATCTTCGAGCTGGTGACAAAGATCCCACGAGCAACCGATTTTCCCAGGGCGGTTGCATTCTTTTTTGCAAAGGTCGCTCCGCCGTCAGTTGAGACCGAGAGTCCAGCGTATGTCGCAACATAGACGTTCGATCCGAGCGCGAAAACGCTGTAACATAACGGACTCGCAAGGCCGTTCGAGTTATTTTTATTCGTAAAACTGCTTCCGCCATTGGTGGAAATGCTCAGGCCGCTTGCAGTTGCGACAAAAAGCCCCGCATCCGAAACAGCAAGCGAATAGCAGGTGTTGCTTCCGAGTCCATTTGACGTGGTCTTCGATGCAAACGTGGTTCCGCCGTCGGGTGAAACCAGAATTCCGCTCGACGTAAGCAGATAGATCGTCTGGCCCGAGACGGCAAGCTGAGTGCAGCCGCTGGCCTCATAACTAGCACTCGCGCCGGTTTTGACGTAGAGGCCAACATTGCAAGCAAGATAATAGGTGCTGGACATTTTGCTGCGCCTTTTACCTCACCACAAAACAGGCGTGGCAGTGCATGAGGATTGGCGTATTCCAGGCCCGCGAGCCTGGCCCATGGCCGCCATAGCATTCCAGCGTTTTGCCGTTTCGCGCGAGCCAAACATGCCCCACCCGCTCCGCCGTATCGCTTGGCGAAAGGAACGCGATTCGCAAATGCTCGTCAATCAGTGCGCAGTTTTCGTACTCGGTCCGTTTGAAGTTGTTGTTCGTGAAAAAATCATGCTGGTTCACCGAGCCGTCCGGGATAACAATCGAGCCATCCGCAAGGCCAGCAGTCGCATAGGCGATAAGGCAGCGGACGAAGTTCGAGCAGTCCGAATAACGATACGCTGGCGGAAAATCCGCGAGATGTCCGTCCGGCGCTTTCCCCGTTACCGGATCGTCATCGCCCTTTTTCATGTGATAGGCAATCTGAAGGCGCTCGGATTCGATGAGATATTCATCGGCCTTCGCCAGATCTATCGGCAGCGCATGGTAACGCGGATCCACTTCCAAAGCGATTAATCTATCCATTATTGCCTTTCTCTTTCAAACGTTTAAGGAACGAGGCAGCGGAGTTGTCCAAAAACACCACCACCGCCCCGCATCCGCCAGCGGCCGCGCTTGCAACTCTCGAATGCGGCAGCGTCAAAGCCACCCCCAGCCCAAACGCCGCCGCAATCCGAACCGCGAGAAGCGCCGCATCGATCTTCATTCACGCAGAGGCTGCAAGAGTGGACGCCGAATCAGCGCCAGTCGAATCGGCGGATGAATTCGCCACGGACGTAATTGAATTGGTCGATGCGACAGCGCTCTCAGCTGTATCTGAGGAAGCATCCGTGCTCGCCGATACGCTCGCGGCCAAACTGGAAGTTGTTTCAGAAAGGATCGAGGAGTAGAGCTGCGAAACGAGGCTATCCGCGAGGGTTTCGGCAAGCTCCTTAAGAATCGGCTTCAGCCACGTCGGCAAGCCGATCTTAGCCGCGACGCTGTCCACGATGTCGTCGATTTTCGAGTTGACATAGCTGATCGCCGCGCTTTGGCTGTAAGCCGAATTGGAAGTGATCGCATCCGAAAGATAGCCCTTGAGCACGCTCGCCACTTCGTCCTGAAGCGCGTTCCCGGCCTTGGTCCCGAAAAGATGAGTAAAGATATAGTTGACGATATTGGTCATTGAAGAGCCCTCCTCTTACACTTAAACTATTCTATCACTAAAATTATAATAATGCAATATTATTTTTATAATCACATTTTATTGATGATATACATTGATTTACAAATTCATTTTGATAAAGAGTGAAGAAGAGGAGAAGAAAAAAGAAGTTGACTTTATGTCAAATCTGACATATAATATAAACGTGAACAATAAACCGATAGTTTGGCTACAAGGTGAGGTGAAAACTCCGCCGTTTTCGGAAAATGCTCGTATCGAAGCAGGTGTCCTATTAAGACGGCTTCAGATTGGAGACATTCTCAGTCTTCCTCATTCTCGTCCAATGCCATGAACTTCGAATTCCGGACGAGAGCCATAACTGGCGGATCATTTATCGAGTGGACGAAGATGCGGTCATCATATTGAACGTGTTCGAGAAAAAGACAAACCAGACGCCAGAACGCGTCATCAAAAACTGCCAACGCCGTATTCGGTTTTATGACGAGGATTAGAGAAAAGAAAATGAACGAAGCAAAAAAAGCTCGATTGGAAAAAGCGGGATTTAAAGTGGGAACAGTGGCGGAATTTTTAGGACTGTCTCGAGAAGAAGAAGCCATTGTGGAATTCAAACTGAGATTGAGCGCTCTTCTTCGCGCCCGACGAGAGGCTCAGCAGATTTCCCAAACCGCCTTTGCAAAAAAGATAGGTTCAAGTCAGTCCCGGGTCGCAAAAATGGAAACTGGTGATCCTTCGGTATCGATCGATCTGCTCATTCGCGCAATCTTCGCAACGGGAGCTACTACAACAGATTTAGCAAACGAACTCACTGTACAAGCAGCCTAATTAAAACGAACACGACAAACTCTGCGCTAAAGGAGATCCTGCATATAATGAGCAATCAAAACAATTTGAATATGACTTCAACAACGCCGCCTGTAAGTGGCAATAGTATTGCACCTGGATACAGACAAGCAGATTTCAGTTCAAAATCACGCGTAGAAAGATGGTTTTTTACGCCTATAGAAAAACTAAAAAGTAAAGATGATGGTTTTGCCATTTTAATATTGCTTTTTCCATTGTATGAAAAATATTTAAAAGTTTCTTCACAAACCCCCGATGAAATACAATTTAGCAATGGGAATAAGGTTTTTGAGATCATAGGAAAAGATTTAGGAGTATCAAAAGAAATCGCTTATGTAGTCTGGCAACATTTTAGAAATGGATTGCTTCACCACGCCATGATAAAAGAATCGACTGAGTATAGTTTTCATTTATGTCAAAACGGAGAAGCAATACACATTTGTGACGTTAAAAAAGAAATTGGTAAAAAAGAAATTGGTGTTAACCCCTTTAAAATGCGTGAGATTTTATTGAAAAAATTAAAAAGTAATATGGATATATGGCAAAACGACAGTCTCTATAAACTTGCCTATGAGTATGAGCCAGATAAATAAAGAGTTGTTAAAATGTGGAGGATCAGATGGAATATGGCTGCGAACTGGTTAAAATACTACAAAAACATCTGAATGAAAAAGAAAATACTACAAAATATCATAATTTTCGATTTCACTATACTTCATTGGATACGGCTCTAAATATTATTGGATCTCAAACTCTTAGGGCTACTTCTAGCTTTTACCTAAACGACCCAATCGAAGTAAAATTTGGTATTAAACGAGTTCTTCGCTATTTGTCGCGACGAAAATACAATCTCCAAAAATGTTTATTCGAAAGCTGGTCAAGCATTAACACTGAGATTTTTGTTCACTCAGGTACATTTATAGGAGATTCGCTTGACCATTGGACACGATATGGCGACGATGGCAACGGCCTCGCACTTGGATTTTCTTCTGATATGTCCAGCTACCATGCTCCCAATGGTTTTACTTTGCTGAATGGTCCGGTCCTTTATGGATATGAAATCAATAAACTTATTGACGCAATGTTAAGTGGCATTTATCTACGGCCAGAAGATGTCGGTGAGATGCATGTGGCATTTTGGGCTTTAATAACAGCCTGTTTTTTCTCGAAACCATACGACTGGAAAATCGAAAAAGAATCTCGAATATTAGCATTAAGTTATCCTACAACGACATTCATAAGCCCGAGTTCCAAAAGCTTTAAAAACGGGAAGAGCGGTCCTTATGTTGAGATTCCGCCTGTAATTACAGATGCTGTGCCAAATACATCAGATCTAAGATCCTATCTATCAGAGCATATCCCGTTCCATGAATTTACTACTGTTCTGGAACCAAAAGAAAGATTGCAAAAGGTTGTTAATAGATCAGAGAAAGAGCTATTACCTCTAAAACGGATATATGTTGGTCCTGCTAATTGTGATTTGAGTGTTCCAAAAACAGCAGATCAGGGATTTATTTCAATGAAAAATAAAATCACTGAACACCTGCATAATCATAATTACAGAGTAAAAGACAAGAAAAATCCCGACGGCGTCGAAATATTGCGATCAAAAGTCTACTACAGATCAAAATCCTACAAAAACTATTAATTTTTTCTCACACCTTCACCCCCTCCGAAATCACCCGGCGTCCTCTTTGCGCTCGCCGCTCCTCGCCGGGAACGGGAGCATGGATCGGCTCGGGACGCGGCATAGGCTTGTGCGGGCGGCCGTTTGGCCAGAGCAGGTTTTCGAGGTAGTCCCAGTGTTCGGAGCGGTATCGATCAATGTTCAGCAAGGACGCGGCCGCGCGGGCGTAGATGAAGACGTCAAGCGCTTCGTTGCGCGGGCGGATTTTCTTCCAGGAGCGCACCTGTTTTTTCGTCAGTTTGGTTTCGGTGACAATCAACTGTTCGGAGCAGAGTTGGCGGAAGAATTCTTCGTCAAGCTGCGGGAAGTGGCAAAATCCCGGCGGCGGCGTTAGGCCCGGCTCGGGCGGCAGGAGATTCAGCCAGCCGTAAAGCTCCTGTTTTATGAGCGAGACGCCGACGCGGTAGAGTTTGAGCGCGCCGCGTTTGCGTTTGCCTTGTTGGTAAACATCCACCGCGCGCGGCTGACTAAAGAGGATCGGCAGGCTATCCTCGCCTTTGATCGGCATGACGCGGCCATCCTGAAACTGGCGCGACCAGTTGTAGACGACCTGCGTATTGAATCCTGTGTCGATTCCGAGGCAGCGGATATGCAGCGTCGCGCCGCTTTCGTGCTCGAAGCCTTGCAGCATCAGCGACTGAACTCCACGGTAAGCATCGCTGTCGATATTGCTCGTGTCACCTTCGAAAGTCTGATAATCGACCACCCAGTTTTCCTTGTCACGTCCCCACGCAATCACGATGCATTCGATGCGGTCTTTCTGCACATCCGCGCCCGCAGTCAGGAAGAGGCCGCCTTCAGGAATACTGCCAAGCGCGTACTCTTCCCGGCGCGCATAGAGCTTTTCCCACGCGGGCAGGTCGGCCGTTTCGAGATACGGAAGGCCAAGAACCGTGTTGAAAAACTCGCGCCGCCTCTGGGGATCGTAGCGATCCTCCGCCCACTTGCTCGCGATTTCGCCCCACGAAAACATGCCGACCGGCGAGTAGAGCGACGACAGATGAAATCCCGCGACCTTGCCCGTATGCTCCTGCGCTTCAGGACGCCAAACGCCGCGCGCGAGCATCTCCGTTTTCTGGTGATTTTCGATCCTCTTTCCGCACTGGCCACATTTGTAATACGCAAGATCGGGGCGCCCTTTTGGCCAGTCGAGACCGGAAAAAGCGAGAGTCTGATACGCTCCGCAATGTGGACACGGGACATAATAGCGCCGCTTGTCGCTCTCCTCGAACGCCTTCTCAATGCGACTGTTCCCCGCGACTGTCGGAGTCGAAACGATGTAGATTTTCTTGCGTCCCGAGAATGTCCTCGTTCGCGCAATCGCAAGTCCGACCGGGTCGCCTTGCTGATTGACATTGCCAGGGTATTCGTCGACTTCATCGAGCATGAGGTAGCAGACGGGCTTCGAGCGAAGGTCTGCCGAGCTGTTCGATGCGGCAAGAGTGAGGTGCCCCCCGACAAACTGTTTGAGGAAAAGGTTGTTCGCTCCGTCGCGCGTCCCATGCTGCGTGTAGATTTTGGCGGCGACACTGGGGCAGTCCTCGATCATCGGCTCAACTCGGATTCGAACGTTATCTTTGATATTTTGGATCGTCGGCCAAACAATCATGGTCGGACGCGGCGCGATATCGATAATATAGCCGAGCCAGTTGATCCCGGCCTCAGTCGCTCCGATTTGCGCGCCTTTCATAAAGACGACAATTTCGTAAGGCGACGATGCGCTGAGCGCGTCCATGATCTCGCGCAAATACGGAGTTCGCTCGGTTCGCCACGCGCCAGGCTCGCCCGACGATTTACTCGACAAAATCCGAAAGCGATCCGCCCACTGCGAAACGGTGAGCGAGAAATTGGGACGAAAACCGGCGCAGCCGACCGACGCGATCCATGCATCAATTTCATCGTCGGTCGCAAGCTGTTTTTGCGGCCTACCGGAACTCGCCGAGCGCCTTGGCATCATGAAGATTTTCTAAAACCTGACGTGATTCCTTATCCCATTCGCGCCGGACAATTTTATCGACCTTTTCGGAGCTGATCGCGTCGGCGGCTTTTCTGGCGTCGGCCTCGGAAAACACGCTTTTGAGCGACGCTTCGACAAGCTCCATGAGATTCGATGTCACGCTCGCAGCGACGCGGTCCGGGATATTCAAAATCTGATCGCGCGAATCGCGGCAAAATCGAAACAACGCCGCCTCGACCTGCTCCTTCTCCACCAGTTTTCCAGCCTCCCGCTCATAGGCGAGCTTGCGCATCTTCGCGACATAAGCGGCATTTGCGAGTTTGGCTTTTGCAAGATTTGAAAGCACGGGATCACCCGGCGAACCGCTGCTAATCTCCTCCGCCTGAGCCGCGCGAATCGCTTTCGACTCAGAATCGCGCACTTTAGAAAGATCGCGGTTCGCCTCCCAAGCAATCGATTGCGTGCTCCAGTCAATGCTTTTACCGCCACCCGCACGCGCAATCCGCCCTGAGTCCAGCGCGTGCTGAACGGCTCCGATGGCGACGCCCTTTCGCCGTGCGAATTCGCGAAGTGAGATAAAATCAGACATAGTAAAATATTTAGTACAACGCAAAATTGGGATCTTGGCCACTACTTCTTAGATCAGCTTCTTTCAAATATGTCTCCGATAATATTTTTTGTTCGCCTAAGAGATCTGTACGTTTTGATATCTCTTTAACTCTATCAGTTAAGGTCTTTAATTCAATATAATCTTTAAAAAATATCGGATCAAGTCGATATTTGAATTTCGGGGTAGTTCTATAATCTATCGTATCTTCACGCGTCTTTGTCATAAATAATTCGAGTACTTTTAGAAGATCTTCATCGTTTTGCATCTTTTCTTGAAACCACTTCTGAACCTTATCTTCGTGTTGCCAAGTCTTCCATCGTGCAAGCAACAGCGGTAATTGTGGGTGAGATACTAAAGCCCCATCATTAGCAGCTTCTTCAATGCGTTTTAGAATGATCTCACCCAACTCGCTGAGAGCTTCAGAAGGAATAATCTGTTCTGATATTTGTTTTGTTTCAATTTTTTCTTTTTCGCGTTCAAAAATAGAAATAATATAAGAAACGAATCCTAGACTTTCTCCGCTTTTTGCGACATCTTTAAGAATATCTAGCCGATCTTTAGGAGCTATTCTTTTCAGAAGCTTGTTGATAACTCTAAGAATATAGACTTGAATATGAATTTCAAAAGGTCCCGGATCAAGATTCTTTTCCTCGAATATCAAGCTATCCGCTGAATTGACAAAACCATGTATAGCCTCGGAAATATAATCTTTAGGAATTCGATCTTCGGCATAATCTTCAATGCGTTCGATAAGATTCTTTATTCTAATAATGTTGTATTTACTTGATTTGGTTTTATGCAATAGAAAGTCTCGAATTGATGACCGATCCTTCATTAATTCAATTGCATTATTTATTTCTTGAATTTCGATGGCTTCTACTGGTAAAGTCAATCGAAAATATCTGTCGAAAAATTCATCGCAACATATACGAAGCTCCAATCTATGATTACGCCTGTTTTCCCAATATTTTATATCCACATCTAATATACTATCGAGCCTTGGAAATAAATATGCGATCAGATATCTAACATGTTTTCCTACTTCATTGTTTAGGTTTTCAGTCCAAGAATTATGAAACTTTGAAAAATCAACTTCTGTATGATTAGCCGAAATAACGGTCGTCTCGACAAAATAATCCGAATTATTTCTTAAAAGATCGTAAATATCTGGAAAATATAATCTCAAGACCTCTACGGCAATAAAGTCAATTGTGTTAACATCATTTTTTATTGATGGATATGTTATAGATAAAACGTTCAGAAGTCTAATTATATCGCGGGGAGTTCGGATAAAATAATCAATACTATCAAGATATACATTTGTCCAACGATCTTGATCAAATGTACTTGAAGTAGTGTCCTTAAGCAATATATCAAGTTTTTCTAAGAATAAGCTATGCAATTTGTTTTTATCAGGAGTAGGGAGTTCGAAAGGAGCTTGAATAATTTTTTGTAAATATTCAGACCCTTTTCCTTCAACTCCTTGTATTCCATTTAAACATCGCTCAACAACTTCTCGGTCAAATGCAAGAAGATATATAACATTCGGAAAATCCGCAACAGTTTTAACTACTTTAAAAATTTGTCGCATTTCTTCTGTTGTTAATCGATCAATATCGTCAATAATAAATAATATTTTTAATTTTGATTTTTTTAGTTTTTCTTCCGCATCTTTTTTTAGTCGTTGCAAATCTTTTGGAGAAGCCTTTAATAATCCAGCTATTTTATTACCAATAAATAAGGCTGGATGGAGTTTATCCAATTGTGTAGCTGAAATAGCCTTGGAGAATGAGGATAATGCGTTTATTGCAGCTCTATCTTCTTCCTGAAGATCAAATCCAACCTTAATATTTAAACAATTAAAAAAAGTTCGTAATAATCCCTCCTCCCCACTATAAAACCACGGATCGAAGCGCAACACAATTGTCTTAATATTTTCTTTACGCTTTATTGTTGAGTTTTCTATATAGTGTTGAACAAAGTTTACAAGAGTACTCTTTCCAAGGCCCCAAGAGCCGTATATTGCAGTAACAAAGCCATCTTGACAGGGCATATTGACTAGGCTTTTAGCTAGTTCTTCAGCGAAGTGAGCGTAATCTAGCTTGTCGGCCTCTGGATTTTCGAGAGCCTTGTCTGTAGAAAATAAATCTAATGTACTCATAATAATTATTATATCACGATTTTTGTAAGATTGTATCCGATATTAATACCTTGTAAATATCGTAATTTTCTACAAGACTTTCAATATTTCGCTCTACTCAACATTGCTGTATTTAACCTCCGTAATCGTCTTATATCCCTCGATCGCCCCGCCCAGCATCAGCAAATCCGGCCGATAGATCGGCGGACGCGTGAACGACGGCTCCCAAGTCGCGCATCCTTTCGCTTGCGGAATTCGAACGATGCGTCCTTCCGAAAGATCAGAGAGCACACGAACAAAAAGCCGGACTCCGAGCGGAAAAAGATCGCGTCGCCAGAGCTCTTCGGGCGTATCACCTGGCTGGATAAAAACGTGAGACTGCGCGGCAATTGGCCCAGCATCGACATTGTCGGTGAGCCAGTAGACCGAGCCGCCGGTCACCTTATCGCCCGCGTGGATCGCCCATCGAATCGCATCCCGGCCGCGATGCAGCGGCAAGAGCGACGGATGATAGCCGATGGCCCCGAGTTTCGCGCGAAGGCGAGTCTTGCGGCTGATGAAGTCATGCGAGTGGGCGCAGATTATGAGGTCGACGTCTTCAGGAAGCGTATTCGCTTTGAGAGAGCCGCTCGGAAGCCACAAAACGCCGTCATCCTCGGCGGCAGCTCTGAGGCGATCTCGATATTTGCCGCTGGAGTTCAAAACCGGCGCGCAAACACCCGCAATTTCGTCGCCTCGCGCCTTAACCATTCGGTAAACGGTCTCGCCGAACGCTTTTTGCCCCGCGATAAATAGCATCAAAACCACTCGTCCTCCGTGTAAAGCTCTGCGATTGTCGGTTTCGAGAGACCAAGTCCGACCAAGAGCGCCCGAATGTGGTGATTGCGCCGAAAATCCGCGAGAGCTTTTCGATTAATCTTCATCCTACGCCGCCTTTCCCAGGTATTTAAAGCCCTGAACCGCTCGAAAATGTCCGCCGTATCCGGTCCCCGTGTTGTGTTCGCCATGGCGTCGGTTGGATTTATGCATCGTTCGCGCTGAATTGCCTTTGTTGCCGCCATAAAGGTTGGCGGAAACTTGAATCCAAAGCGGACTTCGCCGAAGTGTTGCCGCGAGCCCCGGATGCGATGTGTGAAAC
>Ga0224529_1001712_pt1 | contig 12345 bp, 6 predicted proteins | sample CBST50metaG_FD_179893 | JGI IMG/M metagenome (GOLD analysis project Ga0224529, IMG submission 179893) | Peat soil microbial communities from Stordalen Mire, Sweden - C.B.S.T50 | ecosystem: Environmental > Terrestrial > Soil > Wetlands > Peat | place: Sweden: Norrbotten County, Stordalen Mire... | reverse complement strand
TGGAAGGTTTTAGGCCGTAGTGTACTTGAGCGGCGATTCCCGGCCATCCCTAGCAGACAAGTCCGGTATACCCTCCATAAATCCAGTGTACTTGAGCGGCGATTCCCGGCCATCCCTAGCAGGCTCACATTGCGGGAGTTACTGTTGTCCAGTGTACTTGAGCGGCGATTCCCGGCCATCCCTAGCCGAGATGACGGTGGACCTGCCGGACCGGAAGTGTACTTGAGCGGCGATTCCCGGCCATCCCTAGCAAATACCGGCCCGAAGCGAAGCAAAAACCAGTGTACTTGAGCGGCGATTCCCGGCCATCCCTAGCCGCGGCCAGCCCACTGCTGGTCGTCAGCGTAGTGTACTTGAGCGGCGATTCCCGGCCATCCCTAGCCGATGAGGAAACGGCGCGAGTGTACCTCGAAGTGTACTTGAGCGGCGATTCCCGGCCATCCCTAGCGCCCACAACCATAGGCGTCTGACCCGCCGGAGTGTACTTGAGCGGCGATTCCCGGCCATCCCTAGCAAGAAACCGGCGTGTTCGATGCGGATTGAAGTGTACTTGAGCGGCGATTCCCGGCCATCCCTAGCTCGGACAATCCGACGACTGTCGCTGGCGGTAGTGTACTTGAGCGGCGATTCCCGGCCATCCCTAGCCGCGCCGCTGCTGTCCGTGGCGGCGGATGAGTGTACTTGAGCGGCGATTCCCGGCCATCCCTAGCCCGGAGGCGAATGTCCCGCCGCCATTCACCAGTGTACTTGAGCGGCGATTCCCGGCCATCCCTAGCTGTTCACGGAGCGAGCCAATGCCGCAATGGAGTGTACTTGAGCGGCGATTCCCGGCCATCCCTAGCTGCTGCCGGTGTCACTGCTGTGCCGTTGCAGTGTACTTGAGCGGCGATTCCCGGCCATCCCTAGCACCTTCATGTACGGGAACTCTGGCCTGTTCAGTGTACTTGAGCGGCGATTCCCGGCCATCCCTAGCGGCAAAACAAATGGTCCGTCATCGTATCCAAGTGTACTTGAGCGGCGATTCCCGGCCATCCCTAGCGCAAACTGGTTGTTCCCCCCACGGGTGGAGAGTGTACTTGAGCGGCGATTCCCGGCCATCCCTAGCTCTTTCGATGTGACTCCCCCGCGCATTACCAGTGTACTTGAGCGGCGATTCCCGGCCATCCCTAGCCAGCGTGCATGGAGAGAGCAACAGAAAGCCAAGTGTACTTGAGCGGCGATTCCCGGCCATCCCTAGCACCTATAATGCGTGGAAGGTTTTAGGCCGTAGTGTACTTGAGCGGCGATTCCCGGCCATCCCTAGCCGCTGCGATCCGAACCATCGTCGGGAAACTAGTGTACTTGAGCGGCGATTCCCGGCCATCCCTAGCGCACCACCTGCTGGCAGTGCAGCCGGGAGAAGTGTACTTGAGCGGCGATTCCCGGCCATCCCTAGCTGTGTCTGGTGCGGTCAGCCAGTCGGCAACAGTGTACTTGAGCGGCGATTCCCGGCCATCCCTAGCGAACTTGAATGACAACCCCGCTGGCAAACAGTGTACTTGAGCGGCGATTCCCGGCCATCCCTAGCGCGAAACAACCACAGGCCATCACAAATTTACGATACTGAAACTGCATTGAATATGGCCTGTGGTTGTTTCGCGCTAGAAATATGAAGGAGAACGGAATTCTGTCTTTGCTCTGCGAAGACAGAAAGTCCAATCAGCGACGGATTCAAATCTACTGTAATGGTCAGGAGCTATCTTTTACGAGTCGCGCCGTCATGGGATCATAAACATATTCAGTAATTGTTCCGTCTTTTATCCGCTCGACGACTTCGTTCAGTATAAAAAGCGGAACAAGAAACCATTCGCGCGGTTTGACTGGGTTGCCGAATCGATCCTTGATCTCAATATCCAACTGCGCGCGATCGAAGACACGGTGAATGATGTTTTCCAACTTCACACGGTTGACGTTGTAGAGAACATAAGTTGCCACGACTTCCACTTCGGCGAGCAGAAATGTTGGGTCCAGGCTCGCGTTTGCGAGGCGGGTTTCTACTTTCCCACCCGTGACGCCGATTTTATGCAGTACATCGCGATTGGCGGCGACGAGCGGATTGTCTGATTTGCTCCGCAGAACGTAGATCGTGCCGCTGGCAAGGTCGTCGGCGTCATGTTCATCTGCGAATAAAGGTCCGGCACTAGGGTCGGTAATGATGCGGCCTGCGTTATCTTTATCGGGATAAAGCGAGCGTTGGAAAGATCGCGCCAACAAATTGCTCTCGGTTCCGTTATCGTAGACAACGCGTAATCTGCTGTCGCGGCGGTCGTATTCTGTTCTGAAATCCTGGCCAACCTCGGCGACGTATGCGATTTGGCCACCGACAATGAAAAACTGCCCTTGCTTTATCTTTGCCAGCTTGATTTCGTCCATTTTGTCAACAGGAAGAGATTGGCGTATGCCCGATTTCAACTCTCTCTGTACGCGCTCGAAGAGCGGTTTGAATGAGTCGAAGTCCGCGCAGGCAGCACGATTGGCGATTTCCTCGGCGGCGCGCTTTTCGACACTCGCTCGAACATGGCGCAATTCCGTAATTGTGCTGTCGCCCGCTGCGCCAGCGAGTTCCGCCATAAGCTCGTCCTCGTCGATGGCATCATGCTGCGAGACGGCAATGATCGAGCCGGAAAGCAATCCTTGATGGTCGAGCGGCGCAAGAATGGAGCGGCACTCTTCCAGCGCACGCAAGCGGTCGAGACGTACTGCGTACAGCCGTTCAAAAATGTCGCGGTCTTCACCGTGCTGTGGTGTGTACCCATGTTTTTCGACGAAACGCTGTATTTCCTCGAAGCCCGCGATGATGCGCTCTTCGCGGGGCGGGCGTACGCCTTTCTTTTCAGGCTCCGCAAATTCGGCGAGTTCTGCGGCTAGTTCGTCGAGAGTCGGATCACTCATAGCGCCCCTCTTTCTTGTAGCGCATAAAAGCGGCGGCCCCTTCAGCCATGCGCTTTTCCCATGCGTCCTGAGAGTCGAGCGCCGGAAGCCGTCCGCGTTCCTTTTTGAACCGGAATGCGCGCATGGCAAGATCTTTTGCCTCGTCCGGCGTTAGGTTGGTTCGCTTGGCAGAGATTGCCGCTGCAACCTGTTTCAAGCTTTCCTCGCTCATGCTTTTGGCGAGGATGGCATAAGCTTCGCCAAACGGATTGATGCGGTCGATCAGGTCGATATCGAGTTCCGTAACACTGAGCGCAAAACGCCGTACACCCTCAATGAGGGCGGTGTTGGGACTCGGTTCACCGTTGCCAGTATTCCCTCCCAAGACATTTTGCTTGGCCTGTTGCGTGATGTTGAGGGCGGCAATCGCGTGCTGGCGCACGGCCTCCTGATCTTCTTCGTCAAGTTCGGGATACTTGTCTTTGATGATTTTGCCCATGCGGACTTGCGTGATTTCTTCGGGCACCAATTCTTCGTCGAACAAGCCGCGCTCCAACGCGGTCTTGTCCTGGATGAACGTGGCAATCACTTCGTTCAAATCTTCATTGCAAATGCGCGTGGCTTCCTTGCTCTTCGGTTCGGCAAGGCCCTTGATCTCGATCTGGAATTGTCCTGTGTCGGGGTTGAACCCGACGTTATTCTTCTCAGGATCGTAGCCGCCCGTGCCGTAGTCGAAACCCTCGGTTGGGCCGATCTCAGGGTGCTTGGGCTTGAACTCAAAGCGCGGAGCAAGTACCTGCTCCATTAGCAGGCTCGCGGCGATAGCTTTGAGCGTGTCGTTTATGGCCTCGGTGACGGCTTCTTCAGAAGCGTCCGGCTCGGCTATCAAATTGGTAAACCGTGCGCGGGTCTTTCCGGGTGCATCGCGGGTGGCGCGTCCGATGATCTGCACTACTTCGGTCAGGCTCGCGCGATAGCCGACGGTCAGCGCGTGTTCACACCAAATCCAGTCAAAACCCTCTTTCGCCATGCCGAGTGCAATGATGATGTCCACATAATCGCGGTTGTTCTTTTGGGCCGGGTCTTTCAACGCAGCGGTCACACCGTCGCGCCGGTTGGGGTCGTCGTCCACAAGGTCAGCGATACGCAGGATGCGACCACCGGGAATTTTGACAAGCTGAAATCCTGTCTTCGCGTCGATCCCCTGCCACTCACCCAAAGCCTCAATGATGTGCTCCACCTCCCGCATCTTGTCCTTCGTACTCTCGCGCGAATTGACATTGGGGATGTGGATGATGGTCTTCTCGGTCGTGTCGATGACATTGAGAATGTCATCGACATAAGAGCCGGAATAGAAGAAATAGCCGATGTCGAGCTGCTTGAGGTACTGATAACCGTTGAGCTGTTCGTAATAGGTATAGGTGATAGGCTCGAACTTCGCCTCATCCTGCGGGGTAAGTACAGCCTCCGCGTCGCCGCGGAAGTATGAGCCGGTCATGGCAACGATATGGACACGGTCGCGGGCAATGAACTGGCCCAGGTGCGCGCCCAGCTTGTTGTCGGGGTTCACGGAAACGTGGTGGAACTCGTCCACGGCAATTAATCGGTTGTCGAACTTCTCCACTCCGAACTGATCGACAGCGAAGCGGAACGTCGCGTGAGTGCAAACGAGAACCTTGTCGTTGCTTTCAAGAAATGCGCTGACGGCGTTCACCTTGCCACCGTTGTCGCCACCAGGGGCATTGCAGAGATTGCATCTCGGCTCCACACGCCAGTCGGCCCAAAAGCCGAACTGCGACAGTGGCACATCGTAAAAGCTGGCGCCGATGGCCTTTTCCGGGACAACGATGATGGCTTGCTTCAAGCCCTGATTTTCCAGCTTATCGAGCGCGATAAACATGAGCGCGCGGCTCTTGCCAGATGCCGGCGGAGATTTGATAAGCAAATACTGCTCACCGCGCTTTTCATATGCACGCTCCTGCATGGCGCGCATCCCCAGCGCGTTAGCCTTCGTTGAATTGCCGTTCCGCGCATAGGTGACGGAAATGGACGGGACTGATTTCACCTCAACTGTCATGCAGTCACCTCTTTCATTCGTTGGCGATAGCGCCGTAAAAACAAACGAGCCGTGACGAGGGTTATCTGAAGGCGAAAAGTCGCGTCTTCCTCCTCAGACAGTCCGGGGTGTCCCCCGTGCGGGTGCATTCGGCTCATCAAGCCCTGAACGTATTGGGGCTTCTGACTGTTTTCATTCCACTCGTTATATTCAGCCAATAGAAAGGGCGGCTGAAGGCGTCCGAGAAAATCACGCTTTGCCTTGCTGTCCTGGTAACTTTCACAACCAAAATGGACAGCGATTTCGTTCAAATAGCTCTCGTAGAAATTGCGAAGCCCGCTATTCGCCAAGGACCATTCACCACGTTGAAAAGCGGATACTGCTTGTTCCAAGTGCCCTTTGGCGACCGTGAAGCCGCTCTGAACAAGCAGGGTAGTCACCTCGTCTTCGGCTTCGCGGAAGTCCAGTCCAGGAATGTCGGTGGGCAACATCCGTTTGAGGATGACTGTATTGCGTGGGGTCTCCCAGGAATTGCGCGGCTCAGTTGGGACTTCAACCACTTCGAACCCATCAAACCGAAGCCCTGCGACAAACTTTTTCCAAACGTCACTGCTACGGACACCCTCGGGAGCCTTAATCGCGGTTTCGACAATGGCGCGCCCAAGATGCACAAGACCGTTTTCGGTCATTACCTGGAGTGCATCCATCGCGGTGGCACGGTGTGCCCAACTCGCAACGCGGGCGGACTTGCTCGACGAATTTCCGACAAAGCCCCATTGAACTTCTAAAACCGACATATCACCGTGGGACTTGAATTCGGCAATAACCTCCACAGCGGCAACAATGGTCATGCTATTGAACTCTGTCATTTTCTTTCCCCCGCAACGCTCGCTAGTGCCGCCTTGAGAACCTGAAAGCAGAGTTTTGCCGTGTGCTCATCTGGCGTGAAACCGGATTGCATCTGTTCATACGGATGTATGTAATTGCGAAAATCCCGCAATCCATGACTGAATTTCTTCACGTCAGGTTTCAATAGGTCAACTTCGCAAGCAACATCGATGAACTGCGCGAGGCTCCATTCGTGAAACTGCCTCACGCTTCCGTCTTTGGCCTTAGGGCTGGCCGAAGCCCGATTGAAACGCGCCGGTTCCTTCTGGGCCGCGCCAAGCAGGACGGCTTCAAGAACGCTTCCGCAAAGAAAGATCACAGAAAGATGCGCGCCCGCACTTAGTGCTCTTAAGGCTTCGCCAAGACGACTTTCAATGACCGGAATAACCTGCGCTTCAATCGGCAGCTTGTGAACATTCGGAATCGTGAACTCATGCTTCAAGAAATCGTCAACGGTCTGCGCTGGTTTAGCTATCTGTGGCTTCCCGGACAATCGTGAAATGATGCCCCGAACTTTTTCGAGAAGGGCTGAATCAACTTCCTTATTGTTCAATTCACAATCGACGACATATTCATCCACCATGCCGGACATGATCTTGCCGACAACGGAATCATTTTCACCATCCCAAAAGGCGCGCAACTTGTTCGCCTTCGATGTTCCAATCGTCTGGTATTTTGGGCCATGAATGTCAATCGAGTGACGGTTGAAGAATGCGCCGAAACTCCTGTCGGAATAGTATGGGGGTAACACGTAGCCGCCACCCATATCCAAAAACTTCTCAAGATAACGCCGATCAATGACCGTGAGGGTGCTCATGCCGCCCCCTTTGTCTTCGTCATTTTGGTGTAAAGTTCGAACAACTTTTCCAGTCGCTCGGTATCGTTCTTGAAACGACGGCCAATGTAGATACGTTCCAGCACTTCGTCGTTGCGCTCATGAGCCTGGCGCAAATCCTCTGGCATAGCGTCGGGATCGTAGAGGTCGGCAATAGATGCCGGAAAATGATGCTCGCGCGCTAGCAGAATGTCCTCAGCGCAGCGGGTGAGATCGGCCATATTCTTCTCAGTAAATGTGGGCAGAGGAAAGGTATTCCAGCCTAGCGTATTGGAATAGCTAAAGTCAGTTCTCATTCTGGCGCAAACAGTTGCCATCCAAACCCAATGCAGACGAGAAACTAACAGCGCAACAACAAAAACTTTGACGTTGTAAAAGGCAAAGAGTTGGCTACTTACGATGGTGTGAGAGTCCAGTAAACCAACGGGGAGGTAGTCCCGATTCTCGGAGGTGATACGAGGGAGGGCTATTATTTCTTCCCCTCCGCGCTGCCGACGCTCTTCAAACTTATGCGGTTGACCCGCTCCGCGACGCGTGGCAATTTTCTCACTCGCCAGTCTCATCTCTCTAACGAGGCGTAGCCGACTCGCGATAAGCGTGTTCCCTGCGGCTTTCTCTACCTCCGAGTCAGCGATCCACAGACAAAATCTCGGAGTACCCTTTATGAGTTCAGAGGCACCATAAATTTTGCGAACAAAATTATTGATAATCTCTTTGGGTAACTCTTTTAATGCTTCACGTTCAAGGTAAAGATGGCCACCGTCAACCGCTTTATTACCAAAGTCCATGCCTGGAATATTGTCAGGCCGGCTAGATCTTGCTTGAATAAAAATATTGGGGCCAGAGATAAGGTAAGCATTTATGTTTTGAACGGTCCTGACAGCCGTGCGCCCTTGATCGTCGGTTCCAAAGATCCTCTTATCGGACCTTGAACAATTGGACATCCCAACGATAACCACAGTGACGCCAGCTTTGTTGCTTGCAAGGTTGCTCCACTTAAAAGATGTGTAGGCAAAATTAATCTCACAATTGTCCCGAAGCAGATGCGGCCAGAGCTCCGGCACTTGAATTCCTTGGCAGATTGAGTTTGTCGCCACAAATGCAAAGGCCGAGTTGGTGTGGTGCCCGTACTCCTTTGCTTTAATTAGCCAACCTGAGACGTAGTCGAGCGATTTCCAGCCGGCGTTGGTACTCTTAAACACCCCCTTCAAATCGTCCTTTTGTTCTGGCGACTGATACTTGCTTCCTTTGTATGGAGGGTTACCGCAGATATAAGTCTCTCCTCCCTCATTCTGAAAGTCGATCTCAGCTTGGTCGAGCGGGGAGCCGAACAAGTCATCAGCCTGCACCTTCACACCGGTGCCGGTTGGCGGGCAGATGCTCAGCCAATCAAGCCGGAGTGCATTGCCGCATGTAATCCAGTTTTCCGAACGCAGGGGCAGGAATTCGGCGAGAGCCAGTTTCTGCCCGCGATAGAGAACGTCGCATTGGTACTCGGCGATGACGAGAGCAAGTCGCGCGATTTCCGCCGGGAAATCCCGCAGTTCAATGCCGCGATAATTCGTGAGAGGGATTTCGCTGCGAATCTCCGGCTCGCCGCGCCGTTTGTTGATCTCGGCCTCGATTTCCCGTATGGCTTTGTAGGCAATGACAAGGAAATTTCCTGAACCGCAGGCGGGGTCAAAGACCCTGATCTTCGCCATGCGCTTGCGAAGGTTAAGCAGGGTGCGCGGATTGTCGCCTGCCTCGGCGAGCTTCGCGCGCAGATCGTCAAGACAAAGCGGGTTGAGAACTTTGAGGATGTTCGGAACGCTGGTGTAGTGCATACCGAGCGCGCCGCGCTCCTCGTCTTCGGCTACGGCCTGGATCATCGATCCGAAGATGTCCGGGTTGATCTTCGTCCAGTCGAGATTGCCAATGTGAAGAAGATAAGAGCGGGCGATTTTGCTAAAGCGCGGCACGTCCATGTTGCCGGAGAACAGGCCGCCGTTCACATACGGGAAGGAATTTGACCAACGGGGCAGACCTTCGCGGTCACGTTCTGCGATCTTGGTGTTCATGGCGCGGAAGAGCGCCTCGGTCACCGTATTGGTGTTGGAGGAATCCCGCGCACTCATCTGCGTGATGGTGTCGGTGAACAGGCCTTTGCCGATGAAGATGTCCGTATCCTCGGCAAAGAAACAGAAGATGAGCCGCGCCATGAAGTGATTCATGTCGTGGCGGCGGGCAGACGTGCCCCATTCCGGGTTGTCTTTCAGAAGCTCGACGTAAAGCCGGTTGAGGCGGCTGGTCGCCCGGATATCGAATGAGTTTTCGCTGATCTGCCGGACGGTGGAGATGCCAGCTAGAGGCAGGAAAAAACCGAAATGGTCGGGAAAGTCCTTAAATGCGCAAACGACAGGGGAATCGTCGGAGGCAAGATTTTCGGCTTCCAGCGTTTGCCCATCTGTCGCCAGAATGAATTTGGCCTTGGCCCGGATCGTGGACGGGCTTTCCCGTAGCGCGGCGAGGGTCTTGGTAACCTCGCCTTCCGCGCACACCTTAATATGGATGTTGCTGGTTTGGAGAACGCCGCCAAGGTCGGATTTGTTGGAGGCACCGGCGCGCAGCCTTTTGATCGTTGTTTCTTTGTTTCCGAAGGCTTCTAGGAAAGCATAGGGAAAATTCGCCGGGTCAAACGGCTGATCCGCCAGTTGCGAGATGGCCTCTTCAATTTCAACGGCGTTCAACGGTCTACCCTCCCGGCAAAATCACCCAAACCATGCCGGATTGCCCACGCGATGGGCTTGAAGGGCTGCCTTGTCATGGGCATGGCATTGATTATCCAATACCCATGATAAGCGAAACTAGCGGATGGGTTTACCGGGCAGTTCGGGTCTTGATCCCAAGTTTTCGAGGGCGCGCCTGGACCGGTCCAACTCCTCTGCTATCAGCTTTTCGTCTGGCAGGACAGTCTGGTACTCGGCGGCAAGAATCTTGTTGGGCAGGTTGTCGAGGGCATAATGCGCCTCTGCCGCACCCTTCTCGGCGCAGAGGATCAGGCCGACGGGCGGGTTTTCGCCGGGTTTGGTCCAGTGCTCACGGGCATAGTTCAGGTAGAGGTGCATCTGACCGGCATCGGCATAGCTGAACTTGCCGATCTTCAGGTCGGCAAGGAGCAGGCAGCGTAAGCGACGATGGAAGAAAACCAGATCGACGCGGAACCAGTTGTCGTCGAGGCGGAGCCGCCGCTGACGGCCAACGAAGGCGAAATCGTCGCCCAACTCCAGCAAGAAATCGGTGAGATGCCGGATGAGCGCCTCCTCCAGATCTGACTCAGAGTATTCGTCCTTGAGGTCCAGAAATTCGAGAACAAACGGGTCTTTGATAGCCTCTTCGGGCGTGATCGCGTCGGTTGATTCGGGCGTTTGCGCCTTCTCCAGCATGGCGGCTTTGTTCTTGGAAAGGGCGATGCGCTCGTAGAACTGGCTGCCGATCTGGCGGTCGAGTTGGCGGACGGACCAGCCTGCGCGTAGAGCCTCAGCTTCGTAGAAGTTCCTGGCTTCTGAATTCTTGACCGATAGCAGCCGGACATATGCGGACCAGGGCAAGGCGAAACGGGCGGCCAAGGCAGCGGTTGAGGTCGGGCGTTTCTCTATGTCATTGAAAGAAATGCCAATTGCGAATTCTCCAGACAGTGTCTGGAGAATCTGCGCTTCTGGCCACGCAAGGTAAAACGCCCTCATTTGCCATAGATTCGTCCGTTTGAATCCACGGCCAAACTGTCTTGTGAGATCGGTGGCCAATTGTTCAATGAGCTGTTCGCCGTATCCGGCCCGCTGCTCTCCGCCCTGTTCCAGCACCACGATGCGCCGCCCGATCTCCCAGTAGGTTGCCGTCATGATCGAATTGACATTGCGGGCGGCGGCGGATCGGGCTGCCTTGAGCAGCTCGACGATTCCAGTGCGGATATGTTCGTAGTTCTCGGGCATAGTCGTCAGGTTGGTCATCGAAATCCTCCGTGCTTCGAGCCGCGTAGTGAACGCGGGTTGTGGAGGCCGGTGACGCCTCCATTCTATCGGACCTGTACATCCGAAACTCAGCTAATGCCTATTCCCTGAACGGCGGCGGCGCTCTGTGCAACTTTGAGCGCGGAGGTCTTGGAGATGTCGGTGCTAAGTTGCGGGGCGAGTTGGGCGAGATTGTTAGTGAAGATTTGTGCGTCCTGCGATGCGCGCGAAACGGAGACGTAGGCAAAGCGGGTATTGATAAGTTCCGGGTGAACGTTGGTGTCCATGTTGACCAGAACGCGCTCCGAAGTGAGACCTTGCGAACTGTGCGAGGTAACAGCGTAGCCGTGATCGAAGTGGCGCATCTGGGCCGGATCAAAGGTGACCGTTCGGTCTTTGCCGCCGTCCATGCGGACGGTCATAGCGCCGTGCTTGTCTACTTCCTGCACGGTGCCAAGGTCGCGGTTGGCGACTCCCAGTTCACGATTCGGTGCGGTAAATTGCAGCCGGTCGCCAACGGCGAATTCCTGTTCGATCTCACGGTAAGCGGAGATACCGTGCAACCGGGGAGGGTCGTAAGTGACCTGTTGGCCATCCGGTTTCTCGACGGTCAGCAGATTCGATTTTGGATCGGTCGAGACCACCCGAGCGTAGCTGCGCTGCTCGATGCCGAGAGTCTTGCTGCCACGCTGGTAGTGGAGCACGTCGCCGACTTCATAGCGTGCGGCCCAGGCCCGGTCAGCGCCGGTCATATCGGAACGGGGCGCCAGCACGCGCATCGAGTGGTTTTCAGATTCGACGATACCGCGCTCCTGCAACTCCGAGCGGACCGCCTGATTAATCGCGCGGCGCGAGGCATTGTCGGGTGAAACGATGATGGTGTTGGCCGGATTGTCGGCATAGTTGCGGGCAATCGAGGCAATGCGCTTCTCGGGATCGGCAATCTCCGTGACACGGCCCTGCTGTTCGAGGAGCGCGACTCCTTCGGCTATTTCGCCACGCGATAGATGCTCGACAGCTCGCAGCAACTCCGGGTCTTTCTGGCGGACAATCTGATCAAGTCGCGCCGTGTTCATTCCGGCATCGACCAACTGCTCGAAGGGCTTACCAGCTTCGACGCCTTGATGCTGGCGCGTGTCACCGATGAAGAGAACGCGGTCTCCTGGATCGAGCTTGGCAAGGAAATCGCGCACCTGTTTGGTGCTGGCGAGACTGGACTCATCCACCATATATAGGTGGCGTTCCGGGGTCGGCTGCTTATGCCTGGCAAGGAAGCCTTGCAGCGTGTCGGCTTGGATGCCAGCATCGCGGAGTTGATGCGCGGCGCGGGAGGTCGGGGCGAAGCCCTCGACAATCATCCCGCGTTGTTCGGCGGCCTCGCGCACGGTTTTGAGCGCCGTTGTTTTGCCGACGCCCGCGCTTCCCTGCAAACCCTGAATCCTATCGCGCGAGGTAAGAATCTCTTCCGTCGCCGTGCGTTGCGAGGAATTAAGAATCGGGTATTGGGCGGTATGCGCCACGGCCTGCTGAACAGGCATGATCTGATCGGCCCGGCCTTGTCCCTGGCGCATCTTCCGCAAGATTTCCTTCTCAGCATGGATGGTTTCCGCCGTGGTGAACTGCCGCGCGGAACCGTGCTTCGGCGCGGTGACAAGCTGAAATTCCCC
>Ga0224529_1001711_pt1 | contig 12348 bp, 7 predicted proteins | sample CBST50metaG_FD_179893 | JGI IMG/M metagenome (GOLD analysis project Ga0224529, IMG submission 179893) | Peat soil microbial communities from Stordalen Mire, Sweden - C.B.S.T50 | ecosystem: Environmental > Terrestrial > Soil > Wetlands > Peat | place: Sweden: Norrbotten County, Stordalen Mire... | reverse complement strand
GCGCTTCGGCTGGGTGGACGCGAAGACGCTGTGGGTTGAGACGTTGACCCGCGACCAGAAGCATCGCGACATTTACTTTGCCGACGCCGCCACGGGCCAGGCGCACCCCGTACTGCAACTTTCCGACGATAAGTTTTTCGACGACAAGTACGACGTCACGGTGGGCAGCGGCAGCATCGTGCTGACGAATTGGGCCGACGGCCACAGCCACATTTACCTCTACAGCTATGACCAAGCCGACTCCGCCCACACGACAGCCAAGCTGGAGCGGCAGCTGACTCAAGGCGATTTCGAGGTGCGCGATGTCTACCGCGTGGACTTGGCGGGCAAAGTGATCGATTACGCCTCGAACGAGGGCAGCGCACAGGATCAGCAGTTGTGGCAGGTGAACTTCGCGGGTGAACGGAAGCAGTTAAGCACAGGCTCAGGCACGCATGAAGGCAACTTTGCGTCCGTGGGCAGCGCATTTGTGGAGCGGCAATCGGCGCGCATGGAAGCGCCTACCCTGCGGCTCTGCGCGGCAGCCGGAAAGTGTACTGTTTTCTGGCAGACGAGCGCGCTGCAACCCTACCATCTGCATGCACCGGTACAGCTTGAGGTCAAGGCCCACGACGGAACGGCTCTTTACGCCACGTTGCTGCTGCCTGAAGGCAAAGACCCGGCTTCCGTGCCGCTGATCGTGAATCCCTACGGCGGGCCCGGTGCACCGACGGTGGTCAACCGCTGGGGCGACAGCCTGCTCTTCGACGAGTTGCTGGCCCAGCACGGCTTCGCGGTGCTGCACGTCGACAATCGCGGCATGGGTGGCCGCGGACGCGCTTTTGCCCGGTTCGCCTGGCATAACTTCGGCCCGGTGCAACTGGAAGATCAACTGACGGTGGTGGACGCGGCGCTGGCCCAATATGCGCAACTGGACCCCAAGCGCCTGGGTTGGTGGGGCTGGAGTTGGGGCGGGAGTTTTACTCTCTATGCCATGACGCACTCTGACCGCTTCCGGGCCGGGGTTGCAGTGGCGCCGGTAACCGACTACCGCGACTATGACTCCATCTACACCGAGCGCTACATGAGCGAGCCTGCTGATTTCGCCCAGGGATACCAGGATTTCTCCGTGGTCAACTCGGCGGCCAACCTGAAAGGGCGGCTGCTGCTGGCGCATGGAACCAGCGACGACAATGTGCACATGGAGAACTCGGTGAAGTTTGTGCAGAAGCTAATCGAGGCAGGCATTCCTTACGACCTGCAGATCTATCCGCGCAAGACGCACTCCATCGCCGGCCCGGATGTGCGGCAACATCTTTACAACCGCATTCTGGCGCACTTTGAGGAGTATCTGAAGTAGGCAGTTCCCACTGGAGCCGCGCAGTGAACACATAAGCCAGGAGACGGCCGCCGCCCCGAGGTTCTAGTACCGCGACCGCATGATTTGGTAATCATGACCATGAACTTTGGGTGCCCCCGGTCTCGATTTTGAGACCGGGGAAACGACAAATTCAAGCGGTCATAGAACTAGAGCGAAACCAGAGTAAACATACCCTTGCTAAGAATGCGCCGTGGCTTTTTCTTAAACAAAAGGCCACTTGATGGGTGTGCCTTCGAGATATAGTTACTCTGGTTTCGCTCTACAGCGCGTGACGATTGAAGAGCTCGTCCTTGTCGCGCAGGGGGCAGTCCGAGCACCCCATGCAGCATATGAAGACCAGGGCCACACCCACCGTAACCAGAACGGCGATAACGTTTTCGTAGACCACAAACCAGTGAATCAAGCTATGCATAGTCAGCCACCAGAATCAACATATCCTAGGAACTTAGACGAAAGATGGGCTCGATAGCTCACATTCCCCAATAAAAATTTTGGGGGCAGGATTTCCGTCCCGCCTACGTTCCATATCGACAATTTCCCTCAATTCCCCCTTGATTTCAAGAGAATAAAAGGCGAAAATAGTCTCACTATGGCGACCGGTCCCAATCCGGCGCCGGCCCCCGATTTGGAAGAGTGGCCGGAGGAGCTCAAGAGCCTGGAGCAGAAAGGCGCGCGTGCGCCGCAACAGCCGGAAAACTGTCCCGAAAGCGATCCGCATCTGAACTGGCTGTTCATCGATATGAACTCCTATTTTGCCTCGGTGGAGCAGGACGCAAGGCCCGAGCTGCGCGGGCGGCCGGTAGGCATTGTGCCCATGATGGCCGACACAACCTGTTGCATTGCCGCCAGTTACGAGGCAAAGGCCCACGGCGTCAAGACCGGAACCATGGTCTCCGACGCCAAGCGGTTGTGCCCCGGCATTGAACTGGTCGAGGCGCGGCACGAGATTTATGTCGAGTACCACCACCGCATTGTCGAGGCCGTGGAAAGCTGTTTGCCGGTAACGGCAGTGCTCTCGGTCGATGAGATGGCCTGTCGTCTGATGGGCCGGGAACGGCCGCTGCTGGCGGCGATGGAACTGGGCCGGCAAGTGAAGCGGCGCATCCTGGAGCGGGTTGGCCCCATGATGCGCAGCTCGGTAGGACTGGCAACCAATCGCTACCTGGCCAAGGTGGCCAGCGACATGGAGAAGCCCGACGGCCTGGTGGCGCTGCCCCTCGACATTTTGCCCGAGGCGCTGCGCCAGCTTGCGCTTCGCGACCTGCCCGGAATTGGTTCGCGCATGGAGAAGCGGCTGAACGCCCAGGGCATTCAATCGATGGAAGACCTTCTGACTCTCAACTGCGAGCAGGCCGGCAAACTGTGGGGCTCGGTGTGGGGCGAACGGCTGTGGCATTGGCTCCAGGGCGAGGACTTCGACATGAACGAAGCCGAGCACCTGAAGTCGCTGAGCCACCAGCACGTGCTCTCACCGGAGATGCGCACGCCGGAGAAGGCCTGGGCTGTGGCGCACAAGCTGCTGCACAAGGCGGCGATGCGGCTGCGCGCACAGGGTTTGTGGGCCAGTGGCATCGGGCTGGCCATCGGCTTTGCGGTTCCGCGCGCTGAAAAGACCCCAGTCAGCCGCTTCGGCGTACCCACGCGAGGATGGAAGGACGAGCTGAAACTGAGCGAGTGCCAGGACAATCCGACGCTCATTGCGGCGCTGCGTCGTCTATGGGAATCCCGCCCGTCCGGCCAGGAATTCGAGCACCCCTACTTCATCGGCGTGCAACTGAACGGCCTGGTGCCCGACCGGCTGCACTCGCTGAATCTCTTTGAGGGGACGGAGGACGAGCAGAGCCGGACGCGCCTGGTGGCCGCCATGGACGCGCTGAACAATAAATACGGCTTGAGTACGCTGGCCCCGGCCACTATGCTGGCCGCCTTCAAAGCCGCTCCCACGCGCATCGCCTTCCACACCATTCCAGATCTGTTTTGAAAATTATTACTCCTGTTTCGCCGCATAACTCTTCAAACAGATAAAATGTTTGGAAGTTATGTTGGGCGAGCTTCTTGACTTCTCTGCGACGCTGTCGCTGACCGTACCGCAAAGTATGTAGGACCTCACAAAGTCTGATAAATGACAGGGCACAGAAAGGAAATTCATATGTTTCGTTCTCGTAGCGTTATCAGGTTGGCGCTCGTCGCTCTTCTGGCGGTGCCTGCGCCGTTGTTCGCCAAGTCGAATGTGCATACGTATTGGTATCAGCCGCATTACATGGCAAGTGTTGAGGACGCATCCAACCGCCTGCAATTCCTCGCTCCTCACTTTGCCCCCGTAGGCTCCAGACCGGCGACGACTGATTACACGCTGACGAATCTCTCCCTGAACAAACTGGGAATCAACCTTTCCTACAACGAGAGCGGCGTGAATCAAGTTCCTCAGGGCCTGCTCGGATTAACCTCCATCTCGGTCCCTTACACCAAGGAGTCCGTCTTTTCGATTGTGTATGCGGGTATTGAGTTCATTGAGATACGAAACTTCACGGCCGGCTCTGTGGCGCCTTGGTGCGCCATTCCCATGGGCAAAGATTCCGGAAACGGGATCATCTGCGTCTCAAACAGGGAGGATGCCGAACGGGTTGCCGATGCGCTGGCAACTTTGGCGGTAGCCTACGGAAAGAATCTGAATACTTCCTTCAGCATGGCCATAGGGGTGATGACGGACAAGGAGCTGCGCAAGCATCCTGGGCAAACTGGCTGTATGGTTCGTGAAGTGGATGAGAATGGACCCGCCGCGCAGGCTGGTATCCAGGAAGATGACATTGTGCACGCCATCAATGGCCTCCCCTGTTCACTGCAAACCTTCAGTGCGGCCCTCACTGAGGCTATAGCGAAGCCGCAAGGCGGCGTGGTGCATGCGGAGATTCTGCGCAAAAGCGGCCCTCTGACCGTCGATCTGAACTTTCCCCATTCCGAAGTCCCCGCGGCTCAGTTGCGGCGGCAGGTCGCCAACCCGGCTCAGCAATACGAGCCCACGCCTTCCGCTACTCCCACACCTGCCGCGCCTCCCTCCAGCGTCCACTTTGGCTTCCAGGTCCGCCCTGTTATCAAGGACGACATGGCGCCCTTGATGCTGACCAAGGCCGAGGGGTTGGTAGTGGTCAGCGTGGAAAACGGCGGCCTGGCCGATACCATGGGCGTTCTGGCCGGCGACGTGATCCTCCAGGTGAACGGCGAGCAGGTCAGCGATATCAATCACTTTGTCCAGACCATCCGCAGCGGCGCGGCCAGAAGCTTCCGTGTCTGGCGCAAGGAACAAACAATCGAGTTAAGCGTGCCGCAGAGCCTGTAGAGCTTGATAGCTTCCCCATTGACACCGGCGACCGCGCCGGCCTGAAGGAAAGAGGAACAAGTAGAGGAGAATGACAGATGTTTCGATCGGTTGTTGTTTTCAAGTGCGCGCTTCTCGCTGTTCTGGCGTTGACCGCGCCGCTGGCGGCACAGGTGCAGGTTGCGTATGAGCCGCATTATTTGCCGAGCATTCAGGACGCGGCCAACCAACTTCAATCGCTTACTCCGCATCTTGCGCCCATGGCGGACCAGGGAAACACATTGTCCCTGACGAATGACTACTCGCTGGCGCGGGTGGAAGTGAACAAGCGGGGCGTCAAACTCTTCTTTTCCAAGAGCCCCGCGCAGCAGATTCAGTTCCTTTGGTCGTGGAACGGCGGAAACACAGCGCCGCCTTATGCGCCGTACACGGGCGACATTTTCACGTCAATCGTCTTTGCGACCGTTGATCAATTTCCGATCGTGAACTTCCCTCAGGCTGGCAGCAACTTCCCGGCGCCCTGGTGCATCATGCCCGATATTCAGCCTCCGAGCAACGACAACCGATTTCTCTGCACCGACACCCAGGCGGACGCCCAAGCGCTGGTCGATGCCCTGGCCACGATGGTGCTGGCCAGCGGAGGGGATCTGCTTCCCGACGATGGCTTCGGCGCCGCAGTGAATCCGCTCGACGCCAAGTATTTGAAGAAACATCCCAATGAGGCCGGCGGCATGATCTTCTCCGTGCCGCCCGGTGGCGCAGCCGCGCGGGCAGGCATCCAATCAGGCGACATTCTTCATGCCGTCAATGGCCAACCCTATCTGGTCGGCCAGGGAATGATTCACGCCGCTGTCAGAGAGGCCGCGTGGCACAAACCCGAGGGCGGAGTCATCCATGTAGAGATCTTCCGCAACCATATGCCTATGCCCTTTGACGTCCACTATTCCAAACAACAGGTCAATGCTGAACAATTGCGGCGGCAAAGCAAGGAACTGGCCCAGCAAAACGCCGCGCCTCCCTCCGGCGTCCACTTCGGCTTTCAAGTCCGCCCCGTCATCCAGGACGACATGGCGCCCCTGATGCTGACCAAGGCCGAGGGGCTGGTGGTGGTCAGCGTTGAAAACGGCAGCCTGGCTGATACCATGGGCCTTCTCGCCGGCGACGTGATTCTCACGGCGAATGGCGCGGAAGTGGGCGATATGCAGCACTTTTCGCAAATGATCCACGCGGGCGCGGTAACGACATTCAACGTGTGGCGCAAGGGAAAAACGCTGGTGCTGACCGTACCGCAAAGTATGTAGAGTGATCGCCGGATTGTCCACTCCACCTGCGGCCGGAGCCGATGCGCTCCGGCCGCGGCTGTCTACACTAATACACAGTATGGCCAATCTGCCTCCATCGCCGGCGTCGAGTTATCGCGGACGGCTTGCGCCTTCGCCCACCGGCTATCTGCACGTGGGCCACGCGCGCACCTTCTGGACGGCCTACCAGCGCGCAAAGGCCGCCGGTGGAACGCTGGTCATGCGCATGGAAGATCTGGACCCCGATCGCAGCCGCGCCGAGTACGCAGAGGCCGCGCTCGAAGACCTGCGCTGGCTTGGGATTCGCTGGCAGGAAGGCCCAGACTTGTTGGATCCGGCCTTGGGTGGTCCCGTCGCGCCCTACGCGCAGAGCGGCCGCCGGGCTTTTTATCTCGATGCATGGCGCAAGTTGCGGCGCGGAGGCTATCTCTTCCCTTGCCGCTGTTCGCGCAAGGATCTGGAGGCCGCGCTCAGCGCGCCGCATGAAAACGCTTCAGCAGGCACAAACAGCCAGCTAAACAACGCGGAGCCAGAGCCGCTGGACGACGAACCCGTCTATCCCGGCACTTGCAGGCAACTCGTGGACAACACTTCGCGGACAACGGCTTCCACGGCCAGCAAGATCGAAGAGCCGGAGGGCTTCAACTGGCGCTTTCGCGTCCCCGACGGCGAAGTAATCCAGTTCATGGATGGAAATCTTGGGGTCCAGCGGTTTGTAGCCGGCGTGGATTTCGGCGACTTTGTAGTGTGGCGGCGCGACGGAAGCCCGAGTTACCAGCTTGCCTGCGTGGCCGATGACGCGGCCATGAAAATCACTGAAGTGGTGCGCGGCGAGGACCTGCTCAAGTCCACCGCGCGGCAGATTTTGCTCTACCGCGCGCTGGGACTTGAAGCTCCGGATTGGTTCCATTGCCGCTTGGTAGTAGACTCCAATGGCCGCCGGCTGGCCAAGCGTCACGACGCGCTGAGCCTGCGCACCCTGCGCCAGCGCGGGCTTACCCCAGAGGAGATTCTTTCAGGGCAACTCCCCCGGGAGGAGTAATCGCTTCTAGAGTATTTCTAGAGATCGTCTAAGGTCCTGGGTGCCCCATCCTTGCCGCGTTTTTGTTCTTGCGGCAAGGGTGGGATACCACGACTCTGGCATTACAGATACATTAAAAATTCTCTAACTCCTGGCTCTTATGGTGTTTTCATGGCCCGAGTTTTCCGGGCATAATGTTCTCCAACCTTGCCGCAAGATCCAATTGCCTTACCGGTGCCGAATGAAGGTTCCATCCTGCAATTCGTTCCAGGCCTGCCTCAGTTCAGCCTGCGTATTCATGACGATTGGCCCCTGCCACGCCACCGGCTCTTCGAGCGGCTGACCCGAGACCAGCAGGAAGCGAATTCCTTCGGGACCGGCCTGCACTACGATCTCATCGCCGCGATCGAAGAGAACCAGCGAGTGGTTCTTGGCGTCATAGACCGGCGTAGCCTTGGGGTCCACGGCAGACTCGGTCAGCACCGCGCGAGGAGACGAAGCATCGTGAAAGGCTCCCGCGCCGGCGAAGACGTAGGCGAAAGCGTTGCGCGTGGTCTCCACCTGAATCCGCTTGAGCTTGCCCGGCGGAATGGAAATGTCCACGTAGCGCGGGTCGGCGGCCACGCCCTCAACCGGACCCTTCTTGCCCCAGAACTCGCCGCAGATGATCCGGGCGCGTGCGCCGTCATCCTCGGTAACCTCCGGTATGGCGCTCGACGGAATATCCTGGTAGCGCGGGTGGGTCATCTTCAACGATGCGGGCAGGTTGGCCCAGAGCTGAAAGCCGTGCATGCGGCCCTGGGCGTCGCCCGAGGGCATTTCCTGATGCAGGATGCCGCTGCCGGCGGTCATCCATTGCACGTCGCCCGCTCCCATGCGGCCCTTGTTGCCCAGGCTGTCGCCGTGGGCCACTTCGCCAGCCAGCACATAAGTAATGGTTTCGATTCCCCTGTGGGGATGCCAGGGGAACCCAGCCACATAATCGGCCGGATTGTCGCTGCGGAAGTCGTCCAGCAATAAAAACGGATCGAACTCCGCGGTTTGTCCAAAGCCGAAGGCGCGCTGCAGCCGGACTCCGGCCCCTTCGACGGTGGGTTCTGCTTGAAATATCTGATTCACGGGACGAAGCGACAAGGTAGACCTCCTCTGCCTTACAGTAAGTTTGATGCGCAAAGGAGATCTTCGTTGCAGCAGATATTTTTATTGAGTCGCGAAGTGTGCGGCGAACTTGGCCGAAATGATGTGCAAAAATCCTTGTTGGTTGATAAGAACGGAATGAATTCCATCAGAAAAAATGACGACGGCCGAAAGAAAGCAACCTTCAGGCGGCACAAAGAAACTCCGGCAACTGGCTTACAAGACTTACAAGCGGAATAGATAGGATGCCTTGATAAAAATCTGCCGCCCATCGTTCAGAAATTCCGGCGCCCGTGGTGCCACCGTATTGTTGGGATCGCAGGCTCCGCCGGGCAAACGGTTGCAAAGCTCCCGGTCCAGATTCTGCAGATCGTTGTTGTAGCCAATATAAATTGCCGTTCCCGGATGCGGGAGCCATGTGAACAACGCCTCGGTGCCAATCTGCTTTGTCCGCGGTAGTGAGGTCTCCGCGGGATTGGCCAGCGTCGAGTCATACTCGGCGATGATGCGGGCGGAGATGGCCCGCGTGAACTGGAAGTTGACCTTGGTTCGGAATACCTGGCTTTCATAGACCAGCGCTCCCGTGGCAACTGAGTGGTCGCGATCCAGCAAATAAGTATTGTCCGCGGTGAGTTGACGAATGGGCTGCAACGTAAACAAAGCCTGCACATTTTCCTGATCCAACAGGGATGGTAGGCAATTCGGATCTAACTGGGACGTCTGGTTACTTTGGATAATCTGGGGTAACACCGAACAAACCACTGGGTAGTAGTTTACGTTGCCACTCCGCATCGCGGTGATATTGAAGTTCAACTGCGGCCACGGAGCGCCTCGCGCAACGAACCCGCCGAAGTTCTCGGTGAAGTTTCTGTTTTTCGTGAGGAGTGTGCCGTCCTGCGGCCCCAGCGTGTCAGAGTTCTGGCCAACAACGAACGGCGTAAGCAAAATGTTGCGCGGCAGATAGATGAACGGGTCGAAGGTCGAGTAGTGATAAATGCGGTTGCCTTGATGATCAAAAGCAACATTTTGGTTAGTTTCCAATCCAAAGCTTTGGATTAACTTATGCACCGGAAACCACTTGTAAGTCATATGTGTCTGGTCGCTGCGAATGTCCGTTGTCTGGATGAAACCTACCTGGCTTTGGAAGCCGGTGCTGTAATCCTTGTAAAATGTGTCAAGGTTGAAGGCGTGTCCGGCCCGATACAACTCGAAGTAACTGGCTGGCCCGGCGGCATAACTCGGCGGTGTTCCGCTGTCGGCAGAGCCTTTCGTCGAGCTTTCCACCCACTGTCCCCACGCGGTCCATTTATCCGTCATTCGTGCCGTGAAATCGATACCCCCGATGCGGTTCCATCCTTGGCCAAGCTCTTCGTCGGTATAAATGACGCCGACACTCGATCCTTTACCAAGATCCTGGGAGATGCGCCCCACGGCGAAGGTTGCGCGCTTGTTATAAAGCGGATCGCCGGGCGCCACGGACTCTCCCGGCGCTCGATCGTCGATGGCAAGCAAGCCGATATTCGTGTTGCCGATCTTTCCGGTCACGCGCACGCCATACTCTGGACGCACGATATTGCGCGTATAAACCAACGGAATCTGTGTGAAAAAGTAACTCGCATTTTCGAGGAAGAATGGCCGCAGCTCCGGGAAATAGACTGAATAGCGCTGATCGACGGTGAACTGCGGCTGGTCCGACTCCACATCGCTGAAGTCCGGGTTGATAGTCGCATCAAAGACAATGCGGTCTTTGAGAATGGCCTTGATCTCGCCGCCCGCTGTGCCTTCAAAGTGCCGGGAGCTGAAATAAGGATCAAGCGAGTCCGGGTCCCGAAGCGTGCGCTCGTTCTGCCCTAGAAAATATGGATTGATCTGCACATTATGTGAGCCGGTCACGCCCTTGATACAATGCAGCGTTCCTTCCTGGCTGAGAACGCCGAAGACGTCGGTTGAAACGCGCGGCCAGTAGTCCGACTCGCTATTGCGGGGGAAGTTGCGCATGAAGACCACGCCCCAGTCTCCATCATCGCCACGAAAACGCAGGCTGCGAAATGGAATCGCCAAGAGGGCCATCCATCCGCTGTTCGTCACTTTCCCTTCCGAGTCCCAAACCAGGTCATAACTGTAATCCTTGCCTTGGTTCTCGTCCCATGCCGCATCGGCTTGCACCCCCGCCGGATTCACCGTGAAAAGAATGCCCTTCCGGCGGTCCTGGAACGGATCGAGCAGCACCGACACGTTGTCGTCGTTCAGCACGTTCTCGCGCCGCGCCAGATGCCCGCGAATCTCGTCTGGTTGATGATCGTTGCAGATAAACACGAGATACAGGGCACTATGTGTATGTGCCAGCCAAACCTCGGTTGTTTCGGTTGCTGGCTGTCCGTCGCGCGGCGATTTCTGAATAAAACCAGAGATATGGAGTAGCTTGTCTTTCAGCTCGGGCCGCGGCGTCATCCCCGCGAAATCGGAGAGGTGCAGTCCTTCAGCAAGCAATGGTACCGTAGAGCCGCTGGGAGAATGCGTTTTGGGCGCCTCCGTGGGAAGCACCGCCGGCTTGCTGCTCGGCTCGGCCAATACCGGCAAAGCAACCGCCAACAGGCACGCTGCCAAGGGCAATATTTTATGCCTCATGCTTCCAAGGTACGCAACACTCTTCTGCTCGGTTCCTTCTGGGCTCTTGATCTTCATTCAGAATAGGCGCTCAGTCTTATTTCAATCCTTCGCAGTCGGATCGGCAGGTTCGCGTTCTGCAAACTGCTCATGGCCGGATACGCGAAATCTGCCGCACACCAAACACATCGACTCTGCCGAGTGGCTTATTCTCAATATAAACTGTCCCGATGAGTGATTTTGCCCAAACCGTGAAGCAGCAGGCCGACATCGTCAAGGTGATCGAGGGGTACATTCGGCTGCGCAAGGCGGGGGCGCAGAACTACCAGGGGCTTTGCCCCTTCCATAAGGAAAAATCGCCGTCGTTTTCGGTTCATGCGATGCGGCAGTTCTACCACTGCTTTGGCTGCCAGGCTTCGGGGGACGTCTTCAGCTTCGTGGAAAAGATTGAGAACGTCACCTTTCCCGAGGCGGTGCGGATTGTGGCGGGCAAGTGCGGAATTCCGCTGCCCAAGCGGGAGTTTTCGTCGCCGGAAGAAGCGGCCGGAGCACGAATGCGCGCCAAGTTGCTGGAGTTGCACGAGACGGCAACGGCCTGGTTCGAGGAGCAACTGCGCGGGCCTGAAGGGGCTGTGGCGCGCGAGTACCTTGCAGGTCGCGGCCTTTCGGTTGAGGGAATCGCCAAATTTAGAATCGGCTACGCGCCTGACAGCTTCAACGCGCTGCGCGACCGGCTCAGCGGCATGGCCGACAATGAAACGCTCCGGGCAAGCGGCCTTTTCGCCTCAAAGGAACAGGGTGACGGCAGCCAGGGGCCGATCTACGACCGCTTCCGCAAGCGTGTGATGTTCCCCATCGCCAACGAGAGCGGGCGGGTGATCGCCTTTACGGCGCGGACGCTGGAAACAGGCGACAAGGCCGGCGCCAAGTACATCAATTCGCCGGAGACGCCGCTCTACTCCAAGAGCCTGGTGCTCTTCAACCTCGATAAGGCGCGCACCGCGATTCGCCAGCTTGAGTTTGCGCTGCTGGTCGAGGGGCAAATGGACTGCATCAGCGTGTTTCTGCGCGGCATACAGAATGTGATCGCCACCAGCGGAACGGCTTTTACTGAGCAGCAGGTGGCGCTGTTGCGGCGTCACACCTCGCAAGTAGTGGTCAACTTCGATCCCGACGCCGCCGGCTCGAATGCCGCGGAAAAGTCCATTGCCTTGCTCACCGAGGAGGGCTTCACCATCAAGATTGTCACCCTCGACGGCGGGCTGGACCCGGATCGATACATCCGCGAGCGGGGCGTGGAGGCTTACACAGCGGCGTTACGCGGCGCTCGGCGGCAGGCTGATTATCTGATCGAGCGGGCGCGGCTGTCGTTCCCCGGCGCCAGCGCGGAGCAGAAGGTGAAGGCCATGAACTTCCTGCTGCCGCACATTCGCCGAATGCCGGAGAAGCTGGCGCGGGACCAGTTTGCCGCCGACACCGCGCAGAAGCTGGGCATTGACTCGGCGGTGCTGCGGGAAGAACTCCACCAGGCCGCGCTCCGGCGGCGCGACCACGTCGAGACGCGGGCAACGAAGTTGACCGAGGTGGAACGGGTGCTGCTGCGGGC
>Ga0224529_1001710_pt1 | contig 12356 bp, 10 predicted proteins | sample CBST50metaG_FD_179893 | JGI IMG/M metagenome (GOLD analysis project Ga0224529, IMG submission 179893) | Peat soil microbial communities from Stordalen Mire, Sweden - C.B.S.T50 | ecosystem: Environmental > Terrestrial > Soil > Wetlands > Peat | place: Sweden: Norrbotten County, Stordalen Mire... | reverse complement strand
CCGATACCGTCCACGACTTGATCTGTGCCATCCTGAACCGTATCTTCACCCAACTTGCACCCTCTGCTTCCGGCTATTTGCCTGCACGTATCAGGTTCGACACTATTTACGGATAAGTTCTAAGAAAGAATTTGCCGGAGCCGAGATCAACTACGTCCCTGGCACGGATTTTCTGGGCGGCCATGGCGGCGCTCTCCCAGCCGGACTGCTTACCGTCGATGGCAAGCCGGGCGTCAAAACCACATACTTGACCGGCGCCATGTTTGGCCCTGGTACATCGAAGATCCTTGCCACGCGCATCGATTCCGAGGTCGACGGCTCACTCGAAATGCCATCTGAAGCCGTCGACGCGAAGTCGCTGATGATCCGCTGGTCCGCAACTTTGACGGCCCCTGAGTCAGGTGAATTTCTCCTGGGCATGGAGGCCAACGGCTTCTTCCGCCTCACTCTCGATGGCAAGCCGGTTTCAATGAACCGCCCATCCGAGGGAGCCGAGCAGAGAGTGGGGCGCGTCCAACTGGTCAAGGGGCAAACCTACAGCCTTGAAGCCACTTTCGGCGTGCCCGAGGGCATAAAACCCGACGCGAAAATCGTTTGGGCCAAGTACAATTCTAGCCCCTCGCATGAATTCATCGACGCGGCCAAGTCTTCAGATGCAGTGGTTGTCGTGGTTGGCATCACCAGCCGGTTGGAAGGCGAAGAAATGCCCGTCAACGAGCCCGGCTTCAAGGGCGGCGATCGCACCAGCATCGACCTGCCCAAGCCAGAAGAGGAACTGCTCGAAGCAGCCGTCGCCACGGACAAGCCGGTTGTTCTTGTGCTCACGAACGGCAGCGCGCTCGCCGTCAACTGGGCAAAAGCGCACGCCAATGCCATCCTCGATGCGTGGTATCCGGGCGAAGAAGGAGGCACAGCCGTCGCGGAGACTCTCTCTGGTAAGAACAACCCCGCCGGCCGCTTGCCCATTACTTTCTACACCGGCACCGACCAGCTTCCGCCCTTTGAAGACTATGCGATGAAAGGTCGCACGTACCGCTACTTTGAAGGCACGCCACTCTTTCCGTTCGGCTATGGCCTCAGCTATACGACTTTCTCCTACAGCGATCTCACGTTGCCAACCAGCGGAATCACTGCGGGCCAACCCTTAACCGTCGAGGTCACCGTCACCAACACCGGCAAACGCGCCGGCGATGAAGTGGTGCAACTCTATCTCGGGTTCCCGGAGGTTGCCGGAGCACCTAACCGCGCCTTGCGTGCCTTCCAGCGCATACACCTCGATCCAGGACAGTCACAAAAGGTGCGCTTCGACCTGAAGCCGCGTGATCTGAGCATAGTCTCGGCGGCAGGTGAGCCCATCATCGCGGAAGGCAAGTATTCGGTGTCGGTCGGCGGTGGCCAGCCCAATACCGGCGTACCTTCGGCGACTGCGAACTTTGAAGTAAAGGGTAGTACAGTGTTGCCGGAGTAGTCGTTGCCGGTAACCTGCCACGACGCGAGCGGCGCTCCAATCCGACGGAGCGCCGCTCGCGCATTCTTGCCACCTCAAATCGCATTCCACCGCGAACCTGGGTGAGCCTTGATGGGCCGTTGAATCGCTGAAACGGATGAGAACTGCAAGTAGAGCGCGAGTTTTATCGCGCTGGCGAAGTCACCTGATGGGTGAGGCTGAAATCCCCGGAAACGCAGATCCTTCGGCGCGCTTCGCTCGCTCAGGAAGACAACTTTATGGAGTGAATCAACTACTTACCCCGATCTACTGCTCGTGATACGGAACGTGCATTTTGAAGACGTAACAGGCGGGCCGTTCAGACGAACCGATCCTCGCTGCAGAGAGTCATCGTACCAGGCAGGTCGATCCGCGGCGACAAGGTGGTCCAGTAGTTGTTCATCCGACCGTGGTGATGTCACCCCGGCTCAAGTCGCCGCGACCGACTGGAAGCGGCGACTTGAGCCGGGAACTCCGGTTTGGCTCTTAGTCCTCGGTGATCACCCAAAAGCGGCCATAGATTATCACTTCAAATCCGGCCATAGAGAAACGGCCTGAGACATTAGCTCCGACGGGGGCAATTAGCCTCTGTTGGCATGGGTAATGTCTTGGAAAAAGCGAAGCAGGAAGCCGCTCTCATTGTTCCAGTCGAAGATAACCGGCGCCGTATGGCCTCGTTCGGTTCTCGACTGCGCGCCGGGTGAATTCGTATCCAATCCGGCCCCTGTTCTCGAGCCAGTGTCGCATTAGGACCTCGATCAGGATCCCGCTCTTCGCCGCGAGCGCGTCGACTTCGCCAGCTTCCGCGGCAGCGACTGGGCTCTCTGGGCCGAGGAACACTCCGCGAAGCTTATCTTGCTCTTATTTTGAGCTACACAATCTCGCGGCCCTTTAATCAGCGTCTCATCGTATAAGCCGTTTAGTAACAGTTAGATAATGAGCATCGCACTGGCGCTCAACGCGAACTTTGCAAGCGCCGGTTTCTTTGCCCCTCACTATTTTGAGAATCCGCCGACTCAGAATATCCCCGCCGCAGCCTCCGCCGGCACAGGCTAGAGCAGAATCAGGGTAGCTGTGTCCTGTTCGGATTGGTGCGAGGTCGCCGCTCTTTGTTGTCTCGTCGACTCAGGCTCCGTGGCTTCGAGATACGCCAACTTTGGTTTTGTCTGTAGGGTCGAATCAGCATGTCAGGACATAAACGCCTGGCCTCTGAGAACGGGTCATTTCCCGGGGTCGGGTGGTCATGATTCCGCGTTTTATGCCGATAAAGTGTGTTGGCGGCTCATAACAAGACGACGCAAATGTGTTGCTCAAGCGCATCGGAACCCTGCGCGGCAGTGTTCCGCTCTTCTTGGGCCATCGTGACCGGAGAACCCTTGTGTTTATTTTCTCGACCGGTTGTGATGCGACCTAAAAGGAACCGTAAGCCGATGGCAGAGTTGCCGGAACATCAGAACGGAATTGAAAGCAGATCCTTCCTTTTAACACTGCTGAGGGACGGACGCGTGAGGGCAGAACGAATACGCGCTGAAGATGATCCCAGGCTACACTCCAAAGCACCGTTTGCATTGATTACGGTTGACTCCTTTCTTCTGAGAGACGACGAAATGAATCTCGCGGATGCGGCTGGATGGGACGTTGGTCGGCTGGTGGACGGAGTGGGGCAAGCTGATCTGCTTCGACCACCGATCGCTAAGTCGGTGGGAGATATCTCCGGCTTTTTGCACGTGCTACGAGCCTGAGCAGGACGCGCGATGAAGAACGCGAGTGACCACCCCAGTATCGCGGCGGCGAAGCGTCGGTTGGAACCTGAGATCACGTGGAGGTTTACGCCGCGACTGCCACCAGGCGAGTATCCCGCATATTCCCGCTCGGCGAAGATCTACCGCGACGGTCAATTTAAGCGGTGGGTCTGTGCGGTTCAGTTTGATGTGCTGAGCGATGACCTACAGAAAGGACCGGGTCGAGTGACGTGGTTCTTGAATCTGGGCAACAAAGATAAGCCGAACGCTACTCGGCGCAGCAACTACTGGAAAGCGTGGGTTCTGGCGAACGGTGCATCACCCAGACGCAAGGATCGGATGTCTCCAAAGGTTTTCACGCGGCGCTATGCGAGGATCGTCGTTGCCAACACGGCAAAAGATTTTAATCAGTCGGCAGTTTGTGAACAGAATGCGTACAGCGTCATACACAAGGTTCTGTGCTGGGATACAGGGGGGCGTGAGCTATGAACAACGTTCATCTGCGCGGTGAAACACCGGACCATCAAATCAATCAATCTTCCAATCAATGTAGACCTGTAGTAACGGCTTTGAAATGGAAGAGATACAGAAAGTTAATGTCAATAAGTATTAAGCGTCGGCCCTTGCCGGGGTCGCGGGAAGAACATCTCAATCTATCCCAATGGGCGGGCGTTCCGGTTTCCGGTTCGGCCGCCAAAGGCTCGAACGGCAACATTGACTGCGGCGCGAACGCGTTTCAGAACGCCACATTCGACGCAGCGATCCGGGAAGAATCCATGAAAGGTGAACTGGACATTGCGTGAAGAGATCCAACACGTGCTGCGGTTCGCCGAGGACTTGCCTCCAGAGCAGTTGCCGAGATTGCTTGGCGAAATCGAGGAGGTCCGCTGCACTGCTATGGCCAGATTGAGCGCAATCGCGGTGGCGCACCCCGCCAACCCGGACCATCTAATTTCGGTTGCAGATGCTGCTCAGCTGCTTGGAGTGAGTAAGGACACCCTGTACCGGCAGCATGACCACTTCCCGTTCACACGCAGAATGGGGCGCAGACTGCTCTTTTCCAGCCACGGAATTGAGGATTACATCTTCAAACAGAGCGGACTGGCGCACCGCAGCAGATGACGGTAACATGCACCGACTGCCAGACAGCCAGCGAACGCTGAATTCCTCATTCAGCCGATGCCGGCTTCAGGACGACGGGAGGACTTGACATCGAAATGAAACGCCGGGGAGATGGGCGAGTTTTTAGACACAAGGGCAGCAGGTACTACTACTGCGCATACTTCCTGCGCGGAAAGGAGTACCGCGAAAGCACACGTGAAACGGACCCGCAAAAGGCCGAAAAATTCCTCAGGAGGCAGCTCAAGGAGGTGGGGGCCGACCAGATTGGCAAGGCTGCGTTCGTGGGTCCGCAACAGGAGCGGGTAAAGGTGCATGAACTGCTTGACGCTCTGGAGGCGGATTATCGACTGCGTGGCAAACACAGCCCACAGTTCAGGTCTCATCTGAAGCATATCCAGAACCATTTTGGCGCGTGGCGCGCAACCGACGTGACCGCCGAGGCCATCGACGGCTACGTTCTGCAACAGCAGCAAGCGGGGCTCGCCGCCGCCACGGTCAACCGCAGCACGCAGCTACTCGCACAGGCGTTCAAGCTGCAATCGAACGGAAGCATCTCTCATCCGTGCCGCAGATTCGGCATCTCTCCGAAAAGGGCAATGCGCGGCAGGGTTTCTTCTCTGACGCTGAGTTCCACGTGCTCATCGAGCATCTACCGCTCTACCTGCGTGATTTTGTACGGTTCGGCTACTTGACCGGCTGGCGCAAGGGTGAGATTGCCTCTCTGTGCTGGGAAGATGTTGACGGCGACGTGATCAGGCTGAGGGCAGAGAATTCCAAAAACGGCGAGGGACGGACGGTGACGCTGGGCGGAGAACTCGGGGAATGGATCGAACGGCGTAACGCTGAGCGACAAGTGAAGACCGAATCCGGTGTGTTGTTGACGTTGTTTGTCTTCCACCAGAAGGGCGATCCTGTCGGCGACTTTCGCAAAGCCTGGGCGACGGCGTGTGTGGCGGCAGGCCTGGGGCAGTATGTGTGCGACCGCTGCAAGCAGACGGTAGGCGGTCACAGGTGCAAGGAGTGCGGCGGTGAGACCCGATACACAGGGCGCATCTTCCACGATCTTCGCCGGACAGCCGTTCGCAACATGGTCCGGGCTGGTGTCCCGGAGCGCGTTGCCATGACGATCAGCGGGCACAAGACGCGGGCCATTTTTGACCGCTACAACATCGTCAATGAGGCCGACCTGAGGGAAGCGATGCAGCGGACCGAGAGCTACTTGAAGGACGGCGCACAGCAGCCTAACCATTCTCCCGTGATCCAGATGAAGGCTGCCCAGAACTAGCATCTGTCCGGAAAGGCGGACAGTTTACGGACAGTCGGGCCAAAAAAGAAAAAGCCGCCTAAGGCGACTCTCGCTAAGTTCTTTGGATTGTAAGGTGTTTTGGTTGCGGGGGCTGGATTTGAACCAGCGACCTTTGGGTTATGAGTCTGTAACGGAAGTATTTACAACGAGTTAGCTGACGCGGTTGGTTAGGTTGGACGTTTTAAAAGCATCGAAAAGAGTGCAAAGCATGGCTAGGTTGGGTTGGAACTTGGATTGGATTATACGTTCCGCCCTGGCGTTCGGTCGTGTGCGAGTTGCTATGGACTGAGCTGGCCGCGGGAGTGCGAGAGTTTTTGCTGAGCGACAGAATCCTGCCACTCAACGCTTTCAATCCCGTTGGGGAGCTCAGCTTTTTTATGCGTGCCTCCTCACTGCAAGAATGATTCTGCCAGTTGCTTCCTAATCTGGTCTGCGCAAATCACAGTGTCTTGTCCCCGGGGAATTGCCAGATCGGATGGAGCACTTTAAGCAGGGTTCCGAAAAATGCAAACTCCAAGACTCGAGCGACTGCAACGAGTCGGAAGACCAAACGCAATTGGTGGACCTTTCGCAAAATAGTCTGAACTTTTTGGCTGGAATTGTCGCGCAGATGAGGGCGATTAACGAATCAATTTGTAATGATTTCAATAGTTTAGATGCTTCATCGCCCCTGGAAGCCGCCGGAACACAAGATCTTGGAGGTTCTCCCACTACGCCTCTCACTGGCCGGGCGCAGGCTTCCGAGGTTCTCCTCGATTTACAGTTGGACCCACATGTACCTGACCAGACGCCAACGCCCGTTTTGAGAAATAGGTATGCGACCTTGGAGGACATCGCTGCACTTTCGTCCTGTCCGACTTCACCAGTTATTCCTCACTTCGGCTATCCCCGTGCCCGGGCGGCCGTCTCAACTCTCCGTAAGCGGCATCCAATCCCCATACATCCACCGCGCTAGCGGCTTACTGCAAATCGCCGTATCCACACCGCTCCGCACCAACTACCTCACCGCCGCAACCTTCTGCCCGCGGAGCGCTGTCGATACGGCTCTGGAGATTTCTCGTAAATCGAGGATCGTTTGCTCTCTCTCCAGCGATTCGCCTTCAAGGAAGGGTTGTTCGGATCGCTTGACCTGTGTAGTGGACGACGGAATCGAACTGAGTTGCCAACTCCACTCCTGCTCCATGATCTCTTGAGACCATGACGATATTAAAGGTATGCTCCTTCAACATGCCGGGGAAGCTGCCAGTACGGGCACCGATTTCCAGGGTACGACTGGAGTCATGCCAGCTAATCGGAATAGTTTCGTATTGGCCCTTTTCGTAGCCGTAGGAGTCACCTTCGTCTTGGTAGAGAGTGAAGTGTCCGTCGGCTCCGCGGTAGATTCGTAGTTCGATTGGATCCGCCGGCTTCTCGTTCGAATACTCAAGAAACGGTCCCATGGGAAGGATCGATCCACCGCGTACGAACAAAGGCAAGGTCTTCACCGGAGCGGAAGCGTTAACACGCTCGCCTGCGGGGGACGTCTCGCCTGTCCAGAAGTTGTACCAAGGCGCGCCTGCGGCCGGCAGGTATACGGCTTGCTCGGTCGCGCCTGCCATGGTCACAGGAGTGACCATGATGGAAGGTCCAAAGAAATACTGATTCCCAATGTTCAAGACTTTCGGGTCTTTCGGAAAGTTCATGACCAGTGGCTGCATGAAGGTGCTGCCGTTTGATGTGACCTGCCAAGCTGTTGAATACGTGTAGGGCAGAAGGCGATAGCGAAGGTTCAGGTAGGTTCTAAGTATTTCCTGGGTTGCTTCATCAAACCGCCAGAATTCCTTGCCCGGGTTCAAGCCGTACGAACCATGCACACGGAACATCGGACAGAACGAGCTGAACTGAAACCAGCGGGTGAAGAGCTCCTCGTATTGGGGATTGGCGGGATCTCCGTTGCCGGCACTGCGGTTGCCAAAGAAGCCGCCTGTGTCGGTATTCCAGTAAGGGATGCCGGAGAGAGAGAAGTTCAGCCCGGCTGGTATCTGCTCTTGTAGTACTTGCCAGGTAGCCTGAATATCTCCAGACCAGGTGATGGCGCTGTTGCGCTGCTGACCGGCATACGCAGAACGGGTAAGGATAACGACGCGCTTCTTATCTGTCGCGGCGCGCTGCCCCGCGTAGATGCCGCTTGAGTGCATCAGCGGGTATGCGTTATAGACTTCGTAGCCCGGCCCCAGCGGAGTGGTGTAGGTGCGGAAGCCCATGCCGCCGATCTCCGGCTCTGGCGCGTCGAGCCACCAGCCGTCTACTCCTTTGGAAAAGAGCTCGTCGTGGATCTGCTTCCAGTAGATCTCGCGGCCAGCGGTGCTGAATGGGTCATACCACTGCCCTTTGCCGGGAGGAAACGCATACGTCGTTACCTCGGGAAACATACCGCCTGCAGCATTCAGCTGATCACTGTTCTTGCTGCCCAGATCGAACTTAGCCCAGACCGAGATGAGCGTGTGATAGTGCAGATCGTGCAACTGGCGGAACATGGCGGACGGATCCGGATAGCGCTGCGGGTCAAACAGGTGCGATCCCCAGGTGTTGTCTCCGGCCGGCCAGTATTGCCAGTCCTGGATGATGCCATCGACCGGAACCTTAAGGTCACGCAGCTTGGTGGCTACGCCCAGCAACTCCTCCTGCGACGCGTAACGCTCCTTGGACTGCCAAAAGCCGAATTCCCACCGCGGCATCATTGGAGCCGCACCGGTCAGTCGCCGGTAAGCCGCCATTGCCGTTCCGATGGTTCCATCGCCGTAGCAGAAGTAATAGTCGATTGCCTTGCCATATTCCGATGACCAGTGAAGAACCCGAGGGCCGGTGCTCGCACCGCCGACTGGATCAGACGACACAGTGGTCACGGCGGGGTTATCCCAGAGGAGCACGTAGCCCTTGCTGGAGGTCATCACAGGAATACCGACATTGGTGTTCGACTGGGCCAGAAGAACCTTGAAGTTTCCGGGCGCCAGGTAGTTCCATGTCCCCTCCTGGTGTTGCCCAAGGCCATAGATCCCTTCGTCCGGCGCGAGATCGAATGATTGCGTGGCCGAGGTGACCGAGGCGCCTGCGACGGTCGCGGGTTCGACCTGCCGCCCCTGCGCTGTTTCCTGCAGCAACACTTGATTGGTGGAGTTGAGGAAAGTGACGGCGCCCGTCCGCCGGTCAACCTTCACCTTGATCACTTGCGATGCGATGGTGAAGGCATGGTTGGTCTGCTGCTGCGTCAAGCGCAGGCTTTGCGGAGTGGCGACCACGGAAAGGCTCTTCAGCGCCGGCAGATCCGGGCCGGGCGCATAGGTAACACGGACAATTTCCGGAGACCAGAACCTGACTTGAAGCGTGCCGCCGTTCACGGCAATCTGCGCTCCATCGGCCAATGGCCTGAGCTGGGAGGTTGCAGCCCTGAGAGGAGCGGACACTCCGACCAGAGCGCCGAAGAACAAAATAAGGGAGAGGTATTTCTTCATTCCTGTCCGTTTCAAGCGTTCACGTCCTCATAACTCATGGTTGCTAAGGTCCAAAGCCAGCAGAGCTCGGATCGTACTTATCGACGAAGGGCGACGCGGAGTTCTGTACACAGGGGCATTCCCGAGGCTCGTAAATTCAGGAGTAGGGTAAACAATTACTGAGTATAATTCAACGGTGGAGATTACCGCAATCGCCCCGCTTCTTTGTGACGTCTCGGGTTCTCCCCAGAAAGATTTGCTTCGGTTTTGATCCAGGCTGTGGACATCACACCTCCGGGCCCAGCCTGCACGCAGTTCGTCAAATGGCAAGTGGAACTGTCACTCATTCCACTTCTGCTTCTTACGGAAGTATCTGAGCAACTCTATGATCAAGTATTGGTTTCGATTTCGATATGTCATCGCTTTCTCCGCCACCTGGTTCTGTGCAGCGGCGCAAGGCCACGCACAAAACCCGATCATTCAGACCAACTTCACCGCCGACCCAGCGCCGCTCGTCTATAACGGTACGGTCTACCTGTACACCAGCCACGATGAGGATGACGCCACTAGCTTCAAGATGGTCAACTGGCGGCTCTATACGTCTACCGACATGGTGAATTGGACTGACCACGGTGCCGTGGCCTCGCTCGCTACCTTTCCTTGGGCGGTTCAGAGTAACGATGCCTGGGCGCCCCAGGTCGTTCCCCGCAACGGCAAGTTCTATCTCTACGTGCCCATCAGCGTTCCCGGCTGGCCCAAGAATGTCATCGCCGTTGCCATCAGCGACAGCCCCTTTGGTCCCTTCAAAGATGCCCTCGGGCATCCGCTGATTGAGAAAGCCACCGGCAACATAGACCCGACGGTATTCGTCGATGACGATGGGCAGGCTTATTTGTATTGGGGCAATCCCAATCTTTGGTATGTCAAGCTGAACCGCGATATGACCTCCTACTCAGGAGACGTCATGCAAGTGGACTCGAAGCCGCAGAACTACCAGGAGGGTCCATGGTTCTATAAGCGGAACGACAGATATTACATGGCCTACGCCTCGCACTGCTGCCCCGAAGGCATTGGCTACGCCATGAGCAACCGTCCTACAGGCCCTTGGGAATACAAAGGGATGATCATGGACCCGGACAAACGCTCCTCAGGCAATCATCCCGGCATCATCGACTACAAAGGAGCTTCCTACGTCTTCGGATTCAATTACACGCTGAACTTCGCCATGACGGAAACCCATCGTGAGCGCCGTTCCGTCACAGTAGCAAAGTTTAACTACAACGTCGACGGCACCATCACTACAGTCCCGTGGTGGGATCCGGAAGGAGTTCAACAGGTTGGCACGCTCAATCCATTTACGCGAGTCGAAGCAGAGACGATAGCATGGGAGAGCGGAGTCCGGACCGCGCAGAGCGATCAGATTGGCGTCTATCTTACCGACATAGCGAACGGCAGTTATATCAGGGTTCGGGGTGTTGACTTCGGCGATGACCAGGCATCAAGCTTCAGCGCCCGCGTGGCGAGCGGCTCCCGGGGCGGTACCATCGAACTGCATCTCGACGGCTCGGACGGTCCTGTCATTGGTTCCCTGGCAGTCCTTAATACAGGTGGCTGGTATGTCTGGAAGACTCTGAGCGCTCCCGTCTCGGGTGCGGCCGGCGTACACGATCTATATCTCGTGTTCAAAGGGGCTCCCAATGGACATCTGCTGAACTTCGATTATTGGAAGTTTAATCGGCAAAAATAAAAACAGCTATGTTTGCCTGAGGCATATCGGAAATGGTAGAGCCGCCTGCACTCGCTCGGCGCTTGCTTTCGTCGGCAATCAGTGCCGATAGGTCGGCCGGCGCCTGAGATATGCAAGCACTTCCAGCCACCTGCACTGCGTTCGGCGCGCTTTCGTCGCCGCTTCGGCGTATAGGCTGGCTCGGTCCCAGCTGACGATCTCGGTTCCAGGATGAGTCTTCAGCCATGGCGCGGCGCTCTCCGCGCTGCGGTCCGGCAGCAGATCAACGACCTTGCCGCGCTCCAGGTCACAGAGAATCGTGCCATAGCGATGACGCTTGCGCCACGCCCAGTCGTCGATTCCCAGCACGCGCGGCCCCTGTGCTGGGATTGCAATTTCCTTACGCCGCAACTGCCGTAAAAAGGTGGAAGCGCTGGCATGAATGCCCAGCTGCTGGGCCAATTGCGATCGGGCGTTTCCGCCCAATGCCCAAGCGATCTGCTCGATGGACGTGCTCAACCGGCAAGTGCGACGAGCATAGCGATGCGTGGTCTTGGGCAGGCGATCGGTAAAGATCCGCCGACCACATCCGTCAGTGTCGCAAAAGAAGCGCCGTACCTGCAACTGAATCCGGACAGGAATGCCTTCCCACGGAAGGTCGCTCAACGTGCGCCGATAGTGGCTATGAACCCGCGTCGATGCACGATGGCACTGAGGACAAGCATTCTGCTCAACGCGAGCCCGCAACACCATCAGAAGCAGGCCGCGTCCTTCGACCTTCACTTCTTCCAGTACGACCTCTCCAGCGTCTGGAACCAGCGTTTTCTGTTCCATCGGGCTCAACCGGAGGTCGCCAGAGCCGCCCTACTTTTACCGCCGTTTGCCCCGCTGGAAAAGTGCCTTCCTTGGTTCACCGAATGTGCGGATGAGCCCAGTTCAGAGTGGCGAAATCAACCCCATCACGGGCCATTAATGGGCGGTTGACAACGAGGTGTTGCTTAGCCGCGATATGCGGTAGGTGGTACGCGAGCCGTCGCAAGTGAGCGTCGTTGCATTGATCGCGTTGCAACCGTCTGGGAGCCGCCCAGTATTCGAGGTACGAAGTGTACCCGGCAGAGTGATTCTCGTGATGACTCCCTTTGGTATCTCGATCGATAGTGTCTGCAACGCTGGCCGCCAGTCGACCTTGACCGGTCCGTGCGGTGTGAATGTAGTTCCATGAATGTAGGGCAGACCACCGCTGTGTGGCGCTATGTCCAGGCGTCCACCTCCGGGTTGCGCAATGCGAACGCCTAAGAGAGTGTCATGCGCCCACAGCAGTGGTACCGCCGCCCATCCATGCGATCCCGTCTCATCAACGGGTTGAGCGGTGTCAAGTTGTCCGGGTTGCAGGTGGAGGTCATCACGGCTGACAAAGTACTCCGGAAGCGGCCCGCCGAGGCTCCCTTGCAATGAAGGTTCGACGTGATTGTGTGGATTCCCCGCGAGGTATGGTGCGTAACGC
>Ga0224529_1001709_pt1 | contig 12361 bp, 3 predicted proteins | sample CBST50metaG_FD_179893 | JGI IMG/M metagenome (GOLD analysis project Ga0224529, IMG submission 179893) | Peat soil microbial communities from Stordalen Mire, Sweden - C.B.S.T50 | ecosystem: Environmental > Terrestrial > Soil > Wetlands > Peat | place: Sweden: Norrbotten County, Stordalen Mire... | reverse complement strand
GTTCAGTGAGACCGACCAGTCCACCGTGCCCGCTGACTGCGGCACCGTTGTCAGAACTGGCTGGAAGGGCGCATTGGAACTCGGCAGGCTCAGACCCGGCGTCTTGTAGGCAGTGCCCCCTGATGAATGCTGCGCGATATTAAAGGCCGCCTGCAGCGTGTCGGTCGGGCCAGACGGATCCCGTATATACCCAGAGGCCACGTCCGTCGCGGAGAACAGGTCGCCGCAGGGGCTCCCGTCTCCTTCCACGCCGCCGGAGGTCGCCATGCAGGCATTCAGAACGTCAGCCAGCGTGTTGATCTCCGCATACGGCACCGTCCCGTTGCCGGCGGGAGTCAGGAACCGTGTCTGGCCAGTGGAAATATCCACCAGATTGTTCGTGGCAGCAAGCGCATTGGCGAGACCGGTAAGATTCCCGCTGCTCGTGCCCAGATAGAGATAGCTGCTGTTTCCATTGAGCACAACGTTGTTCGCAAACGGCGCCGTCGCGTACACCGAGGCAATGGTTGTCGCCTCGTTCACCATGACTGAAGTCGAACTCAGATTGCTGCAACTTCCGAGCGCCGTCATCAGGGCCAGGTTCGGGTTTGGCTCTGTATTGCTTCCCACCGTGCCGCCGCTCGCTACAAGGTACATCTGGCTGGCTTGCGACGGACAGGTGTAACCGGCAGGGATAGTGAATGCGCCACTCTTGCCCGTGGTGGATGTGGCGACCTGCGAGGCGGCCGATCCATACCCGCTGGTGCCGGCGGCATATAAGAAGACCGAAGCTCCCGCAACCGTCTGCGATCCGGCCATGACCAGACCATTCAAGGCTGGTCCGGTGAGAGTGCTGCCGATGACGATAGTGCCCGAGATCGCTTTGGTGACGTCCGCATGGGCCGCGGCGAGAACCGGGACAACGCCTGATTCGGGTATCTCGGGCGGAGCCGTATACGGAATGGGCGAGCCGTTGGGCCAGCCTGAGACGCTGGTAGCCGTAACCGCCGGAACCGCGGCGGCGTAGGGCGTGGTGGCCGTGGCAGCAATTGCCGGGATCGCGGGCTTGGTGGTAAAGAAGCCGCAGCCTGCCGCGCAGACCTCCCAGTCAACGCCAGCGGCCGTCGTATCGTTGGTCACCGACGCGATGAAGTTGACGGTCGCGTTCGGCGCGAGCTGCGCTGGAAGCGAAGGAACGAAATTGATCGAAAGGGTAGTGACAGGATTAATCGCGATTGGGTTTGAACTGATGGTGATACTCGGCTTGGCAACCGAAGCTGCCGTTACCGTCACCGAGGTTCCCGTCGTGGTAACTGGAGGCGCGGTATAGATGGCCGTGGCCCCGCTCGCTCTCTGGACCGGCGAGATCCAGCCGCAACCTCCCGCAACTGTACTGCCGCATGTGACCGACCAGGAGACACCGTCCGAATCAACATCGTTCGCTACCGTGGCGCTCACCGGAGCCTGCGTTGTAGCTGTCATGCTGCCCGGCAGAGTCTGCCCCCAGGTGAGAGACGGCGACTGCGCGACGATAGTGGTCGGCGCGGAAGCATAATTCGCCGGGTTTGTTGTGGACGCCGCCGAAGAGGTGGCCGTGATGACCACCTGCCCGCCCGTTGGAATCGCAGCAGGCGCGGTGTATAAGGTTGCCACGCCGCTTGCCGTGTGCGCGGGATTGAAGCTGCCGCAGGCACCCGCGCTGCCGCAGGTCGCCGTCCAGTCCACCCCAGTTGTATCTCCGGTGACTTTTGCTACCAGCGTCGCCGACGATGTTTCCGTCAACGTTGCCGGAGGCGCGGTGGACATCGTCACGACAATCGGCGCAGTATTCACTATGGTTGCGGTGGCCGATGCCGTTATCGCGGGATTGGTTACCGAGGTAGCTGTGATGGTCACCTGTCCGTTGGTGGGAATAGCGTTGTTTGGAGCCGGCCCTGTGTAAGTGGCTGCAGCGCCACTCGAAGTGCTCGGACTAATCGTGCCGCAACTTGACGTGCTTGACCAGCTGCAACTCAACGACCATGTAACACCCGCCCCGGCCGAGTCATTGCCCACGATTGCCGTGAGGTTGACCGTATGAACCGAGCCCGACGTCTCGACGTACAAGCTTGTGGGCAAGACGTTGACCGTCACCGGAACGGCCGCAACCGGCTCCGTGATGGTCAGCGTTGTGAACGCGGACTTGCTGGTATCCGTCAGTGAGGTGGCCGTGAGCGTGACCGCGCTTCCCGGCACCGCCGAGGGAGCCGTATAAGTGCTGGTATAGCCGCTCTGGCCCTTATACGAACAGGTTGAAACCGCCGGGTTGAACGTGCCGCAGGCGCCGGAACTGCAAGACGCCGTCCAGACTATGCCTCCACACGCTGTATCGTTGGTCACCAGCGCGCCGAGCACGAGTGGTTTGTTGATTTGCAAGGACGATGGAATCGCCGTTGTGGTATTGAATCTGACTCCAATGGGCGCGTCCACAATCGTGAAGCTCACGCTGCTTGTCTGCGAGGGGTTTGCGGTCACTGTCGCCGTAACGGTGACAGCACCGCTGATCGGAACCATGCTGGGAGCGGCGTAAACGGTCGCCGCGCCGTCCTGCGTATGCGCAGGAACCAGTGTGCCGCACGCGCCGCCGGTCACGCTTCCCGTGATCGAATTGCCGCCGCAGGTCAGCGTCCAATCCACGCCGGCGTTCGCCGTGTCGCCAACCGGAGTCATGCTCAGCTTCAAGGTGTTCGCCACCGCAAGCGAAGTTACCGAGCCGGTAACACCGGCTGCGTTGGCAACGGTGATAGGACCTGCCTTAGCTCCGCCGGACGAGACACTGCCGCCGCAACCGGCCAGCATCAGAACGAGCGCAGCCATACACGCAACGCCGCATCCGTTCTCCAGACCGATCCATCTCGCCCCTCGATGAGCCGAACTAGAACCTGGGCGGTGATGGGCAAACCTTCGCAAAATGACCTCAATATGCGTTTGCAACATTCCAGAAGAGTCCTTATTTCTTTCCGCTCAGAGCAGACTCGCTCTGAGGCTTCACGTACGTTAGCTGGACAGCGGCTGTTAGCTCATCTACCGTGGCCGACATTTCCGTCAGGATCGACGCGGCATTGCGCGGGCTGGGGCTGTCGGTCTCAATCAGCTCTTTCGACAACGCTAGATTCTTTTGGGCGCCGTTCAAGAGGGAAAGCCTGTCCCTTGCCGAGATCCCATTTTCACTCCCCGTGCGCCGTACCTCGGAAAGCAGTTTCCGTTCTTCTTTCAGGGCTTCCTCCAGCCGTTCGCGATGGCTGTAGATCAGTTCCGCAAGAGTCGCCGACGCCATAATTGTCATTTGATTTTCAGACGCAAAGCGAGTTTCGAGATCCGCAATCGCCTTGCTCTCCTGGCTGATGGTCAGCGCGCTATGGAAGAAGCGCTCCGCCAATCCATTGACTCCGTTTACGCTCTGCCCTCGCGCCTCCAGATACTGTTCCAGAGGGGAGGGCTTGTCCTGCATCGAGGCCGCCTTCACGCTAGTCACAGTGCCGCCTTCGCCGGGAGTTTTCCTCAGATCGTCGATACTTCGGATAGAAACCGTTAGATGCGGCACCGTACCCAATTGCGTTTGAAGTTGCCGCTTCCTCTCTTCGTTTTCAACCAGGCCCTCCACTGCAACGATTCCTTCTGAGCGGCGAATCTTGATCTCTTCCCCGGTGTCGGCATGGAGCCGGTTCAGGGTGAGCAGAGCGTCGAGTTCAGCTTCGTCGAGCTGACTCTCGCTCAGCATCTCCGGCATACGCGGGAACGTGAGCACCCGGCCTGAAGGCTGCGCTATCGATGTATTCAGGCCTCCGATCGGCTCGAAGAGATTCGCGTCCACCGAGGCCCACGGCAGTATCTTGTAATCCAGTTCTGCGATCTCCACCGTGCTGTTGTCGCGCAGGGCCACCGTCCGCTTCACCGGATGGAAGTCCGTATCGCGCACGATCAGGGATTGCTCCGCCACTAGGCCGTCGGGCACTGTGGTTGTAAGCCGAAGCAGATGCACTCCCGTGCGCACGATGTTGTCTTCGCGCACACGCTGGCGATCGTGCCAGTTCTGATAGCCCGTTGCGGAGAGCGGTTCGTCCCAATCCAACCCCGCCGCGGTCAGCGTACTCGCAAGCTGTTGCTCCTCGCCGTCCAGATTCACGCGCTTCGGCCTGCGCTTGCCTTGCGTATCCCGATAGATCGAGCGGGTTATTGTCTCTTTCTTCATCTGCTTCGACAGGTTGATGCGGACGGACTGATACACAACGCCGGAGGTGGGGGCGAAACTGGGCGTGTCCCACTTTTCCGCGCGCACCAGGAGCGTGTTCGAACTGATCTGCGGCGTACGCTGCTGCCACCAGTAAGAGAAGCAGAGAATCGCGGCGAAGCTGAACACCAGGCAAGCCACCAGCGCGGGATTCATCGGCGAAAGCTCCGTAAATGGAATTTTTAGGAAGCGCATTGTCTTTTCTTCATTCGGAGCAGCGCTTTGAATCTGAAGCCGCAGCTTGCGGGAAAACTCCACCTCCGGCTCTTGGGGCAAACTTTCTTTGCGCCGGATCTTGAGATAACCATCTAAGAAGTCGTCGGCGCAACGGCCTTCCAACTCATCCTTGCGAAGCCTGCACTGCCAGCATGTGGCCAGATGCTGCCGCGCGGCCCATCGCTGCCACAGCGGCAGCTCATTGCAGAACAGGCTCGCCAAACGATCATTGGAGAGATGCTCGTTCGAGCCCGGGATGAAATGACGTAAGAGTTGATTCAGCGCTTTACCCACAGAGAACCACCAATCGAACAATGACTTGCTTCACAATGAGCGCTACCCGCTGCTCGCTGATGCCGAGAGCCAGCGCGATGTCTTTGTAGCGAAATCCTTCCGCCCGCATGTAGAAGCACTGGCGATGCTGTGGAGTGAATCGTTCGAGAGCTGTCTCGATCGCTTGTCTCCGTTCCTTCTCCAGCAGAGTTTCAGCCGGGCTCGATCTTCGATCCCGCACGCTCTCGAACTCGAAATCCGCCGCGTCCTGGAACAACTTGGTGTTGCGATCCCGCCGCCGAATCACGTCTACCGCAAGATCGTGTGCAACGTGGACGATCCATCCCTGAACGTTCTCGATCTTCACCTTTTTGAGGAGCTTGTTCGTGAGTCCTAAAAACGCCTCCTGGATCACCTCTTCCGCCTCGTCTCTGCCGAGGTGCAGGCTACGGAGATAACCAAAGAGCCTGGGGCGGTACTCCTTGTATAGCGCCAGAACCTGCTCGTACGGGTCCGTGCCGAACTGCTGCTGTGCAACGGCTTCTTCCTCGTCAACGCCGCGCTCATCTCGAATCAGGCACAGGATGCGCTCCGCCCGCTCCTCTGGTGCGATTTCCGGCGGCGCAAATTCCGGGACTCGCGCCCGTTCTCGGTAGTTTCCCAGGGATGATTCGATTTCGTCTGCGATGTCCATTGCGGCCGCTCCTTCTACACAGGCAAGCGCAAATTCCGTCTCCGCCAGTTCCGCCTGCAAAGGGTGGAAGTTTCGCGGCCGTGCCGCGCGCGCAACGCGCGGGGCCGCGAAATGGCGAAGAATCGGATTCGTGCTTGTACTCCAAGTATGTGGAGCGGCTGCGACAACCACGTTAGGTCTCCCCTTGCTTTTGGTTAATTTCGGTCGAACCAGTCTTGCCTGTCGGAAAGAGGGTGCGCGAAGGCAAGGCGCAAGCCTGGCTTTCGCGCACAACTCGTTATGGCCGCGCGCCCAACGCCTGGTTGGATAGCGCGACCGATGAGGGAGTTACCACCGGTGCGCCGATGCCGACGTACTCCACCAAGACATTGACCGGTGTTGCGACGGAGCTGTTATTGAAGCCATTGGTGTCATTGTTCAGGACCCAGAGGTTGCCGGAGGCATCCATGGCCGCGCTGATGCCGGGAACCGCCGCATTAAAGTTGGGATCCGCAGCGAGGGTCGGCAGTTCCGCGCTGCTGCTGCCTGGGTATGCATCCAGCTCGGGAAAGATCTGAAGGCCTGAGGTTGTAAATTCGTCGAGATACGAACCGTAGGGGGGGAAGTTAGTGTATCGGGAGTTCGTAACGGCGAAGAGGTGGCCCTGGCCATCCAACACCATCTGATTGCCGCAGCCCAGACCGCTGCCGGGCGTAAACGAGCTTTGCGGGCCGGCTCCCGTGAAGATATCGACCGTACTCCCGCTCAAATCGCCGCAGAGATACACGTTGCGACTGCCGTCGGCAACCGGAGGCGCCCACCCCCCGTAAACGTTAGCGTTACCATTTCCAGACGGATACGCATCGAATACAGGCGTGCTGCCGAAGCTGTAGGGGAAGGGCGCCGATGCGGCCTCCACAATGTCGCCTACGGCAGGATAGTTACTTGTATTTTTCGTGGTTAGCCACATATTCTCGGCCGAATCGAATACCGTGGCGTAGGGGTAGTAGCTAGAATTGACTAGGTATGCCCCTAGGGAAGTGAATTGAGAATCAGGTCCTGCGCTTCCCGAAGAAGAGACTTCATATAGGTTAGCAGTGCTATCAAAGACCCACACATTGCCGGCGGCCTGACCGGAAGCAATGTTGCCGTCCACGGCCATTGTCACGGGATTACCAAGAGAGCTAATCACTGAGGTCGAGGAGAGCGAGGATGGGAAACCGCTCACTTTCAATAAAGGTTCGGCTCCATAGTTATATTCAGCGACCCACAGATTCCCCGCCTGGTCGAAGGCGATCTGGTTCAATTGTGGCGCATTGGCATTGTTGCTCTGATCCGGGCTGAAACCGCCAAAGGTTGCTGTCGTTCCGCTGACCGTGGTGGGAGGCGTGAGCGGCGTTCCCAAATTGTCGAAGACCGCCAGATAGGGAGAGATCGCGGTGTAATAAGTGCCTGATTCGGTACTGGCGGATGCCGCGACCCATACGTTCCCGGAGGCGTCGACAGCCAAAGTCGTATCAAAGCTGACCCCTATCTGCGAGTAGTTTTCTCCGTTGATCGTAGTGCTGAGTAAACCGTTGCCACTGGCGTCCACGGAGGTGATGGGATTGATCCCCAGCCCGGCCCCGGTAAAGGTGAGGGCGAGAGCCAGATCGACAGGCGGAGTAGCTTCGCTAGACCCCACCGCAGTTGGATAGGGAGGATTGTTCGTGGGGATCAGGCCCAGCAGCGTGCTGACGTTGTTGCCTGGATTCTGCGCGATATTCAGCGCCGCTTGCAAGGTGTCGCCAGGCGTGGTGGTTGTCGTTGCGGCCTCACCGAAGAGGTTGTTGCTGCCGCTGCAAGCGGACCCGGCGTTGCTCTCCACGCACGATGCCAGCATGTCGGCCAGCGCGTTGATGCGGTCCTTCGGGACCGTGCTGGAGTTCAGGTACGGAACCGCCGGGAAGGCAGGGCCACTGTAGGTCCCGCCGGTAGTCGAATACTTAGGCGTCGTACCGTTGGCATATGCGGGCGTGATGCTGCGGGCCGCGCCGGCTGCTACGCCATAGGCATCGATGGAGCCGCTGACGTTGACCAGGTTGTTCACCGTTTTGAAGGCGCTGAGCAGACCGTTGTAGTTGCAGGTCTCAGGACCGTTACTCTTCCAGTTACCCGCTGCATTGCAGGATGCGTCGCTGGCCAATGCCGGTGCGCCGATGTCGATACCCCCGCCGGAGTACACCTTGGCGAAGCCCGACAGCGCATAGGCCGAGGCGATGGTGGTCACTTCGTTCACGGTGGCCGTGCTGGGGAAGCTGGAACTGTTGCACGAACCCAGCGCCGTCATCAGGTTGATGTTGGAGTTGGTTCCATTGCCGGCATTGCCGCCGCTAGCCACCAGGTAGAGCAGGTCTCCCGGCGCGGCCGGGCAGGTGTAGACCATGGCGAAGTTGCCGTTGACATCGGTAGTAAGTGTGCCTTCGACTGTCAGAGCGCTGGGCGTCGAGCCATAGCCCGTCGTTCCGGCCGCGTACAACTGCACCGTTGCGCCGCCGATCGCGGTAGAGCCGGTTTTAACGGAGCCGGTGATGGTGGCGCCGACATAGAACGTCGTGCCGGAAGATGCGCCGCCGGAGGTTGTCGTCACCGTCACGGTGTAAGAACCGGCGGTGGCGATCTGCGCGGCGGTAACCGCTGCAGTCACCTGTGTGGCGCTGACGTAGTTGGTGGTCAACGCGGTGCTGCCCCAGTTCACGACTGCGGTCGAATCGAAGTTCGTGCCATTGATGGTGAGGGTAAAGCCCTGGCCGCCCGTCGTGGCTATACCGGGGGAGAGGCTGCTGATGGCCGGCGCGAGAGCGGTAACGGTGATGCTGCCATCGACGTAGCTGATGCTGTAGTTGGCGTCAACGGCTCCCGAGCATGTACTCGGATAACTGCCTGTCGCGCTGGTAGTGGTGTAAGTCGTCGAGCAGGTGGGCGCGGTGGTCAACACGGCGGAAGTTTCGCCGTTCACCCAGCCTGAGTAGATCGGCGTGATCGTCGGAACGGGATTGCCGTAGCTGATAGAAGCGCTCGATGCGGTGATCGTCAGCGGCGCCGGATTGACCGTCACCGTTTGGCTGACGGATGTAGCCGCCGCGTAGCTGCTGTTGCCGGACTGGCTAGCGGTCACGGTGCAGCTTCCTGCCGAAGTGAAGCTCAGCGTGGAGCCGGAGACCGAGCAGACACTTGGCGTGGTGGACGTAAAGCCGACCGTCAAGCCGGAAGTAGCCGTGGCGCTCAGCGATACCGGAGACGCGCCGTAGGTCACAGGTGTTGCCGGAGCGGTGAAGTTGATCGTCTGCAATGCCATGCCCACCGTGACGCTGCCCGCGACGTAGCTGATGCTGTAGTTGGCGTCAACAGCTCCCACGCATGTGCTTGGATAGCTGCCTGTTGTACTGGTGGTGGTGTAAGTCGTCGTGCAGGTTGGAGCCGTGCTCAGAGCGGCAGAGGTATCGCCGTTGACCCAGCCCGAGTAGATCGGCGTGATCGCCGGTACAGCCGCGCCATAACTGACGGAAGCGCTCGATGCAGTGATCGTTAGCAGAGCTTGATTCACGGTCACCGTGCGCGTGACGGATGTAGCCGCCGCGTAGCTGCTGTTGCCGGACTGGCTGGCGGTCACCGTGCAGCTTCCCGCTGATGTGAAGCTCAGAGAGGAGCCGGAGACTGTGCAAGCGCCACTGGCCGTAAAGCTGACCGCGAGGTTGGAACTGGCTGTCGCGCTCAGCGATACCGGAGACGCGCTGTAGGTTACAGGCGTTGCCGGAGCGGTGAAGGTGATGGTCTGCGATGCCAGATCCACCGAGACGCTGCCCGCGACGTAGTTGATCGTGTAATTCGCCGCTGAGGCTCCCACGCATGTGCTTGGATAGCTGCCTCTTGGGCTCGTGGTGGTATAGGTTGTCGAGCAGGTTGGCGCGGTGCTCAGAGCGGCAGAGGTGTCGCCGTTGACCCAGCCTGCGTAGATCGGCGTGATCGCCGGTACAGGCGCACCATAACTGACGGAAGCGCTCGATGCGGTGATCGTCAACGGCGCCGGATTCACCGTGACCGTGCGCGTGACGGATGTAGCCGCCGCGTAACTGCTGTTGCCGGACTGGCTGGCGGTCACCGTGCAGCTTCCCGCCGATGTGAAGCTCAGCGTGGAACCCGCAACCGTGCAAGCTCCGCTGGCCGTATAGCTAACCGCGAGGTTGGAGCTAACTGTCGCGCTCAGCGATACCGGAGACGCGCCGTAGGTCACAGGCGTTGCCGGAGCGGTGAAGGTGATGGTCTGCGTGGCAGTGTTGACCGTAAGCGTCGTAGCGCTCGACGTGCCACCCGCATCCGTCACCGTCACGCTGGCTGAACCGGAAGCAGCGACCAGGCTGGCAGGAACTGCTGCTGTAAGCTGAGTTGCGCTGACAAAGGTGGTCGTCAGAGCCGTGCCACCCCATTTGACTGTCGCGCCTGAGACAAAGTTCGTGCCGTTGACGGTTAAAGTGAAGGCCGCCGCGCCTGCTGTCACTGATGCCGGCGAGATGCCGGTGATCGTTGGCACAGCAGAGTTGATGGTGAAGGTTGCTGCGGACGATGTGCCGCCGGCGTCCGTCACCGTCACGCTGGCTGAACCGGAAGTAGCGATCAGGCTGGCAGGAACCGCGGCTGTAAGCTGAGTTGCGCTTACAAAGGTCGTCGTCAGCGCCGTGCCGCCCCAGTTAACGGTTGCACTCGAAACAAAGTTCGTACCATTGACGGTCAAGGTAAAAGCAGCTCCACCCGCTGTCCCAGAGGTCGGCGAGATGCTGCTTAGAGTTGGCACAGCGGCGTTAATCGTGAATGTCGCCGCGCTTGATGTGCCTCCTGCATCCGTCACCGTCACGCTGGCTGAACCGGAAGTAGCAATCAGGTTGCCTGGGACCGCTGCCGTAAGTTGCGTTGCGCTGACAAAGGTTGTTGTCAGCGCCGTGCCGCCCCAGTTCACGGTCGCGCCGGAGATAAAGTTCGTGCCGTTCACCGTCAGAGTGAATGCCGAACCACCGGCGGTTGCCGCGGCAGGTGAGAGGTTGGCGATCGTTGGCGCTGCGGCGTTAATCGCAAAGGTTGCAGCCGGTGAAGTCCCGGCGGAGTCCTTCACAGTCACGCTTGCAGTACCCGCAGTTGCGATCAGGCTGGCAGGGACCGCAGCCGTCAACTGCGTCGCACTCACGAACGTCGTCGTCAACGCAGTGCTTCCCCACTGCACGGTTGCACCAGAGATAAAGTTCGCGCCATTCACCGTGAGAGTAAATGCAGCTCCGCCTGCCGTAGCCGACGAGGGAGAAAGGCTGGTGATCGTCGGCGGGGCCTGGTTAATCGTGAATGTCGCTCCAGTCGATGTGCCGCCGGAACTCGTGACGGTTACGGTTGCCGAACCGGCAGTTGCGATCAGGCTTGCGGGAACGTCGGCCGTAAGCTGCGTTGAACTTACATAGGTTCTGGCCAGCGCAGTGGTTCCCCATTGCACGGTTGTACTTGTATCGAAGTTCGCGCCGTTGATGGTTAAGGTAAATCCGGCGCCGCCCGCAGTCGCAGAAGAAGGTAAGAGGCTGGTAATCGCTGGGACCACAACAGCGGGCGAAATGGTAAATGTAGTTTCCGCCGATGTGGCTCCTGAAGTCGTTACCGTTACGTTCGCCGAACCGGAGGTCGCAATCAGGCTGGCAGGAACCGCTGCCGTCAGTTGCGTCGCGCTCACATACGTGGTCGTCAGCGCGGTGCTACCCCATTGCACAGTCGAACCCGAAACAAAGTTTGTGCCATTGACCGTCAGCGTCAACGCCGCACCGCCTGCCGTTGTCGAGGCTGGCGAAAGGCTAGTGATGGTTGGCGCTATTACGTACGCCGCGCTCGCTACTCCGCTATTGTTGTAACCGGACGCAGTCGCAATAGCGCTGATTGTCTCGCTGCTGGAAACTGTAATCGGGCCCGTGTAGAGCGTCGAAGAAGCTGTCGGTGTAGATCCGTCCGTCGTGTAATAGATGTTCGCACCAGAAACCGCATCTGTAATCGTCACGGCCTGCGCGGAAGTATACGTACCACCGGCGGGAGAAAACGCCGGTGTAGCCGCGGCTTTGAAATCAATTGTGTAGCCGGCTGACACTATGGCGCTTGCGGTCTTGCCAGGGGCAACCGCAATCGCCTGAAGGAACTCTGTCTTGTAGACTATCGTCGGCTGCGCGCATTGCGGAGAGGATGACGTCGGTGTTGTCCCGTCCGTTGTGCAATAGAACACCGCGCCAGAGGTCGCATCGGAGATGGTCACCGACTGCGACGTATTGTAGGTGCCTCCACCGGGGCTAAATGTAGGCGTTGCGGTTACATTGTTCGACGTGGAGGCCGTACCGCCGCAGCCCGCCATCATCAGAACGCTTGTAAGAATCATCGCCAGCAAAACTGGCCACTTATCAGTCCACTTCGGCAGAATGCGCACAGATCCTCCAGAACTTTTCGGCTTGCGGCCATCGCACTCAAAGCAGGACACCTGCTTTGCTGGGCAAAGATTGAAGTGCATGGTGAGCAAGGAGGGGGTCAAATCTCCCCCTACCTGGGTAGCCGTATGAGCAGAGCGTTTCTCAACGGCTGAAACAAATTTATTTTTTGCGGGAATTTGTGCCGGCGCGAGGTCAACATACGATTCGCGCGAACGCCGAGGGTGGCGTTCGACACAGCACATGGGAAGGACAATTTCTTTTTACAGGACTACCCGCGCGAGAAAGATTACACGAGTGTTAAATCTGTTTGCAGTACAAGATCCGGTTGTGGAACAACGCAGACAGACTGACTTGATATGGATGCCGTTGTCCCTCAAGCCGCCCGCGCCTGGGCGGCGCTGCCCGCTGGGCGGGAACAGCATGGTGCATCTGCACAATGCAGATGCACCATGCTGTTCCCGCCCAGCG
>Ga0224529_1001704_pt1 | contig 12404 bp, 19 predicted proteins | sample CBST50metaG_FD_179893 | JGI IMG/M metagenome (GOLD analysis project Ga0224529, IMG submission 179893) | Peat soil microbial communities from Stordalen Mire, Sweden - C.B.S.T50 | ecosystem: Environmental > Terrestrial > Soil > Wetlands > Peat | place: Sweden: Norrbotten County, Stordalen Mire... | reverse complement strand
CAAACACGATAACTACTTGAAGATTCCATGCCGGGTCGTTATGCATTCCATCCACCTTTCCCAGGATTTCCGGCTCCTGGCTGGCCGCTTTGTTTAGTTGAAGTACGCTTCACAAACCACCGTTCGTGGGGGGCTTAGTGGCGTCCTGCAACACGGAATAGCTTCTCTGAAGCGTCTCTACCTTTGCGCTGATATTCGGAGTCGAGGTCGTTGGCCTCATACATATGCTCGATGGCCATGTGCTTACGCAGATCATCGACCGCACGGCGCAGAAAGCGCTCCGCCTCACTGACATACCCATCGGGAACGCTAACCGTTACCCTCAGTGTAGCGGTAAGTAATCAATCCCATTCGACTCTGTTGACGCTCGAACTCCTGGAGTCGCTGGCTCACCCTACTTTGGGATACTCCAAAGTTTCGCCCAATCTGTTTTAGTGTGAATCCCGCGTTTCTCTGTTCCATCATGACGCGGCCGATGTCGTACCTCAAACGTTCGGACTCCTCCTTGCGCAATGTTTCCAACTCGTGAAGTCGGTAGACAACTTGTTGTGTAACACTCTCAAGGCACTTCCTCAATGTCTGCATTTGTGCTTCGTCTGAAGTATCTGAAGATAGAAGTAGAGTGTGTGCAAGACCTATTGCGTCCCTTAAATGCTCGTTGGTATTCGGCATCCTCATCCTCAACGCACAACCACTTGGTTGAACGGCGTTTAACACTCTGCGATTTCCACACGCAGGCCGTAGTTTTTTTATTTGAGAACAACTCACCGTTTTCTAATCAAATGCGGCGAGTAGCCACGAGCGAGTTTTGCTTGCTTACGAACAAGAGCGTTTTTGTCGAAATCAAGGAATATCGTTGTGCCGAGACCTGTATTGGGATTTTCTGCAACTGTTAACCGCACGCTAAGGCTGGGGTCAGCCGAAAGCCCGTGGAGAATGGTTGCGTCAGAAGATGTCTTTGCTACTGCGCGCCTCACCGCTTTGCTCGGGTCCCCGATGAGTGTTGCGAACACGCAAACTGGCGTATGAGGATCAGAGGCTATAATTCGGCGTCGCTCAGCGCTTCCGTATTTAGCCAAATATGCGATGTTTCTGGCCGCGCTTCGGCGAACCGTAGTACACGGGTCGTCTATTAGGTTGACTAGCATTTCAGGAGGCGTAGCAGGCGACTGGGCGACTGTTAATCTCACCCGCTCGCTTCTATCTATATTCCTGCTCATAACTTCCTGAGCGCGGGTTTCTAATATCCCTTCATACCAGCCAAGCAACTCTCGCACCGCATAGCTGCTCACTCCGTGGCTTTCAGCGATAGCCCTCACATCGTGGTTTTCGTTGCGAAGGACTTCCAGCCTCTGGCATAGCCTGAAAAGTGGAAGCACCCAGCCCTCACGGTCGAAGTCAGGACAGCGACGAAGCCAGTCTCGCTGTTTCTTGAACTGTGAGTACAGCGCAATAACTTCGGGCTCGGGGTGGATACTCGCCTTTGTATTGGTCATTATGCTTCCCTTCTTCCATTGTCTGCTTTGGATTCTGTTATGTACTTGGCCTACGTTTTTAAGCTCTTAGGCCGCACGATACGATCAATTGTTGAAACTGATACGCGGAACTGTTCGGCAATGTCCCCCTTGGTCTGTTGGCGGCTTGCCCAAAGTATCTTGACTTGGCGAACCTGCTGGGGGCTGAGTTTTCGTTTTCTCCCGCCCAGTCGTCCCCTCGCCCGCGCCTCCGCGAGTCCTAGTTTTGTCCGCTCACTGATAAGCTCGCGCTCGAATTGGGTTAAGGCCGCGAATACGTGAAAGATTAACCGGCCTGCCGCTCCAGTCGTATCGAACTCCTCCGTTAGAGAACGAAAATGTACGTCGGCTTTCTGAAGCCGGTCGATAATTTCCAAGAGATCGCGGAGTGAGCGGGCTAGGCGGTCCAAGCGCCAGACGATAAGAGTATCGCCCGCCTCTAGGCGCTCAAGGCATTTCTCCAGCTCTGGCCGGTCCATCGTGCGCGCACTTGCGGTCTCCTGATAAATCCGCTTGCATTTCGCGCGCTTCAGAGCGGGCAGTTGGTTGTCCGAATTCTGCTCCATGGTAGAGACACGTGCGTAACCTATAAGCATAAAAATAGCATACCACAAACGGTATGGTTATGCTATGATGTTTTTGATAGTGAGTTGTGGCACGTTTCCAGCCGATTATTCACGCTCTAATATGTGTCATTTTCAGAAGACGACTGCACGAAATTTCAGAAGTCGATAGCACTCACCCAGCCAACAGTTTTGCGCCGTCCGCGCGCAACTCGCCCGTCGGTGACACATGCCTATAGAGTGTCTGCCGTGTGATGCCGAGTTCTTTGCACAGATCGCCGACGTGGGTATCGTTTTTTCCCATTGCAGCCTTGGCCAGACGCAGCTTGGCGGCCGTCATCTTGAACGGGCGGCCGCCTTTGCGTCCGCGCGCTCGCGCCGAGGCCAGTCCCGCCCGTGTGCGTTCGGCGACCAGTTCGCGCTCGAACTCGGCCAGCGCGGCAAAGATTCCGAAGACCAGCTTGCCAGTGGCGGTCGTTGTGTCGATGGCGGCGCCGTGTCCGGTCAGCACCTTCAGGCCGATGCCGCGCCCGGTCAGATCGTGCACCGTGTTGATCAAGTGGCGTAGATCGCGTCCCAGCCGATCCAGTTTCCAGACGACCAGCGTATCCCTTTCGCGCAGCGCCTTCAGGCAGACGGCCAAGCCGGGGCGGTCCTCGCGCTTGCCGGAGGCCTGGTCCTCATAGAGATGTGACGGACGGACACCGGCGGCGACAAGTGCATCGCGCTGCAAGTCGGTGCTCTGGGATCCGTCCGCCTTCGAGACCCGCATGTAGCCAATCAGCATACCGCCTCCGGTTTGTCACATATACGTTCGATTACGTGACAGCATGAATCGGCAAGTCCTGGCCATCTAAATCTGTCTCATAACCCGTTATTTAATTTAAGACATAAAAAAGGGTCCGTTGGGGTCATAATGTGACAAAAAATCCAGAGGAATGCGCATCTCGGAAAACATGGCGCGCAAATGTTCGAGGGACGCGGAGTCCCGCCGCCCGCAGGATACCAACGCAAACAGAGAGCGTGCGGTCTCAGGGTCGCGCCGCGCTTCGACAATCGCTTCATTGATCGCTCGCATGGCTTCCTGCCAGTGGTTGATAAGTTTCTTCTGCTGTTCATCGGCTGGCAAGCCGTTGGTGAATTCGGCCTGCGGCTCTGGCAAGAACAACTCTGCCTGTTCTCCGCGTGGCGCCAACTTCCCCGATTCGATCAGGTGAATTGCGGTGGCGGCAGCCTCCAGCATTTTCAATTGCACCGCGGAGTCCAGAACTTCATAGGAGCGCCACAGACTTTGCCCGGCGCGCAGAGGATGTCCGCAGCGTTCCCAAACCGAGCGGATACTCTCACCGTAAGACCCGCACTGCGATAGAGGGGTGTTTAGTTCCTCCAGCAAGGTGCGCAGCAGCCGGAACCAGAGGCCCGCATGGATGCACCGACGCGGTAAATCGACATAGCCAGTCGTTAGTGCTTGCCAGGTGCGCCGATCCATCGCCGCAATTGCATGGGTGGCCATGCGTGGCGAAGAACCGGTGTGCTCCCATCCGAAAAAATGTCCTGGGATTCCCAAATAGAATTCCAGGCAACAACCATGTATTGGGCAGCTCAGCATCAAGGGCAGCTTCCACACAAGCAGCATGGCTTGATTTTCCGGGTCATTCAGGCAGAGTGGGCACGCACGATGGATAGGTTGGTCGGACAGCCACGCGCGCCAGCTTTTGAGCGATCTCCTCTTACGGCGGAGTCTCGGAAGCAATACAGAGAGCTGGAAGGCATAGGTTTCGAGAGCAACCGGAATCCGATCATCGAGGCTATCCAGCAGCCACGGCACCCAGCCGGCGAAGCTCATACAGCGCAATTGATCCAGAGCGACGCCGCTTCGTTGAGCCAGCAGTGTCAGCAGCGAGATCGGTGGCGCGGTATCCAGGTCATCGATCTGGCCGTGACCGAGATCGTGTTCCAGCAGGTCGCGCATGTCCATCTGGTAGCAAGCGGCCATGCGGTTGAGCCACGAAGACAAGGCTTCGCCTTCCTTGGGTGCCGGATGCAGGGGCCAGCGCGGCGCGGGCGTCACATCAGTTCCCTCTCGAATTGTTTGCGCCGCTCGCTGGGGCCGGTGTATTCGGCCATGTTGAGTGTGCGATGGTTGATAGCCTCTTCACCGCTTTCCACGGCGGCGATGGCCGCCGCCATGAGCAGGTGCGCCAATTCGCCGATGGTCCCCTCGCAGCGTGTGAGCAGATAGCGGGCCATATCCGGCGTGGCGATTGGGGAATGGCGCCGCAGCGGGAGCGACGCGGCGAAGCTGGCCAGCAACGAACAACAGTCCTCGTCGGCCTCCCACGGAGGCAGCATCATCGGCTCGAAGCGGTTTTCCAGTTGGTCGTCAGCGCGGATGGCAAGATAAGCATCGCGCGTGCCGACCCCAACCAGTGGAATGCGTAATTCGTTGCCGAGAAAGCGCAGTAAGTTGAGGAACTCACGCCGGTTGACGCTGTTTCCGGCCAGTATATTGTGCAGTTCGTCGATTACCAACATACGTACGCCGACTTTTCGCAGCAACGCCAGCGCCAGGTGCTCCATTTCCGGCAGTCGCGGACGTGGGCGCAACGGCGCTCCCATGGCGGCCTGCAGCGCAACATAGAAGCGAATCACCGACGGCTCGGATGGCATCTGTACACACAGCACCGGGATGTGTTCCTGATCCGCATCGAAACTGGCTGGATGGGTGCGCCGGAATTTCTCGACGATCATCGACTTGCCGTTGTTGGTTGGCCCAACCAGCAGGAGATTGGGCATCCGTTGTTTGGTAGGCCATGTATACAGAGCCTCCAGACGATTCAATGCTTCGATTGCCCGTGGATAGCCGATCCAGCGATCGGCGCGAATGCGCTGGATGCGCTCGGAGGCTGGCAGTCGGGCCACCCCCTGTGCCGTTGGCAGCAGGTGGGACAAGTCGATGATGGGATATTCGTCCACGACTACCACTCCTCGATCTGGTCGAACGGCTGGGCTGGCGACTGGCTTTCGGTCTGCGAACCAGCGATGTCCGAGTCCGGCGGAACGGGTTTGTCAGGCGGGGCCGACGCCTTGAGGTGCTGGCGGCGATCCGCATCGCGCCGCGCCTTGCGCGTGGCCTTCTGGGCGGTGGTCACGATGTCGCGCATCTGCCTGATCATGCGGAACAGTGCTGGCTCGTCCACCTGTTCGCGGCCGGCCTGACGTAATTTCGTCAGCGCTTGGCGTTGCTCCCAGAGGGTGACGGCCGGGTGCGACAGAGTGCGGTAGGAGATTTCCAGATAGTGCTGCCCCTCCGGTTCCAGCACCCAAATGCGGCTGATGTCACGCGGGTCGCGGCGAATCAGGAAGGCGGGCAGGCGGTCGCGGCGCGCGATCCACGGTTTAAGCGCGTCGGCATAGTAGTGGATGTGGTCGATGACAAAGCCGCTGCGGGTCAGGGTGCGGCGAATGACAGGCAGGAAATCGACCAGAAACGCGGTGGGCCGGATGACGACGGCCGGTACGCCGATACGCGCCACGGCCTCGGCCCAGCTTGCGGCAGGCGGTTGGAGCAGGCCGCCATGTACCGAGCCGTGATAGGTGCCGACTGCCAGCACGAGCCATCGTTCCAACTCGCGCAGCGTCAGGGCAGCCATCTTCTCGGAGACGTACTCCCCGCGCTGGTCGGGATTGGAGAAGGTCGTCCCCGGCAGTTCGTCGTGGATCATCTGCATCGCCGTGCCGATGACCCGCTCTACGATGCCGCCGTAGTGCGGCTGCCCGGGCGGGCGATAGTCCAGCCGGATACCATGCTGCTCGCAGCCCCGACGCAGTGCCTCGCTCTTGAACTCGGCGGCATTGTCCAGATAGAGCCGCCTGGGCTTGCCGCTCATCGGCCAGTCCATCTCCACGTTCAACCTTTCCAGCCAGGAACCTTTGTCGCTGGCGCTATGCGCAAGACACAGACCGGCCGAAATGGCGGACGGAGCTTCCAGCGTGACCACCATGCCGAGCACGCAGCGTGTGAATACATCGATGGCTATGGTCAGGTACGGGCGGCCAATCGGTTGACGGTCGCGCTCGTCCACAACGATCACGTCGATGATCGTGTGATCGATCTGCACTTGCTCCAGCGGTTCGGTAACTGCGGGAGGCACACCGCCAGCGCCGTGCAGTTCTCGGGATGCATCCTGGCCTTCTCGGCTCCGCACAGCTTTTACCGGGTCGATACGGGCGACCCGCAAAGCCAATGTGTTGCGCGCGGGCACGGGCAACTCCTGCGCTTTGCACATCTGCGCAACTTCGCGGCTGAACGCCGCCAGACTGCGCTTTTGCTTGGTCAAGAAACGCTTTTGCAGCAGTTCGCGGATGATGCGCTCGACTGGTTCCGGCAAACGTCCCCTGCCCTTACCGCCGCCTGAGCGCCCACGCGCCATATCCGTTACAAAACCTGCGCCTTGCCGGAATCGGCAGATCAGTGCATAAATCTGCCGCCGGGACAGGTCGAGAGTTTGTGCGGCGGCATCGGCAGCTTGATGGCTGACCTCTTCGAGCGCTGCCAGTGCTCCGATGATCTCTGCCCTGCGCCGTGCCACATTCCATGCTGCGGCCGATAGCGTGGCCACCCCTCGTTCAGTGATCGGTGGCAAATTGGAAGCCATGCCCACACCTCACTTTGGTGCATATGAGTATTGAGCATAGAGAAGTTTGGTGCATACGACTTCTGAAATTCAGATGCCAGGAGTCGCCTGCACCATAAGCGTTAAGCCTTCGATATTGGTGCAGTCGTCTTCTGAAAATGACAATATGCGAGCAGAAGTCGATGTCGGTAACGGCCGTTTGTGGGTGGAGGACATGAAAATGGAGATTCCGCGTTTTTTGCCGATAGATGACGATGAGCCCGAGTTCAATTCGCGCGAGTTTGCGGCGGGCTATGACGCACGATTCAAAGGAGAGCCACTTGCACAGTGTGCTACTCGGAGCTGGCGAGCTGGCTGGGCCGATGCTGACATGGCAATGATCTCCGAAGTGGTCTAACCGTGGTATACGGAAGAGAGGAAGCAACTATGGCACGAGTGATGGACATGATGGATTGGGTAACCGAAAAGCGCGCGCGCAGTGTGGCGGTTTTGGTCATAGCCTGTTTTATAGTGCTAGGTTCACTCCTCACAACTGTGACCGGACTTCCGGGTCGTTGGTTTGCCGCTGTTGTCTTGGCGCTCGCCACTCGCCTGTTTTCGGGAAACTGGAAGTATGCAATAGGCATCATCGTCATTTCCATTGGATTGACGATCATGGACTTTCTAATCAAATAAAACGGTCGTTTGTGAAAGGGGAGTTACGTGCATATAACTATTGCTTTGGGCCTCACCGGCCTTTTGGTCCTGACATTAGTGACAGCGCTCGCGGTGTCGAGGTATTCGCGCAGTTGGATGTATGGAATAGTCGCCGCCTCTATTGTCTTTGTGGTGCCACTTGTCGTTGTCGGCGTATATCTACAAATGCGATAAGGTGTGCTCAACCCAACAATTCGTGGTTTGTGAAGCGTACTTGAACTAAACAAAGCGGCCAGCCAGGAGCCGGAATTCGGGCAGGAGAATTTACGTGCAATTGTCAAAGGTTAAAATCCTCTTCTTTACAGCCGTCGCGTCCGTAGGTTTTAACATATTGGCTGTCCTAGATAGCTCTGGGGATGGTCCTCAGACACCGCCGCCTATTGTTCGACTACATAATCTCGTTTGCTGGTCGGAAAGAGGTGTGGGTATTCTCCTCTCTATCGTTTGCGTCTACCTTGCTGTTTCATTGCTAGTCAAGAAGTCCTCGAAAAGCGGCGAGTCGGCGACTGAACATGCAAAAGCGAAATGACGACGACTTCCCTGCCCGGAGCATCTGTGGCCTTCTGAAAGTAAGTGGCACAACGAACGGTCGCTTTTGAAAGGCTATGAAGATGACTAAAACGAGTCCGATGAAACAATGGAGAGCAAAGCGAACTCGCGGTGAAGCGGGAGTTCTCGCCGAGACACAGTTATGGCTTCCGAAAGAAGAGATCGCTTCGATGCGACAAGTTCTTGAGCGCATCAGCGCGCGGACTGTCGAGGGGCGCACATTGCGGGTTCGACTCGTAGAGGAAGTGTGCGCAGAGCTAGTTATAGGGCTCACACTTCATAACCGCCTGAAAAAAGGCAAGGCGTTCGCTTTTGAATATGCTGATAGGACAAAGGCACAGTGCAGGCTAATCATAGACGATACTGGCGAGTGCCCTCGGATTGCCTTTGTACGAGATGGGCTCCATGGTGTAACTGAAATCTTTGCATCTGCGGCGACTCTCGCCAAACAGCGGATCTATCCTAGCCGCCAAGGCGACGACATTCGCTGGTTCGACATCGTGCCATGCAACGGAAGGACCGTAAGGGACACGGCTGTATATTCCGTAGCGATGGCTTGCCCAAATGGTGTGTATGCGCAGCCTGTCTGGAGTGTTGCTGCGCCGAATGATTCAAAGTGCTTCTTCGAGTAAGCACATCCCACGGTCGTAAATGGGGGAGAAATACCCGCCCCGCGCCGGCAGTTCCGGCCCGGACTTGAAACGCCCTAGGTGCAACCCGTAAAAGCAAAAGCAACAACCCCACTAAAGGGCTCCGCCCCTCGCGCCCGCAAGGGGATTCCCCGGTCTTCCGCGCTCCGCTTGTGCAGACTTGCACCCCTTTACGCCCTCGCTGCGCTCCGCTCCAAGGGGCGGGGACACCCCTCCCCTTGCACTTGCTAACCCCGCAGGCGTGGGCCTGGGCCAAGGCGTTGTTGATTGCAACAACAGCCCGTCCACTTTAATACCCGAAGGGCGCTTGACTGAACCAGCTCGCGCATTAGATTGCAACCCCGCGACCGGCGGGTGATCCGGCCATGAGGTTACCAAGTGGGAAACATGATTCATGCAGGGTCTAACGAACAACATGAAGAGAAAGCAACGTGCCACGACACGATGAATGGTGATGCGAAATGGTGCGCTCAGTGCAATGGTCACTTTTTCCTTTGTACTGAGCCGGTAATCGCTGAGATCGCCATTAGAGCCAGGGTTAAGGTTTTGGCCGACGAACTGCCCGGCGTGACTTTCGGGTACGTCGGCAACTTTGAGCGGTGGGGCGACGATAGATCGTTTTGCATCTTCCTTCCGCATCCCGGCCGAGTTGGGACCTATGGAGATTCGGTCAGCTTAGGTCAGCTTTGGCAACTGCCGGGCGCACTCGACAAGTGGGATGGTCTGGCCGATGCGGCCCGTCGTCAGTATAACGACGGATCTATCCGCTGCGCGTAGCCGTACCAGAAGCGGTCTTTCGGCTTACTGCCGTAACCTTGACGGCTGAACGTATAGCCTGCTATATTACAGGTAATAGAGGTAACGCGATGAGCACAACAGCACAAGCCAACGCTTTGAAGAATTACCGCCAGCGCCTCCAGCAACGCGGCATGGGGCGATTTGAGGTTATGGGCTTGCTTCGGGACCGGGATCTGATCCGTACCCTGGCACGCCGCTTGGCCGAGGATAATGCGGATTCCAGCAGAATACTGCGCACTTCCATCTGTCACAGCATCGCGCCCAGGCCGTCCGGCATAGGCGGCATCGTGGCCGCTCTTCGCCGCTCACCGCTGGTCGGCGTCGATCTGGTTTTCGCGCGAGAGCAAACCTCCGGGCGGGCGGTTGATCTATGATCTGTTACCTGCTCGACACTTGCATCATCAGTAACCTGATAAAACCCCTTCCATCGGAATCTCTTCTCGCTTGGTTCGAGAAGCAGCCAGATGAAAGTTTGTTTGTTTCCGCTCTGACGATTGCCGAGATATGGTGTGGCGTGGTGAAGAAACCCGCAGGCAAAAAGCGCCAAAAACTGGAGCAGTGGTTTCGTGGTCCTGAAGGTCCGCTCAATTTGTTTGCTGGCCGAATACTTCCGTTTGACGAGAATGCGGCCCTCCTGTGGGGGGAGATCATGGCTAATGGAGAGAAAGCCGGAACACCGCGAAGCGCCATCGACATGATGGTGGGTGCCATTGCCCAAGCCAACGAATGCACCGTGGTGACCGATAACGAAAGGCATTTTCACGGTTTCAAAATCATCAATCCCCTAGCTTTCACGAGATGAGAAGCGGTCTAGGCAAGGTCGTGGTGAATAGAGGTACAGACCTTCAGATATTCGTAAACGGTCATGCTGATTGTCCTCGTATCGAGTAGCGGCCAGCCGGAAGCCGAATCCCTCGCAGATAGGAGAATGAAGTTGGAAAAACGAACATTGCAGAATATCAGCGTTAGCGCCTCCACTGGTTCCATAAGCGGCGATTGCCCTGGCTGCCGGAAGCATCTTGCTATTACCAAGGGGGAGGTGCGTAAAGCGGTGCACTCTTGGCTGACAACAGAAGCAGAACAAATGGAGAAAGAGGTAGCGCAATGCAATGAAGCCTACCAAAAGCGCAAAGCCGCACAGGAAACCCGAGACAGGTTCGCCGGGTTTACGAAAAAACTCAATGGAAAACAAACGGTGGGGCAAGTTAAGAAGCTGCGTGATCGTCTAAATGTGTTGCTCGAAGGTCTTGAATAACCAGCGGCCAGTTCGGTGGTTTGCGAATGGAGAATTCATGGGATTAGGGGACGAGAACATTTTGCCAAATTGGGGCATAGGAGCCTTGGAGTTGATTCGGATCAAAGAGTCTGGCGAGGCTGGCAGCTTCTCGCAATATATTGTCGAGTTAGCGGCCAAGAGAGGAAAGCAGAAATCGACATTCTATAGATTGATTTCGACAGGCCGCTATTATCAGCAGCTTTATCAGGAATTCGGAGTCCAAGGCGAATGCTTCCCGTGTCTTGGTGATGCAGATGTGAAGGCGTCGCCCGGAACACTCGAACTGCTTCAAAAAATATGTCGAGTCGTAGACGCCGACACTGCAATTGACCTCAAGCGTAAGACAATGCAGGGAGCCGTCTCACGTACTGAACTGCGCCCATTATGGCTGTTACACCGAACAACTAACGGCAGTAAGTAAAAGGAGAATCTGTTGACGAACATAGGGAGTGACGTGGATAAACAGAAATATCTTGTACGTTTGATTTCCGAACGGTTTCAACCGTTTGTAAAAGTCAGCGGCCCGTTATGCGCTGCGGCTGGCATCCTTGGTATTCGAGAGGGCAGTCTTTATTTAACAGAACAACGAACGTGGCTCTGGCTCGGCTCGAAGCCGGATATTGTGCAGACAATGACAGATGCAGAGGTCTCTACTGCGATCTCTCCCGTTGCCATTGTTAGGTCCCTGCTTACGTCTATGAGTTCAACTATCTCGGCGTACCAGGAGCACTTGGAACGGGTTGAGGTCGATGCAAAAGATGTTCTCAGTGAACTTGGATTCTACCTCACCGATTCGAGTGCGCTTGTCATCGAAGCGGTAGCACTGCAAGGTAAGCGGTACAGACCTTCAGAGGCGTCGTGAACGGTGCCTACCGAAAGGATGAAATGAGCGGAACAGAAGTTGCAAACTCCGCATGTTGCGACGAACCGATAGCGGCATACGGCCGGTGCAGTGGATGTGGGGAACCTGCCGAAGCCCCAATGAAAGCAGAGGATCGCACGATGTTTAATCCAATGAGAGCCAAGCCAGTAACAGAGGAAGAGTTTCGGGAAGCACTTGAAATTCTGTCGTGCACTCCACCGGATGCAATGCTCAAGTGGTTACGCGAAAGCTCCGAACTTCGGGAAAAGGGTGGCAAAGTAGTTCGTACACTCACGGCGGCTGAGCGAGGTGCACAGATCAGGATTCACACGTTCGAGCCGTCCGATATCCATCCCGATACATGTTGCCAATGCGGCAAGTTTAAGCAATGGAGAGGGCATAGTGCAGCACTTCCAGCCAATATGACTGAGTAACGTCGACCGGCACAAAAAGCGGTCGTATTTGAGCGGCGCGGGCGAGGAGCCAAATGTAAGAAAGGTTTGCTGAACGTTATGCTGTTTCTGTCGTTTGTTTCCTTATCTCCTGGTTAGGTCCGTCCGCCTATCATTGGAGCCTTATCCCGCCTACTATCCAACGGGTCATTTCTCCGGGCATGGCCATACTAGGCGGTCTTTGCGTGGTTCTGGCAATGGTGAGGCTGGGATTGGAGTGGTGGGCGATGCGGAATAAATCGGGCACTCTCGAATGAGTGCCCCTCAAGTAAGTGGCACAACGAACGGTGGTTTGTGAAGCGTACTTCAACTAAACAAAGCGGCCAGCCAGGAGCCGGAAATCCTGGGAAAGGTGGATGGAATGCATAACGACCCGGCATGGAATCTTCAAGTAGTTATCGTGTTTG
>Ga0224529_1001703_pt1 | contig 12410 bp, 8 predicted proteins | sample CBST50metaG_FD_179893 | JGI IMG/M metagenome (GOLD analysis project Ga0224529, IMG submission 179893) | Peat soil microbial communities from Stordalen Mire, Sweden - C.B.S.T50 | ecosystem: Environmental > Terrestrial > Soil > Wetlands > Peat | place: Sweden: Norrbotten County, Stordalen Mire... | reverse complement strand
GCGGCGACAAGGTGAAGGCCAGCCTGCGCTTCCGCGGACGCCAGATGGCTCACCGCGATCTGGGCTACAACATCATCAACAAGCTGATTATCGACATCGGCGATACCTGCGTGGTCGAATTCATGCCTCGCATGGAAGGCAACACCCTGCACGCAATTCTGGCTCCGTCCAAAAAGCAGGAAGCTCCCAAGCCAAAGCCGGCAGCGGCTCTGCAGCCGCAGGTCAGCGCTCCGCGTCCGCCCGTGACACCGGCGTAAGCAGTCCGACTTGTCGCACAATGTCCACGCAGGCCGCCCACTCGGGCGGCCTGTGGCATTTCAGGCGCAGGTTGCTTTCTGACATGCTTCAATTTGCAGGACGGCGCATGAGGCTGCAATCATCGATGCGATGTGATTTGCTGGGGGTTCCAAGCATGAAGAGAAATGGAGTCCTATTTATGGCCGCTGTTGCAGCATTATCCACTGGCCTGATTGCACAGCCATCCGGCTGGCCGCCGTCGTCCGAGCACCTGACCTTGCCTGTGTGGCCGGGCGTGGCGCCGGGCGAATCCGCAAATCTTCCGCCTGAGGCGGACACGACCACAGCCAAGGACCACCTGATCGCCGGGCGGCCTGCGGTCCGAATTGGCAACGTATCCGCGCCGACGATTACCGTCTACAAGCCCAAGGGAAAAAACACCGGCGCGGCGGTCGTGGTTTTTCCCGGCGGCGGCTACCGGATTCTCGCCATCGACCTCGAAGGTACGGAGGTGTGCGACTGGCTGAACTCGGTTGGTGTTACGTGCGTGCTGCTGAAGTACCGCGTGCCGGACTCCGGGCCTTATCCAAAAAGTTCGGTGGCCTTGCAGGATGCGCAGCGCGCAATGGGCTTGGTGCGGCTCCACGCGGCCGGGTGGGGCATTGATCCGCATCGCATCGGTGTCCTGGGCTTTTCCGCGGGCGGGCACTTGTCCGCGGCCATCAGCAACCACTATGCGCAGCGCAGTTATGAACCGATCGATGCAGCGGACAAGTTGAGCTGCCGGCCGGACTTTGCCGTGCTGGTCTACCCGGCCTACCTGACGCTGGAAAAACAGGACTTTGCGCTCAACCCCTATGTTCATCCCACGGTGGATACGCCACCGACGTTCATCGTCCAGGCCGAAGACGATCCGGTGCACGTGGAGAATGCCGCTGTGTACTTCCTGGCTCTGAAAAACGCCAAGGTACCAGCCGAGCTTCACATTTATGCGCAAGGCGGGCACGGCTACGGGCTGCGCCGCACAGAGCTGCCGGTAACCTCCTGGCCGCAAGCCGTCGAAACCTGGCTGCGCACCATCAAGATGGTCCCCGCTCAATAACCACTCCAATGTTTGCTGTCAAATCCAGTCTCTGGCTGCTGCTCTCTTCAGCCGCAGCCAGAGAACGGAAAAATCCGCTTGCCATACAACGATGACGCAAATTCATGTGCAGGTATTATTGACCCGGCACCAAAAGATCGCATAACCAAAGATCTGTCATCCTGAGCGACCGGAGCGTAGCGCAGGGAGTCGAAGGACCTGCGGTTGTTCTTTTGTATCGCAATCCAATCGTGCCGGATCAATGGTCGGCTCGTTTTTTCATGATTCCGCGGCAAAGTAAACTCCTTGGCAGGAAAGCGCTTCCCGAAATCCGCAATTTCCCCCTATTCCAAGACTGACGCGATGCCATAGCTCGCCTCATAAATTCGCGATTTCAGAGAGCTTGCGCTTCTTTTCCGGCCAACTTTGAATCGGGAAACAGCCAGAAAAGGTTACAATTGTCTTCTGATGAGCTCCTCAAAGAAAAGATCTCAGAACCGGTCGCGTCAGTCCGTCAGCATCCGCGACGTGGCCAAGCGCGCCGGCGTCTCGATTGCCACCGTGTCGCGGGCGGTGAACCACATTTCCAGCGTGGACCCCGTACTGGCCAAGCGGGTTTGGAAAGCCGTCGAAGAGGTGGGCTACCTGCCCAATCCGCAGGCGCGCGCGCTCGTATCGGGCCACAGCCGCACTCTGGGCTTGATCGTCTCGGAGATCACCAATCCATTTTTTCCGGAACTGGTGCAGGAATTCGAGAATCTGGCCGTGGAGCAGGGCTACGAGGTAATGATCGGCTCCACCAACTACGATCCATCGCGCACCGAATCGCTGGTTCGCCGCATGTTGCAGCGCAACGTGGACGGCGTGGCCGTAATGACCTTCGGCATCGAGGAAGACCTGGTAAAGAAGCTGGTGGAAAGCGAGTTTCCGCTGGTGTTTGTGGATGCCGGGCCGGATCTGCCCAACATCCGCGTTCTGAAAGTGAATTACGGCGAGGGAATCCGCGAGGCTGTGCAGCACCTGGCCGCTCTGGGGCATCGCGAGATAGCCTTCGTTACCGGCCCGCTGCGGCTGCGCTCGGCAGTAACGCGGCGCGACGCCTTCGTCAAGTCGATGGGCGAACTCGGCCTGAACGTGCCCGCCAGCCACATTGCCGAGGGCAATCACACCATGGAGGGCGGCATGGCTGCCATCGAGCAGCTTATGTCGCTGGAAAATCTGCCCACGGCGGTCATGTGTTCCAACGACATGACCGCAATCGGCGTTCTTCATGGGCTTTACGGTACAGCCAGGATGGTTCCCGGGGATATTTCGGTCGTGGGGTTCGACAACGTTCACTTGTCGCAGTTCATGCTGCCACCGCTGACTACAATTCAGATGTCGTGCAAAGACCTGGCCACGGCGGCCGTGCAGGCGCTGCGCGCAGGCATCGAACCGGAACATCCCAGGGCCGCGCAGAAAGAGTGGCAGATTCCCACTCGCCTGGTCGTGCGCCAGTCCACAACCTTCCCGCACGGAACGCTGCCGGCCCTGGCAAAAGAGGCATCCAGAAAGCAGCGCGGAATCGTGGCGAAGTAGCACCTCTCCCTGCTTCCCCTTCCATCCGTGAGTGCCTACGGCCGTTTTGCTGGTGCGACAACGTAGACATATTCAAGCAGTTCCTTGCCCGTATTTTTAACGTTGTGGCAAGTGGCTGGCGGAATGTAGACAAGCATCGGAGCCGCAAACTTCTGACTGGCTTGTCCATCGATCAACGCCTCGCCCTGCCCGTGCAAAATAACCAGCGCTTCCTCGTTGCCGCCGGTGGTGTGCCAGCCTACCGTTTCGCCGTTTTTCAAGCGCACAAAGCCGCTGCGCATGCCCGTTGTCTGCGGAGCGCCTTTCAGAAGAGGGCAATCTCTCTCAGCACACTGCAACGGCACAGTCAACTGATGTGGCGTGTCTGTTTGCGATGAAACCGGCGTTGTGGCCAAAAAAATTCCTGCTGCAACGCACGATAAATATACTGTCGAAAATCCGCTCATCTATTCTTCCTTGGACTCTTTTTGTCTTCTGTGCTGCATCGCTGTTTCCAAATTACAGCGGAACCAGAGTCGATGTATCCCGAAACCCTAGCGTTCAAGTCGATGCGACCCCCAAGGAGCGGCGACCCTGCACAAAACTCAATAGAGCATTTTTGCTTTTGCTGTAGACTTCCGTGCCCCATCCTTTCCGCTTTTTTCTGCGGAAAGGGTGGGATACCAATGAATTTCGGGTCTACACCATTTCCGAAAACGCCCTAGAATCCAGTTACTCTGGTTTCGCTCTATACCGCATTATTCAAATCGCCAAGTGAGCCCGGTTGTGAATCCTACGGGATAGCCGGGCGTACCATGCACACGCGCCTCTACCGGCGCAGTCGGGGTCACGCGCGAGTCGAAGAAATTCTGTGTCTCGTAGTAGCGCTTGTTGTTCAGATTGTCGACTGACAGGTTCCACTCCAGTCCGCAGCCCAGCTTTTTCGTTGCGGCAAAGTCGAGCACATCCAATCCACTGGCATGGGTTTGCACCGAACTGGTGTACGGCGGAGCCAGCTGAACCGATGTGTCGTCGGGGTTCACGACCAGGTAGCGGCTGATGTGGCGATAACGTAAGGAGCTGTACAAGCCATTCCACGCGTTCAGCGTCAGGCTAGAATTGCCGACCGAGTGCGGCGCGCTGTCCACATACTGGCGCGGAGAGGTGCCCAGGAAGAACGCATTCGAAACCTGCGTGAGACCAGCGTTCCAACTCAGATGTTCTTTCAGTTGCACGGAGGTCTTCGCTTCCCATCCGTACGAACGGCTCGGACCTTGATATTGCATTGTGCCGTTATCGGGATCGTAGACGTCCTCGTGCTGCCGGTCGATCAAAAACATATCCGTACTTGCCGAAAAGCGTTTCAGTTGGTGCGAGGCCCCGAGCATGTAGAAGTTGGTGGCGGCCACCTTGGGAGCCGCGGGATCGAGCGCTAGGCCGCGCGCGTCCTGGCTGGTAACCGCCCGTCCGAAGTTGAAATGGAGCGCCACCGGAACGCGCTCGGAGGGCGTAAAGACAATGTTGACCTTGGGTTCGGCGCTGCCCGCATAATTGAGCCCGCTGTTTGCCGGAACCAGGCGATCGGTCAAGTTGAAACGGAACTCATCGAAGCGCAACCCGGCCTCTACGTGCAGGTGCGGAAAATCCATCCCCTCCTGCGCGTACACTGCCGGATTCGTAATGTGCACATTCGTTTCTGTCCGAGGCTTGCCCGAAACCGGCGCGATAATCTGCCGGTCCTTGTCGTGGAACAGGTCCACGTTGATCCAGTTATCGCCGAAATTGGCCCCGGCCGTGAAGAGCGCGGGAACCCCCAATACCCTACCCGCATGAACATATTGTGAGCTGGCGCCCTCCTGCAGCCGCGAATCATGCTGCTGAATTCCATCTCCGTTTACAGGATCACTCAGATAAAAAGTGAAATCGGAGAACAGATCAAAGAGCGAACGGGTCACATAGCCGTCCACGCGCAGCGTATCGTTCGCGCTCAGATTCTTTCTGTAGTACACACTGCCTGTCCCATTGCGAACCTTGCCGCCATCGCTGGGGTCCATGTACCCGAATCGGTCCAGCGCCCCTGAGTAGACCAGGTCGAGTGGAATCTGTCCCGAGGAATCAAAATCATTGCGCCCGCCGTTGAACTTGAAGCCCAGCGATTGCGCGCTGCCTGTTTTGAAGGTGTAATCGCCGGTAAAGTTATCGCGCACATAGTGCAGAGGAAGCTTGAACGGGCCATTTGTGTAGGCGTGTTCCCAGGCGAGGAAGCTGTCGGCGCTTTTCAGATAAGGACTCCAGGCGGCAAACGTGCGATAACCGCCAAACGAACCGCCCTGCGCGCGTAGCGTCCACTGGTCGTCAAGGCGCTCCTTCAGCCGGATATGAATGACGCCGAGGGCGGAAAAGTCTCCATACTCCGCGCTGAACGGACCGTTGATGATATCGACATCGCCGACCAATTCAGGGCTCAGCTCCTTCAAAGAGCCGAGATAGCCCTGCCCGTGGGCCTGGGTGGCCTGGTTCTGAGGAATGTCATTCACCAGGACCTTGAGCCCTCCGTTCAGGCCACCATGATCGAGATTGAATCCGAAGCGGCGAAACTCAAGCGACTTGCCTCCGCCCTCGTGCTGGCCGGCATTGATGCCACTGCCGAGAGTCTCAAAAAGCTGGTCGTCGCGCAGAAACAGGGTGTTCTTGTAGACCGTGTCATTGCGGCGGTCGATTGCGGGATCGGCGACAGTGGCCGTAATCACCAGGGTTTCCTGAGCCTTGGGTATCTCGTAACGGATATGCAGACGAAGATCCTGCGATGGAGCGCCGGCCGCCAGCACCTGCTGGAAGCGGCCAATATACCTGCCGGTGACACTCAGTGTTACCGGCTCATCCGGCACGCATATCGCGAATGCGCCCTGCCCGCCAGTGGTGGCTGTGCGTCTTCCTTTGCCCCACTGGGCGGAAACCTTTGCTCCGGCAACGGCCTCGGATCGTTCGTTTACAACGACGCCGCTCACCAGCCTCTCGGCACATTCTTGTGAACCAGCGGAACCAAGAACCACGCCATGAGTGGGAACGGCGCTAGTCTGTGCCATTGCGGTGAGGGAGCAAGCCAGAATGGCAGGCATAAATAGTATTATTTCTGCTTTCGTGCTACCGTTCCCCGCATTTCTTCCATTCGTTGTGTTCTTCGTGCGCATCAGTGCTTGTGCTCTTCCTTGGAGCAGTGTTCGATCGCTGGCGCGACGGGCCAGAACACCCATGCACACTCCACAACAGCAATCGTCTCTTAAGGTAAAGAGGCAGGATAGCACTAATTTATAGATCTTGCTACTGAGGTGTTACCAGATGGTGCGCAATGGCGAACAGGGCCAGTTCCAGCCGTGTGGAAACACCGGTCTTGTCGAAGATGTTCGACAGATGGCGCTTGACGGTCTCTTCGCTGAGCGTGAACTGCTTGGCAATATCGCGGTTGCTACAGCCTTCCACGATGCAGCCCACCACTTCAAGCTCGCGCGGAGTGAGCCCGTAGGTCTTGTGCTGGGGCACGGCAGCCTGTTGCATCAGGTCGCGGAGGGCAGAGACCAGATTCACCACACGCTTGCCGCCGATCCAGTAGTCGCCGGCAAAGACGGTGCGGATCGCGGTTTGCAAATGATCGGCAAGGGCGTCTTTGAGCACGATGCCGCGCGCCCCAATTTGCAGGGCCTCAATAATCTGCTGCGTCGTAATCGTTGAGGTGAGGAGCAGAATTTTTGCCGTAGCCGCGCCGTTCATGATGGCGCGCATGGCCTCCAGGCCGGGCAGTCGGGGCATCTGCACATCGAGGAGAAGGACATCGGGCGACAGCTCAAGCGTCTGAGTGATGGCTTCGTCGCCGTCAGAGGCTTCGCCGACCACATCAAAGCCGTCTTTCTCGCTAAGCATGTTGCGCACACCGATGCGGACCACCGGGTGATCGTCTGCCAGCACAATGCGAATCGGTCGTTCCATCAATTGGCTTGCCTCCGAAGGCCCGTTCAAACTCAGGCCTGCAACCCAGAATTCAGCATACGCTCCAGGCTGCGAGCCGCAGCGCGTAAATCAAGGAGCAATCGGTCGCTGTTATCCAAAGAGTTACCCTCGGCATCGAGCGGGGCAGTCTCGAGCAGTGCGCCGATGCGGGCTGCCTGGAGAGCGCCCGCCATTCCGCAGCCGCCCTTGATGGCGTGGCCGATGCGGTGAACTTCGGCGACATCGTTTTTGGCGATGGCCACCTCAAGATCGTGCAGCCGCCGAGCCAGGTCCGTGACCACCGCTGAGTAGATCTCGCGCACGGAGGCTTCGGGCATCACGTCGCGAAATTTGGCCAATGTGCTGGCACTGACAACAGGTTCCTCGGGCTCGGGTTGTGCTGGAGTGGAAACCACCTGCCCTTTGCGGTTGTCGAGCAGCTTGGTCAACGCCTGCGCGTCAAATGGCTTGAGAAGAAAGCCATCGGCTGCGTCCGTCACATCCTTCGGCGGATTGCTGCCGCTGACAACGTAGACTGCGGCCTTGGTATGGGCGCGGAGTTCCGCAATCAGATGAATCCCGCTCAAACCGGGCATCTGCGCATCCATCAGAATCACTTCGGGCGTACATTTTTCGCCATCGAGCATCCGGAGCGCCGCCGCCCCGTCCGCCGCTGTGTGGACTCTGTAATCGTTCATGGTGAGCAGCGTCGCTGTCACCTCGCGGCTGATCAGGTCGTCATCGATCAGCAGCAATGTGGGGAGCTTCCGCTGGGGACCAAAATTGAGCATGAATCTAGTGTGCCTCGTGGGCGCCTGGGGCAGATAAATATTCTGGCAGCTCGAATCTAAATTGCCACGCGGCGCGCGCAATTGCTGCGTGCGCCGCGTGGCGGTTTACCAGTGAGCAACGCTATCAGTGCCCGCTGTTGCTTTGCGGCTCCACCGCAGGCATGCCCAAAGCCGAGGCGGCAGGCAGATCCTTGCCGTCATTCCAATCGCGCGATACCTGATTGAACAGCTCGCCGCGCTGCTCCCACTTCTGGATTTCCAGGTCGTAGCGGACAGTAACGTTGGAGAGCCAGTAAGGCCGGTTCTCGCCAAGCCAAACCTGACTGTACTCGCCTTTGATGGCCGAGTACAGATCGCGGAGATCCTGGCAGCGACCGTTGCTGCTGCTGATCGAGTAAAGTAGGTTGCCGGTTTCAGTGCGATGCGCCTTGTCGTGCTGCTGGGCGAGTGCCTGAGCATAAGCATCGGCGATTTCCTGGGCCAGTTCAAACTTCATGCCGATAAAATCCAAACGGCGCGCACCCAGGTCCATGGCAGTAAGCGCATCCTGTTCCCGCAGGCCGGGGTTGGCCTCGCGGGCCTGAGCCAGCAGCACAACAGCGCGCTCGGCATGGATGCGGAGATCCTTCGCCACGGGCAGCAGCGTGACTGACAACGCCCGGCCCCGAGCGCTCCACGGATCGAGCCAGAAAATCTCGTCGCTGCTTATGTCGGGCTTGGCTTTAGCGAGCGCTTCCTCGGCGGCCATCAATTCTTTCTCCGCCTCGTTGACCTTGCCGGTGGCGTCGCCGTGGAAGAGCGGTCCATAAGCCTCCTGGTAATCGGGAATCGAACTCTTGCCCTTCTGCCAGGCGGCCACGGCGCCGAACAGCACGCCATACCAATCCTGGTTGTAAAGGCCCTCGCCGTCGTCGTTCCACACCGTGTTGATGGAGCCGGTGGAGCCGAGGCGCTGTCCGTCGCGGATAAAGCCCTGAATGTTCCAAAGTGCAGTCTTGGCCGATGGGTAAACTTCATTCCAGTTGGCGTCGCCTGGAGCCACCCAGGTTTCCATGCCGGCCTTGGCGAAAGGTTCGATCATCTTGTCAAAATTTTTGGTGTCCCAGTAATTCCAGGGAACGGCGATCATATCTTTTGGCAGACTGGCAACAGCTTTCGGGTCTGCCCCGCCAATGTCGCCCCAGAAGATCAGGCGGCGATTGAGAGGAGCAAGCTCATCGTGAATCTGCGTGAGGAAGGCGACGTAGACGGGGCCGTAGCCCTTCTCCTTCACCTGTTCGCGGGTGCGGCCAATCCCCAGGTCCCAGGTTTCGTCGGAACCGATATGGATAAAGGGCGACGGGAACTCAGCGGCAATCTGCGTGAACCAGTCCTTGATCAGGGGCAACGTTCCCGGCTGGCCGGGAGCCAGTACGTTGCCGTGAGGATTTTCGGCTACGTCCTGGTACAGGTCGTACTTGAGCACGTGGTGCAGATGGCCGAAGGCCTCCTGCTCGGGCACGATGGTGATGTGATACTTGCTGGCATAGGCAACCAGTTCCTTTGCCTCGGCGGGCGTAAGCGAGCTGCCCGGAGGCGCGGACATCGGCTGATTCGGATAGAGAAGCGTGTGCTCAAAGTAGGGCGTATAAATATTGGCCTTGAATGAGGCGAAGATGCGTATCTGGTGCTTCTGGAATTCGAGCGTCGGGAAGGGTCCGCGCGAAAGATCGTCCTGGATGCCGCGATAGCGCATGGCAGGCCAGTCGCGCACCGTGCCGGTAGGCAGCACGCGCTTGCCGCCGGTCAGCGGAAGCAGTTGCTTGAAGGTCTGCACGCCGTAAAAAATGCCAGCGCCGGAAGCAGCCACAATCGATGCCTGATGCGGCTCGATCACCAGCACATAGCCTTCGGCTTCCATGGCCGGATCGAAAGCGAGTTTGCGGCGGGCCAGCAGGGCCTTGGCTTCCGCCGAGCCGGTGCGCAGCAGGACAACGCGATAGGCCGCACTCGCGGGCACGGAAGGCGCCGCCTGTTTCACGGCTTCTTCCAGATCGCGCGCGGCAAACTGATCGTCGGCGTCGCTGGCAGGCGCGCTGACCGCAATTTTTGCTGGCAGCGGTGTTTCCGGGCCAAAACTGGCCTCGCGCGGTGCGGGCAGCAGGCGAACCTGGGCCGCAGCCAGGGTGGAAAAGATAAACAGCAAGGCGAGAGTTCCAAGGACGGAACCAAGGAAGAAAGAAGACGTGCTTGTCGGGCGTAATTTCGACATACTGACAGCTTTCAGCTCAAGAGATTGAGCGTTTGATTTCGATGCGATCATTGTAGACTAGGCGCGGGCGCTGCTACCTTGAGTGGAACGGGTTTTTTCTGCCAAAACTGAAGGCTATAGCAAAACCAGAGTAGGTGTGTCTCGAAGCGATCGAGCTCAAGTCGACGCGACCAGCAGGTTCAGGGTCCCCGCGAACGGGTCCTTGTTCGTGGGGTGGAGGCAGCGGCGACCTTGCACAAAACTCAACAGGATACGGTTACCCTGGTTTTGCTCTGCAGTTGTTCCGGCAGAATAGAACGAGCGAAAGGAATTCACCATAATGACCGGAAACGGTTCTACGAACGTGCTCCCATCGGCCAACGCCTCCGCGACGCGCAGATATAACGCCTTCCTATTGGTAGTTGCCGGCCTGGGCGGCTTGCTCTTTGGAATGGACATCGGTATTGTTGCCGGCGCGGTGCCTTACCTGAAGGACACCTTCACAGGAACCACGGCTGAACTTTCCGTCATTATCGCGGCCATGATGCTGGGCGGCGTTTTCTCCACGCTCTTTGCCGGCTTGCTGGCCGACTGGCTGGGCCGCAAAAAGCTGATGAGCATCTGCGGCATTACCTTTGTCATCGCCGTTCCCATGATTGCCCTCTCGCATGGCTTTGCGCCGCTCTTCTTTGGCCGCCTGCTTGAAGGCATCGCCGGCGGGCTGCTGGGCGTGGTGGTTCCGCTCTATCTGGCCGAGTGCCTGTCGGCTGCTGATCGCGGCAAGGGCACAGCCGTCTTTCAGTGGCTGCCTGTTTCTTCCATGGTCTTTGCCGCCCTCATCAGCATCTACTTCAGCTATCAGGTCATGACGCTGTCCAAGGGCGGCGACGCCACGGCCCTGTTCGCCTACAAGGATCATGCCTGGCGCGATCTGTTCTGGGTGGCGCTGTTTCCCGGCGTCCTGTTTTTCTTCGGCAGCTTGATGGTCTCCGAATCGCCGCGCTGGCTCTTCAAGCGCGGCAAAAAAGAGCAGGCTCTCGCGGCCCTGCTGCGCTCCCGCTCTCCGGAGCAGGCCGCCAAAGAGATCGAGGAGATGGAAGAATCGGCGCGCAAGGCCTCGGCGGCGGTCAGCGCCTCCGGCAAGACGGTACAGGAGTCGCTGCTGCGCCGCAAATACGTGGTGCCCTTCGTGCTGGCCTGCCTGGTCCTCATCTGTACGCAGACCACCGGCATCAACTCGATCATCGCCTATAACGGCCCCATCCTGATGCAAAGCGGCCTCTCCGACCTCATGGCGCACTGGGGCCTGGTCATCTTCATGACCATGAACTTCCTGTTCACCATGGTGGGCATGTTCCTGGTCGATCGCAAGGGACGCAAGTTCCTGCTCGTCATCGGCACCACCGGCATCATCCTCACGCTCACCGCTGTGGGCATTCTCTTCCACCGCACTGAAAAGCTCAGCCTCGATGCAAGCGCGCAGGTGCGCAGCATGGTGACGCCGAACCAGGAACTGACGCTACGCTTCGACCCCGCTCAGGCCGCCCAACTGCTGGCCGCAACGGGCAGCGCGCAGGGCAATCAGATTGATGCCAACCGCGCTTCGATGGCTATCATCTACTCCTACGGCGATTTCACTGCCGCCACCAGTTTTGTGCGCTCCGACGATCCCGCCGTCCGGCCCATTGAAATCACCCGCGACAGTTGCGTGCCGCCCAACAAGGTCATGGCCCTCTTCAAGAATCCCATCGGCAATCTGGACGCCGCGCGGACCGCCCCACTGAAAATCGAGAAGGCACTGGTCGGCCAGGTTCCCGATACGCACAACGGCTGGCTGGTCGCCGTCCTGCTCTTCCTGTTCATGGGCTTCTATGCCATGGGACCGGGTGTCTGCGTGTGGCTGGCCCTGTCGGAGCTGATGCCCACCCGCATCCGCTCCAACGGCATGAGCATCGCGCTGGTGCTCAACCTGCTGGCCTCCACCACTCTGGCCGGCATCTTCCTGCCCTTCGTCAGCAAACACGGCTATTCATCGATGTTCTTCCTGTTCGCCGCCTTCACCGTGGTCTACTTCATCGTCTCTGCCTTCTTCCTGCCGGAAACAAAAGGTAAAACACTGGAAGAAATCGAAGCGCACTTCGAAGGACACGGAGCGGCCTGAGCGCGTTCCATAGCTTTTTCCAATTCATGTGCCCATACAAAAACTGCGGAGTGGATTTTCCATTGAGGAATAATCCACTCCGCAGTTTTTTAATCCGGCACAAAACAATTACATTACCAAAGATCTGTCATCCTGAGCGAAGCGCAGCGAAGTCGAAGGACCTGCATTTGTTTCTTCTTCTCTCATGCCGCAATCCAATCGTGCCAAGTCAATAATTTCCGGACTCAGAAATTCGCGAATAACTCTATGCTTTGGCCGTCTTCTCGATGACAGCCTTCGACAGGTTCCGCGGGTGGTCCACATCGACTCCATGCTCAAGAGCCATGAAGTACGAGAAGATCTGCAGCGGAACGACTTCGAGAATGGGAA
>Ga0224529_1001702_pt1 | contig 12420 bp, 8 predicted proteins | sample CBST50metaG_FD_179893 | JGI IMG/M metagenome (GOLD analysis project Ga0224529, IMG submission 179893) | Peat soil microbial communities from Stordalen Mire, Sweden - C.B.S.T50 | ecosystem: Environmental > Terrestrial > Soil > Wetlands > Peat | place: Sweden: Norrbotten County, Stordalen Mire... | reverse complement strand
GGGGAGGGGGGGTATCTGTTTTCGTGCTGGCAATAGGAAATGCCAGCGCGGAACGCCGGATTCCAGGCAGCGTTTCAAGAAGATACTGCACAATTGCGGATATCGATCCATTGTGCTCGGCGGCTCAAATTCGCGCTCGGCGGTACGTGCCGTATCGTCGGAGATGACTACGGTAATGTTTCGCATGACTTTGCTGTTCGAGACTGCGGATGGTTGTTTCCCGCGCCTCGTCCTCTACTTATAAGTCTGCGACAACAGCGGGTTATTATCTGCAATCACCTGCGGTGGGAGCAGAAATCTGGGACTTAGTTAGGGAACCAGGAACGAGAGCGCCGTTACCAGGGACTCGGGAACGGGGAACAGAAATGCCCGCTGGGTAAAGGGCGTGCTTTCCCACCCTTTCGCCAGAAAAAAGGCGAAAGGATGGGGCACGGAGCATGTGTGGATCAACGAGAGTGGGAAATACGGCGTTTGTGGATCAAGGAGAGTAAATGCCCGTGGCTAAACAGGCTGCGGAAAAAGGGGGAACAGCAACGATAAGCTTCCCTCGGGGGCTGAAACCCACGAGATTGCTGGTGTTTTATGGCGTGTCTAAAGCCACGCCCTTTCAAAGCTGCTCTACAGCAATAGGAGAACAGCTCTAGCGTTGCTGATCGAGCAGGGCGTCAACCTCTGCGCGTGAGGCCATGGAAGGCTGTGCGCCAGCCCGTGTGACGGAGATGGCGGCGGCGGCGGATGCAAAGCGCGCGGCGGCTGTGGGATCGGAGCCAAGCATCAGAGCTGCGGCAAAGGCACCGTTGAAGGCATCACCCGCCGCTGTGCTGTCGACAGCCTTTACATGAAAGGCGGGCACCTCGGTGCGAAGTCCGCTGGCGGAGGCAATCGATACACCGTGCTCGCCGCGCTTGAGCACGATTCCCGTCAGGCCGCGCGCAAAAAGAGCTTCGCGCTGTTGGACGGGTTCCTGGACGCCCGTGAAAAAAGCGGCTTCCGTCTCGTTTGGCGTGAACCATGTTATGGCGCTCAGTAACACGTCGGATAACTTCTGTGCGGGCGCGGGGTCGAGGATAAGTGGAATCTGCTCACGCCGGCAGACCTGCGCAAGGTAAGCAACGGTTTCCAGCGGAATCTCCAACTGTGCCAGCACAGCGCCAGCACTGCGCAGCATCTCGATGTGCTTGTCGATATCCTGCGGCGTCACCTTGGCGTTGGCGCCGGACGCAACCACGATGCTGTTTTCTCCCGCTGCGGAAACTTCAATCAGCGCCACACCAGAAGCTTCTTTCACCGTGTCGATGCCGGAAATGTTGACGCCCGATTCAACCAGACTCTTGCGCAGCAGCGCGCCAAAGGCGTCATCGCCGAGCTTGCCAATCAGATGTACCTCGCATCCCAGGCGCGCCGCGGCAACGGCCTGATTGGCGCCCTTGCCTCCCGGGTGTATGCGGAAATCCGAGCCAAGCAAGGTTTCTCCACACAGAGGAATTCTGTCGACTTGGCAAACAAGATCGGCATTGATGCTGCCCACCACGACGATGGGCTTTTTGAAGCAAGTTCCGTACATATTAACCTCGTGCGATCGCCTCGATCGCTTTTGTTAGTAACACATCTAGTTGTGGCTGGCCAATTTAAACGGCCTGTTGTGCCAATCGACAGGAGAGCCTACCGCGAGATGAGAATCTTCGGCGGGAGCAGCCGTCCGGTAACAGAAGGGCAAGGATGTGTTCAAGCCCAGCTCAAAATAACGGTGCCAGAGCGACCAGCAACAGTCCGGCGACAAACAATGCGAACATGGCGACGATAAGCTTTTTGGCCAGTGCCGGAGCCGTGGCGAATTCGCGCCATACAAAAACTCCCCACAGAGCAGAGACCATCGTGGCACCCTGACCGATTGAGTACGAGGTGGCTGGGCCCACAATCGTAGTGCGAGAAGCGACAAAGTTCAATGCGCCCCCGGTACACCAGATGACGCCGCCAAGAACTCCCCACAAGTGCCAGATGGCCGGAGCCTCAAAATACTTGCTCATGGCGACCGGTTGATCGCCGTCCAGCGGTCTGTGCATCAGCCAGGCGTTGGCGGGAATCGTGCTCAGAAAAACGCCGAGGGTAAAGATCAGCGTGGTGGCGTAAGGCCCCAGTGCCGACTGGCCGCTCATGGCTCCGGAGACGAAGGGGTAAAACGAACCCATCAACAGGCCAGCGGTGATGCTGAGGATCAATCCGCGGCGGCTGGCGGCCGCCTGCTTGCTCTCGCGTACACGGTAGGCCGAGGCATCGCACAGGATAGCCCCAACCACGAGCAAAATGCCGCCGAAGAGCATCCAGGGGTTACCGCGCGGCGCAAGGCAATAACTGGAAACAGCTCCTACAACGAGCGCCAGTCCGATGCCGACCGGGAATGCCACGGCCAGCCCGGAAAGGCTTATCGCGATAACAAGCAGCAAATTGGCGATATTGAAGGTCACGCCGCCGAGCAGCGCCAAGCCAATATGTGACGCGTCGGCGTGCGCCAGATCGGCGAACAGCGGCAACCCGGACGAGCCGCAACTGCCCAGGGTCAGACCCCACAGAAGCGCGGAGAGGACCAATCCGACCGCGTAATCCCAGTAGAAGAGTTGAAAGCGATAACCCGGGCATAGCTTGAGCGTATTGGCCCAGGAACCCCAGCAGATCATGGTGATGACCATGAACGAAAGGGCGATGGCATAGGTTTCCGGCTGGTACATGGGCGGCGCCTTTTCTCCGAATCCGTATGGCTGTTTGCCAGGCAGGACTTCGGTAAAAACATCGCAAAATGGAGGGAGAAGAATAAAATAAAAGGTTTCAAACTCCCGTCAACGAGATTAGACTTGCACTGTTGCTCTGTCAAGACTGTTACTCGCTAGATGGCGTATGGACAGCATTCAAAAAACAGGGTGCTGCCTGCTGCTGCGGCATACCACGGGTGTACACGCTAGGTCTCTGACAGCATAATTTCGTACCTCTGGTTCGTGTTTTCCCAGATCCCAAAATCGGGACCTGGGGCACCCAACATTGGTACAACTTCAAGCTGTCAGAGACCAGAGCGAAACCAGCGAACTATGTCCTGTTGAGTAGGCCCCGTTGATTTTATTGGCGTTATGCGGGGGTTGAACCCCCCGCCTCCCTCCGGATAAAACCAGGACTCTTTCCAGATCGAGTTTTTCCGCAACCTGTGTAGCTTCGCAAGTCGAAGAACAGAAAACAGCTTTTCTGATTCTGCACTATAGATTCGGCAAATAAATACTGTCTTCGTGCTACCCCCATCCTAGCCACAAAAACAAAGACGTGGCGAGGATGGGGCACCCGAACATTGTTGGTATTTATTTGCCGACGCAATAGTAGGATGAAGTTGGCAGATTGAAGTAGAACAACATCGCAGTTAGGATCGCATGTGGATAGCACCTTGTTATCCGCTTGCTCGAAATCCAAAAGTCTGACTGCGTGATCGCTTGCCGGGACGCAAAAGTCTCAGCATGCTAGTACCCAGACCGCGTAGATTTGTGGGTGTCCCAGGTCTCAAAAGCGAGATCTGGGACACCCACAGTTCATGGGGACGATTGCAAAATCAACAAGTCACGGTACTAGGGGCGGCGGGGGAGTTGTACGAATGGCAAATATGAAGCAAATCGCCAAGTTAGCAGGCGTTTCGCTAGGAACAGTGTCCCATGTGCTGAACGGCACGGCCAAGGTGCGCGAGCCGTTGCGCAAACGCGTGCTGGAGGCTGTACAGGCTTCTGGCTATCAGCCCAGTCAACTGGCTCGAGGCCTGCGCCGCGATAAAACCGACATCATCGCCATGATTATCCCCGACATTGTTAACCCCTTCTTTCCAAGCGTAGTGCGTGGCGCCGAGGATATGGCGTTTGCCGATGGATACAGGCTGATTCTGTGCAATACAGACAACGACCATGCCAAAGAGATCGTGCAACTGCAAGCGCTTCGCTCGTATCTGCCTTCGGGATTGATCGTGATCCCATCAAATTTCAGCGACCTGACAGAGCAGGCAAAATCGTACCGCGAAAACGGAGCGGCGGTGGTATGCATCGACCGCCTTCCGCCAAACTGGGATGGCGATACGGTGACAATCGACAACGTGGAGGGCGCCTGCAAGGCCACGCGCTTCCTCATCGCCCAGGGACATAAATCGATTGCAACCATTACGGGTCCGCAATTCCTGACAAATGCGCAAGACCGTCTTACGGGCTTCCGTCAGGCGATGCAAGAAGCGGGCCTGATGCCTGCTTCCGGACACATACAGGAGGCAACCTTCGATCAGGCGGGCGGGTACTCGAAAACCAAAATCCTGCTTCGCCTGCTGCCCCGCCCGACAGCCATCTTCGCCGGTAACGACATGATCGCCATGGGCTCCTTGCGCGCCATTCGCGAAGCCGGCCTGCGTTGCCCGGAAGATGTTTCGCTGATTGGCTTCGATGGGCTGGAACTGACGGAGATGATCACTCCGCAGTTGACCTCCATCTATCAATCGCCTTATCAACTGGGGGCGGCGGCGGCGCGCATTGTGCTGGACCGCATGGCCGATCGGGATTGCCCTACGCAACATATTGTGCTGGAAACGGAATTGAAAGTTCGCGAATCGGTAGCTCCGCCGATGGCACCCGCTGCACAAAGATCAAAGGTGACTCAAACAAAGCAGACAAAGAACGATAAATTGCGGTCTCTATGAATGAATGGTCGGATTTTTTAATCGTTTCAATACTGGATTTTTTCATCAATTGAGCCTCGTCCAGCACGCGGTCAATTCCCGCCGACTCGCTGTTTTGCAGATAATTCCCTTCTTCCGTCGCACAATGGAAATGGAGAGGAAGTACACCCCATGAAAATCACCAAAAAAATGCACCCGCATTCACCACCACCAGCCCGGTTCATACCGAAAAAAAGATACCCCCACCACCACCCCCAAGTTTCTGTGAATCTGTGAGCCATCCGCACGATCTGAAAAAATTATTATCTTATTGAATCAAAGCAAGATGCGATAGAATTCTATACTAACCAAATGGTAAACTGACGATCAAGAAAGGGTCATATTTCAACGAAATATGGCCCCGAAACGCGTACAAAACCGCGGAAAGATTCGGTCGTTTCCGCGTCGTGATATTTGCGGCAAGCATCAGATAGTAAACGCCTTAACGCACCGCCGCTCGCAACTCTGTCCGTTTCGTCGTAATCACCAGCTTGTCCGGAGTCAATTCCGGTCCGTCCCAGCCTTCTTTCACCGCCTCGATCCGTATCTCGCCCGCACGCTTGGTCGCTTGCACAATCACCTGCGCCAAACCGTTAAAAAGCGACCGCTTGGGTTCCTTGTCGCTCTCCTGGCAGTTGGGGTCGCCGTTGCCCACGCCGATCAGCACGCCCTCGCCGGAAACCTTGAATCCAATAAGGTTGTCTGCCGTCGGCACCACACGGCCAGCTTTGTCCAGTGCTTCCACTTTCAAAATCGCCACGTCCTCGCCGTCGGCGTTGATCTCCGTGCGGTCCGCCGTCAGCCGGATTGCCACTGCCGGCCCGGTCGTCTCGCGCTTCTCCATCAACACGACCTTTCCGCCTTTCCACCCGCGCGCCTCAATGAATCCCGGCTCGTACTTCGTCTTCCACTCCAAGTGGCCCAGATGCGGAATCCGCTGCTTTCCCTGGCTCTTTTCGTTCACGAACAATTCGACCTCTTCCAGGTTCGAGTAAACCCAGACCGGAATCTCTTCGCCTTCCCTGCCCTCGAAATTCCAGTGCGGAAACAGATGCAACGCAGGTTCCTTGCCCCACCACGCTTTGTAGTAATAGAAGGTGTCCTTGGGAAACCCGCACATATCCACAATGCCGAACTGCGAGTTGATGGAGGGCCAGCCGTAGGGCGTGGGCTCGCCGCGATAATCGAAACCAGTCCACGCAAAGCCACCCGCCGCCCAATCGCGCGTGGCGTAGAACGTCCACCACTCTTCGGCCGTTTCGCCCCACGGTACGCAGCCAAAAGCCATGACGGTATTGCGCAACGGGTCGGTGGTGTAGACGCCGCGCGTCGAGATGGCGCTGGAAGTTTCCGATCCATAGATGGGCCGCGTGGGATTCTTCTTGTGGAATTCGTCGGGATATTTCAGGTTGTAGTTGAAGCCGATGATGTCAAACGCATCGGAAACGCCCTGCTTGTTGTCTCCATTCACGGCGGCTGAAACCACGCGCGTTGGATCAAGTTCGTGAACACGCCGCACCATGGTGGCGCCGACCTTTGCACCCTGCTCGGCCATTCCACTCTGCATCTGTCCCTCTTCGTTGCCGATGGACCACAGAATAATGGAGGGTGAATTACGATAACGCTTCACCATCGCCTCAAGTTGCGCCATGCCTTCGGGGCTGGAACTCATCTGCCGCGTCTCGCACATCATCATCATGCCCATGCGGTCGCAGGCTTCCACCCATTCCGGCGTTGGCATGTTGTGTGACGTGCGCACCGCGTTGCCGCCCATCTCGTGCAGCACTCCGAGCCGGAACCACTGCAACCGGTCAGGCAGGGCCGCGCCTACTCCAGCATGGTCCTGATGGTTGCAGGTGCCTTGAATCTTGAGCGGCTTGCCGTTGAGGAATAGGCCCTTCTCAGCGTCAAACTTCACGGTCCGGACGCCAAAGCTCACTCGCTCGGCGTCGCGCGCCTTGCCGCCTGTTTCCACGGTCACGATGGCCGAGTAGAGATTCGGCTCATCCACCGACCACAGCGCGGGATTGGCCAGCCTGGCGGTTGCGCTGAAACTAGCGGAACTGTCCACGGCAATCAACTGCGACGCGGCCTCGGCAGTGACAACCGTCTTGCCGGCGGCGTCCTGAATCTTCCAGCTCACCTTCGCGTTTTCCGCCTGCTTGCCTTCATTCAGTACGACCGTGCCAAGTGTTAAAACCGCTGAGCCACCGGTCACAGCCGTGCGCACGATGCTGTCCCACTTGCCCAGGTGCAGCGCATCGGTTTTGTTGAGCCACACGTGGCGATAGATGCCAGCGCCCTCATAGAACCAACCGTCGCCGAAGCTCGCATCCACGCGCAGCGTAATGTAGTTTTTTGCCCCATAGCTCAGGAAGTCTGTCAGGTCGAAGCGGAACGGCGCATAGCCGTTATCGTTGCGGCCAATGAAGCAGCCGTTCACAAACACCAGCACGCTGCGGAATACCCCGTCGAACTCGACGGCAATACGCCTGCCCAAATCGCTGGCTGGAATCTCGAACTCGCGCCGATACCAGCCCACGCTGGTCTCGGGATAACGCCGCCCGAGAGGCTTGAAACCATGAGACTGCTGCTCATTGTCGCGCACAAAAGGCAGTTCCACCGCCCAGTCGTGCGGCAGATTGAGCGCGCGCCACTTCGAGTCGTCAAATTTAGCCTTGGAAAAGTCAAAATCGCCGGTCTTGGCGAAATCGCCCTGCCCCGTTCCAAACCCGAGATCGCGAGCCGGGTCAGTACCGTGACCGAGCTGAAACTTCCAGCCAAAATCGAACAATAGCTGCTCGCGTGGGGCCACGGTCACCAGTGCCTCGGCCGAAGCAGGGCCAGGGTACCCGGCCAGCAGTGCGGAAGCGCGTCCCCAGGCCACCCGGGATGCTAAAAACGATGATGCGGAAAACGCCAATCCAGAACCAAGCAGGTCGCGACGAGAAATATCAGCCATGGATCTCCTCTTTTGAGTGATGTCTCACTACAGATGCACCCCAAACACTGTGCAACGAACGAAGGGGAACTATAAATCAGACGATGCGCTGCTGCAAACGATTTCATTTCTTCCGCAGGAACCGCGCACATCAACCGCAAGTATTCCCAACTGTTCGTCTCTGCAGGCATAGTGTCAGATATGTTAAATTCAGAAAGTACGAGCCACAGCCGGAGAGATGGCCGAGTGGTTTAAGGCGCACGCTTGGAAAGCGTGTGTACTTTAACGAGTACCCAGGGTTCGAATCCCTGTCTCTCCGCCATATATTGATTCTAAATAAGATATGCATTCCGTTACTATAATCCACTGCTAAAATCGTTCAAGTCGCCAACTTCCCAGTATTTCCATACTGGAGACAAAAGTGGCGAACAAAGTCGGGAAACTATACATTCAAAGATGAATATCAATCTTGTTCCGGCATAGGGCACGGTGTAGATATAAAGGCGGTTGTGAAAAGTGAAGCCCACCTTTATTTTGAGGCATTTTACGGCCCGACTGAAGTCGTGCCCTGTTACAAAGCCACAACGCTCTATCACTTTTATACGATTGCCGGAGCAAGCATGATATTCATCCATGTAAAGTGGGCAAACTTGGGCCGATTTGTTTCCTGCGAGTGCCGAGGTGATGAGAAATCTTCGCCTGCCACTCGCGGGATAGTTCTTGCAAATCGGGGGATTTTCAAGCATTATAAGGACATACATGTCCCTGCAACATTGGCGGGTGGATCATTGCTACCGCGCTGCTTGCGGCAATGAACGAGTGTACCCAGAGAAAGAATATGCCTGAGACGATTGAACAGCGGGTCATCAAGGTTATAGCCAAGAGCCAACGCATTCCGTTGGAAAAAGTCTCGATTGACAGTTCGTTTGAGGACTTGGGTATCGATTCGATGGACAGTATCAATATTCTCTTTGACCTAGAGGGTGAGTTCGATATCCAGATCAACGACGAACAGACAAAACAGATCCCACGGGTTAGGGAAATTGTCGAGGGTGTCACTCTGCTCGTAGACGCAAAGGAAAAGGCCTCCCACGAAAGCTGAGATGCGTCGCGTCGTGATCACGGGAGTCGGAGCCATTTCCGCGCTAGGATTAAACCACGCTGAATTCTGGCGCAGGCTTTGTTTGGGCGAATCTGGCATAGGTCCCATTCAGCAGGCGGACGTCAGCACCATTCGCTTCAAGAATGGGGCGGAAGTTCGCGGATACGATCCCGAACAGTACTTTCAGCCAAAACATCTCAGTTTCATGAATCGGTTTGCCCAGTTTGCCGTGGTTGCAGCACGCGAGGCGGTAAAGATGGCAGCGGTAAAATGGACGCCTGAGTTGCAGGACTCGACGGCAATCGTCACGGGATCCTGTATCGGCGGTCGTGGCTCCGATGAGGCAGGCTACCGAGAGCTGTTTACCTATAACCGAAACCGCGTTCATCCGTTGACTATTCCACTCAGCATGGAGAATGCTGGCGCCAGTCATATTTCTATTGAGTTTGGGATTCAAGGCCCAACCTTTACCATCTCGACTGCGTGCTCTTCGGCGTCACATGCGATCGGACAGGCATTCTGGATGGTACGCTCCGGTGCAGCCTCTATGGCTATCACCGGCGGCAGCGAGGCGCCAATGTTCTACGGGGGCCTGAAGGCGTGGGAGGCTATGCGGGTGGTGAGTTCTGACACCTGCCGGCCATTCTCGGCGGATCGATCCGGCATGATCCTGGGTGAAGGCGGTGCGATGTTGGTGCTGGAACCGCTGGAGACGGCGTTGGCTCGCGGTGTCCAGCCAATCGCAGAGATCGTTGGCTTTGGCATGTCTTCCGATGCGTTTCACATCATCCAGCCGAAGCAGACTGGTCCTGAGAAGGCGATGCGGTCCGCCTTGCGCGATGCACGCCTCGACCCGAAAGATATTGGCTACATCAACGCGCATGGCACAGCTACAAGTGCGAATGATCAGGTGGAAGCGCGCGCCATCCATGCCGTCTTTGGCGAGCGGGCGGGTACCCTGCCGGTCAGTTCCACAAAGTCAATGCACGGACACACTTTGGGTGCCTCTGGGGCCATTGAAGCGGTGGCGACCGTGCTTGCCCTGCGCGACGGCGTGCTGCCGCCCACGGCGAACTACTCCAAGCCTGACCCGGCCTGCGCTTTGTATGTGATTCCCAATGTCGCACGTAAACAGGTTGTCGAATTCGCGCTCAGCAATTCCTTCGCTTTCGGCGGTCTGAATGCCGTGTTGGCATTCAGAGCCTATCGGTCCTGAGGACTGGAAAACCCCGCCATCCCAGTGATATAGAACTCCAGGTGGCGTCCGCATGTATTCGCCTACTGTGCCCTCCGACTGTGTCCTGTGGTGTGAGAAAGATAACCGGGCTGCTCATGATCTCCGCTACCGGCGGTGTTCTTTGAGGCGACGCCCTGCAGGATGCCCTTGCGAGCACACAGGCTGCATCGGGTGCTACTGTGATTTGGTATGAGCGAGACGAAAGAACATGTCGTACTGGTGACCGGAGCTTCATCGGGTATCGGGAAGAGTGTCGCCTATTTTCTGGCGCAAAAGGGATTCCGGGTCTATGGCACCTCGCGAAAAACCACGTCAACGCCTGGGCAAACTCCCAAGGCCGCTGTAACCATGCTCTGCATGGACGTGACTAACAGCGACTCCGTGGAGCAGGCGCTGGCGGAAGTATTGTGTCGCGAGGGACGAATCGACATTGTGATCAATAATGCCGGAGCCGGGCTGGCCGGTCCGGTGGAGACCACGGCAATCGAAGAAGCGCAATGGCAGATGGACGTGAATTTTCTCGGCGCATTGCGTGTCTGTCGTGCTGCGATGCGGATTATGCGTCCACAGCAAAGCGGATACATCGTGAACATCAGCTCTATCGGAGGGGTGATTGCGATTCCATATCAGGCGATATACAGCGCTTCAAAGTTTGCGCTGGAAGGGCTGACGGAATCCCTGCGCTACGAGGCTGCGCCATTTGACATTCGTGTCGTGCTGGTCGAGCCTGGCGATCACAAGACGGGCTTCACCCAGAGCCGCGAATTTACGAGTGCTTGTGCATCAGATCATACATACCAACTCGATTTTGAGCGGGCAGTAGGGCGAATGATTGCCGATGAGCAAAGCGGCCCTGCCCCGGAGGCCATCGGCCGCCTCATCCACCACATTGTAAGCACGCGCCGACCGCGACTTCGCTACACCGTGGGACCACCCGTGCAGCGCGTGGCCGTCTGGCTGCGGCGATTGCTGCCGTACAGCTTCATCGAATTCGGATTGCGTCGATACTACAGGTTGCGGACAGGCACCCCCCGTCCACAGCGCTAAGCCGCGGCATTGCGAATATGGGCAAATGCATCCAGCGCAAACTCGATCTGCGCGGGTGTTTGTGCGGCCGTGGCGCAGAGGCGCAAACGCGCGCTTCCAAGCGGCACGGCGGGAAACACGACGGGCGTTGTGAGGATGCAGAAGTCGCGCAAGCGGCGTGCCAGCATCGCGGTGGGGCGTTCGTCGCCGAGGATGACCGGTACAATCGCCGTCTCTGACAGACCCACGTCGTAGCCCAAGCTCTTGAGTCCATTGCGCAACAACTCAGCATTCCTGCATGTGCGCGCAACACGCTCCGGTTCCTTACTGAGGATCAAGACCGACTCTCGCACGGCAGCAACAGCGGCTGGGCAAAGCGCAGCAGAGAAGATAAACGGCGCCGCAGCATGTTGCAGAAGGATAGCCAGATCGCGCGAAACCGCAACGAAACCTCCATTTGAAGGAATGGCCTTGGCCAGCGAACTGGTCCAAATATCGACCTCATCCGCGCGGATGCCAAAGTGTTCATTGGTGCCGCGACCGTTCTTGCCCAGCACACCGAATGCATGCGAGTCGTCTATCAGCAGAAACGCTCCGTATTCCTTTTTGATGGCGATGATCTCCGGCAGCTTACATATGTCGCCGTCCATCGAGAACACCCCATCGGAGACGATGAGCGTACGATTCGCATCATTCGGTGCTTCGAGTTCCTTGCGTAGCGATTCCATGTCGTTGTGCCGGTAGCGCTGCACCTGCACACCCGCGAGCCGACAGGCGTCGATCAGACTGCGATGCGAAAACGCGTCCGCGATGACACGGTCTGCGGGTCCCAGCAGCGCCGAGATGACTGCAAGATTCGCCAGGTAACCTGAACTGAAGGAGATGACTTCCTCAGTTCCACGGAACGCCGCCAGTTCCTTCTCCATTTCACGATGGAGATCGATCGTTCCCGTAAGCAGGCGAACGCCACCGGTGCCGGTGCCGTATTTCTTCACTGCCTCAATCGCAGCCGCATCGACACGCGGATCGCCGATGAGCCCGAGGTAGTCGTACGACGAAAGCATCAGCATCGAGTGCCCGTCAGCCTGCACCTGAGGACCGGATTTTCCTTGCAGGGGCACCTGAAATGGATAGGCGTCGAGCGAGCAGAAAAGCGCTGTAGATTCAAATAAACGCCGGGCCCGGGCATCTATCAGGTCGCTTTTACGAAATCCGAGATGTTGACCGCTGGCGAAATACTGCCCAAAAAGGCTTCCGGAGGATGAGGGAAACTGTAACTTGGCAGGCTGATCCTGATCATTGCTATCCATTGTGTGTGTCACCTAGGTATTATTTCTCCACTATAATGCTCTCGAAAGAAATTTGAAAGCTCGACTGCTCGTACCCGGCCC
>Ga0224529_1001700_pt1 | contig 12432 bp, 7 predicted proteins | sample CBST50metaG_FD_179893 | JGI IMG/M metagenome (GOLD analysis project Ga0224529, IMG submission 179893) | Peat soil microbial communities from Stordalen Mire, Sweden - C.B.S.T50 | ecosystem: Environmental > Terrestrial > Soil > Wetlands > Peat | place: Sweden: Norrbotten County, Stordalen Mire... | reverse complement strand
GTCTCGTGCAGGGCGCAGAGCACGGCCAGCGAAGTGAGGATCGACAGCGGAATCGAGACGGCGATGATGATCGTCGAGCGCCAACTGCCCAAAAAAACCAGGATCATGATGGCCGTCAGGCAGGCGGCGATGATCGCTTCGCGCACCACGCCGTCGATGGCCGCGCGGACGAAGATCGATTGATCCGACAGCGTGGCGATCTCCAGTTGCGGCGGCAACTGGCTCTTCATGCCCTCGATTTTGGCGCGGACGCCGGCGATGATGTCCAGCGTGGAGGCCGAGCCGACCTTCATGATGCTCAACAGCACGGCGCGCTTGCCGTCGACGCGCACAATGTTGGTCTGCGGCGGATTGCCGTCGCGTACGTGCGCCACGTCGCGGATGTAGATCATGGCCCCGTTGACCGTCTTGATGGGCAGATGGTTCAGATCGTTGACAACCTTGGGGGCGGAGTTGGTTTCGACGGCGTACTCGAAGCGGTCGATCTTCATCGTGCCCGAGGGCACAATCAAGTTCTGGGCGGAGATGGCGTTGATGACGTCGGTGGGTGACAACCCCTTGGCCTGCAGAGCGGGCAAATTGAGATCGACCTGAATCTGGCGCGACTTGCCGCCGAAGGGAAAGCCCATCTGCGCGCCTTCGACGGCGGCCAGCGGAATGCGGATGGTGTTCGACGACAGATCGTTGAGCTGCTGCTCGTTCAGTCCCTTGCCGGAGACGCCCAACTGCAGCACGGGCACCGAGGAGGCGTTGTACTGCAGAATGAAGGGCGGCGTGGCGCCCGGCGGCAGCGTGCGCAGCGTCGATTGGCTCACGGCCGTGATCTGCGAGACGGCGCTGGCGATATCGACGCTAGGCTTAAAGAAAACCTTAATGACCGCCACGCCGCTGAGCGATTGCGACTCGATATGGTCGATGTCGTTGACCGTTGAGGTGATGGCGCGCTCGTGGATGGTCACGATGCGGTTGGCCATCTGGTCGGCCGAAAGGCCGTTATAGCCCCAGATCACCGAAACCACGGGAATATTGATGTTGGGAAAGATGTCGGTCGGCATCGACAGAATGCTGTAGACGCCGAGAATCAAAATCAGCAGAGCGAGGACAACGAAGGTATAAGGCCGCCGCAACGCAAGCCGGACCATCCACATCATAGGGCTGTCTTCGCTCCTCGGCCGGCGTCCGGAATCTTTTGCGCTTTGGGATGTAGCCGGCCGTCGGCGCCGGTTGCGCGCATTGCCGGGCCACAAATTTCACGCGTCCCAGGCGTTCGGATGGCGGGCAGAAGAACGCTTTGGCGTGCTTCTGTCCGCCAGGCAATGGAAAACACTATGGTAGCTGATGGGCGAAATGGCCGTGGAATGGCGCGGAAATCACCCTACTCTCTCTATGGATGCGCAAAAAAGTGAAAGGGGTGCCTCCGCCCGCGAGCCGTGGCCCGCAGGCCCGGATCGGCGGAAAATCTGATTCTTTATGTGCTGTCCTGCGCCAATATGGCCCGTCTAAGTAAAATACTACCCAGTGTCGGACGATGCACAGGTCACCAAACCCACCTGAGTCCGGTAGACTGTGGGATAGGTTCCAGCAAAGGGAATTCGACCCTGCCTAGGGGGATAACCGGGCAGGCTGAGGTGGAAAGGAATCGATGCGTGAGCTGAAAGTTAGCCCGGCGGCTTGGGTAGGGGGGCTGCAGTCTCATATAATCGATCTTTCCTTAAGGTTGGACCAGATTTTCAGCAAGAATGAGGGTGCGCTATTCCTCCCGTGAAGCCGAATATAGGAACAAATAAGTATGGGTGCTCGCCGCAGGGCCCGAACCCGGTGAAGAGTCAGCATCCTTCTGCCTCGCGCGCCTTGTGCGCTGCTCTGCGGATGGCATGCATCGCTCTGTTGTTGGCGCTGGCCTCTGGCTTAACGCCGGCTTGGGCGCAAACCTCCGATACCATCACGCAGATTCGCGTGATCGGCAACCGGCGCATCCCCAAGGAAACCATCCTCGCCCGCATGTTCACGCACGAGAATGACGCCTTCGATGCCATTTCGGTCGAGCGCGATTTCAATTCCTTGTGGAACACTGGCTACTTCGAAGATCTGCGCATCGAGCGCGAGGACTCGGAAAAAGGCGTCATTCTGAACGTCTTTGTCCGGGAGAAGCCCAACATCCGCGAGATCAACTACAAGGGCCTGAACAGCGTTTCGGTCTCCGATGTGCTCGAACGCTTCAAAAAAGCCAAGGTCGGCCTGTCGGCCGAAAGTCAGTACGATCCCACTAAGATCAAGCTGGCCGAGACCGCGATCAAGCAACTGCTGGCCGAGCACGGCCACCAGTTCGCCACCATCAAGACCGACGTCAAGACCATTCCGCCGGCTAACGTGCAGGTGAACTTCAGCATCAAGGAAGGGCCCGAGGTCAAGGTGGGAAAAATCGAGTTTGTGGGCAATACCCACATCAGCGGGATCTACCTGCGTCGCTCGATGAAAAACCTCCGGCCGATCGGTATCCCCTACTCGCTGATCTTCGAGAATCTCTTTTCGCAGACCTACGACTCGGCCAAGCTCGAAGAAGACTCCGAGCGCGTGCGCCAGGCTTACCGCGACAGAGGCTACGCCAACGCCGCCGTCGAGCAGCCCAATACGCAGATTCGCGATCAGGGCGGCCTGAACTGGTTTACCTTCCGGCCCAGCAAGGGCAAGCGTGTCGATATTCAGATGACCATCGAGGAGGGCGGTCGCTACCGCCTGGGCGCGATCACCTTTACCGGCAACAAGCAGATCACCAACACCAAAGCGCTGCGCTCCACCTTCGCCATCAAGGATGGCGACTGGTTCAATGCCACCCTGCTGTACAAAGGCATGGAGAGCCTCAAGAAGGCTTACGGTAGTTTGGGCTACATCAACGCTGCCCCTATTCCCAGAATTGTTCCCGACGAGCAGAAGAAAACCGTCTCGGTCAACATGGACATCGACGAGGGCAAGCAGTACTTCGTCTCGCGCATCGAGTTTCAGGGCAACACCATCACCCGCGACCGCGTCATCCGCCGCGAGCTGATGCTCGACGAGGGATCGGTCTACAACTCCCAGCTTTGGGAGTACAGCTTGATGCGGTTAAATCAGTTGGAATATTTCGAGCCGCTCAAGGTCGAACAGGATTCCGAGGCCCATCAGGACGCCGATGCCGGCACCGTCGATTTGCTGTTGAAGGTGAAGGAAAAGGGCAAGAACTCGATCGGCATGAATGGCGGCATGAGCGGCATCTCAGGCGCTTTTCTGGGCGTGAACTACTCGACCAACAACTTCCTGGGCATGGGCGAGACGTTGAGCTTGCAGGGCAACCTGGGCAGCGCCAGCCGCACCTTTACCTTCGGCTTCAGCCAGCCTTACATCCACAACCGGCCCATCAGCCTGGGCTTCCAGATCTTCAATAACAAACAGGACTACAACGCGCAAAAGAATAGTCCGGTGAGCAGCGGCGCGTCGGCGAACATGAGCAGCGCCGAAAAGTCGCTGACGCAGAACTACAACGTCGGTTCCAACGGCTTCAATGTTTCCATCAACTATCCGCTCAGGCGGCACTCTTTCCAGCGCGTCGGTGCAACCTATTCGTTGAGTCGGTCGAACATCTCGGCCTTCAGCACCGCTTCGCAGACCTTCTTCCAGACCATCGCCTTCCGTTCCGGCGTGCAGGGCTCCAATCCGCTGACCGGCATCGTGAACAGCGCACTCGGACTCACCTATACCTACAACACCATCAGCAATCCGATGCGCCCGCGAGAAGGCAAAGAGATTTCGGTCTACCTTCAGACTTCGGGCATTTGGGGCAGCGTTCGCTACATCAACCCGGTGCTGGCCTATAAGAGCTTTACCCCGATGCACTACCTGCATCCGTCCAAAGAAGGACGCAACGTGCTGGGCATCCGCGCGCAGTTGGGCTATATCCAGGGCTACGGCGGCAGCGTGGCTCCGCCCAATAACCGCTTCTACTCCGGCGGCGAAATGGAGATACGCGGCTTCGACGTGCGCGGCGCTACGCCTTACGGCTACGTGCCTTCGCGGGTCTTTGTCCAACTTACGAATCCCGACGGCGACTGCGTGCCAAGGAGTCCGGCGAACAAGGCCGACAGTTCGTGCGTGCAGGTGCCTTTGCCGGTCTACGGCATCGCTTCGATCGGCGGCGACTCGAACTTGACCACCAACATCGAGTACCGCATCCCGGTCGTTGGCCCCTTCACCTTCGCCTTCTTCGACGACTTCAGCATTGATGCGGCAACCAATCACGGACAGTTGAAGCAGAGTCCCGAGGGCTTCAATTCATTGACGGCTCCGCTGTATGGCTGTCCGAATCTGGAATTGGTCGGTACGGACTACGCCTGCACGGGCGGCATCTCCGGCTCCAAGGTTGGTTTCCGCCGTGATATTCGCCCCATCTCGGGCACCAACTTCGTCCCTCGCATGTCGGTGGGCACCGAGCTTTCGGCCATGATGCCGATCATCAACGCGCCCTTCCGCCTCTACTTCGCCTATAACCCGCTGCGTCTTTACGAGCGGCCTTATTGCAACGAAGTAAGCCTGGCGCAGAAGGTCTACAACTGCAATACCCAGTTGATTACTCAGGATATGTTCCCGAACACCGATGCGGGCGTATACACGTATAAAGAAGTCATCGCGGCTTATGGATCGCAGTACGTCTTCCGTGAACCGCGCAAGACCTTCCGGCTCACCGTCTCGACCACTTTCTAGCGTTGGGACGAATGTTTGATGTGAGGGGCCACTCTGCCGGGCGGCCCCTTTTGTTTTACCGCTGAGGCCTGCGCGCTTTGTTACAGTTTGACGCTCTCTATTCCGCCTCCTATAATCCGTCTAGTTCCCATCGAGGCCGATGTGGGTGTGTTTTTACGTCCGGAGAGGCCTCCCATCGAGATCGCCCCTTATCGCATGATGAGCGTCTAAAGCCGCATGCGCGGGCTGGTGTGCGGGAACCCCGAAGGAGTAATCGATTCGCATGAAGCGCCTGTCCGTGTTCGCCCTTACCCTGGCCCTTGCCTCTACGGCGATGGCCGCCGCCCAGTCCACCGCCGCCGCGCCAAAGCCTGCCGCTCCGGCCGGTCCTACCAAGGTTGCCGTCGTCGCTTTTCAGGTGGCTTTGGCTCAGACCAACGAATTTCAACGCGATCTGGCCGATCTGCAAAAGAAATACGATCCCAAGAAGACACAGCTCAAGGCCTTGAACGACGAGATCGAAAATCTGACCAAGCAATTGCAAAGTTCGAGCGCGCAGTTGAGCGACGCCGAGCGCGTCAATCGCACCCGGACGCTGGATGAGAAGAAAAAGCAGCTGGAGCGCGAGTCTCAGGATGCGCAGAGTGACTTTCAGGCCGACATGCAGCAGTTGATCGGCAAGATGGCCAATAAAGTGGGTGCGGTGATGACCGACTACGCCGAGAAGAACGGCTTTACGCTGGTGCTCGATGCCGGTGACGAGCAGAGTTCTTCGGTGCTTTATGCCGTGGAGTCGACCAATATCACCAAGGCGATCATCGACGCCTACAACCAGAAGTCAGGTGTACCGGCTCCGCCGGCGCAGCCGGCCGCCGTGGATGCGCCGCAACCTGCACCCGCGCACTAATCTGCTTCGCATGAAGGCTGAGGGGCGGTTCGTGGCCGCCCTCGGTCTATCAACGTTGACGCTCCCTATCGCGCCCCCTATAATCCCCTTAGTTTCCGCTGAGCACTCCATTTGCATCCTTTTTCAGCTTTGCGCCATCCGGCGCGGCAATTTCCGCGCCAACCGGAAGGAAGATGAGCCTGGAGGATTCGTGAGGAGACAAAGGTTTGTTTTGGCCTCGAAGCCAAGAAAATTAAAGGAGTAGTTAGATCCCAATGAAGCGTTCGTTCGTACTGATTGCCATTCTGGCCTCGGGGTTGGTCCTGAGCGCCGCCGCACAAACGCCGGCTGCCGCCGCGCGCGCCGCCGTTCCGCCGGCGAAAATCGCTGTAGTCGCCTTTGAGATGGCCGTAGGCCAAACCAACGAGGGACAGCGCGACTTTGCCGATCTGCAAAAGAAGTACGCGCCGAAAGAAGCTGCTCTCAAGACGCTGAGCGGAGAGATCGACGGTTTGGCCAAGCAGCTGCAAACTCCGGGCGCCAGCCTCTCCGACGCCGAGCGCACCAGCAAGGCCAAGATTCTGGACGAGAAGAAGAAGCAACTGGACCGCGAGTCGGAAGACGCAAAAAGTGCGCTGCAGCAGGATATGCAGGATCTGTTCAACACCCTGCAGTCGAAGGTTTACGACGTGATGCAGTCCTACGCCGAGCAGCAGGGCTACACGCTGATCGTCGACATCTCGCAGCAGCAGTCGCCGGTGCTCTATGCCAACTCTGGAAGCAACATCACCAAGGCCGTGATTGATGCTTACAATCTGAAATCGGGTGTGCCCGCGCCGGCCGCTGCTGCCGCGCCCAAGGCGACAGCACCCCATCCGGCGACCGCAAAGCCTGCCGTAAAGCACTAAAGAGTGCTTCTGCTTCCACGCGCGAGGGCCCCGCTTGTCGGGGCCTTTGCTTTTTGCGCGGTGCACCTTCAAAAAAAGCAGAATTCCATTTTGTGGAATGAATTGCCGCGAAGATAGACCTAAGTCACTTGACGGTCAAAGGCGGCCCAGATACTGTCAAAAGATCGAAAATCGCGTTAAGGGCTGAGGTAAGAGGGCAGAGGATCTATGTCTATGGAAAAGCTGTGGATCTTTTCTGGAGAGCAGGGACATAATTATGTGCGATTTCTTTCCCGTGGCCGCTGCCCGCGCGGGGAATACCTATAACCCTTTATTTATCAGAATATAGCAAAAGAAAAACCTACCCGCCGTGGCCGTTCCAGCTTTTTTGGAGAGCAGGAAAGTTTGCCCAGGGCTTTCCACAGGCAGCGACAAAATGACTGAATAGAAACGCCGAAACTGCTTCTTTTTACGCTATTTTTGCGGTTCCTCGTCCATCCGCAAAACCGCCCAAAAAGCCTCCTGCGGAATGTCTACTTTTCCAATCCGCTTCATGCGCTTTTTGCCCTCTTTTTGCTTTTCCAGCAGCTTGCGTTTGCGCGAGATGTCGCCGCCGTAGCACTTGGCCAGCACGTTTTTGCGCAGTGGGCTGACGGTTTCCCGGGCGACGATTTTGGCGCCGATGGCGGCCTGAATGGCGACTTCGAATTGCTGGCGCGGGATCAGCTCGCGCATCTTGGAGACCAGCGCGCGGCCACGCTCGTAGGCGTGGTCGCGGTGGACGATGATTGACAGTGCGTCAACCGGTTCGCCCGAAACCAGAACATCCAGCTTGACCATGGGCGACTCCCACTCGCCGGAGAGTTGATAGTCCAGCGAGGCGTAGCCGCGCGAGACGGTCTTCAGCCGGTCGTAGAAGTCCAGCACGATTTCGTTCAGCGGCAGCTCGTAGGTGAGCATGACGCGAGTCGGCGTCACGTACTCGAAGTTGAGCTGCTTGCCGCGCTTCTCTTCGACCAATTTCAAGATGCCGCCGACGTACTCCTCGTTGGTGAGAATTTTGGCGGTGATAATCGGCTCGTGGATCGAGGCGATCGATTGCGGCTCGGGCCAGTGCGAGGGATTATCGACCTGGAGGTGGCTACCGTCGGTCAGGTCGAGGTGATAGCGCACGCTCGGCGCGGTCGTAATCAGATCCAGTTGGTATTCGCGCTCCAGCCGCTCCTGGATGATGTCCATGTGCAGCAGGCCCAAAAAGCCGCAGCGGAAACCGAAGCCCAGCGCCTCGGAACTTTCCGGCTCAAAGAAAAATGAGGCGTCGTTCAACCGCAGCTTTTCCAGAGCGTCGCGCAACAGCGTGTGCTCGTGCGAATCGACGGTGTAAAGCCCGGAGAAGACCATCGGCTTGATGTCTTCGAATCCGGGCAGCGCTACGGCGGCCGGCCGTTCGTCGTCGGTTACGGTGTCGCCGATTTTGGTGTCGCTGACGGTTTTGATCGTGGCAGAAAAAAAGCCTACTTCGCCGGCGCGCAGCTCGCCAATCTCGACCGGCTTGGGGCAGAGCACGCCCATCGATTCCACTTCGTAAGACTTGTCATTCGACATCAGGCGGATGCGCTGGCCCTTGCGCATGGTGCCCTGCATTACGCGCACCAGCACGATCACGCCGCGATAGGCGTCGAACCAGGAGTCGAAGATCAGCGCCTGTAGCGGAGCTTCGGGATCGCCGGTGGGCGGCGGCAACCGATGCACGATCGCTTCCAGTACCTCCGGCACGCCCTGGCCGGTTTTGGTGATGACGGGAATAATCTCCAGGCCGTCGTTGATCGCCAGATAGGCGTTGGCCAGTGTTTGCGCTTCCACGCCTTGGCTGGCGTCAACAACCAGCAGCGCGCCTTCGCAAGAGGCCAGCGAGCGCGAAACTTCGTAGCTGAAATCGACGTGCCCCGGCGTATCGATCAGGTTGAGCTGATAGGTTTCGCCATCCTTGGCCTTGTACATCATGCGTACGGCGTGGGCCTTGATGGTGATGCCGCGCTCGCGCTCCAGGTCCATCGCGTCCAGCACTTGGGCCTGCATCTCCCGTGCGGTGACTGAACCGGTCAGTTCCAGCAGACGGTCGCTTAGCGTCGACTTACCGTGGTCGATGTGCGCGATAATAGCGAAATTGCGTAGGAATCGGGCGTCCATGAGTAAAGCGGCGGAGAAAAATAGAGCGCTTGGGCGCGTCCGCCGTGGCACGGCCCTCCATCGCTAGCTTATCATCGGCATAGTGTCTAAAGTGACTTCATCAATGCTTCATCTGTCCGACTCGTTTCTGCGTGAGGCGCGGAATCGCCTCTCTTTGCCCGTTTGCTTTTTCGCGGGCCTGTTGCCGATCGTGGTTTTGTCCGGCTGTACTCCCACGGATAAGAGCGCGCCTGCCGCGCCGCCGCCGCAAGCCACCGCGCCCGCCGCGCCCGCGGCCAAAGCTACGCAGCCGCGCGTGCGCCAGTTGATTGCGCAGGTCGATGCCGCCTATGCCCGTGGCGAAGCCGCATACCGCAAGGGCAAGTTGTCCGAAGCCAAGACCGAGTTCGATCGCGCCGTCGATCTGATGCTGGCCAGCGGCATCAACATCAAGACCACGCCCGAGCTGGAAGACGAGTTCAATAAAATTCTCGACCAGGTGAATGGCCTGGAGATGGAAGCCCTCAAGCAGGGCAACGGTTTTACGCCCAAGGAAGAAGAGACGCCCGCCGAGGCGGCTAGCGACGTGACCTTCGCCGTCGATCCCAATTTGATGGCCAAGGCACAGGCCGATCTGGCGACGACCAAATCCGATCTGCCGCTGGTGGTGAACAACTACGTGGCCGCCTTCATCAACTTTTTCGCCTATACGCAAAAGGGCCACAACACGCTGCTGCATTCCTTCCAGCGCTCCGGCCGCTATCGGACGATGATTCAGCGCGTGATGGCCGAAGAGGGCATGCCGCAAGATTTGATCTATCTGGCCGTGGCCGAGTCCGGCTTCAATCCCAGGGCCATTGGTCCCAAAACCAGGTCCGGCGGCAGGGCCGGCGGCATGTGGCAGTTCATGCCCTCTGGCAACTACGGGCTGACGCGCAACGCTTACGTTGACGAACGCTTCGATCCGGAAAAATCCACCCGCGCCTACGCCCGCTACATGAAGTTTATCTACAATCAACTCGGCGACTGGTATTTGTCGATGGCCGCCTATGATCACGGCGCCAGCAACATCCAGCACGAAGTGCAACGCACCGGCTACGCAGATTTCTGGGAGCTGTATAAACGCCACGTGCTGCCCGTCGAGACGGCCAACTACGTTCCGGAAATTCTGGCCGCCATTATCATCGCCAATCACCCCACGCAGTACGGCTTCGAAGACATCACGCTCGATCCTCCAGTGCTCACCGATACGGTGACGGTCAACTACTCGATCAATCTGCGGCTGGTCTCCGATCTGGTCGGCGCGCCGGTCGACGAGCTGCAAGCGCTCAATCCCAGCCTGCTGCGGTCGGTTACGCCGCCCGACGATCCCTTCGATCTGCACCTGCCCGCCGGCACGGCAACCCTGTTCAATCAGCGCGTGGCGCAGATTCCCGAGGCCCGGCGCAATGCATGGCGCTATCACGCCGTCGCCTCCGGCGACACGCTGCAGTCCGTGGCGCAGAGCTTCCACATCTCTGCCGCCGACTTGGCGGCTGCCAATCAACTGGCCGATTCTCAATCTCTGGCCGGCGTTGGAGGGCTGGCGATTCCCGCCGCCGCTCCGGCCGCCGAACGCGCCAGCACTACGGCGCGCCTCTACACCGTGCACCGCGGCGATACGCTGGTCACCATCGCCGACCGCTTCGGCGTTTCACTAAGCCAACTGCGCAGTTGGAACGCAATCTCTTCCGGCACCAAGGTCGCCGCCGGTCGCCGTCTGCGCGTGGCTGAGCCGGAGAATGCGCACGCGTCTTCTTCGCGCCATCATAAAGCGACGAGCGCTGCGAGCGATGAATCAAGCGCTTCGGATACGGCGAAACCCTCTTCGCGGCATCGCAAAGGCGCACGCTCGAGCGACGACAAAGACAAGCAAGCGCCCTCCGATTCCGCCAAGCCTTCATCGCGCCGGCATAAAGCGTCAAGCGCCGCGAGCGATGAATCAAGCGCTTCGGATACGGCGAAACCCTCTTCTCGGCATCGCAAGGGCGCGCGTTCGAGCGACGACAAAGACAAGCAAGAGCCCTCTGATTCCGCCAAGCCTTCATCGCGCCGGCATAAAGGTTCGCGCGCAAAGAGCAAAGAGGAATCTTCGGATTCAACAGCCTCTTCTTCCGCAAAGAGCAGCCGCTCGACAACTAAGGAGAAATCCGAAAAGTCCGCGTCCCGAGCGGGTAAAAGCTCATCGGAGAGCAAATCTTCCGGCGCCAGCGGCGGCAAACATCACTCGTCTGGCTCCGGAAAGTCTTCGCGGCGTAAATAAAAAATTCGCATTCCATGCAATTCGCGCTTTATGTTTTGCTTGTCTTGTGTGTAAGCTGGAACTACAATCGCTTGCACGGGATAAAGCATTCTCATTTCCTAAGTGCAGATGCGATCGAAGAAGATCCGCGGTGATCCGCTGGAGGCAATTCGATGGACGAAGAGTTCAAGATGGATGCAGTGAGTGACGGCGACCCGCTGGGGGAGCCGAAGGATCTGGATCAAGATCAGGTCGAAGCTTTTGCCGACGATGAGGAAGAAGATCTGGAAACCGCCGGTATTCTTACCTCCTCGGACGACGACGAAGTGATTACGGAAGAAACGGTGGTCGAAGTAATCGAAGAGCCTTTCGCTAGGCCGGCTCCCAAGATCGCCAAGAAGTCAGCTCCCAAGGTCGCTAAAAAAACAGCCCCAAAACAGGTTAAGAAAGTCGTCAAGAAGGCTGTCAAGAAACTGGCCAAGAAAAAAGCTCCGGCGAAAAAAGTCGCTGTCCTCCAAGCTCTGGCGAAAAAAACGCCGGTGAAAAAAAACAAGAAGAAAGTGGTGAAAAAAGTGGTTAAGAAAGCAGTGAAGAGTACCGTGAAGAGTACCGTGAAGAAGGCAGTCAAGAAGGCTGCTCCCAAGGCTTCGGCCAAGAAGGTCGCCAAGAAAGCGGCGCCGGCGAAGAAAACCGTGAAGAAGGCCGTAAAGAAAGTCGTGGCCAAGAAGGCCGTAAAGAAAGTCGTCAAGAAAGCCGCCAAGAAGGCAGTCAAGAAAGCCGTCAAGAAGTAAGCTCGCTGCGGCGGCGCCGTTGGCAACGCGCGACTTCGCCGCAGCGCTCAGCTTGCTTAATCCATAAAACGCCCGCCTTTTTGGCGGGCGTTTTTTATGCGGATGAAATTTTTTGCAGCATTAAGCGGATGCGAGGCCGGAGCGCAACTGCGCCAGATGGTGTCGCTGATGCTGTAGATAATCATTGACCAAAAAATGCAACGTCACTGGCGCGCCGCCACCGATGACGCAATTGGCCTCCAGACGCTCCTCGGAAATCCGACTCACCACGGCCATGAGAATTTCGTGCTCTACCTGCCACCAGCGCAACAGCGTCTCCCAACTCTGTTCGGCGTAACCGTGAGCCGCCACCCAGGCTTCCTGCGCGTAGTTGGGCCCGGTGTAGCTGCCATCAATTGCCGCCTGTACAAAACGCTGGCGATTGTTGGCCGCCGAGTCGAGCATGTGTCCGACGATTTGCTTGCGCGTCCACCCGCCCGCGCGCCACGGCCTGTCGGCCAGCAACTCGGGAAGCGCACGCAGCGCGGCGTGTATTTCGTTCAATTCCGACCAGAAGTTTTTAGCCAGTTCGGTTGGCGCAAATTCGGTTGGCATAGTCCTCTCCGTTACTGCTTTTTGCGGGCCGTTATTCGTCGATAGCGTTTGCCGACGGTGCCCTACGGAATCGCCACCAGCGCGTCGTCGGCCGCCGTCGCCGGATTTACC
>Ga0224529_1001693_pt1 | contig 12468 bp, 8 predicted proteins | sample CBST50metaG_FD_179893 | JGI IMG/M metagenome (GOLD analysis project Ga0224529, IMG submission 179893) | Peat soil microbial communities from Stordalen Mire, Sweden - C.B.S.T50 | ecosystem: Environmental > Terrestrial > Soil > Wetlands > Peat | place: Sweden: Norrbotten County, Stordalen Mire... | reverse complement strand
TGCCGAGGCTGCCCGGCTAAGTGATCGGGCCCGTGCCGCCGCAGGCAAGGTAGATAGAACGAAGAACATGATCCTCTATTACTTGATGAGCCGCGATCTCAAAGTGATCGAGGGACGCGAATTCACCCTGCGCGCCCAGAAGAACAGCCAGGACTCCGTGCGGATCACCAATGAGGTGGCGCTGCCAACTGCTTTTCGCAAGATCGATGCCCGTATTGGGGGCGTTCTTTGGGAAACTGTTCGGGCAAACCTCCCCGACGAACTCGGCAGAATGCTTGAGAGTGCTGTGGAAGAGTCAAGGCCAGACACCGATGCGATCAAAGCGGCCATCCAACTCGAAGAAGAAGTTCCCGGCGCAGAACTGCGGCGGGGATGGCACCTGAGAATCAAGTAGCAGTGACCCAGCCTCTGAGAGTATGAATTTCTCAGCAGTTGGTTTTCCGCGCGCGCTATCCCCTTTCGGCATGGGTTCGAAGACAATGTGCCATCCCTCGTGATTTCACTCGTAAGTTGGAATGTCCTTGTATCGTTCTTCGCGGTAGAATTGGCGGATCACCTCGATGTCCAATGTCGCCAGCCATCGGCTCAACTCGCCGCACAATCGCGCTCCTACAGGCGCCGTATCTGGTGCTCCCTCCAAGTGGAACCCGAGATAAAAAGCAGGCGACTGAAGATTGTTCAGAGTGTCATAGACCGGATTCATCCGGTTAGCCTCAGCTTCCTCCTGGGTGGAGTTACTGACGGCGATTGCCTCCAGATAAAACAGCTCTTGGCCGTCTCGGCTTACTAGAAAATCGGGATGTGTTGTGACTCCGGGGATGTCAGGATGAAATTCGATTTCGAACCCACAGCGAAGAAGCATGTGGTGGAGGAAAAGCTCAAAAACGGTGGACCGGTGCTGCCGCTCAATGGGCGATCTGAAACGTTGCTGGAGGTCTAACCGTTCATCTTCGGGCAGTTCGAGGAACCACTCTTCAAGGAGAGCGCGGATCGCCACGATGCCGGGCCTTCCACTCTCTCGGTAGTAGGTATAGATCGGCTCGCCGTAGCGCTTCGCGCGTTGTTTGATCGGCACCGCAGATGGCTCAAACAGTGGCATGGTGCTACCTCCCCCGGGGTGCGCAGGCTTCTACCGGAATATTTCATCGACCCGGTAGGCCACGATCCTGGCCGACGGCCAGCCTGCGGTAATAAATAGGTCGAGCACCTCCCGCAGTACGCGCAGACAGTCCGGATTCTTCTCGAAGATCGAACGATGCTCGGCGATGTAGGTGCGGATAATCCGCACGACGAGTTCCACTGCCTGGTCTTCAAAGTGATAGCTCCAGAGTCTGCCTGCCAACAAAGACTTGCCTATCAGGAGAAACACTCTCGTGGGGTCGATCGGCACGAACATTTCGAGTGTCTGGACCAGGTGATGCACGAGATTCGGTGAGCCAATCTCCACAAGCAGATCCCAGCTTGGGGCGAGGGCGTAATAAAGCTCCCTCTGCTCCGGAATGGTCAGTACTGGAGGCAGGCCGTAACGAGGCTCCTGAAACGCTCCCGACGCAAAGTAGAGTTCTGTGCTGCATGTGACAAGCAGGAGTTCAAGATCATCAAACTTCGCGCGCTCCTCCTGCGTCGGCTCCTCGCGCCGCAATCGCTTATCAATTAGCCCGCGCATTTCTGGCACGGCTTTGCCGGTGATCGCTTTGAAGAGCGTGGCTGCCCGTTCGCGTGTCCGCAGAGCTCGCTCTGGATTTGCTGGGTCGACGTATTGCAGTGCGTTCCGGAGCGTCGGAAAGACTCGTCCGGCGTCCTGCGCCGTCGCCGGTATTCCCTCGACGATCCGGTCGACCGAAGCTTTTGCGGTCGGGTCGTCGCGCCACAGGTAGTAGCAAGTAAGGCAGGCGATGCAGCTCTTGGTGACCTCTTCCGGCTTGCCGCGAGCGGTTCCAGCCTCGTCAAGCATATTCGCGACAAGTGCAAGCGCGCGATCCGGATGCATCCGCGCACACTGATCCAATTTGGCGACCACCTCGACGCGAATCCTGTAATTGGGGTCGGATGCCATAGACTCGATCAACTCCCACATCGCCTCCGGGGCGCGCTCGTAGAGCCTCAGCAACCTCCATGCGACCTGAAACCGAACGACGGGCAAGCGGTCCTGAGCGAGGATGCGCAGGTCAGCAAGAATGTGCTGCGCTTCGAAGCCGGGGTTGGCGAAGAGGGAGAAGATGCCTTCGACCGCTTCGATTCTTCCAGGCAAGGAACTCCAGCCGCCGTCGTAGTGTTCATCGTCGGCGCCCTCTGCCGGCCAGTGCGACGTTACGCCGTCGGCCAGGATTCGCTGCACCAGAATGCCGAGTTCGCCGGCAGTGCCCAGTTCTGGAATGCGCGCGATCTTCGATGCTGCTTCGACCAGATACCCATACCCTGTGTGGACCAGATCGTCTGTAGTTGCTGAGGAGTCGGATGTGCGAAGCGCACTCTCAAGCGCATTCAATGTGGGGACTACCGCAAGGGCCGCATCTATGTCGGGAGCGTCCTCATTCCTTGAAAAGCGTCCGCAGAACTCACGCACCGGGCGCAACAGATCCACAAGTTGCTGATTGGCGGCTCCTTCTGTGGAGATGCCACGCATGGAATAAAACTGTTCGGGATCGATTGCCATGGCGCCGCCCTGCGTAATGGGATCCATCGGCGCACTGGTGCGCAACGTTAAGGCGGCGCGCAACTCGTCGATCCGGGTACGAGCCTGCTCGGTAACGACCTCATCGTCGTTGAGCGCGGCAAGGCATGTGTCGCGGCGATGTTCTCCCCACTGGCGACGCGGCTCTTCGAGATTGCCCAATGCCGTGATGGCGTTTTCGATCCGTTCCCGCTCTTCCGGGCTCGAAACCGGATGCAGTGTTTCGATGAGCAAGTACATGGGGCGTTCCGTATCGGACGCCAGAAGCAACGGCTCGGCCGAGGCAGTATCTCGAATCTGTTGTGCGAGCACCGGGAACCTCGCGGCGAGGTCCAGGAGTCGACGCCACAACACGGCATCCCGGGCGCCGGCGATAAGGTACCGGACGAGCGCTGCAGTGAACTCGGCGCGCGCAGAATCCCCCAGGCACTCCTGCAGATAGTGGAAGAACTGGTTCAGAATGGCGTGGGCATTCTCGTCCATGCCCCAGCCCGTGTCCCAGATGTGGGAATGATCCTCTCGGATGCCGGTAGAGATTCCAGCAACGTCGAATGAAACCACTTCAGCGCTGGCACGGTAATGGAGTCGGCACTCACCTTCAATAATCGAGAAGAGGGCTTGCATTGCGGCAGCCGGTGCCTCTTCCAGGAACCTTCCGTAACGCTGCGCCAACTCCCAACGGGCATGTTTGTAGTCCTCTGCCCGATTTGACAAGAAGCCGTTGAGGCGGCTCTGGAAGATGAATGTCTGGTCGTCCGAGGTCTCCTGCCAGCCGAAAGCGGCAATGTAAAGATCGCGCACAAACTCCGGATCAAGTCTCGCAAGACGGGCTGCCTCGCGCGCCATCGGGTTGAGTTCTTCATGGCCGTGCTGCATGAGGTGGTCGATCTCGAAAGCCCTGCGAAGCAGCGAGGCCGATGTTTCGGAATCGCTCCCGAAAGTGGTCACGACGTTCTTGATGGCAGCCTTCGCCCAAGGGCTATTCCGGTGTTCCGCAGCCCAGACACGTTCGAGCACGATGCGGGCGAGCGCTCCTAACTGGGTCATTTGTTCGAGAGTCTGCGTCCCCCACTTCTGCAACGCAGAGTCGAGCCAGGACTGCACGTCCACGGCCTCACTGGCACCTAAAGGACCCAGAGCGTCCGAAGCAAGCGCGAGCCAGGGACCCGCGTTCGTACCGAGATCGGGCTGATTGTCACTACCGCCTGCAACGAGCACACCGACTAGGTGACGATAGGCCCGTGCAGCGCCCGGGGTCTGGTCCGCAGGTGCCCGGCGGAGTTGTTCTTCAAGCAGTTCGACCCCTTCCGCGGTCTTCGCGTTCTGGGCAACGATCGCTAGCGGACAGGACTGCAAGAGCGCCGGCAGCGCTTCGTTTGCGCAGAGTTGGAAAGTCAGATTCCAGAAGGCGGTCTCGTCTGTTATCCAGAGCCGCTGGAACCTCATGTGCAGGCTTGGACGGAGCAGCAGCGCGAGGTCCGGCTGGGCTGCCATCATCGCGAGGAAGTCGTCTTGTTCATGCGGCAGATAGAGTTCTGCGGCACCAAAGTCGAAAAGGACATTGTGCGCGAACGCAAGGAGCTGCCGGTTCGGACTGCTCGCAGATGGAGTCTGCCACTCGCTCAGAACATTCAGGCTCAGAAGTTGTTCGAGCGGCTGCGTGCCGCCACCTTCCAGCGCCTTCGCCCGGCTGGTGCGCAGTCGTCGATTCGCCACCATGTCGGAGAGGCAGTGACGCAATACCTGTTCGCGGTCGTCGCCATCGGGCATGACCGCGACTCTCCGCTTCCAGTACGCATCAAGAAGCCCAACCTGATCGCGCAGCGGCGAAAACTCCACCGGCTCCATCCCGCTGTCCAGCAACTCCGCCGCAAGGCGCAGATTGAAAGGGACGCGAAGGATCTCGAGAGTATCCCGGTTTGCGGTTTCTTTCAGTGCCCGGAGGGGTGCCGAACCTGAGCAGACCTTGTCCAACTCTTCGAGAGAGAACACTGGAACGCTGACGTGGCTCACATCGTAGAACTCTGGATCGGTCAGGTCAGAGGAAACATTGACCTCGGCGGTCGGGCGAAAAGTCGCCCGCAGGTCCAGATTGTAACGGAGATCCCATTTGCGCACGCTCGCGACGATGTTCCACCGTGAGCCGTCCTTGAGCTTCTGGATCAGAGATAAGACCACTTCGCCAGCCGCCGCGCCCCTGGCAGCATCCAGGGCATCGATGAAAATGACGCCCTTCCCGTTTCCATCCCAGGCTTCGATCACCTCGGTCAGAGAGTGCTTTAGCCCCAGTTCGGCCTGGATCTGTGAGAGTTTGGTGAAATCAAGGCGATCGACTGCGAAGCAGATGACATCACGCCCGTGGTCCAGCAGGCGCTGAGCAGTATCGTAAGTCGCTCCTGACTTGCCCGCTCCAGGCTGGCCGACGACGAGACTCGATGTTTGATCGGCGATTCGGAGCAGCTCGGTCACCGCAGCGCGATCAACCTTGAGCTCCCTGCCCCCAATCCGGATGCGCGATAAACCGGCCAAGTGGTCGAGTGTTGTCTTCGTATGTCGGCGAAGTACCTCAATATCGGCGGCAAAGCTCGGCACCGCCCTGAGTGCGAGGTTATCGTCGCGGAGGCTGCATCGCAGTCCTTCGATGGTGAAGCCCGTCTGCCGTGTTGCACTAGTCCCGCTGAGGGTGACGAGCGAGGTCCAGGCGAGGTGTTCCTGGGATGCGTCTTCGAGCACGATCGCTGCGAGATCCGTTTTCGCCCCGCTCTCGTGAATTTCTCCATCGTCAGGATCAAGCACCTCTACGTCAAAGAGCTTCAGGAATAGCTTTTGCTCCTCCACGGTAGGTGCGGAACCCGTGACCTTGCTCCATTCGCGGTCTGCGAGCGTGAGGACGTCAGTCAAAGCATCATTCTCCCCTTGGTTCTTCGCCGCATCCATAACAGTTTGTTCGGTGTGCAGACCGCCAATGCGCTGAAGTGCATTTCGCAGATGCATTCTGATCGTTGCCGGCGAATCCGACGATGTAACCATCAGTAGGCGGTCTGAGCTGGGATTCAGAGTTCTCGACCAAGGGCGCTTGTCCGGCTCCACAGCGGCCGCAATCTGCCGGACCGCCTGATTCACTACGCCTTCGAGGTCAGAGCCATCTCGCGTTGAAAGCGAAATCCTCCGCTTGGCCTGCACAAATGCGAAATCGCCTTGGTCCGTACCGACCAGCACATCATCGACAGCTTCACCGGACTCGGCAGCAAGATAGCTCAGCTTGCCCCGCGGAACGATCGGTGCTGCTGGTCGCTCGGCGAGCATCTTTACCGCGAGCCATGCCGTTACCTGGTTCTGATAGCGTGCGCCGCCCTGCATCGCAGGTCCGCCCGCGCGCCCTCTTTGTCTTATAGATCGTGTTGTACTGACTGCATTTGGCACTGCCGAGGACCGCCTCGCCTCATACTTTCGTGGCCGCACTCAGGAAGGACGCTGTCAGCACGCCAATCCAGATGTAGACATATTTTATCTATTATGAGACAATTCGAGAGTGGAGGCAATAGCTATGGCAACTTTTCCAACCTATGCCGCGCCGGGGTACCAGTTCGATGCCACCACTGATTTGAGCCGTTTGGAGACACGGGAGCGGTTGAGCCAGTCTGCGATTGATGGATTCTTCGCCATTATGGACAAGTGGCAGATCCCGATCGAGCGGGCTGGGGAGCTGCTTGGGGGTATGCCTCGCTCGACCGTCTACAAGCTCAAGTCAGCGGCCGGTACGCTGCGACAGGACGAGCTGACCCGGATCTCGTACATCGTCGGAATATACAAAGCCCTGCACATCCTCTTATCTGACGATCTAGCGGATCATTGGGTCACGCAGCCGAACGATAATCCTCTCTTCCGCGGCCAGACCCCTGTCGATTACATGGTGCGGGCGGGAATACCGGGGCTGCAGCATGTGCGGAGCTTGGTCGACGCGGAGCGAGGCGGGCACTAATTGGCAAGACTCGCACAGTTCGATCAGGCTGGAACCCACAGGTTAATCCCAGCGAAGTACGGTGCTGAGAGTGTCCTTGGGAGCCTCCCTCTTCCTCCAGATGTTCTCGCTGATCTGAGCGAGCTCGACGCCGCAACCAACGAGCGGAAGATTGCGGAGAACGGCGGCAACAGCGCAATCGGTCCTGGCGAGCTGCTCCTGGGAGTGCCGGAGGCCCACATCGTGAATGCCGCCTTCACTCACCCAGGCACGTTTGGTGGACGGTTTCATGGTGCGCAGCGTGGTGTCTGGTATGCGGGCTTTGAGAATGAGACATCCATCGCAGAGGTCGCGTTTCACAAACGGCGCTTCCTCGCGGACGGTCGAATCCAGGGACGGCACAGGTTCGATTACATCGAATTCCTGGCCGACTTCTCAGGCGAGTTTCATACTCTCGAAGCTGCAGAGCTAAAGACCTGCCTCCAGCCCGACCCGGTTCCGCAGTGTTATAGCGCGTCGCAGGCGCTCGCAAACAAACTCCTGTTCGAAGGATCGAACGGCATCGTGTACCCGAGTGTTCGCCGACACTCCGGAACGTGCATCGCGTGCTTTCGCCCGGCACTTGTCTTTCATCCTCGCCGCGGCCAGAAGTATCGGCTCAGCGTCGAGGCTGGAACGGATGCGGTCGAATCCGAGGTTCTGTCTACCTAGCCGCAGGTTGTCGTCGGTACGCCTACGACCTTGCTTCCGGGGTGAAATTAGATTGGATGTTTTGCTTAAACGGCAACCGACACTGGAGAACGAATGCCGCTTCCTGAGTACGTCCAGACGTGGCTAACCGGGTTCGACGAATCGTCGGAGCCTGTCGACTGCTCCATGATCTCGCTCATCCTCTACTCGAGACTCGCGGAGCGTCAGACTCCGGCCGTCGAAGTGAAGTCGATCTTCCGGGTACTTGCGCCTTTGGAGTTTCACATTCGCCCACGAGGTGGAAGTCCGTGGGATACCTATTTCGCGCCCAAGCATGAGGGCACGAACCCAGCGGGCAGAGACTCTGACTACCCGGACCTGGCTGACCTCGACTGTGCTTCGGTTGACGAGTGGGCTGCATTAGCCGATCGCTTTACAAACCCGGCATTGAAGGCGCGATTTGCAGATGCTGTGTGGGAGCTTTCCAAGCGACTAGCGCCAGTTCGCAGAGATCGCTATCGATTCGCTGTCATGGCGGCGGAGTCCTATCTCAAAGCAGCACAAGAGGGGCGCTATGGAAGTCCGGTCCTGCAACTTGAGCCGATGGCGCGTGCCGTGAGCCTTGCTCTTAGCATCAATTCCGAAGACCTTACGCGGCGTTCGGTTGAATATAGCCTCGACTTCGCGACCGCTGTTGATCCCTCGCATCTGGGGCTTTGGATGGCTCCCTTCGACAAGATCCTCAGCCTCGGCCGCTTACCGAAGGCGTATCAGGAGCGGATTCTGAAGCAGTTTGAATCGCGCTTCGAAGAGTCCGTCCGCCGGCAGGAGCTTCATTCATCGACGATGGCGGGGCAGGCGCTGGCCCAGTATCACTATGTCCGCCAGAACTATGACCGCGCGAAGAAAGTCACGCGGGCATACGGTGAACTCAAGCTCGAACTTACAACGACGATGACGGCCACAATCGCCGTCCACCACATCTCGGACGTACTTGAAGACTATCGCCGTCAAGGTCTCCGGGAGGACGCCGACCGGGTTCGACTGCTCTTGGAGAAACGTGGCAAGGGCGTCGCGGACGAGATGAAGCGTGTATGGATTCCCATCAAGATCGACAGCGAGAATGTCGAACGCTTTACCAGGGAAGTCCTCGATGTGGATGACCCGTATGTTGCGCTCTTCCGGGTCGCCTACTCTACGCTGCCGAACGTTGACCGCATTCGTGACCAACTCGCAGCGAGAGCGGAGGGATTCCTGATGCGCCACCTGATTCCAACCTGCATTACCGGAGACAATGGGCTGCCGGTAGCGCTTGTCAATACCTACGATGACGATCAGCATGGCAACCTTGTGATGGAGACGACACGCGCGATGAACTTTGACTCTGTGTACTTGCTCAATAGCCTCGACGAATGGAAGAAGAAGTTCGGCCTCGAAGGCATTCAGGAGACGCCTGATCTCTATGACTCTCCGCTCATCGTGGAAGACCGCATTCCGTTCTTTCGCGACGGACTCGCTGCCTATGAAGCCAGCGACTATCTCAAAGCAATCCACGTTCTGATTCCACAGGTTGAAAACTGCCTGAGGCGGCTTCTCGAACTCCTGAACCTCTCCCCGACCAAGTCATCCGATGAAGGCGACGGAACATATGAGTTAAAGAATATGTATGACTGCCTGAACGAGAAGGGCGTCCGTGAGGCACTAGAGGATAAGCTTTGGTACTTCCTGAAGGCGCTCTATGTCGACAATCGCGGGCTCAATCTTCGCAATGTCATGTCCCACGGGATAGCGGAGTACGAAGCCTTCAATAAGCTCAATGCCGCGCTGGTTGTTCAAAGTGTCGTGCTATTGTCCATCGTTCGACCCTCCGCAGTGACTCTCGCCGAAGAAGAGACGGAACAGGCTGGTGACGAAGCGCCAGAGGTCTTGGCGTCTTCGGATCAGAAATCAGGAAAAGGAGTCAGTTAGTTCTCAGGTGTGGCTGCAGCCTCATATTGGCTCAGCTCCATGTAGGTCCAAGACGAACGAGCACCCCCGTCTCTGCCAAGATATTCGCTATGAGTGACAAAGTCCTCTGGGGACTTGCCCGGGGTGCCTCATTCGCATCCGCGACCGCTATCCAAAGGTCCGCCTCTTCGACCCTCGCACCGCGGAATCGTCTGTTAGCATAGCTCAGCGGCGCGTTGGCACAGCGAAGAAGCTCGATTTGCTTGCGAATGGGATCGTTAGACCCAAACGCAGGCTAGCTGATCGTAATCGTGCGCAGTCGGTCACTCCTCCCCGCCGGGAGATCAGCTAGACGGATACTCAGTCCGCTAGTGAAGTATGCTTGGCACGCGACGTTGCAGACAGATGCAAGATTATTAATGGTCTGAATTTGCTGCGCCTGCTCTTTGGCCATTTCTACTGGCGCGCTCGTCCCGTTTTTGATTGGTTAGTGGGTCATTCGGAAGGTGCGCCGGATTAGTACTGAAATGTCCATGTCGCCATAGCGCCATCAGTTCTTCGGCAAGGGACATCCGATTCTGCAAAGAGCAAAACCTTCCTATCTGCCGGCGACTCCCACGACCGTCGTCCCATATTTCGCGGACCGTGCTGGCTATTCGCGCCATAAGGTCCTCCATCCGGAATCGGTGCCATCGACTGTCTATGAAATCGGTGCTCCTGTTGCTTATGCGAAATCATACTGCGCAGAAATACCGTGGGCCTATGTTTGGCTGAACGCTTTGCGAGCGTAATCAAATGAGCCAGAAATTGGTTGTTGGACCCACGGCAATTGCGCATGAGCAACGTACTCCACGAATTAGTCGGATTCTTTGCGTGAAATCTCTAGTCTCCGCCTCAGCGCACATTTGCGCTTGAAAAGGAGACTCTCCCAATGTCCAAGTATGCTGTGCGGAAACTGTCATTTGTTCTACTCCTCGTACTGTTGACCGGCCCTGTCGGCCGGGCGTTCGCCTCAGGCACGGGGCAACCCCCCACGTCCTCCCAAACGTCGAGCAGTCCTTCATCGCCCACCGCGGACGGCATTACCGGGACCGATCCGGAGCCCATCGAGCCAGACATCGTGAGCATCATTCTCACTCTGCTCAATCTAGGGTAAAATCCAGTCCATAGCGCCCCATGGCGGCCGTCCGAGCGGAGAGGAATGGATGCATTTAACTGATCTTGATCTTCTGTTTTGGACGGCCGGCTTCGGAGCGCATCTAATCCTTTTCTGCGTCCTCCTCATCCGCCGCCGTTATAGGGAATTCCCGATTTTCTCTACGTTCATCTTTTCCAATATCGTGAGGACGGTAGCACTCTATTTCGTCGAACAGCATGGAAGCAAAGCCAGCTACTTCTACACCTTTTGGTCGCTCGGGCTGCTCGACACCGGACTGCAGCTTGCGGTCGTCTACGAGATGTACTCCCGAACTTTCCGCCCTCTCGGCCGATGGGCGCGCGATATTCGAAGCACGTTGTCCTGGCTTTTGGTGGCAATAGTTATTGTTGCTGCAGGCCTGACCTGGCTGGCGGCGCCGCCAGTTCGGCTCTGGATACAGGCAGTTGTCATCAGGAGCAACTTCTTCTCTTCCGTCTGCCTGACTGAACTCTTCGTCGGGATGGTTTACCTCTCAGTGGAGTCGGGACTGCCATGGAAGACTCACGTCGCTCGAGTTTCCCAGGGCCTGGGTGTTTATTCCAGCATCGACCTGTTGATCGAGACCGGGCACAGCTACTTTGGTGCGGCCCGGAACACGCAGGTCTACGCTGTGTTGTCTCACTTCCGGATGAGTGCCTATCTGGTTTGCGTTGTGTACTGGATCGTCATGCTTTGGCGTAATGCCCCGGAGCCGAGAGAATTGCCAGACAGCTTGCGCGGGCAGTTGATCCGGCTGCAGCGTTCTGTGGAGTCGGACCTGGAAAAAATTCGCGTGAGGAAATGATGGTGAACACTCGCACGATCATCTATTTATTCTCGGTCGCGATTCTTGTGACGGCACTTCTGGTGATCGCCGCGCATTATCTTCGTCGCGCCCGGAGATCTTCACAAAATGATTGGGAGAACCTTTTGAAACGGTTGACTGCTGTAGACCGCAGTTCCATTGCGGAAGTCGCGCTCGACATTATCGACGAGTCTGGGCAACAACGAAGGGATGAGGGCAGCGCGACTCTTGATCCGGCACAGATATGGAAGCTGGTGGGCGGGCTCGATGGCCTGGAAGTGCTGGAGGCAAATTGCGCCGTTCTGATCGATTTGGCATTTTACGTTCAGCAGTGGTATCCCGAGGCACTCCTGGTGACAGAGCAGATGCGTCTAAGCGCCAGGGAAATCCAGTGGCATGTCGAAAGACTTCGCGGCGCGAGGAAAACCGGCAAGCTGGAGAGCGCATTTCCCATGTATGCCCAGCGTGCGGTCGCGACGTATTATCTTATGACGCGCCGGTTACTTGCTCTTTACGAACTAGGCAACCATGTCATGCTGACCGATTTGGAGAAGGCTCTCTGAAGAGGTGATGCGGGGATTTCAACGAGGTTCGGTGTTCACGCGGCATTTGACCACACATGGCTTCCGTCTACGCCGTAGAGGATGGCTCTTCCAAACACATCAGAACGGCGGTGACGCGGCCGATCACCTCGACTTCCTTCCGGAATCGCCAGCGTTGACCGGTCGCATAGGAAAGCATATGTGGAACCAGAGTCAGCCATTCCGCATTCTTGTCAAGTTCGCACCAGCCGCAAGAATAGCCAGCATGTGTCAGAAGGAAATAGATCGGGCGATCGAATTCATTCGTCCACTCTCTCCGGTGAGCGATCGAACGTCGCTGAGTGTTGATAAGGACAATTGATCCGGACCGGATCATCGGATCGAGGGTCTTATCCAAACGCCCGATGATGCCACGGCGGAATTGGTTCGGCAGAGGACCCTCCGGTGAAAGAAGAGTCGTATGATCTGGGACGGGTTCAACGGCGATGCTGTCGGGAAGCCATGACCGCGCGTGCTCTTCTAATGGCCCGCCTGTCAGGAGAAGAGTCGTATTGGGACCCAGCGGGCAATTGCGCTCCAATGAATTCTTGGCGGCGCTCGAACAATAGGCAAGCAGTTGCTCAGGGGAAATGCTGTAGATGGCCGCAAGCACGATCAGCTTGATCACAGAGA
>Ga0224529_1001691_pt1 | contig 12478 bp, 9 predicted proteins | sample CBST50metaG_FD_179893 | JGI IMG/M metagenome (GOLD analysis project Ga0224529, IMG submission 179893) | Peat soil microbial communities from Stordalen Mire, Sweden - C.B.S.T50 | ecosystem: Environmental > Terrestrial > Soil > Wetlands > Peat | place: Sweden: Norrbotten County, Stordalen Mire... | reverse complement strand
CTGACCGCGATGGCCAAGGCGTCGCCCAGTGCCAGCATGGCGGTGGTCGAGGCCGTCGGCGCCAGATTCAGCCCGCACGCCTCACGCTCCACGCAGCAATCCATAGCCACGTCGCTGGCTTCGGCCAGCGTCGAGTGCGCATTGCAGGAAAAGCTGATCAGAGCGTCACCTTTGCGCTTCAGTGTAGCCAGCAGACGCAGAATCTCTTCCGTCTCGCCGCTCGCCGATAGCGCCACGACCACGTCGCCCGTCATGAGCACGCCGAGATCGCCATGCACTGCTTCGGCTGGATGCAGGAATAGGGCTGGCGAGCCGGTGGAACTCAGTGTCGCGGCAATCTTCTGAGCAATAATTCCGCTCTTACCCATGCCGGTAACCACCACCCGCCCGCGCCCTTCGCCGCAGCGCACAATCAGTTCCACCGCGCGCTCAAACGGCTCGGCCATTGGCCCTTCCAGGCGCACCGCCAGAGCCTCCAACGCCGCGGCTTCGGTGCGCACCAAGGCGGCCGGTTGCAAGGAAGTCTTGCAGTGATCAGGAGGCAGATTTTCGGAGTTGCTCATCGGTTTCTGATGGTACCACCGGCGAAGCCACCTGCGGTGGGGTTGGCGCCTCCAGTTGCCCGCACCGGAAAAAACGCGGATTTGTCTGGTGCGGTAAAACCCATCTTCCATCGTCGCGCCGCAGATGCCGCGGTCCGCGCCGAAACACTTTCGATCCCTATTCCTGTATCATCGTAAGGGCGCGGGCGCGTACTTCACACAGCCCGCCAGCCCTACGAGACTCACATGAAAACTGGAATTATCGGCCTGCCGCAGGTGGGCAAGACTTCGCTGTTCAAGATTCTGACCAAAGCCAAGCTCGAAGAACGCGGCCACTCGCGCGAGGAGCACATCGGCGTAGCGCGAGTGCCGGACGACCGTCTGGACAAGCTGGCTACCCTTTACGCGCCCAAAAAGACGACTTACGCCACAGTAGAGTATGTAGACGTAGCGGCGATCGGACAGGAAGCGTTGAAAGAAACCGCCTTCCTTACCAGCCTGCGCAATGTGGACGCACTGATCCACGTGCTGCGCGCCTTTGAGAACGACGCGATTCCGCACGTTGGCCCCATCGACCCCCTGCGCGACATCAAGAGCGTTGAATTTGACCTGATGATCAGCGATTTGACCCAGGTGGAAAAGCGTCTGGAGCGACTGGAAAAGGATCTGAAGAAGGGCCGCACCAGCGATCTGGAGCGCGAACAGGCGCTGCTGCTGCGCTCGAAAGAAGCGCTTGAGCAGGAAAAGCCGCTGCGTGAACTGGAGATGACGGCGGAAGAAAAGAAGCTCATCCGCGGATTCATGTTTCTGTCGCAGAAGCCCATTTTGTACGCGCTGAACATTGGCGAAAGCACCACCCTGGGCGACGACCTAAACGCGGCGGTGAGCCTTTTCAAGCTGGACGAGATGGCCAGCCGCCCTAACGCCGGGGCTACGGCCATCTGCGGCAAAGTGGAGGCCGAACTGGCGGAGATGGACGACGAGGAAGCCGCCGAGTTCCTGGGCAGCTACGGACTGCATGAGAGCGGCTTGGTGCGCCTGATCCGCAAAAGCTACGAACTGCAAGGTTTGATCAGCTTTTTCACCGCAGGCGAGGACGAATGCCGCGCTTGGACGATTCCAGTGGGATCGAAAGCGCCGCAAGGGGCGGGAGCGATTCACTCAGATTTGGAGCATCACTTTATCCGCGCCGAAACCATTCGCTGGGATGCTCTGCTGGAGGCTGGCTCTGAAGCAGTGGCACGCAGCAAGGGCATTCTGCGTCTGGAAGGCAAGGAATACGTGGTGCAGGATGGCGACGTGATGCACATTCGGCATTCTGGCTAGCCACTCGCGGTTGAGCATCGCTTGTTCATCATGAACAAGTCACGATTGAATCAGGCAGGACAGAGAAGAAAAATTGCTGAGGCTTTCTCTCATTCTCGGTGTACTGGCAGCGCTGGCCGATATAGTCGGCGGGTTTGTGCTGGTGCGCGCCCGGGGCGTGGAGCGCTATTTGCGCTACTTTGTGGCGCTGGGAGCGGGTTTTTTGATGTCCACCGCAGTGATCGAGATGGTGCCAGAAGGCTTGAAGCTCAATCAGGCTCGTCCGCTGCTGGGGCCTGCCCTCATCATGGCCGGTTATTGCGTGGTGCATCTGCTGGAACACACCATCAATGCCCACTTTCACTTTGGCGAAGAGACCCACCATGATGAGTTCATCAGTCAGCACACGGGCAACTCGGTGATGGCGGGGCTGAGTCTTCATGCTCTGTTTGACGGGGTGGCTATCGGCTCGGGCTTTTTGGTGTCGAATTGGCTGGGCTGGCTGATTTTCATGGCCATTTTGCTGCATAAGGCGCCGGAAGGCTTCACCATGGCTTCGGTCATGCTAGCCAGCGGGCGCAGCCGGAGCTTCGCTCTTTGTTCTGCCTTTGTTTTAGCCGCAGCCACGCTGGCCGGGGTTCTGGTGATTGAACTGATTCCGGGCTGGCTGTCGTATGGGCTACCTGTTTCGGCGGGAGTAGCGCTTTACGTATCGGCAACCGATCTGGTTCCTGAGGTCAATCGCGAACCCGGCATCCGCATGGCGCTGGTGTTTTTTGCCGGAGTGGGTGCCTTTTTGCTGCTCCGCTGGCTGCTGCCAGCGCTATGAAATCAGCCCACAAAGTAACCAGAGCCACCGAGATAGGCCGGTTATTAACCGCCCGTTCACGGTCAACCTATTCCAAAATTCTACGTCAAACACTATGATCAATTAGCTCTTCTTTTTTCCTTGTTTCAAAGTGCATCAGGTGCACATTCGATGTCGGCAAATTCCTACACAGAACAGTCCGAACGGCCAATTGCCGTGTCAGCAACCCTCCATGCTCGCCTGAGAGCGCACTTGCGCATCGCTCGGCTTGATCACTGCGTCAAGCAAGTATTCATTCTGCCCGGAATTCTGCTGGCCATGGCATTGACCGGCGAGCGCCTGGACGTAGGCTCGGCGATCCACATCTGCATTGGCCTGCTTTCGGCTACGCTGATCGCCAGCAGCAACTACGTCATCAACGAAATGCTCGATGCGCCCTTTGATCGACTTCACCCCACCAAGTGCAACCGCCCGGCAGCTTGTGGGGAGGTGCATTTTGGGTGGGGATACGCGCAGTGGATTCTGATGATGGTGGCGGGGCTGGCACTGGCGCTGGAATTTTCTCGGGGCTTTTTTGTGAGCGCCTTACTACTGTGGATTATGGGATGCATCTACAATATTCCCCCGGTCCGCAGCAAAGACCTTCCCTACGTTGATGTATTGAGCGAATCGATCAACAATCCGCTGCGTTTTTGCCTGGGCTGGTACATGATGACAGCGGTACTGCTGCCACCACTCTCGCTGCTTCTTTCTTACTGGATGCTGGGCGCTTACTTTATGGCGCTGAAGCGATTCAGTGAGTATCGTCAGATTGGCGATTCCATTGTGGCCAGAGGCTATCGCAAGTCATTTCGCTACTACAGCCAGGAGTTACTTCTCAACTCGGTGGTATTTTATGCAGCCGCGGCGATGCTTTTTTTTGGCGCGTTCATCATGCGCTACCGCATGGAACTGATTCTGACCTTTCCCCTGATTGCCTGGGCCATGGCGATCTATTTTGGACTGGCCTTCCGCACGGAAAGCGCCGTCCAGAATCCCGAAAAGCTTTATCGCGAACGGCAGTTGATGATGGTTCTGTTGCTGAATGTTGTTGTCTTCTCCGCGCTGCTTTTCGTGAATATACCCTGGCTCGGCAGCGTCTTCCCCAAGTCACTTCCCTAGACGAGATATGTTTTTTGATGCTTTCGCTTCAGAGGAAACCAGCTGCCTTGACGCCCATATTTTGAATCAACCGGAGAGAGCATGAGTAATAGTCCGAGAGGATGCTGGCCGATTTTGCGTCTGGCTGCCCTAACCATTGCGGCTATCTTGCTGCATGGCTATCATCTGGGCGTCGAAGATGGAGAAATCTACGTCCCGGCGGCCAAAAAAGCCTTTAACCCTGCGCTGTACCCTTATGCCACCGAGTTCTTCCTCTCTCACGGACACTTATCCATCTTCAGCCCTCTGTTGGCTTGGACGGCGCGGCTGACGCATCTCAGCATGGACTGGGCGATCCTGGCCTGGTTCGTAGTCACGCTGTTCGCGATGCTACTGGCCTGCTGGACACTGGCCTCGGCCTGCTTCGAGTCGCAACGGGCGCGCTGGTGCGCTGTACTGGTTGTCACCACGGTGCTGGCCATGCCAGCCTCGAACACCGGTCTGCTGCTGATGGACACTTATCTGACAGCACGCTCGTTTTCGACTCCGCTAACCCTGTTCGCCCTGGCTTTTCTGCTCGAGCGAAAGTATCTGAGCGCCTGCATCGTGGTGCTGCTGACCGCCTTGATTCACCCGCAAATGGTGGTTTACCTCGTGTTTTTGACCGCCATGCTAGCTTTAGCCGAGCGCCACAAGCAGATACACGCGCCCCAGCCGGTGCTGGTCGCGGCGGCTGGATTCATTCCAGGAGGTTTCCATCTGGCTCCGGCCACCGGCGCTTATCGTGAGTGCTTCTACGCGCGCGACTACTACTTTCTTTACAACTGGGCCTGGTACCATTGGTTGGGCTTGTTGGCCCCGTTGGCGATTCTCGCTTGGTTCTGGAAAGGTAAGCTGCGCGGCACGCGGCCAGCCTTTGCGCAGCTCTGCTTCATCATGCTTCCCTTCGGCTTGTTTTCGATTGTTGTGGGGCTGCTTTTTTCCAGCTCACCCGAATTTGACATGCTGGCTCGCCTGCAACCGCTGCGCACTTTTCACCTGATCACCATTGTCTTGATGCTGCTGCTGGGCGGGGTGATAGGCGAATATGCAGCCAAGGGGCGCAAATGGGTGGTTGCTGTCGTGGTTTTGCCGTTGGCTACGGGCATGTTTTTTGCCGCGCGGCAAAACTTTCCTCATAGCACGCAAATCGAACTGCCCTCAACGTCCAGCTCGAATCCCTGGGTGAACGCCCTGCTATGGGTACGCGTTCATACCCCGCAGAACGCTGTTTTTGCCCTCGATGCGCGCTATCTGTACGACCCGGATACCGACGTACATGGCTTTCGCGCCATTGCCGAGCGCTCCTCTCTGGCCGACTACGTCAAAGACGGCGGAGTGGCTTCTCTGTTTCCCAACTTGGCCGACGAATGGAAGCAAATGAGCACGGCCACCTATCAATTGAACCACTTTCAGGCACAGGATTTTCGCAATCTGCAAACCGAGTACCCGGCCGTCACCTGGACCATCGTCCATGGACCTGCACCCAGTGGTTTGACCTGCCCCTATGAGCAGCGGGGGTACGCCGTCTGCCAATTGGAAGAGACTCACTCAGCAGCCGCCGTGCGGAGCACTTCAGGCCCAATTGGAGGTCACCCATCCTCCGCGTTTGGCAATTTGGCTTGGTTGGGCCAGAATGGTGTTAAGAAGAAAGGTCTATGCTCAATCTTTCCCAGCGTTTGATTCTCGGCTGCTTACTGTTGACTGGCCTTACGACAGGCTTAGTGGTAGTGGCGCATCGCGCCCTGGCAGCGGCCGGCCAATCTGCGCTGGCCGTGCTGCTTGTGGCAGTGGCAATCTTGGTGGGGGGAGGCACGGTCTACTTTGTGCTGCGGCCCATCCACGCATTGGCGCGCGACGTGCGCAAGATCGCCCAGGGCAACCTGGAGCACCGCGTGGAGTGGAGCAGCCGGGACGACTTCGGAGTCATTGCCAGCGAACTGAATCGCATCGCGGTGCGGCTGCGTGAATTGCGCGACTCCGAGGCTGGTCGCCGCCAGATGGAATTTCAACTCTCTGATGCCGTGCTTCAATCCATCTTTGAACCGATCATTGTCACCGACGGCAAGGGGCACGTGCTCAAGGTGAACCAGGCGGCGGGGGAACTGCTGGGCGCGGCGGCCACGAACCGCATGGCGCTGGCCAATACCCCAGGCGGAGACAAGATTCTGAGCGCTATCCGCAACGCCGTCTCGATGCAGAAGGCCGTGGCTACCGAGGATGAAGCAACTCTGCTGCCGATGCACATTGGCAGCAAGGAGCGCAGTTATCGTCTGCGGACAACTCCGATGCGCGACTCCGAAGGCCGTCTGCTGGGCACCGTCACTACTCTGGAGGACGTGACCAGCCTGCAAGATACAGACCGCTTCAAGACCCAGTTCATCAGTGTAGCCAGCCGCAAACTGCGCGACCCGCTGTTGCAGATGCGGCGCGGGCTTTATGCTCTGGGCCATGGCTATGCGGGCGAGTTAAAGCCGTTACAGGCAGAGCTTGTAGCCGCTGCCAGCTCTGAATCCGAGCAACTCGACGAACTGATGGCCGACCTGATTGAGGTTTCTGAGCTCGATGTCGGCCGCCGCGAGTTGAAGCCGGAACGTCTGCGCCCTTTGCAAGCTCTGAACGAAGCCAGAGATCGCTTCTGCGACGAGGCCGCGCAAAAGCACATTCGCGTCGATATCAAAGCCTATGCGGATCTCTCGTTTGTGCTGGCTGACCGCAGAGCGGTGCGCTCAATTCTGGACAACCTGCTATCGAATGCAATTCGCTACACGCCGCCGGAGGGTGAAATTCTGCTGGCCGCCGAAGAGAGCAAGACTTTTGTCCAATTCACGGTGCGCGACACCGGACGGGGCATCGAGGCGGATCGACTGGGCTCCATCTTCGACCGCTTCAGCACTTTCAGCGAACGCGGTTCCGGGCTGGGACTGGCGCTGGGACGGCGGCTGGTCGAGGCGTTGGGCGGGCAGATCGCCGTCGAGAGCCGCCTTGGACACGGAACGACCTTCCGCTTCACGCTTCCGGTGGCCGTCGTAACCGAAATTCGTTATCCCGTTGAGGTGGGCTAGATGGCTGAAATCATGCTCGAACGCCAACAGGAGCCCGCCAGGCTGCGCATCTATATCGGCGCCGCGCCCGGGGTGGGCAAGACCTACCAAATGCTCAACAACGCCTACCTGCTCAAGCATCAGCAGGGTGTGGATGTTGTAATTGGCCTGGTCGAGTCCCACGGTCGCGCTGAGACCGAGGCCCGCATTCGTGATCTTGAGATTGTGCCCCAACGGGTGATTCCCTACCGCGGCGTCAATCTCAAAGAGATGGACGTAGATGCCATCCTGGCCCGCCATCCACACACCGTCGTTGTGGACGAACTGGCCCACACCAACGTGCCGGGCAGCAAGAACCGCAAGCGCTACGAAGACGTGCTGGAGTTGCTTGACGCTGGTATCAACGTCATGGCCGCAGTGAACATTCAGCATCTGGAGACACTCAACGATGCCGTCAACCGCTCCGCCAACACCGTCATTCGCGAGACCGTCCCAGATAATTTTCTGAAGCGCGCCAATGAAGTGGTGAACGTGGACGTGACCGTGGACGAATTGCGTTCGCGGCTACGCCAGGGCAAGATTTATGCCTCGGAAAAGGTGGAACAGTCACTGGCCAACTTCTTCCGCAAGGGCAACCTGAACATGCTCCGTGAGTTGGCCCTGCGCACCACCGCCGAGCAGGTCGGCAACCAAGCATCCGAGTACCGCCGCAATCAAGGCCTTGAGCAAGCGCCCATGCCAGAAAAGGTGATGGTCTGCCTCAGCACCCGCCCCGGCACTGAGCGGATGCTACGCGTCGGCGCGCGCATCGCGGGCCGTCTGGCCAGCAACTGGTATGCGGTTTACGTCACCCGCCCCGACGACGACAAGGGCCACGGCGACCCACAGGCCTTCCACCGGCTGGAAGAGTACCAACGCATGGCGCGCGATCTGGGCGCGCAGGTGGTTACGCTCACGGACCGCAATGTGTCAGATGCGCTGATTCGTTTTGCTCAACAGGAAAGCATTTCGCACGTGGTCTTCGGCCAGCCAGCCCGTTCGCGCTGGGATATTCTGCTGCGTGGCTCGGTTCTCAATCGCTTTCTCTCCGAAATTCGCGATGTGACCGTGCAGGTGGTTCCCATGCAAGCGCAGAAGCTGCCACGACGCGTCTGAGTGATTTGGAATAGGCGTGGGGCAGAAAACCGCGCTACAACAACCGGATCGCAATGGACAATGCCGCGGGAACTACCTTATTGAGTTACTGAGCTACCTGGGCCGTAAAGTGACCGAGCGGTTTGGTCCACCATATCTCGCACTCCGCGGCCGATAACTTCGGCTGATAACTCACACCCCAACCATCCAGTTCGCAAAGCACCGCATTGATAGCGGCGTCCACTGCCTCGCGAACCGATTCAGTAAGATCGCAGTCGGTCTCATACGATTGGCCCACCACGCCCACCAAAACCAGTTCCTTCGGCGACAGACCAAGCATATCGACAGTAAGCAGAGTCTCGGTGAGCGACGGCGCGTGAGGCCCCATGCGAGGCCCAACGTTGCACTGCTCAATCTCCGCCTGATGATAGAGAAGAATGCTGCCCGGCTTCTCTTTGCTCTTGACCGCATCGATCAGAATGATGCGGTCACGCCCTTGCAGATAGTCGATCAGATCGAGCCCTGGTGTACCTAGGTCGGCCACCTCAACATCGCTCGGGAAGCGATAGCGAGCCTCCAGAGTTCGGACCACAAACGGCCCGATGCCGTCGTCGGCAAACAGGACATTGCCAATGCCGCCGATGAGTATCCGACTCATAGATCCTCGACCGAGCCAAGCTTCTTGCCCGTGGGATCGAAGGTGTGGCAGGCGCAGGCCATGCAAGGATCGAAGGAGTGAATGGTGCGCAGCGTCTCCAACGGCTTTTCAGGATCTGCCATCTGCGTACCCACCAACGCTGACTCATACGGTCCGCGCGCACCCGCCTTGTCGCGAGGGCTAGCGTTCCAGGTCGAAGGGACAACAGCCTGATAGTTCTTGATGATGCCCTTATCGACCACAACCCAGTGCGAGAGAGCGCCGCGCGGCGCTTCGTGGGTGCCAACGCCCTCGATCTCTCCGCTGGGGAAGCTGGGCACGTTATGCGTGGTGTAATCGCCCTTGGCGATGTTATCGACAAGCAATTGCAGATGCTGTTCCGCTAACTCGGCCAACATCGCGGCGCGAATGGCGCGCGTCAACTGACGACCCATCGTCGAGCGAAGTTGATCGACGCCGATGCGATGGCCGGCGATGGACGAAGCGCGATCGAGCGCCAAGTCAGTCCACTTGCGGGTCAGCGCGTGGCCTTGCTTGTATCCAATCAACACTTGCGCCAGAGGACCAACCTCGGCGGGCTGGCCTTCAAAGCGAGCGGCCTTCACCCATGTGTACTTTTGGTCGGCGTGCCAATCGGTGTAGTCGGGAATGGTCTCGCCCTTCCACGGATGCAGAGGCTTGTCGCCCTTGTAATAAGCATGCGTTACATCTTCAGTGACGGCCTCGCGGAATCTTCCATCCAACGAAAGAACGCCCTCGTTGCCCGAGGCAAAGGAGCGAATATACCCGCCCGGCAAGTCGTAGTGCGTAGCCTTGCCATCGCGTGGCAGATCTGGAACGGCGATGAAACGGTCGCAGCCTCCGCCGATCTTAAACCACTCGGGATAGAAACCCGCCAGCGCGCAAGCATCGGGGAAATAAACATTGTGAACGAAATTGGTGACCTCGGCCATCAGCAACCTAATCTGCTCCAGCCGCTGCATACCGAGCACTGCCTCGCTGTCGAGATTGATGGCGTTGGACACTCCACCCACAGTGAGGTTCTGGATGTGCGGAACCTTGCCACCGAGAATGGCAACAATCTGGTGCGACTTGCGCTCAAACTCCAGCGCCTGCAAGTAGTGGGTAAAGAGCAGTAGGTTAACTTCAGGCCGCAGGTGCATCGCCGGATGGCCCCAGTATCCGTTGGCCAAAATGCCGAGCTGTCCGCTCTGGGCAATGCGAATCGCCTTGTCCTTGGTGGCCTTCATCTCTTCGCGCGAGTTGCGCGTCCACGAAGAAAGTCCCTCGGCAATCGAGGCGGCCTTGGCCGGATCGGCCTTGGGAATCTGCATCACATCAACCCAATCAAGCGCCGAGAGCTGATAGAAATGCACGGTATTGTCGTGCAGCGCGTGATTGATCAAAATAATATTGCGAATGAACTGAGCGTTGGCGGGAATCTCCAGCTTCAACGCGTCTTCCACTGCGCGCACACTGGCAATGCCATGCACTGTGGTGCAGACACCGCAGATGCGTTGCGCAAACAGCCACGCCTCACGCGCGTCGCGGCCTTCGAGAATCTTTTCCAGCCCGCGCCACATGGTGCAGGAGGCCCAGGCGTCTGAGACTCTGCCGTTATCCACTTCCACATCGATGCGCAGATGCCCTTCGATTCTTGTAATCGGATCAATCGTGATACGTTTCGTCATCGCATAAACTCCAAACTTGGTGAACTAGCTAACAGGTCGCCGGACAACTTAGAAATAGCGGGCAATATTGAGTTAGTCGGCGCTGGCAAAGAGCGCAAACTTGATCTTGCTGACGGGCGTATCCCCAGCCTTCTTCTGAGCCGCTTCCATGGCTCGGTATTTCTGGTTGGAAGCCGGCAAAAAGGCCAAAAGCTTCACCATCACACAGAAGGCCGCCGTGCCCAGCGAAAGAATGCCCAAGTTGATCACCAACTCCATGGCGCTGGGGAAGTAAAACGATCCTGGCCGGGGCTGAAAAGCCAGCGTGGTGGGATCAAAGCGATATAACATACCACCCAGCGAGGCGATCAAACTACCCACAAATACCAGCTTCGGGCTTTGCTCCTTCACCGCTTTGACCAGCAGCAGAGCCGAGGCCAACAGCAAAGCCGCTTCCATCCAGAAAAGCGCGGCGGGAAGCGTGAACGCGAAGGCCAGCACCAGACTTCCGCGCAACCCCAGATCAACAAAGCGAAAGACCATCCAGGCCGCGATCAACCAGACCGTGATACGGCTCATCTCACTCAGAACATCCATATCGATGGTGCGCTTCCAAACCAGATGCGCCACCAGCAGCACTGCCATCACAAAGGCAAAGCCCATGTAGGCCGCGGCCCACACATAAAGCAGAGGCAGAAACGGTGTTTGCCACAGGGGATTCACTTGGTTGCCGGCCAGCAGCATCAGCGCGCCCAACGAAGACTGGTGCATGGCTGGCAGCAGAAAGGCCAGAGCCAGAAGCCACGGAAAAGCGCGGCGCACAATTTTGTCCGCGAGGGCAACCTGTGTCCGGTAGCGCGGGAAAGTATCGTGAAACCACTCCAGAAACGCCGGCACCAATTCAAAGAGCAAGGGAAGGCAGGTATACAGCGGCATGCAGAATGCTACTTCCAGCAATGGCGAATGGACGTTCCACTTCCATGGCATCATGATCCAATAAAAATTCCAAGGACGGCCCACGTCGATGCCCAGCATGGTGAGGCCGCAGGCATAAACCAGAAAGCTGGTAATCACCGAGGTGCGCAGCACCGCGTGCAATTTTTGCCGGTTGAAGACCCAGGCGGCAATGCCGATGGCGAATCCGCCCGAGCCCAGCCCTGTGAGCACCATGGTACTGATGGTCTTCCAAATACCCCAGGCGTAGACGTCAGTCATGCCGCTGGTCGTGCCCAGGCCCACCACTTCGCGGTAAAGCGTCAGCACCAGACCGACACAGCCAAAGACCAGCATGGCAATCAACGGCTTGGTGATAATCGGCACATCATAGACGGGAACATTTCTTTCCCACGCTTGGCTCATAGCTGTGGCCTCAAACCGGTTTCTTTCTCGTCATGCTTCAAATGCTCTTCGTGGTGCTTCCAGCTCTTGCGCGTGAAAGTGGCCAGCGTCAGATAGAGAGCACCGGGCAGGAGCAAATAGCTATAAAGCCGCTTCTGCCACTTCAGATATTTTCCAGGGACCGACTCATTGCCAATCTTAGGCAGTCCCAGTTTGTCGAAGGGTACGGCAGAGAGATACAGAACTTGCGTTCCACCACCTTCTTCCTCGCCAAAGATATGATCCTGATAATATCTTCCCGGATTCTGCGCGATACGCCGCTTGGCCTCGGCCAGTAACTCGGTGCGTGTGCCGAAGATCACCGCGTGAGTCGGGCAAACCGTTGTGCAGGCCGGCTCCTTGCCCACCGCCAGACGATCCTTGCATAACTCGCACTTAACAATCTTGGGATTGAAGCCGTTCCACTGAAATTTGGGAATGTGATAGGGGCAGGCGATCTCGCAATAGCGGCAGCCGACGCACAGGCTTCCCGTCCAGGTAACAATGCCCGTCGTCTCATCCTTCTTGAGCCCCTTGAACATACAGGCCGCCGTGCAGGCCGGATCGACGCAGTGCATGCACTGCTGCTTGACAAACGAAGGCTTCTCGCCATCGGTGGGCGTATAAAGTTTGATGATGTTGCGGTTGTGGTCGGTCAAATCTCTCGGCGCTTGGTGCAGCGAATCGAGGCGCGCATCGGGAGCGGGATTGTTGGCCTGCACACAAGCCACCACGCACGATTGACAGCCCACGCAGCGCGT
>Ga0224529_1001689_pt1 | contig 12480 bp, 9 predicted proteins | sample CBST50metaG_FD_179893 | JGI IMG/M metagenome (GOLD analysis project Ga0224529, IMG submission 179893) | Peat soil microbial communities from Stordalen Mire, Sweden - C.B.S.T50 | ecosystem: Environmental > Terrestrial > Soil > Wetlands > Peat | place: Sweden: Norrbotten County, Stordalen Mire... | reverse complement strand
AGAATCAATGAAGCGCATCAGGATCCAAACATTCCGGTTGAACTCGACCTGCGGCGCAATATCGTAAAGCGAATTGCGGAGTTACTGGAGACCAAGCACATGAAACGTGTCCTCATCCAGTATCTCTAGAGCGGTTCTCCAACTACTTTCAGGGCTGGATTCGATGAAAACCGGCCATTTTTCATGCCTTTTTGTCAGCTTTTTCGATTCAGGTGGAAAGGACGCCGTTTTGTATGCTGTTTGGTTTCAGCAGAGTGCGGAATCCGCGTGGACACAGTTTCACAGTGGGGAGGGGGGTACCTTTTCTCTGGTTGGGAACCTCGGGAAGAGATGTTCCCAGACGGTTTCCGATATGATCCCCATACCACGATGATGCGCCTGAGAGGGTAATTTATCTGCAAAAGACTGGGGCTGGAATTGAGCGGAGATTTCGGCCCGGCCTTACGGGACAAGGTGGCTGGCAGGAAACGCCGACCCAGGGGTTCGCTGCGCTTCACCTTGGGCTATTTTCGTATTCTCCCTCTGGGGGAAGGGATGCCGTGCCGCTCGAGGTATCGCTACCGCATACAAGGAGTTCGCTTTATGACGAAGTTTTTATCCAGTCAACGCTTTCTCGTCGTTTATTCAGGTTGTCTGACGGTCATCTTTCTTGTGACCGTACTATGCGGCTTTGCCAAGGTGGAGCAGCGAAAGACCTTCGACGAGATCACAGTGCATCGCATCAACGTGGTGGAACCAGACGGAACCATCCGCATGATTCTCACGAACAATGCCAGCGCTCCAGGCGCGTATATCAAGAACAAAGAATTCCCCCACACGAGCAGGCAAACGGCCGGTCTGTTTTTTTGATGACGAAGGAACCGAGGATGGGGGATTGATCTACGGCCTGTCTCAGGACAAGGATGGGCACATGACTGGCAGCAACGTTCACCTGAGCTTCGATAAATACATGCAGGACCAGATTTTTACCATCGACGCAGGGCAGGAAGGGAAAGACAAATTCTCCATGCTTACGATGCAGGACCGGGGGAACTATTCCATAAAGGACTCTCTTGATGCATGTAATCGAATTTCAAGGCTCCCAGAAGATCAGCGTGCATCTGAATGGGAGAAGTTTGCGGCTGCCCATCCCGGGGATCACACTCGGGTTGCTCTAGGCAGGGCGCGTGACGGAGGCTCCGTATTGCGTCTGAAAGATGCGGAAGGGCGGGACCGCATTGTTCTCTGCGTGGCACCGGACGGAGCGCCAAAACTGCAAATGCTGGGTGCGGATGGAAAAGTCCTCAGTGAACTTCCTCAGGCAACAACTTCTGCGTGTCACCCGTAGCTTTTCGCTTGTTGCTTGATGGCGATGGCTTCGGGGTGCAGCAATTGCGGAAGCGCTGTAATGCGACGGGCTGCTGTTGCCAAAAACAAACCGGGCCTGGGATTGAGGTCCCAGGCCCGGTTTGTTTTTGGATCGGTTGGACTACTGCTTCGGTAGAGGCGCAGCAGCGGGAGCTTCTGGAGTGGCGCCGGAGTCCGGTGTGGAGGCAGCCGGTTTTTTATTCTTATCGGCCAGGCGGGATTTATCACCGGTCGTGGCAGAGTGCTTCTTCTTTTTCTTGGATGCCGTATCGCCAGCCAGGCCAAGAGGTCCGGATTGGGTTTGACGATCGGCTACCTCGGCTGCGTCGGCTGCGGCGGGAGCCAGTGCGTCCGTCGGCTGCTGATCCGGCTGAAGTGTCGGCTTGGCAGGCTTGGGCAGGCGCGCACGCGAGCTGAAGCGGGTCTTGTGATCCGGCGCGGCTGGCTCAAGCGGATTGATAGGCTCGGGCGTGCCGGTGGCCGTTTCTGGCACCGCTCCCGCGTCTTCAACGGGAGCAACGGCAGCAGCGGGCAACGTTCCGCGCGGCTTCATGCCAAAGCGGATTTTTTCCTTCTTGCCGGGCTTTTCTGAGGCCACATCGGTCTTCTTGTCGTGTTTCTTCTTGTCGACGCCTTTGACCGGCGCTGCGGCAGTTTCCGCAGGAACGGCAGCAACCGCCGTTGTCTCACGAGACTTCTGCCGGAAGGCGTGCGTGGATTCGCGGAAGCGTGTGCGCTCGACCTTCTTCTTTTTCTTGGGGGCGGGAGGCGTATAAGCGCTGAAAATCGGCGTGGTTTGTTTGGCGCTGGCTCCGGTGTCGGCAAAGCCCGGCTTGAGCTGGATGAAGGCTTCTTCGCGCATCTTGGTCAGATAGTCGCGAATGGCCGGTTCCATGCGGCTCATGTAGTAGGCTTCTTCAACGTCCTGCATCACTTCTTTGTAAGGCTTGGCGCCACCGGGAATGTGTTGCACGACCTTGAGAATGATGTAGCCCTGGCGGGTGAGGATGGGCGCGGTAAACTCGCCGGTCTTGAGGGGGAAGGTCTTTTCCTCCAGGACGCTGGAAAGGTCTCCGCGATGATAAGTGCCGAGCTCTCCGCCCTCGGAGGCGGTGGTGCCATCACTGAAACTGCGCGCCAACTGGGCAAAGTCGCCTCCGGCGTGGAGCCGGGTTTCGATGTCGTCGGCCTTGGTTTTGGCGGCGGCCAGCTTGGCCTGATCGCCGGGGCTGGCGGAGATGAGAATCTCAACCAGGTGGACGCTTTCCGTCTGCTGGTAGTCCTGCTTGTGCTGCTCGTAGTAGCGCTCAGCTTCGCCGGGAGTGAACTGGATCCTGTTGCCAACCTGCTGGCGCATCACCAGTTGGGTGACGATGCCGTTGCGGATATTGGCCTTGAAGTCTTCGTAGGAGACGCCCTGCTGCTTGGCGGCTTTTTCGAGGTCTTCAAGGGTTTCCAGGTTGTATTGCTTGCGGATTTCATCGAGTCGCTTGATCAGCTCGGTATCGCCGGTGATGCCGAGTTCCTTGCCCTTGGAGAGCCAGAGCTGCTGGTCGATGAGGTTACGCAGAAGGTCTTTGTGAGCTTCGGCCGTCTGCTGCATGGAATCGCCGTGTTGGCGCGACTCCTGATCCAGTTCCTTGAGGGCCCGGTCATAGTCGGAACGGGTGATGATCCGGTCGTTGATGCGGGCAATGATGTCCTGGACCGTGGTACCGCCATACGGGCTCTGCGGCGCAACGTTCTGAGACAACGCCAAGGAGGAACTTGCGAGCAGCATCGTGCCAAACACGAACGCCGCGGGAATGCGAAGGAGTCTTAATGTCATAAGGTCAGCACACGGCAGGCAGGGTAGAACACCACCTGTAGCATAGACGCCATTGTAAATGGCTGGGCAGCAGGAATGCGATTCCCATATCGATTCCGGGCAGATTCCGGGCAATTTGGCCGGGTTACCCCGGGCCGGACCGCCCATCAGCCCGGCAGCGGCTACCGGAATGGACCTTATTGGAGTCAAATAGCACGGTGCTATACTTTAGCCCAAGACGGCTCTGTTGGGCCCAGATGTCAGGTTTCCAAATTTCCTTCGCCTTGCCGGCATCCGGCAAGGTCAATTTTTATCGAGTCCCCGCCTGTACGTTCGCGGAATTGGACCGGTGCTATTGGGAGACCGCCGTCAGGCGCCTGATGCAGTTGCTGTCCGGAGGTTCTGCCCGCATATGACTCCTCGCGCACGCCGCGCATTTTTCACTGTGGTTCTGTTTTTCGCCGTCTGCGCCGTCGCTGGCAGTGTGCTTCAGCGTACGGTCGGAGCAGAATCGTCGCAAAACGAGAGCCAGCTCCGCGACAGCCTCAAATCGTTCACCGACGTATACGCGCTGGTGGAGCAGAATTATGCCGAGCCGATCAACGGCGACAAGGCAGACACCGCGATTTACGACGGAGCGATTCCGGGTATGTTGCGGGTGCTGGACCCGCACTCGAATTTCTACGATCCGAAGGCCTACGCTCATCTGCGGGAAGAGCAGCGCGGACATTATTACGGCGTGGGAATGGTGATCCAGGAGCAGCGCGACGCGCAGGGCCACGGCAAAGTTTACGTGATTACGCCCTATGAGGGGACACCCTCGTTCCGCGCCGGCATTCATCCCGGGGATGTTATTTCCGCCGTGGACGGCAAAAGCACGGACGGGTGGACGTCGGACCAGGTGGCCAAGGCTCTGAAGGGCCCCAAAGGCACGCACGTTCAGGTGACGACAACCCGCGACGGGCAGGCAGCGCCGCTTATTTTCGATCTGGTGCGCGACGAGATTCCGCACCCCTCGGTGGACCTGAAATATGAGATTCGCCCCGGCATTGCGTACATTCATCTGACCCAGTTCCAGGAAACCACGGGCGCAGAGATGGTTGAGGCCATCAACAGCTTCGGCGACCTGAAGGGGCTGGTCCTGGACCTGCGCAACAATCCCGGTGGACTGCTGAGCCAGGCGGTTGATATGTGCGACCACCTGCTGACCAAGGGGCAGAACATCGTTTCGCAGCGCGGCCGCGCCTATCCTGACCAGAACTATACGGCCACCCACGGCAACGGGGGAAAGACCTTCCCGATCGTGGTGCTGGTGAATCGCGGTACGGCATCGGCGGCGGAGATTGTGTCAGGCGCTTTGCAGGATCACGACCGGGCGCTGATTGTGGGCGAAACCACCTTTGGCAAAGGATTGGTGCAGACGGTTTATAACCTGAGCGAGACCACAGGATTGGCGCTGACCACCTATCACTACTACACGCCGTCGGGGCGCTTGATTCAGCGGAACTACGCCGGAGTCTCGCTCTACGACTACTACTACAACCACGCCGGCGCGCAGCCCAACGACGCGACCAATCGCGAAGTCAAGCTGACCGACGCGGGCCGCACGGTGTACGGCGGCGGCGGCATTACGCCGGACGAGAAGATTGAGAGCCCGCAGAGCAGCCACTTCGAAGACGAGCTGCTGTACAAGGATGTGTTCTTCCACTTTGCGCCGGTGTATATGGCCAATCACACAGTGGACAAGAACTTCCAGGTGGACGACGCGGTGCTGGGCGAGTTCAAGAAGTACCTGACCAGCCAGGGACTCCCGTGGACTGAAGCGGACCTGAAGGGATCGACGGACTGGCTGAAGATGTCCATCAAGGACAAGATCATCACGATTCAGTTCGGGCAATTGCAGGGGCTGCGCACCCGAGCCGACTGGGACCCGATGATCCAGAAGGCTGTGACCTTCCTGCCCGAAGCCCAGGCGCTGCAAAATAACGCGCACAAGGTGCTGGCAGAAAAGGCCATGGCGCGGAATACGCCGCAATAGTTTCAATGTGACTGATACCAAAAGGCCGTCCTCGCGAGGACGGCCTTTTGGCTTGATTGCGAGGAAGATACTCTTTCAGCTTTTGGGTCTTTCTCCTGTAGCGTTTTTAAGCCGCAAACGTCTTCTTCGGAGTGCTCTGGTCGCCCAGACCGGCGAGCAGACCCGCGATGGAGATGTCCTCGTCCAAAGCATCCCAATGCAGCCCTCGGCTGCTGATTCGGAGTTGTTCGCGTTGTTCCGCAGTACTGTGCAGCAATCGCGGGAACCACGCCAGCGGTACACCCAGAGTTCGGCCGTCGCTCAGGTCAACCCAGAAGCTGTCCTCATCGAATCGAACACGCGTTGCGTTAACTGAAGAACTCATTCCATGCCCTCTCGATCCGGTCTCGATTTGACTCTACAAGTGTCAGCAACTACAGCGAAACCAGAGTCGATGTATCCCGAAGCTGCAGCGTTCAAGTCGACGCGACCCCCAGGGAGCGGCGACCTTGCACAATACTCAACAGGATATAGTTACTCTGGTTTCGCTCTAGCATGGCGCAATTCTATTGCATTTCTGCTGGGTATCCTGCTTGTTCAACATGAATAGATGCCAAAAGGCCGTCCTCGCGGGGACGGCCTTTTGGCTTTGCTGCTGCGATTGTCTTGCTTACTCGAAGGAGGGCAAACCCTCCAGGGCTTCCGCAATGTCTTCGGCGGGATAGTCGTAGTTCTCCAGCTTGCCGGCTTGGTAGTTGATGTAGCTCTGCATGTCGAAGTTGCCGTGGCCGCTCAGGTTGAAGAGGATGGTGCGCGGCTTTCCTTCCGCCTTGGCTTCCAGAGCCTGGCGGATGGTTTCTGCGATGGCGTGGTTGGATTCCGGCGCGGGGACGATTCCCTCGGCGCGGGCGAACTGAATGCCGGCGGCGAAGGCGTCCAACTGCTGAACGCTGACGGCGTCCGCCAGGCCCAGATCGATGACGTGCGAAACCAGCGGCGACATGCCGTGATAGCGCAGGCCACCGGCATGAATTCCGGGCGGGACAAAGGAGCTGCCCAGGGTGTGCATCTTGAGCAGCGGGGTCAGGTGGCTGGTGTCGCCAAAGTCGTAAGTAAAACGGCCTTTGGTAAGCGTGGGGCAGGCCGCGGGTTCAACGGCGACTATGCGCGCATGGCTCAGGCCTTTCAGGTTGCGGCCGATATACGGCATGGACATGCCGGCGAAGTTGGAACCGCCGCCCGCGCAGGCAATTACCACGTCGGGCTCTTCGCCGGTGAGGGCCATCTGCTCGATGGCTTCCTGGCCGATCACGGTCTGGTGGAGCATCACGTGATTCAGCACGCTGCCCAGCGTGTACTTGGTGTCGGGATCTTTGGCGGCCAATTCTACGGCCTCTGAGATCGCCATGCCCAGTGAGCCGCTCGTATTGGGATGCGCGGCCAGAATGGCGCGGCCCGCCTCGGTTGTGTTGCTGGGGCTGGGAGTGACGGAAGCGCCGAAGACCTCAATCAAAGCGCGGCGATAAGGCTTCTGATCGTAGCTCACGCGCACCATGTAGACCTTGCAATCGAGGCCGAAGAACGAGCAGGCCATGGCCAGGGCAGAGCCCCACTGGCCCGCGCCGGTCTCCGTGGTCAGATGCTTGGTGCCATCTATTTTATTGAAATAAACCTGCGGAATCGCGGTATTGAGCTTGTGCGAGCCTGCCGGGCTTGCGCCTTCATATTTGTAGTAAATATGTGCCGGCGTACCAAGAGCCTTTTCCAGGCGGCGTGCGCGCATCAGCGGCGAGGGACGCCACTGCGCGTAAAGCTGCCGCACCTCTTCAGGAATCTCGATCTCGCGCTCGGTGCTGAATTCCTGAAGGATCAGGCTCTTGGAAAACAGTGGGGCAAGGTCATCGGGACAAAGGGGTTTATGCGTGCCGGGGTGCAGAGCGTGCGCCATCGGCTTGGGGAGATCGGGAACGATGTTGTACCACACACGTGGAACGCGATCCTGCGGCAGGTTGTATTGAATTGTCTCCATGGAGAATATTCTAGCAGCGGCATTATGTGGATAAGATCAGGAAGCTCGCGGCGCGATGCAACTTGACTTTTGCGAGAGCAATTTTTCGGACAGCTATCTATTCAGCAGATGCCTCAGCGCGCCGGTGCGTACCGTTTCCAATGCTTGCTACCCGATATCCTTTGCCCTTTTGCGCGCTGTTTATGGCTCGTCGTTGTAGATGCCAATCTCCAGCTTGCCGCCTTCGGTTTGGCGGGCGCGATACATGCCGGGAGTGTTGAAGCTCCAGGCCATTTGTCCATCGGGTGCAATGGCGATGACGCCGCCGTCGCCGTGGATGGCGTCGAGTTCCTTGTGGATGACCTGGTCGGCGGCCTGTTGCAGGCTGAGGCCTTTGTATTGGACCAGGGCGCAAACTTCGCGTGCAACGGTGAGGCGGATGAAGTATTCGCCGGTGCCTGTTGCGGAGACGGCGCACGACTGGTTGGAAGCGTAGGTGCCAGCGCCGATCACAGGCGAGTCGCCCACGCGGCCCCATCTCTTTGCCGTTGTTCCGCCTGTGGATGTGCCTGCGGCGATGTTGCTCTTGCGGTCGAGCGCGACCACGCCGACGGTGCCGAACCTGTGCGCATTGGGCGGTTCAATTTCAGCCACGGGAACCACGGGCGGCGGCGGCGCGCCGACAGGGCGCGGTGGAATGGGCAGGCCTTCACGTTTCAATTGTTTGACGAGAGACTGCCAGCGGCGTTCGGTGAAAAAGAAGCTCGGGTCCACCTGCTCCAGGCCAGCATGGACAGAGAATTCATCTGCGCCTGAACCAACCAGAAAAACATGCGGCGATTTTTCCATCACAGCGCGCGCCAGCGAGATGGGATGACGGGTGCGTGTAACACCGGCAACAGCGCCAGCCTTGAGCGTGGCGCCGTCCATGATGGATGCGTCGAGTTCATTTCTGCCGTCGGCGGCAAAGACCGCGCCCCGGCCTGCGTTGAACAGCGGATCGTCTTCAAGGATTTGGATGGCGGCCTCGACGGCATCCAGCGACGAGCCGCCGCGTTCCAGCACCTGCGCCCCGGCCCGCGCGGCTTGGGCCAGTGAGGTGCGATAGGCTGCCTCGGTCTTTGGATTCATGGTGGCGCGTTCAATGACGCCCGCGCCGCCGTGCAGCACGATCGCCCAGCGGGCGGAGTGGTGGGACTGCGGCGTCTGCGCTGTAGCGCCGGTCATAGCGGCCAATGCCAACGCCGCACAAGTGAGTATTCTCTTTGACTGCTGCACACGCGAGACCTCCTGCTTTCCCTCATGGTATCGCGCCGGACGCGCGAATCGCATCGCCAGTATTCCCGCGGATATGTGAACGCTCAAAAACCAATTTCTGCTAACTCACATTCATTCTGCGCAACTTAAATCGGGGCTGATGTCTGTCGCCATCGAGCGGATATTTCTTCGCTATTCGCAGCCTGCGCGGGAACTTGGCGGAGTGGGGGCGGACAGTAGAGAATGCTTGAGTTCTACAAATTCAGTTCCAGGCTGCGCTCTGTTCTCCCATGAACCAAGGGACAGTCGTGCAACAGATAATTAAGGAATTCATAATGCATTCTTTATGGTTTGGCGAGTTTATGGGCACGCTGGTTCTGGTGCTGTTGGGCACGGGTGTGTGTGCCGGCGTGACCCTGCGCAAGTCGTATGCGGAAAAAGCGGGTTGGATGGCTGTCACCACCGGTTGGGCTCTTGCTGTGCTCTGCGGCGTTTTGACCGCGCAGGCGTTTGGCAGTCCGGGCGCGCATCTCAATCCGGCAATCTCACTGGCAATGGCGGTGGTAAGCGGAGATTATTCGCAGTTGCCGACGTACTGGTCGGCGCAGATGCTGGGCGCAATGGCCGGAGCAACGCTGATGGTGCTGCACTATGGTGCGCACTGGAAGCCGACAGAAAATCCGGCGGCGAAGCTGGGCATCTTCTGCACCAACGGCGCGGTGAACAGTCCGTTCTTCAACATCCTGGGCGAGGCCATCGGTACCATGGTGCTGGTCACCGTGTGCTGCGCCATCGGTTCGCACGGCGTTTCGATGACCGGCCCGGCGGCAGGGCTGGCGCCGTGGCTGGTGGCCAGTCTGATTTGGGGTATCGGCCTCTCCCTCGGCGGAACCACAGGGTATGCCATCAATCCGGCGCGCGATCTGGGGCCGCGTCTCATGCATGCGCTGCTGCCGATTCCCGGCAAGGGCGGCTCGAACTGGCGCTATGCGCCGATTCCGATTATTGGCGATCTAGCGGGCGGTGCTCTGGCCGGGCTGCTGGTACACTTCGCGCATTTTTAGGTTGAAGCAAAACAGGAAAGGCGAAGGATACGGGCGTCGCGGCAGAACTGCCGCTTTCCCCGTTTCCACCCAGTTGCAAAGTTGCAGAACACAAGAGCGGATTTTTCCCTCGGGGAAAATCCGCTCTTGTGTTCTGCTTTTAAATCCGCGTCGCAAACTCGATTGCTTTTTACTCCAGGCAGGAAGAGACAACGGCGAGCGCGGCGATGGCGGCGGTTTCCGCGCGGAGGATGCGCGGGCCGAGCGATGCGGCGCGCCAGCCGTTGGCGTCGAACAGCGCTTCTTCCGAGGGAGCCCATCCGCCTTCCGGGCCGATGGCGATTTCCAACGCCGGCATTTCTTCCTTTGCCTGTTCCATCGCTTCCTCGACCAGGCAGCGCAGAGTGGTGGTGCGCTCCTGCTCGGCGAGAACAATGCGCGTGGCCGTGGAAGCGGCGCGCACGCACGCGGACAACTGCACCGGATCGTGGACGATGGGTACGTCGGAGCGGCGGGATTGCTGTGCAGCCTCGTGCGCAATGCGGCGCCAACGTTCAATGCGTTTTTCGGCGGCCAGGGCAAGATGCTTTTCCGTGCGGCATGCGATGACGGGTGCCAGCGCGGTAACGCCCAGTTCGGTGGCCTTCTCGATGGCCCACTCCAGGTGATCGAACTTGTAGATGGAAACGACCAGCGTAACGGGAAGCGCGGGATCGGCTTCGAGTTCGGAGCCAAGGTTGAAGCGAACCTCGGTGGGCGCAACCGCGGCAACCTGCGCATGAAAGACGCGGCCACCGGCAACCACATCCGCCGCCATGCCGGCTTTGGCGCGCAGCACGCGCACCATGTGCTCGGCCTGCGCGCCAGTGATGGTGGCGGTAGCTTCGTCCCAATGTTCGGCAATCCAGCGGCGTTGAGTCATGCTTCACTCCCGGGTCTATCTATTTACAAAAAGTCTAATCCTTCCGCAAATACACCGAGGGGGACGCGTGAAGCGTCCCCCTGGAGTGTTGCCTTTCTGTTGGTAGAATCCGCTACTTCTTGGCTGCCTTCTTCACGGCCTTCTTGGCTGCCTTCTTCGCGGGTGCCTTCTTGGCTGCTTTCTTGGTTGCCATTTGTCTATTCTCCCTTTCGATGGGTTGCATCGATTCTGCAATAGTTACATGCAGATGAAGAATGTATAGATTCATGCATCATCGGTGTCAAGAGAAAAACGTAGTTAGAACGAAAAAAGATCAATATTTTTTCACCGCTCCATCGCGTGGTCGAAGTGCGAAATTGAATGCGAACGATACCGAAGCGCGAATTAGGAGAAAACAAAGTTGAAGCTACGCTGAAATCCCGTGTGGAATCGCGGAAGATATCTTCGCTTTAGCACTCGATCCGGTTTAGAGCGAGACCGGCGAGGCTGGTTTCCTTGTAGCGCGATTGCATGTCGAGGCCGGTCAGGTACATGGTGCGGATGATCTGGTCGAGCGAGATCTTGTGAGAGCCGGACTCGTTGAGCACGAGGCGCGAGGCCTGCACGGATTTGGCAGCGCCCATGGCATTGCGCTCGATGCAGGGAATCTGGACGAGGCCGCCGATGGGATCGCACGTCATGCCGAGGCTGTGCTCCATGGCGATTTCCGCGGAGTGTTCGATCTGCGCATTGGATCCGCCGAGCGCCGCTGTGAGTCCTGCGGCGGCCATGGAACAGGCCACGCCCACTTCCCCCTGGCAGCCCACCTCCGCGCCGCTGATGGACGCGTTCTCCTTATAAAGAATGCCGACAGCCGCCGAAGCGAGGAAGAAGCGCACGATGCCTTCGTGGTCTGACTCGGGGATGAAATGCTCATAGTAGTGGGCCACAGCGGGAACCACGCCGGCTGCGCCATTTGTCGGCGCGGTAACCACGCGTCCGCCGGCGGCGTTTTCTTCATTCACAGCCATGGCGTAAACCGTAACCCAATCGAGCGGAGCCAGCGGATCGCAACTCAAACCTGTGCCCTCTTTCTCGCGCAGGCGTTCGGCAAGATGGCGCGCGCGGCGGCGGACGTTGAGGCCTCCGGGCAAAATGCCTCCCGTGGCAATACCGCGCTGAACGCAGTCGCGCATGGTTTGCCATAGACGGTCAATGCCTTCCCGCACCAGCTCGACCGGGGCGCGTCCTTGCTCATCCGCGGCTGGCTTCAGAAGCGCGCACTCGTTTTCAAGCATGAGCTCGCTGATGGAGAGATCGTTGGCGTAAGCCGTTGAGAGCAACTCCTCGGCGCTGTGAAAGGGGAAGGGAATCGCTGCCTGGTGCTGCGCGGGGAATAGCGGGGCGGAATTGTCTTCAGTGATGAATCCGCCGCCGATCGAAAAGAATGTGCGCTGTGTGATAACCGCACCGGCCGCGTCGAATGCTGTCAGCCGCAGGCCGTTGGGATGCTGCGTGTGCGCGCCCGGAGGAAACATGATGTCGCGATGAAAGAGAAGATCGCTGGCTTCATTAAAAGGGATGGAACGGACTCCGGCAAGGTCAATGCGCTGTACGGTGCGAATTGCTCCGACCGTTGACTCAATGGCTGTTGGGTCGATGGTGGACGGCTCATTGCCGGTTAGTCCGAGCAGCACGGCGCGGTCGGTGGCGTGGCCCAGGCCGGTGAGCGCCAGGGAACCGTAGAGCTCCGCCTGTACGCGAGCGACGCGCTCCAGCAGTCCGCTCTCGCCGAGTTCGCGCGCAAAGCGGCAAGCGGCGTGCATCGGCCCGATGGTATGAGAACTGGAAGGGCCGACACCTATTTTGTAAAGATCGAAAAGGCTCGTGGTCACGGATGAAATTGTACAGTGAAGCAGTTATCGGTTGTCAGTTATCGACAGCAAGGCAAGGGCATGGCTGCGCGTAAAGAGCATTCGCTGAATGCTGTTCACATTTGCTCAATTGCCGATTCGTGACGCGGATAACTGAACACAGATAACTGTCATCTGTTAAACTCGCTGCAACTCAACAACATGCTATTCAAAGTTCTCAGCGCGG
>Ga0224529_1001683_pt1 | contig 12515 bp, 10 predicted proteins | sample CBST50metaG_FD_179893 | JGI IMG/M metagenome (GOLD analysis project Ga0224529, IMG submission 179893) | Peat soil microbial communities from Stordalen Mire, Sweden - C.B.S.T50 | ecosystem: Environmental > Terrestrial > Soil > Wetlands > Peat | place: Sweden: Norrbotten County, Stordalen Mire... | reverse complement strand
ATCGTTATCGCAAACTTCTGGTCAGCTTCGAGAAATCGGAGGCCAGCTACTTCGCCTTGCTTTCCTTAGCCGCAGCCCTGATTTGCTGGAGACAGACCATATCTATTTACGGATAAGTTCTTAGAACCAGCTAGAGGAAATTCGGCTCCTCGGATTGAAAAACTCCCATTTCCTGCTGTCAATTCCGATTCATTTACCGAAGTTTCATTTGAGCATGATCCGAAGCCAATCCAACTACCGATAACGTAAGTATGATGACGAGCAAATCCCTGAACCCGATGAAACCGGAGTCGATGAAGCGGAAGACGGCCATATGGCTGCGCCAGGGCATCTCGCCCCGCCGCCTGGCGCTTACGCTTGCTCTCGGATTCGCCATCGGCTGCATTCCCGTGGTTGGGATTCCGACAGCGTTGTGCGCCGTACTCGCGCTCACGCTCCGGTTGAACCTGCCCGCCATTCAGGCGGCAAACTATGCCGTCATGCCGCTCCAGCTCGCGCTCATTGTGCCCTTTGCGCGGCTCGGCTGCTGGCTCTTCCCTTCCCGCTATGCCCATGCCGCGAACGCCGCGGCGCTGCTGCACCTTTCGCCCCTGAACCTGATTTCGCAGCTGGGGTCGCTGGCCGGCCTGGCCATGCTGGCCTGGCTGGTAATCGCCGTCCCCGCCGTGGCGCTGATGACCGCGACGCTCACCCCATTGCTGCGCCGGGTTCCAGCCCTGACCACAGCCGAGGCTGCCGACTGAGGCTTGCTCACTTCGCAGCGTAGGGATCGGGCGCCGGATTCCCGCTCTCAAGCCATGCGGCGTAGATCATATCCCGCAACATGCTGGCTCCGGCAGCCAGCCGTTCCGCTGTGAACTCCCGCGACTCCGCCGATCCAGCCCCTACGAACCCTCCAGCCTTCTCCAATTGGTAGACCTTCTCAATATAGGTGGCCGTGTGGCGCAGATAGGCCACGTAGGCCGGGAAGATGTCGCCGTCAATGGCCTTGGGCGCCGTCATCCTGGCCAGCACTTCGGGTTCATGCAGATTTGCCGCCACAAACGGCCCCTCGAACTGCCAGTGAATCTGGTGGCCGGTGGTGTAGCCGTTGGGGTTGGGGCCTACCCAGCCGTTGTACTTGTCCGTTGTGTGCAGCGGCTGCGATCCGTCGCCCACATAGTGACCCAGCCACCCGGCATAGAAGATGGCCGCCGCTTCCACGCCGCGCGTGTCCTGCCGGGCGGCTGATATATTGCGGTACTCGCGCAGCGCGGCCTTCAGCCGCTCCCAGACCTCGGTGGCCTGCCATGGTTGCAGGCCAATCTTCTCTGGCCGCTGGCCGGCTGCGAAGACCCTGGCCTCGAAGTCCAAGCGACGGCGCGGCAAGGGACCGAGCGCATCGGCCGGTTCCAGGTCAATGAAGTGCTCGGGCGCCTGCGCCGCGCTCAACTCCGGCTCGGCTGCCGACCGCCAGCGATCCGGCTCGGGACCGAGATATTCGATTTCGTTCACGGCCGCCTCGGAGCGCAGAAAGGGCGGCACACTGGCGGGCAGGGTGGCGGCCGCCAGCCGGTTGATCATGCGATGACCCTCATTGCCCCAGGCATGAGCGGCGGGGGGCTGAGCTGCGATGCAAACCAGCCCGGCCGCAATCAAGGCTGTTCGAGCAAGACGGGACGATCGAGATAGACGCACCATGAGGCCAGTATAAGGTCGCTATCGGGAAGTTCTTCTTCAATATCCTGCTAACCGAGCGCTTCACCGGCAATCGATCCAGGGTCATTCGAACCAGGGTCATTCGAACCCGGCAAGTTTCGGTGAAATCTCCCCACGGCCCTGTTGAACTCCGGTAACTGGAGCGCTTCGTCCGGTGGAACACACATCCGATTTGCATAGAGAGTCCTAAGCGAAACGCTTATACTACCTGCAAATCGCCTTGAACGGATCTTCGTTGCTCTGCGAGCAAGCCAAACCGTTTTTCTCGAACGGGAACGGCCTCCAATGGCTCAAGTCCAGAGCAACCGTGCAAGGACCGATGTATTGGGCAACCGCTCTGGGGGAACCATGGAGAACCGGGCCAACGAGGTGACGATGACCGGAACAAAGCAGTCCGCGCCAGTGGCCGGACGCGGCTTCTCCCCAATCTGGTCTGCCTTGGTGGCTTTGGCTATGGCCCTTGACGCAGGAGCGGTGACGGCACGCCTGGCAGCCGGGCCGCGGTTCGATGGGCTGCTGATCTTTGCCGCCGTGTGTGCCGCCGTGTTCCTCGCTGTTCGTCTGCTGGTCCAGAATCGGATTACCCCTGAACCCGCGGGCCAGCCTGCCAGCGAGCCGCTGAAGGAACTGTTCGACTCGGCCGGCCCCATGGTAGCGACCATTGGGTTGGATGGCAGGTTGACCTACGTGAACCCCTCCGCGGAGCGCCTGCTGGGCTACCATGCCGCCGATCTGATGAACGAGTGGAGCACGATGGAGATTCTGGCTCCCGGCGAGGGAGCGCGCCTGGTCTCGGAGATGGAAAGGCTTTGCGGCGTCCAAAGGCCGCCGCAGCCGACACCCGCGGGCCGAATGGCGGCCTATCTGGACTGCGTTCGCACTCTTCCTCCCAGCCAGGTGCCCAGCTTCGACGCGCAGTTGCGCCGCAAAGATGGCGTTCTGTTCCCCGTCACCATGCACGTCTCCGCCCTTCGCGATGGAGCCGGCGATCTAGCCGGGTTGGCAGTGGTGGCGCTGGACCAGACCGCGACCCTGCATCAGGAGCAGGCGCTGCGCGAGTCGCAGGAGCGGTATCGCGACCTGTTCGAGAGTTCCAGCGAGATGATTGCGACGCTCAGCCCAGGGGGACAGTTCCTGTATGCCAATCCCGCCTGGAGGCGATGCTTTGGTCTGGACAATGCCGCGCTTTTGGCTCTCAATTCCTTTGAGGATCTCTTTATGCCCGGCTGCCGTGGCGAGGTGGCAGCGCTCTTCCGCCGCGCCCTGGATGGCGAGGTGATCGACCGCGCGCCGCTGCGCCACCACACCCCCGACGGCCGCATACTGGAATTGGAACTGAGCCTGAGCCAGCGGCAGAAGGCTGGCAATCCGCTAGCGGTGCGCTGCCTGCTGCGCGACGCAACCCAGCAGAAGCAGCGCGAACACCGTCTTGCCCTGCAACTTGTGGTGAGCCAGATCGTGGGCGAGAATGCGTCCCACGAGGTTGCGGTCATGCGCATTCTCGAAGCCCTCTGCGTCTCCCAGGGCTGGGATGTGGCCGTTAAATGGGATGTCAACGCCGATGAGAACAGGCTTGAGTTCTCGACGGCCTGGGGCGCTCCAGGCCATCGTGCCGAAGCACTGATCCAGGAGAGCATGGGGCTCACGCTGGCCAGCGGCATCGACCTGCCGGGCCGCGTTTGGCAGGGTGGCCGCCCTGTCTGGATTGCCGACCTGGCTTCCATTCCCGCCAGCCCGCGCATCCAGTCTGCCCTGAGCCAGGAGATGGTCTCCGGCTGGGCGGTGCCTGTCCGCGTCGGCAACAAGGTGCTGGCCGTTCTGGAGTTTTATTGCCATCTTCATCTCCGCGAAGACCGCGAGACCATAGCGGCCATGGAGACGGTGGCTGCCTCGCTGGGCCAGATGCTGGCGCGCTCCCACGAGCACGGCCGGGCCGAGGAACTCTACCGGCAGCAGGAGATACTGCTCGACTCGGTCGCCGACGGCATCTGCGGCGTGGACCGCCATGGGCTGGTCACCTTTGCCAACCCCGCCGCCGCCCGGCTGCTGGGCGTCGCGGCCTCAGGCATGACCGGCAAACCGGTGGATGAACTGCTGCATGGTTCCGCGCCGGCGAGCCGCCAATGCGGGGAGGATTGCCCGCTCCGGCGCTCAACCGAAAGCCATAAGGCCGCCGTCAGCGAAGACACCCTCTTCCGCACCGACGGCAGCGCCTTCCCGGCGGAGTACGCGCTGACCCCCATCCTCGATCAGGGGCGCTTTTCCGGCTCGGTGCTCAGCTTCCGCGACATCCGCCAGCGCTTTGCCCTCGACCGCCTCAAGGACGAGTTCATCTCCACGGTCAGCCATGAGTTACGCACGCCGCTCACCTCCATCCGCGGGGCGCTGGGCCTGCTCTCCTCCGGCATTCTCGGCGAGGTCAACGACAAGGCGGCCAACCTGTTGCGCATCGCCCTCACCAATTCAGACCGGCTGGTTCGGCTGATCAACGACATTCTCGATCTGGAACGAATTCAGAGCGGCAAGGAACCGCTGGCCTTCCGCCCCGTGCAGTTGGCGGAGATCGTCAGCCAGGCCATCGACGGCATGGCGCCGGTGGCCGAGGCGGCCGGAGTGCAGCTCATCCACGACACCACGCAGGTTGAGATCGCCGCCGACCCCGACCGCCTGCTCCAGGTGTTCACCAATCTGCACTCCAACGCCGTCAAGTTCTCTCCGCTTGACTCGACCATCTCCGTCATGTTGCGCCCCGGCGTCAACGGCGTCACCCTCTCCGTCATCGACCATGGCCGGGGCATCCCCGCCGACAAGCTGGAGGCCGTCTTCGGCCGCTTCCAGCAGGTAGACGCCTCGGACTCGCGTCAGAAAGGCGGCAGCGGCCTGGGCCTGGCCATTTGCCGCACCATCGTCCTGCAACACTCGGGCCGCATCTGGGCTGAGCGCAATCCCGTCCGCGGCTCCACTTTCCGCGTCTTCCTGCCCTACCATCCGGATCCTCTGGATCCTCTGGAAACCCCGAGTGGCATCTTCGACCAGGAACCAGGCCACGGCACCGTGTTGCTGGCCGACGCCCACTCCGCTGCGCGACTGCGGATTGCCGCGCAGTTGAGCCGCCACGGCTATCGCGTGGTGGAGACATCCACCGTGGAACAAACGCTTGCCGCGGCCCACAAAGGCGTTGAGGCCATCTTGCTGGATACCTCGCTGGACGGCATGAACGGATTTGAGATTCTGCCCCTCCTGCGCCGCCTCGACCCCGAAGCCCGGACGCCCATCGTTCTGCTGAGCGTTGAGAACGCGCAACAACCCGCGGATCTACCCCCCAAAGCCGAGGGATGGGTCGCAAAGCCACTGAATGAAGATGCGCTGCTGGGCGAACTGGCTCGCGTGCTCTGCGGACCCGGCGAAAACGTACGCATCCTTGTCGTCGAGGACGACCAGGACCTGGCGCATGTCATCGGCGAAGTCTTTTCCCGCGACACCATTACGGTCAAGTTGGCTTATTCGCTCCAGTCGGCGCTGGATGCATGTTTCACTTTTCAGCCCCACCTACTGGTGCTGGACATTGGCCTGCCCGACGGCGACGGCTTCAACGTGGTGGACTGGCTGCGCAAACACGAGGATCTGGCCCATTTGCCGCTGGTGGTCTACTCCGGCCGCGAACTCTCAGCGCCCGAGCGCCGTCAGCTTACCCTCGGGCCCACCCACTTCCTGGCCAAGGCCCATGTGCAGCCGCAGCAACTCGAAGCTCTGGTCTTGACGATGCTGCGCAGTTCGCGTCAGATGGAGGAGGCTCCGGTCGCCGGTATCGACGGATAGGAATCCGCGAATGCACCGGCCAAACGCCTTTGATCTAGCCGACGCCGTGCAAAATGGCTCATTCGTCCAATGGGGCAAGAGGCATTCTTTGATCGGGAGTTCCGCGCTTCGGCAATCGGAAAAACCGCTGTGAACGATCCTGACTGGCCGTGGAGACGATTGAGTTATGGCGCACCGCATCCTGATAGTTGACGACGAAGATGACATCCGTGAAGTTGCCGCCCTTAGCCTTGAGACCGTTGCCGGATGGGATGTAGTCGTGGCCAGTTCCGGGGCTCAGGGTCTGGCGCGCGCCATCGAGTACCAGCCCGACGCCATTCTGCTGGACGTGATGATGCCCGGCATGGATGGCCCGACAACCTTCCGCGAACTGCGCAAGAATCCCGCCACCGCCCACATCCCCGTGCTGCTACTGACCGCCAAGGTGCAAAGCAGCGACCAGCGCCGCTTTGCCGATTTGGGCGTCGAGGCCGTGCTCTTCAAACCCTTTGACCCGCTTACGCTCTCCGCGCAGATTGCCGGCGTGCTGGGCTGGAATTGAAAAGCGCCTCGATCCGTGAAAGGCACGCGAAGATGGACCCCATCGGACAGCCCGCTCTCAAAGAAGCTCTCGACCGCTTGTGGGCCCAATTCCTGCCGGAAATGAAAGAACGGGTCGCCATCCTGGAGGCTGCCGCCGCGGGCTTCGAGGCCAACCATCTCTCCATCGATCAACACGAGGCCGCGAACTCCGCCGCCCACAAGCTGGCTGGCGTGCTGGGCACATTCGGCCTCACCAAGGGCACGGTGCTGGCCCGTGAGCTGGAGATCATGTACTCCCGCGAAAATGGTCCCGATCCGGCTCTCGGCGCGCAACTCGCCTCGATTGCTGCCGAGTTGCGCATCCTCGTCGAGAACCGCAAATAAGCCGGCGAACGCCAGGCTGCCAGAAGTACAAACTGGAAGAAAAACCGGGAGTCAAAGCACCGAAGCGAACCGGCGAACGCCTCATAATTGCACCAGTTGCCCAACCAGGGAAATGCCCTGGAATCTCATAGCGGCAGGAGCGCGCTGTGCCGCGCAACCTGCCGGAATGACAAGCCGCTGCCTCAGGCGTACCGCTTCTTGTGCCAGACCCACGCCGTGCGAATGATCTCGTCGAGTTGGGTGTAGCGCGGCTTCCAACCGAGTTCGCGGATCGCCTTCTCGGAGCTGGCAATCAGAACGGCTGGGTCGCCGGCGCGGCGGGGATGGACTTCCGCGGGAATCGGGTGGCCGGTGACGCGCCGGGCCGATTCGATGACCTCGCGGACGCTGAAGCCTTGTCCGTTGCCGAGGTTGAAGATCAGCCGGTCGTGGGTTTCCAGGGCATCCAGAGCCAGCAGATGCGCGTCTGCCAGATCGGAGACATGGATGTAGTCGCGGATGCAGGTGCCGTCTGGCGTCGGATAGTCTTCACCGAAGATTTTGATTGACTTGCGACGGCCCAGAGCGACGTCGAGAACCAGCGGAATCAGGTGGGACTCCGGGTCATGAGCTTCGCCGCGCGTAACGCCGCCGGGCCCCTCGGGGGCTCCAGCCACATTGAAGTAGCGCAGCGAAGCGTAGCGCAGTCCGTGAATGCGGTTCAGCCAGCCAAGCATGTGCTCGACCAGCAGCTTCGATTCCCCGTAGGCGTTGGTGGGCAGAAGGCGCGCATCCTCTTTGATCGGCGTCGATTCCGGCTCGCCATAGACGGCAGCCGTCGAGGAGAAGACCAGTCGGCGCGGCCCGTGAGCCAGAATCGCCTCCAAAAGCGAGAGCGTGGAGGCGGTGTTGTTGCGAAAGAAAATTTCAGGCCGCACCATGGACTCGCCAGCCTCGATCAGGGCGGCAAAATGGAGCACGCCGTCAAAGGGATGGCCTTGCTCTTTGGCTGAGATGAAAATGTTTTCAAGAGCGGCGCGGTCTGCCAGCTCTCCCTGTATGAATTCCACGCCTGCCGGAAGCATATCCCTCCGGCCGTGGCTCAGATTGTCGAAAACTACAGCCTGATGTCCCTTGTCAGAAAGCAGCCCCGCAACTGTACCGCCGATATACCCCGCACCACCCGTAACCAATATCTTCACAAAAAAGAGTGTCCTTTCTTGAACACTTTAGTTTACCTTAAGTCTATTAGAGTGGGAGTAGGTAGAGTGGGACCGAACCCGCCTGAAGACCTTCGCGAAGGCGGTTGGCCTCACAAGGCAAATTTGTCGCCCCATGAGAAAAAAAGATCGTGGGGGCTATCCTGCTGCAAAGCTGGGGATTGCGAGTTTTTGATGCCTTGGATCTGAAGTGGAGACCACGCTGAATGTCCGAGGTCTGTAGAACTGGCAATCCGTATCGTGCGGCGCAACGTGAACCGCAGTTTGGCCACGAACGCGCTTGCTTATCTGGGCCATCCGCAATCGCAGTGGATCCGGCCATGCCCCGTTCCTCTACAGGTTTTACATATCGGCAACTTCAATCGGATCTGACAGCCGGAACGCGGTTTCGCGCCAAACGGCTGAAGCATTTTGTGAGTTGCATTGAAGTCCGGCGAAAATCGAAGACCCCAGCGAGCGCATTCGTCCGCAATTCGCCGTTTCTCATCGCGGATGGTCTGGAGATGCAATGCCGTGCCGTCTCAACCGCCGTATACGAGGATTGAAAACATGCCGGTGAATTACTACCCAGGACGGACCAACTTTGGCTTGCTCCCCGAGCCCGAGGGCCGGTCCGCGTCGTTTATTACGAGTGCGGTGATCAACGCGTCCATTCTCGCCTTGGCCATCTTCATCGGAATGACGGCCAAGCGTGTGATCGACGAGCACAAGTATGAGCAAACGGAGCTGATCGTCCCCAACACTCCGCCTCCTCCGCCCAAGGTGAAGCTGCCCGAGCCGCCGAAGATCAAGCCGCCCGAGCTGCCCAATGTGAAGTTGGAGGCTCCCAAGATCACTGTGCCCAGGCAGGAGCCCAAGCCGGACCTGAAACCGATCCAGATGGAAGCCAAAGTGGCGCTGCCAACCATCAAGGCGGCCAAGCCCGCCGTGATCCTGGCGCTTCAGCCCAAAGCGGCCTTGACAGCGGCCATGCCTGCCCAAGACAACCGACTCAAGCCTTCCACGGCGCAGGTTCATCTGGGCCAGACATTCGGCGTCACGCCCAATCCCAATGCAACTCGGCCGGCCACCATCGCCGCCATCGGCAACCCCTACGGAGGCATGAGAGGCCCGGCAGTGGCGCCGCATGGAGTGGTGGGCTCGACGGGCATCGGCAATGGAACCAGATCCGGCTCGAACGCCGGCGTGGTGGGCAAAGTCGCCTCCGCCGGTATTCCCGGCGCCTCCGGCACGGCTCCATCAGGCAGCTATGGAGGCGGCAAGGTGGCCTCCGCCGGCATTCCCGCCATGGCATCTGCCGCGCCAGTCCAGCGGGTCGCCGCCGCACCGGTCTCCACCAATCTCGAAGTGCTCTCCAAGCCGTCGGTCCACTACACCAGTGAAGCCCGGCAGTTGAGGGTCCAGGGCGACGTCGTCCTGCGCGTTACATTCACGGCCAACGGCCAGGTGCTGGTGCAAAGCGTGGTGCATGGATTGGGTCACGGTCTGGATGAAGAGGCTCGCCGGGTGGCGCAGCAGATACGGTTCCGCCCGGCCACACGCAACGGACAGGCAGTCGATATGACGACCAACATTATCATTACGTTTCAGTTGGCGTAGCATCGATAATGCCTGTAAGAACGAAGGCTGTACTCAGCCGCGCGATACCGAAGCGGTGCTTGCGGCCAAAGAAAGACTCGGAAGAATCACTCTAGGAGCTTGACATGACGTTTCGGAAGATCTCCCTCACCTTCCTGATCATTACTCTGGGTGTGGCCTGCGCATACGCAAAAAAGCAGCCGAAGTATGAACAGGCTCACCAACTCACCGCCGAGCAGGCCGCTCTGGTGGAAAGAGCAGTCGGACGCGAAAAGGTGCTGGTCAGGAGCATTCAGCAGCGTACGCCGCTGGTGGAGACCTACATCCAGAACACGCGGCCCGACGTGAAGCTCTACCAGGTGCCGATCGAAGACGAGTACACGCTGAGCCGCGTCGATTTTGGCAAGAGCTTCATCGATAAGACATACGAGCCCCGCTCTCTCGCCAAACACGGCTTCTTCAAGGGTTCGCTTGCGGCCATCGCCGGGCTCACCAAGGCGCTGGGGCTGGAGCGGTTTACCTATTCCCCCACCGGCTTCATGCAGATGATGTTTCTCGACCCCTCGGGCTTTGACCAGCAGCACTACGTCTTCAGCTTTGTGCGCCCCGAGTTTCTGGGGTCGGTCCGCACCTGGGTCTTCGACGTGCATCCCAAGGTATCCGGCATGGGCCGGTTCTATGGCCGTATCTGGATCGAGGATGAGGATGCCAACGTGGTCCGCTTCAACGGCACCTACACCGGGCCCACCTCAGAGGATTCATCGAAATACTACTTTCACTTCGACAGTTGGCGGATGAATGTACAGCCTGGAATCTGGCTACCGGTCGCGGTCTACGTGGAAGAGACAACCCGCGTCGAAGGCGGAAAGATAGTCGGCCTCAAGGCGCAGACTCACTTCTGGGGCTACGCCCTCAAGCTGCCCACCAGGGATAGCGAGAACGTGAGCGTGAAGGTGGACGACGCCGTAGACAAGAGCGACGATTCGCAGGACGTGGGTCCGCTGCAGGCCACGCGCGCCTGGATCACTCAGGCGGAAAACAATGTGATCGATCGCCTGGTGGAGGCCGGACTGGTGGCGCCGCTTTCCTCGGGCGGCTATGAAAACAAGGTTCTGGATCAGATCGTCATCAACCTGGTGGTGCCCAACAACCTGGCCTTTACTGACCAGTTGCATACGCGCATCCTGCTGTCGACCACAGTGGAAGCCACCACGGTCGGCAACACGATTCTCATCAGCAAGGGGCTCATCGACACCCTGCCCAACGAGGAATCGATTGCCTCGGTGGTGGCCATGGAACTGGCCCACATCGCGCTTGGCCACCATATCGACACCCGCTACGCATTCAACGACCGGCTGCTCTTCCCCGACGAGTCGACCTTCCAGCGCATCAACATGTACCACTCGGACATCGACAACGCGGAAGCTGCCAAGAAGGCCATGGAGTACCTTCAGAACTCCATGTACAAGGACAAACTGCCCAATGCGGGCCTGTACTACGCCCAGTTGGACGATCGCGGCCGGGTGCTGAAGTCTCTCAACACGCCCAAGCTGGGCGACTCGCTGCTGAAGGCCGATGGAACCCCGTGGATGTCGAATTTGGAAAAAATGGCGCCCAAGCTGAACTGGGACGATCTCACCCAGTCCGCCGCGCTGCCACTGGGTAGTTGGCTAAAGACCGATCCCTGGGACGACAGGGAGCACATGCTCAATGCCAAACGGTATGCGCCCATGAACGCCCGCGACAAGATGCCGTTCGAGGTGACGCCGATTTTCTACAAGCTGCAGCGCTACGATGCGGCCCGCATCGACCAGTCGGCTGCTCCTGCCGCGGCCGCGCCCGCGCCGTCGCCTGCCGCGGGCGACCCGCTTGCCGCTCCTCCTGCCGCTCCGCCCACGGCACAACCCACCGCGAGCGGCGCGGCTCAGCCGCTCACGGGCACCTCGAATCCGCCGCAGCAGTAACCCACACAGAAGAGCTTCAGCCGGGATGCGCCGCACGGCGCATCCCGGCTGAAGTCCACTCCGCAGCAGTTAAGATTCACCCGGATTGGACGTGTTTTACCCATGAAACGATCATTCGCCGCTTTATTTTGCATTCTGCTTGCCGCCGCTTCTCTTTCTGCCCACGCGCAAGTTGTCCCCTCGGCCACGGGCAGGCAGTTTTCACTCACCGCCGGCGCTCTGGCCTCCGCCTTTCAGCCCGACTACGGCGGGGGTTTTGTCGCTCAAGCCAGTTCCAACCGCCTGTATGGCGTGGGCGCTTATGTGGACGTGAAGTTCACCCGCTGGATTCAACTTGAAGGCGAGGGCCGCTGGCTGCGCTTCAACCAGTTCGCTGACATTCACCAGGACAACTACCTGATAGGCCCTCGCATTCCCATCCATCGCTTCTGGCGGGCGACTCCCTATGGCAAGGTACTGATCGGCTACGGAAAGATGAACTTCGAGTACGGCGAAGTGTACGGCCGCTTTACCGACATCGCCTACGGCGGCGGCGTGGACGTCAAGCTGACCAGGAGAATCAGCTTGCGGGCCTTCGACTTCGAGTACCAGCAGTGGCCCAAGTGGATCAACAATCAGTCGCTCAAGCCCTACGGCGCCAGCGTAGGGCTGGGCTACAAGATATTCTGAGCCTCCATGAAGATTGGCATTCTCAGCGATACCCACGGCCTGCTTCGTCCTGAGGTTGCGCCCGCGCTGGCCGGTGTCGAGCGCATCCTGCATCTGGGCGATGTGGGCAGCCCCTCCATTCTCATGGATTTGGAGAAGATCGCTCCGGTCACCGCGGTGCGCGGCAACGTGGACCGCACCGGCCCGTGCAGCGAACTGCCTGAGACCGAGGTTGCGCTCGTCGAAGGGCGATACATCTACATGCTCCACGACCTGAGCACTCTCCACCTGGATCCCGCCGCCGGAAAGTTTGCCGCCGTGCTCTTCGGCCACTCGCATGTGCCCAACTTCTACCGGCGCAAAGGCGTCCTCTACTTCAATCCCGGCTCGTGCGGCCCACGGCGGTTCGAGTTGCCGGTCACCGTCGGGCTGCTGAAGATTGATGAAGAAGGGGAGTTAGAAGCGGAGATCATCTCGCTCACCCCCAGCTTGGGCAGAGGATAACTTCCGGCGCGGCTCACGAGCGAATCGGAGATTTGAAGCAAAAAATGGTGTTTTTAGCTTAGAACACGCTGAAAACTGCTCAAAAACGGGCTAAAACGGCCTTTATAGTTTACCGATCAGTTAATAGGTGTTATTTCTAAACTGCTCATTCCTTGGTGTTTACCGGCATGTGCTGGCCGAAAATTGCATTCAAAAGGGT
>Ga0224529_1001679_pt1 | contig 12526 bp, 7 predicted proteins | sample CBST50metaG_FD_179893 | JGI IMG/M metagenome (GOLD analysis project Ga0224529, IMG submission 179893) | Peat soil microbial communities from Stordalen Mire, Sweden - C.B.S.T50 | ecosystem: Environmental > Terrestrial > Soil > Wetlands > Peat | place: Sweden: Norrbotten County, Stordalen Mire... | reverse complement strand
AGCGGCCTTTAAATCGAAGGTGGCTTTGGCTACCCTCAAGGGCGACAAGACCTTGACCGAACTTGCACAGCACTTTGACGTGTATCCCAACCAGGGCCCAAGTTATGCGATCTTTGCATAACTTGGTGGAAGCAGATTACGGAATGGAAGAACCGGCTTCAGGAAGGCGCCGCCGTCGTCTTCGGCAAGGCAACGGCCACGCCCAAGGTCGATATCACCGTGCTGCATGCCAAGATCGGCGAATTGACCTTGGAGAATGATTTTTTAGAAAAGGCGCTCACAAAAGCGGGCTTGCTGAGCGCAAAAAGATGATCAATCCCGAGCACGAGTTACCGATTAACCAGCAAACGAAGATACTTCAGATCAGCCGCAGCAGCGTGTACTACCAGCCTTGTCCGGTTTCGGAAGCGGATCTTTGGCTGATGCGCCGCATCGACAAGTTACATCTGAGTTATCCATTTGCGGGCAGTCGCATGTTACGCGATCTGCTTCGCCAACAGGGACTTGAAGTCGGCCGCAGGCACGTCAAAACATTGATAAGGCGGATATGCATCGAAGCCATCTATCGCAAGCCGAACACGTCGAAAGCCGCGCCAGAACACCGGATTTATCCCTACCTGTTGCGCAGCCTGGCCATCACGCGGCCCAATCATGTCTGGTCCACAGACATCAGCTACATTCCCATGGCGCACGGCTTCGTCTATCTGGTCGCGGTGATCGATTGGTTCAGTCGCCGCGTTCTCGCCTGGAAGCTATCGATCACCATGGACACATCGTTCTGTATCGAGGCCTTGGACGAAGCGATCTCCAAGCATGGAAAACCAGAGATATTCAACACCGACCAAGGCAGTCAGTTCACCAGCGAAGCCTTCACCGGGCGGCTAAAAATAGAAGGCGTCGCCATCAGCATGGATGGCAAAGGACGTTGGTGCGATAACGTCTTCGTCGAGCGGTTCTGGAAGTCGATCAAGTACGAGCATGTCTATCTGCATGCCTATGAGTCGGTCCAGGAGGCAAGGAAGAAGATAGGCGGCTACATCGACTTCTATAACTCCATCCGGCCGCACTCCAGCCTGAATGCGCGCACGCCCGATCAGGTATGCTTCAACCGTCCGCCAGAAGCTCTGGCGGCATGACAAGAGTGAAGCAGGCCGTGGAAATAACGGCTTATGGAAAGCCCGGAAAACGATGGTGCTGTTTTCCGCCCTTCCCACAAGCCTTGGAAATCAAAAAACGATTTCCACATTACCACCGCCTCGACGACAAACTGAACAGGGGGTCCACTTAAGTGCCAGAAAAAACTGTCCGAACAACCGGGGCCACCGCAGTTTGAAACGGTTGGGTCTCGCGCATAAATAACTTGCACATTAGCGCAAAGAAGATCATCTGGCGGCGGGACGAAGCCGCAGACCGGGAGGAGGCCGTAAGCCGCTCACCTTTCATCATCCCGAACTGCCCAAAGCCCTGGAGCAACTCGTGAACCAAGGCCAGGAATGGCGACCTGAAGAATTACCGCAGAAGACCTTGGTCCATGATTTCCCGGACAAGGAACTGGGCAAGGCGATTCCCTATGGGATCTACGACTTGGGACGCAATGAGGGCTGGGTAAGCGTGGGCATCGATCACGACACGGCCGAGTTTGCCATCGACAGCATTCTGGCCTGGTGGAAGCACATGGGATCAAAGGCCTATCCCAAGGCGACGAAGCTGCTGATCATGGCCGATGCGAGAGGTAGCAATGCCAGCCGGTCGAGGCTGTGGAAGACAGGACTACAGCGGCTGGCAAATCTCACTGGCCTGCACTTGCAGATATCGCATTTTCCGCCGAGGACCAGCAAGTGGAATAAGATCGAACACCGTAAGTTCTCCTTCATTACACAAAACTGGCGGGCCAGACCATTGGTCAGCTATCAAACCATCATCCATTTGATTGCCAACACCAGGACCACCACGGGACTCAAGATCAAGGCAGGATTGACACAGAAAACATATCCCACCGGAATCAAAATATCGGCTGCGGAGATGGCAAAGCTCAATCTGATACCAGACACCTTCTATGGCGATTGGAACTACTTTCTTCTGCCCCAATAACCGCTCGTCCGTACAGCTTGTTTATGCGCGGGACCTAAGACAGTGCTCAGTGAGGGAAGCGAGGCCGCGGCCTTATCGGCTTGCAGCAAGGACAATGTTTGCGCCACCACATCAGAAGGCAGTTCAGAATGAAGGGCAAGATACTCATTCCGTTCGGCATTACTCAAGGGAAGCAATTTTTCAAAGAGTTGTACAACCTGCGGCATTTGAATCTTATCGCCCATTTGCGCCCCACCGCAGAAACGAAGTGTCATCTGTCCGGCAACTATGTCTCTGACCGGACGATTTCGCACATTGGATTCGAGGTATCCCAGGTCTCAAAATCGGGACCTGGGGCACCCAGCATTGTTGATGTATTTCGGAATCGCAACCCTCAAGTCGACGCGACCAGCAGGAAGCGCCGCCCTTGCACTCAACTCACCAGGACGCACCTACGCTGGTTTCGCTCTGATCTGAGCCAATTACGGCATCAGGTCTTCCACTGTTGTCAGGGCAGGGATATCCCTGATGAGCTGATCAGAAAATCACAACTATTTATAAAGCGTATTTGCTTGCAAAAATGGGTCATGGATTCGTCGTATTTTTGCATTTTATCTTCGATCTCCCGTCGCCTATGCCGCTTTTTCGACGCCTGGACAGTCGGCAACACTATTTGTTTGAGTCGTTTGCGAAACCTGGCAAAATCTGTCTTCCAGCGGCCCGTCCGGCTTCTACAATGGGGCAAGGAAATCTGAAGAGCTTATGAGTGATGTGGATATTGAGCAGGACGCGAAGCTCTATCATGACCTGCGCCGGATGGCGGCTTACTACCTGAAGATGGAGCGCCAGGGGCACACGCTGCAACCGACAGCGCTGGTCCATGAGGCCGTGCTGCGCGTCTATGGCGGCAAGATGCCGGAGCCATTTGACCAGAAGCAGATCATTGCTGCGCTGGCCCGCGCCATGCGACAGATTCTGGTGGATTATGCGCGCAAGCGGACGGCGGCCAAGCGCTGTTTTCCAGAGCGAGGGCCCGCACCAAGCCACGATTCTGCATCTGACGAGAGCTATCGTCTGGCCGCCGATGTGCTGACCATCGAAGAGGCTTTGAAGGAGCTGGCAGCGTCCAGCGAGCGCCAAGAGCGAGTGGTTGAACTTCGGTATTTTGCCGGGATGACCGAGGAGGAAACGGCGGAGGTGCTCAACGTCTCGCGAGAGACGGTAAAGCGGGACTGGCGCTTCGCGCAGGCATGGCTGAAGCGTCGTCTTCAGAATGGTTTTGCGCAGGAAGCTGCCGAATCGTCTTAGCGAGCCTGGCTGCTCATGCGGGCTTCCAGCATACGGATGTCTGCAGCGCGCACTTTATCGTCGGCATAGCCGGGACGGAGCCGCGGTTTCAGCCGGTGCAATTCCGTCAGAGATTTGATGGCGACCTGACGGGCTTTTTCTGCTTTTGCTGGATCGGCCGCACCGAGATCGAGGTTGTAATTGGCCAGTTTCACCAATCCATCCACCACTTCTACCAGCCTATCCGTCGAGCCGCTGCTCTCGAAATTGGCGCGCATCAGTTGCAATGCCGATTCTTCGCTGGCAATTGCCGCCGCATATTCATGCTTTTTTTCATGCAATTCCGCCAATTGCTCTTCAAAGCCGGAGAAATCGTCTCTAGCCGTTGCGTCCTGCGGGTTCAGCTTCCACAAAGTTCTGGCCAGGGGCAAGCCGCGCAAGCAGGTATTCCCGGCCTTCGCAAGCTGGTTCAGGTGGAGATACACACGTGTCATGTTTGAGTAGCCAATCTGCTGGTCGCGCACGGCCACGGCGTCGCGAGGATCAATCTCGGCATTGCGCGTCGCCAGCGCTTCGGCGCGAAGGTAGAGATCGAGCGCTTCCGCCTCGCGGTGGAGGTTCTCATCGTCGGCGGCAAGGTCATTGGCCCTTGCAATCCACGTGCGGCGGATCCTGAGGTTATCTGGCTGCTGACGCAAGAGCTTGTCAGAAAAATCGAGGCTGGCGCGATATGCAACGTAAGCCTGCTGCCAATGCCCTGCATCCCACTCCAGTTCGCCCTGACGGCTCAAACATCGGGCCAAGGTTCGCTGATTGTTCATGTTCTCCGGCTGTTGCTGAACAAGCTGACGGGCCAGGTCCAAAGCCTCGTTATAGTTGATGCGGGCCAGATCGTTGCGCCCATCGGCTAACTGGAGATCGGCCAGATCGCTCAAAGCTGTTTCAAGGCCATCCTTCATGCGCGCTTCGCCCTGGGTCGTGCGCGTCAGGTCTCGAAAGGCCGCAATTGCCTCCTTATACATCTGCTCCGCTGCGCGATTGTCTCCTTCTTCGTCTGCCAGATCTCCCTCATGGATAAGCACCATGCCGGAAATGTATCTGCTTTCCTGATCGCGGCGGCTGGCAACCAGACGGCGCGCGGATTCATAACTGGCCCGGGCGCCTTTGAAATCGCCGAGATTCGCCATGGACGGATTGCCCTGAATGTCTCCCAGCTTGAAATAGGCCTTGGCAATCTCTGCTGTCAGATTGGGATCGCTGCCAGCCTGTACCGAAAGATTTTGCAGGAACTGCAAGCCGGTATTGACGGCCAGCATACGCGCGGGAGTGGAACCTGGAAGGTCGCTCATCTCTTCTTCGAGCGGAAAAAGAAGTGTATTGGAAAGCTGCTGAACAGACTGGCGAAGGCGTTCGGCGCGAATATGTTCCTGCTCCGCCCGGCGATGCATCTGCCATGCGCTGAAACCCGCGAGCAGCGCCGTAGCTATCACAAGCGCCGCTGCGAAGCGCCGGACATTACGCATACAGAATCGGCGGGTCCGATAAAACGCCGTCTGCGGAACGGCCTGGACGGGACGCTCTGTGAGGTAGTTCGTCAAATCCTGTCGCAGTTCATCGACGGTGCTGTAGCGCAACTTCGGGTCGGGCGCGGAAGCGCGTGCGGCAATCGCTTCAATCTCATAAGGCAGAGGCTTAACGTCCGCAGTTTTTCCCGCGATTGCCTGAGACTCGGAGAGAATCTCGCGCAACACAATACCTAGCGAATAGATGTCGCTCAGCGTAGAGAGTGGCCCGCCGTGAATCTGTTCCGGACTGGCGTAATGGACAGAGAAGGTGCGCGGCTGAGTCTCACAGGCGGCGCCCAGCTCTTGCGCCAAAGAACGTGCGATCCCAAAATCGACCAGCTTGATTCCGCCGGAAGAGTTGACCAGAATGTTCTCCGGCTTTAGATCCAAGTGGGCAATCATGTTTTGGTGCGTATACGCGACAGCGGAACATATTTCGAGAAACAGCCGCAGACGGGCCTGCCGCGGCAGTGCATGATGGTGACACCAAGACGTAATCGATTCGCCTTCAATGTATTCCAACACGCAATACGGAGTTTCAGATTCATTCAGCCGCCAGTCGATCAGGCGCGCGATGTTGGGGTGCCGCAAACTGGCCAGTTTAGCGGCTTCTTGCCGCATCTGAAGCAAAAACTCAGGAGTGCAGATTTCTGCGTGCATAACCTTGATGGCCACACGCAGGCAGATATCGTTCTCTTGGCGCGCCGCCTCAAAGACGCTGCCCGCCCCGCCGCCGCCCAAGAGCCGAACTAACCGGTAGGGACCAAGCCAATCCCCCGGTTGCAAATCTACAGATGGTCGTTGCTCGGTGGGGCACAGCAAATCCACCGCTGGCAAAGCAGCGGAGCTGTCTTCGGCGGCGAGCAATTGCTGCGCCTCTTTGACCGTTTCACTCGATAAATCAGGATGCGCGACGATGTAGCTGTCGCGCTCGCCCTGGTTCATCGGAACCAGAATCTCAAAGATATCCCGCGTTGTCTGCAAGGCCCTTCCTCGTTACTATTGCTCTACGGCAGTCCAGCGCGCGGCAGCTCGGATCAATTATCAAATCATGCCGCAATATTCTGTGCGCAAGGACGCCGGGCTCGACCGCTCATTTTCGTCTGACCTGTACGATTGTTGTAGAGTAATATATCATCAGTCAAATATGCATCCGGGATGTTGAGCCTGTTTTTCTGGTTTCGCGGGAGTGTGGCTTGGTTCGTTTGGCCTTTCCCTCGGGATTATCTTGATTCTTTAATTTCTTGGGCCGGGGATTACGCACGTGGGCGAGGAGCTGCCAAGTCGAATCGGCAAATACAACGTGGATGCGATCGTTGGCCGTGGTGGCATGGGTGTTGTCTACAGGGGGCACGACGCTCTGGACCGCCAAGTCGCCATCAAGATGGTGCTGGCCAGTATTGCCGATGAGTCTGAGCTAATAAAGCGGTTCCGTCGTGAAGCTCAGTTTACGGCCAATCTGCATCACCCCAATATCGTCACGGTCTATGACTGGGGACAGGAGGGGAATTCTCCGTACATCGTGATGGAGTATCTCGATGGAAAGAGCTTGGATCGCTGGCAGTTTGATGGACCGCCCTCCATGGTGCTGCTAAAAAAACTGAAGATTATCGAGCAAGTGTGCGCTGGTCTGAACTATGCTCACGAGCGGAAAATTGTTCACCGCGACATCAAGCCGGCAAACATTTTCGTACTCGATGATGAATCGGTCAAGCTGGTGGATTTCGGCATCGCGCGATTGGCGGAAGGGGTCGGCCACGAAATGACCCGCACGGGGCAGGTTCTTGGCAGCCTCCACTATATGTCGCCGGAACAGGCCAACGGGGTCAAGCTGGATCAAAGGACGGACATCTTCTCGACTGGCGTGGTGCTTTACCAGTTGCTAACGGGTGTGTTGCCCTTTGCTGGCCACGATACAGCTTCGACTCTGGTTCGCATTTTGACCGCTTCTCCGCAACCTCTATCGGAGTATCTGGCCGATTGTCCCCAGGAACTGGAAGAGGTTGTGCGGCGGACTTTGGAGAAGGCTCCCAGAGACCGCTATCAGACAGCCGAGGAGCTGGCATTTGATCTCTCCCTGGTGCAGACGCAGTTCCGGCGTCAAATTGGAGGCGAGTATCTAGCTTCGGCGGAGGCGGCCTTCGAACGCTCTGATTGGGTCCAAGCCAAAGATATTCTGCTGGAGCTGCTCAAGATTGACCGGGAGCACGCGCGTGCGCTCAATCTGCTGCGCGAGGTGCAGCAAATCATCCGCCGTCAGAACCGCGCCAGCGAAGCCGGCGAACTGAGAGCGCAAGCAATGGATGCGCTTGATAAGCGCCGGTTCAAGGATGCGCTGAATCTTGCCGAAGAGGCGGTAAGTCTTGACGATTCCAATTACGATCTGGTCGTTCTTCGCGACGAAATCCGAGCCGCTCTTGACCGGTCTGAAAAAGCTCAGCGAGCGGTAGAACGGGCGGAGAGCAGCCTGCATACTCAACAATTTGAAGCCGCGCAAGCGGCAGTGAGAGAAGCGCTGTCCTTCGATCCCGCGAATACGATGGCGCGGCAGTTGCAAAGCAAAGTTGCCCAGGCTCTTGCCGGGCAGTTCAAACGCTCCCAGGCGCAATCGTTGATCGGGCAGGCCCGCAATGAGTTGACGGAGCGCCGGTACGCCAGCGCGATGGTGCTGCTCAGAAAGGCGGAATCCCTCGACGACTCCGCACTCGATCTGCGCCCCCTGTTCCAACAAGCGGTCGCGGGACAAGAGCGTGAACGGCGGGATAGGGAACTGCATGACCAGGCTGGAGAGATCCGCAAGCTCATCGCCAGCATGGATCTGGAACTTGCCGAAGTGCGCCTTGCCGCCGCGAAGGACCGTTTCCCTGGCGAAGTGCCGCTGCTGGAACTTGAACAGCAGCTTTCCGAACTGCGCCACCAACAGGCGACACGGAGCGCCTTGGAACGCGCGCAAAGCGCCCTGCTTGCCGGACGATGGGAAGAAGCGCGAGAAGCCCTCACCGAGACGCTGGCGCTTGATCCCTCCAATGCCCAGGCACCGCAACTGCAAGCCAGAATCGCGGAAGGCATGGCGGAAGATGCCAGGCAGGCGCAAGAGCAATCCCTTCTCGAACTGGCTCGACAGGCTATGACGCAGGGCAACTGGGACAATGCGCTTGCCCGCCTGAGAGAAGCAGAAAGCCTGAACGCCGCCGCTCCGGATTTGCACGCCCTGCTCCGGGAAGCGGAAGCAGGGCAAGCGCGGGAGAATCGGCAGCGCGAGCTGAAGCGTCTTTGCGATGCTGCGCGCCAGTTGATCTCCCGCAAAAAACTAGATCGCGCCGATACGCAATTGGCGACCGCTCTCATCCGTTTCCCGGACGAACCGCAGCTGCTGGAGCTGCAACAGCAACTCTCAGAACTGCGCGCCAGGCAAGAACTGAAAATTCACCCCCCTGCGACGGTGCTGCAAGCGAAAAACACGGCAGCGTGGAAATCGGCCGAAAACGAAGAGATTGACCGCACGGTGCCTATCCCCGTTCCCGCGGCATCTTTTCCCGCGCATCAGGATACACTGGAGCAGCCAATACCCGATTTTGAACATTTGGCTGACTCTGCGCCCACATTGGACTTCGAGGCTCCCTACCCAGAAGCCAGCCCGGAAGCTGAACCCCAGCAGACCGCCGCGCGAGAGGGCGGACAGGGCAAAGCCGAGAAGAGCAGTTCGCGCTCGCAGAAACGCAACGGATGGCCGGTTTGGGCTTCTCTTGGCGCGGTTGCGCTGGGCGTCATTCTGGTAGGGATCAAGTTGCTCGCGCCGGCGCCTTCTCCCGCATCCCGTCCCGTCGATCTGACAGTCGTGACGACGCCCGAGGGCGCCACCGTTCACGTAAGCGGCAACGGGCAAAACCTGGATTGCGTCACGCCCAAGTGCGCCCTGAGCTTGCCCTCCGGCAGCTACAGCGTTACCGCCGCCCTGACCGGCTACCTGCCTGCGGCGCAAAGTTTGAATGCCGTGCCGGGCATGGGGCCGATGCAGATTCTCCTGACGCCCAAGCCGCTTTCCGTCCCCGCGGGAACGGCGGAAGCGGCCCTGGTGGTGCAGACGCCCGGCGTACAGGACGCGATGGTCTATATTGATGGCGCGTCGTACGCAACCTCCGGAACCGAGCTGCACCTCAAGGGTGCGCTGAACCAGACTTATCGTGTCCGCGTCGAGAAGGATGGCTACGAGCCGTCTGCCGAACAGACCATCGCGCTCGCCCATCCCACGGTAACCATCGTGGTGCGTCTGAAGCAGTCAGCCAACGCAGCCACTCTCGTTCTGCATGGCGCAACGCCCCACGCCGATGTGCTGATCGACGGCAAGGACGTGGGCACGGTTGCGGCCAACGGCCTCTTTGAAACCACCGTTGCCCCAGGGCGGCACACCCTGCAACTCAGCAGCGGGCGCGCCAGCAGCAATCCGCTTTCCCGGCAGTTCAACCCGCGCGACCGGGTGGAGATTTCCACCTTGACGATTCCCGCGCAGCCAACGCCGCAACCCCAGCCGGCGCCCCCTGCTCCCGTGCAGCCTGTTGATACCGCCACGCAGGACTGGGACGCTGTGAAGTTTAGCAACGACGGCAATCAGTTGAACGCCTTCTTGCAACGCCACTCCACGGGACCGTACGCCGACAAGGCGCGCGCCAGGCTCGAAGAACTGGACTGGAACCAGACCAGCGCCAGCAACGATCGCGGCCGGTTGCAAGCCTATCTCCAGCGGCATGGCAGCGGAGGACACTCGCTGCAGGCGCGCGAGCAGTTGGAGCAACTCGATTGGGACGCAGTCAAGAACTCCAGCGATGAGCAGCGATTGCAGAGCTACGTGAACGCCTATCCGCAGGGCAGGTATGCCGGAATGGCGCGCGCGCTGATCCAGTCCATCCGCGACCGGAAGGCGGCCGAGCTCAGGAAGAATCAGGATGCCGAGAATGCCCGGAAAAATCAGGACACGCTCGACGCCAAAAAGTACCAGTCAGCTTCGGATGAGCGTGGCGTGCGTGACGCGTTGGGCGGCTACCGCCAAGCCTATGAGAACAGAAGCCTCGATCAACTGCGCCGGGTCTGGCCTTCCATGTCCGCGCAGGAGGAGAATAACACCCAGCAGAGCTTCCGCGCCGCCAGCGCCATCCACATGACGCTGCAGGAAAAGTCTCTCAAAGTGAATGGCGATACGGCCCAGGCGAGTTGTGCGCAAATCATGCAGATTACCGCTGGCGGCATGAAACAGAACGTGGCCAACAGCGCGACGTTCTTTTTCCAAAGGAAAGCGAGCGGCTGGGTGATCGAAAGAGTGGTCTACGGAAAGGCGCGCTAGCTCACTGAGACTGCATGAAGATGGAATGTAGCGCCGGCCTCCTGGCCGGCTGTAGCGCGGGTTCCCCAACCCGCGCTTCTCTGCCATGTGGTGCAAAATTGAGTGGTCAGAGACCTGCACGAAACCAGCCGTCGATTCTTCCCCCCATCCTCACTTTGCCCCCTTTCACAGCTTTTTGATGGATTCTCGCGTTGCCGCCATTGTCCACAGGGATGAAATCCTGCGTAGATTGTTGATTATAAACATGATAAATATTTACGAAAAAGTATGACCCATTTTTCCAGCGAAATACGCTTATATGGTCGAGCCAGAAGATTGCGATTGATCTGGCGCTGAAAGTCCCGGGCAGACGATCTCCGGGAAAATCCTTTGAGGAGAAGCCAGTCATGAAAGCACGCCATCTTTCTGTGTTATCCGTCGCCCTCGCGATCCTTACCGCCATGCCCGCGTTTGGGCAGACGATTGCCGTCACCGGCCAGTCGATATGCAAAATGTCAAAATACGAAAACAAGATTGCCTGCCTACCAACTTTGGCAGCGAATAACGGGCTAGCGGATGCCTTGCATTTCTCTGATGGAACCTTCTACAAGAATGTTACGACGACCGTTCCAATTACCTCTGCCGCTGGTCTTGGTTATCAGTATGCCAGCCAAGTCGCAACTTCTCCTTCGGCTGCGACCTCGGCCGGATATGTTTTCACCTTTGAAAATGGAGCGCTTTCGGCCAAGCCTACCGACCTCGGTCCACTGTTGAGCGACCTGCCACAAACCATCGGACGCAATCGCTTGTACGTTGGCGCCTCTTACCAATGGATGCAGTTCTCCAAAACTGGCGGCAAGAGCCTGAATTCATTTATCTACAGTGGAGGAATGATTGATCCGTATGAGGGCGGATATAACTATATTCAGGCATCAGCTTCTCTCAAGATGCACAGCATTAACACTTACCTATCGTATGGCATTTCGGACCGGCTTGACGTATCAGCCGTGATTCCATGGTCCCGAACCGAGATGCGTATTCATACTTCTTGTGCGCCAAATTCTTATGGCGTAGATGACACATGGTCTTCCACCTCAACCGGAGAAAGTTTATGCGAACAGCATGCACCGGTATCTGTTCCTGTAACTGTAAGCGGCACTACTTATATATTTGACGTTTATGACTATAGTTTCACTGCACTTAATTCCAAAGCACAGACGGCCAGCGGCCTGGGGGACGTAACTCTGCGCGGTAAGTATGAGATATTGAAAAAGAGCCGTCAAGGTGCGGCTCTTGGCCTGGAGTACCGTCTCCCAACCGGTGATCCGCTGAATATGCAAGGATCTGGCGCGACCGGCATCCGTCCGTTCCTGGCTTGGAGCTATAATAGCCGGGTTTCTCCACATGCCAATGTCGGCTACCAGTATAACGGGAGTTCAGCTAGCGATGTTAATGATATAGGAAGTATTACATCTGAATCCGTAACTGGGATTAACTATGATACTTCCGAAACTGAAACAATTGACGTGACTACAGGAATTCACTTTACCGACAAGTTGAAGGCTCGGAAATTACCCAATATTGTTACAGTTTCAGCTGGAGCAGATTATGCTCTTAGCGACCGCGTCAACCTGAATGCTGACCTGTTGGTACGTCACCTGTCAAACGATGGAACCAAAGTATTTGGGGAGTCAATCGGCGATGTGCAACTCAACAAGAACTATATTACAAATGCGCCATTCTTTGATGGCGCAAGCACGAAGACGACTTTTGTTATTGGTGAAAAAGGCAAGATTACCGATCATCTGCTCTTCAGCGCCAACCTGCAGATCGATGCCAGCAACAATGGACTCAGTTATAGGCCCTCCCCCATAGCTACCTTGTCGTATGACTTCGGTGGTGGGTCCAAGAAATAGAAGACTCGATGCAATCTGCTCTCCCCCTCCTCCCCCCACGGAACACCCGGCTTGCCGGGTGTTCCGTTTTTTTGTGCGCCCATCATTGGAGCAATGGACAAGTGGGGGGCGTGGATTGAAACTGAATGCTGCATTACGCCGGGGTGCTCCGCGGTCTCTGATTGGTTCTATTTTCTCCTTTTCTCTCCACGGTTCAACTTGTCGTGGTTCATTCGGCCATAATCTTTCGCCTCTTCATGCAATGAACCTAAAAACGGCAGTTGCCAGCCAGCAGAGCCTGTGTTTGGATGAGTTTTCGGGGCCTATGCGGAACGATTCTGGCCACGATGTACTCCAGCAGGATCTTCCATCGGTCTGTCGTCGGCGACTGC
>Ga0224529_1001678_pt1 | contig 12527 bp, 11 predicted proteins | sample CBST50metaG_FD_179893 | JGI IMG/M metagenome (GOLD analysis project Ga0224529, IMG submission 179893) | Peat soil microbial communities from Stordalen Mire, Sweden - C.B.S.T50 | ecosystem: Environmental > Terrestrial > Soil > Wetlands > Peat | place: Sweden: Norrbotten County, Stordalen Mire... | reverse complement strand
GTCGTCTTTAAGGCAGAAAAACCCACTTCCACGCCGCCGGTGCAGAATGCCGCTTCGCAAAAAAGCTACGCTGAAAACTCATTCTGACCCGACACGGATACACACCCTACCGGAACACACCGGTGGGTGTGTTCCTCTCCACTATTTTCAAAGAGGAATTCACTATGTCCGCACGCGGCGTAAACAAAGTCATTCTGGTCGGATTTTTGGGCCAAGACCCTGAAATCCGATATCTCCCCAACAATGGTGGTGCAGTAGCCGGCTTATCACTGGCGACGGCCGAAACCTGGCGTGATAAACAATCCGGTGAGCAACGTGAGCGTACCGAATGGCATCGGGTCGTTATTTTCGGCAAGCTGGCAGAAATCGCCGGTGAGTATTTGCATAAAGGCTCGCAAATCTACGTTGAAGGCGCGCTGCGAACCCGAAAATGGCAGGACCCCGCAGGCCAGGATCGTTACACTACGGAAATTGTGGTCAGCCAACAAGGCACGATGCAAATGTTGGGGGGCGCCAATAAAAACCAAAATGATGCTGGCAGCAGTCAACCATCAGCTTGGGGAAAACCACAACAACCTGTAGCACCGGCTCAAAGCGGGCAAGCGTTCCAGCAATCCATGGGCAATGAGCCGCCGATGGATTTTGACGACGACATCCCGTTTCTTGGTTACGGATATGGCGTCTGCCGGGGAACGATTTACTCCATTTCATAAACGTATGCGCTGGTCTTTGACTGGCGCTTTTTTCCATGACAGACTTGAGATTGGTGGTTTTCAAGTCTGCAATATCACGGAGGTAAACATGACTACTCATACTCGGTACGAGGCTGATGTCGTGGCTTGGGCCAATGAACAGGCCGCTCTTTTACGCTCCGGCAAATTTTCAGAAATCGACTTCGAGAAGATTGCAGAGGAGATTGAAGACGTGGGTAAGAGCGAACAAAGGGAGCTTGCCAGTCGAATGGCGGTATTGATTGCTCACCTACTCAAATGGAAATTTCAGCCGAGCCACAGAGGGACTAGCTGGGAAAAAACCATCAAAGCGCAGCGTAAAGATGTGCTATATGCTTTGAAAGAGTCGCCCAGTCTTCACACTAAACTCAACGATCCTGAATGGATGGATGTCATTTGGTCCAAAGCTGTTGCGATTGCCGCCAATGAAACGGGACTCGATTGTTTTCCCGATGAAAGCATCTGGACAGTGGCAGAGATCCTTTCACCAGATTTTTGGTTGTCCTGACGTTTCTCATTATGAAACTGACATTGTTGCCTGGTCCGAGAAACAGGCGGCTTTATTGCGTGCTGGTTGATTCTCCGAGATTGATATTCCAAACATAGCCGGGGAGATCGAAGACGTGGGCAAAAGCGAGAAACATGAGCTCGCTAGTCGAATGGCAGTTTTGCTTGCTAATCTTCTCAAATGAAAATTTCAGAATGAACGTCGTGCTCCAGGCTGGCGACGTACCATCAAAGAGCAACGTAATGCTTCGTTTTTACAAATCAAAGGCACACCCAGCTTCAAGGTCGCTCTTGCTGATCTTGATTGGATTGCTGGAACCTGATCTGATTTCGTTGCTGTAGCAGCCCAGGAAACTTAATTGGATGTTTTCCCGAGGAGTGTATCTGGAGTTCGGTGCAAATCTTGTCTCCCGATTAAGAACATCGCCGCAATGAAGCAAACGCTGGTGACCCCGGCGTTTTTTTGTCCAAAGGAAGGCTCGGTAATTTTTTTTTAAAGGATTTTGCATTTTCCCAAACACCATTTATTTCTGAATTTTCTTTTTCAGCCTAACTTTGTTTATGATCCTACCCCCAAATTCTGCTCCACCCTGAACTGGAAATCGTGTGATGACTGTGTTAGCGACTATTTCCCCACATGCGGAACACTACAAGCAATATAGTATTGATGAAATATTTTTAAACATTTTTAGCATCGATTCAGTGGTATCAATTGATACTAGCGCTGTTATCGGGGCAAATGACTCCCGTTTTTCTCTTTGATTTAAAAGGATGAACGACAAAAAACACTAGTTTGTAATACCGAAATAACATAATTAATTACAATTAATTACGTATTTTTTATTAAACCTGAATATTAAATGCTATAGATCCTGAAAATTAGTTTTTTGAGCAAAAAATATGTTGTATCAGCGAGCTATGGATTAACAATTTCAGGAATTGTTAAGTTTTATCCTGACTATCGTCAATCTGCATTTATCACTGGTTGCAGTCTTCGGTAAGGAAAGGTTAAAAAAATGGAGCAACCGCTGTTTCGTCCTGAGGTCTCTGAAACAACAGGGCAGCAATGGCTGGGTTCTGTACGACTCGCCTATCCAGTTTCACACCAGCTATGGACGCTTATTTCCATAAGCATTGGGATCATCATTTTCATCTGGCTATTTACCGGACACTACACCCGCCGCGTCCACGTCACCGGATTGCTCGTTCCACAGACTGGTCTTATTACCATCAGCGCTAATTCAACAGGGATTGTGGATAAAATTTTTATCTCAGAAGGGGGCCAGGTACATAAAGGGGCTTCCTTAATGTTGATATCAGGAGAACATGCCAGCAGGTCTTTAGGCGACACTTCAGCTAGTGTTAGTGCGCAGTTGGAACATGAGGCTGTCAGCCTTCGGCAGGACATCTGGAACACCCAGGAACTTGAGGTGCAGCAAGTCAGCGACAACCGGCTCCAACAAAGGATGCTCAGAGGACAGATTGAGCAGCTCATGGCACAAATAACCATTGCATCCAGACAGACGGCAATGGTCAATAATCTGAAGTCGAAATGGGCACCCCTAGTGTCGAAAGGGTACATTTCTTTGCTTCAGTTTGAACAAGAACAATCCCTTGCCCTGAGCGACGAGAGTCAATACAAATCACTCATCCAGCAACGCTACAGTACTCAGCAACAATTAAGTGCGCTGAACGATCAATTAGCTCAACTCCCCCTGACAACATTAGTCAAAATAAATGAACTGCAGCGTCAACTGTCACAAATAGAACAAACGCTGGCACAGAACGAAGCCACACGTGACAGCGTTCTGCGTGCTCCCTCAGACGGTATCATTTCATCTCTTCTGGTCAGACCGGGTGAGACCGCGCAGGTAGGGCAAGCATTACTTGCTATCGTACCCAATGATGCCTCATTACAGGCACAAGTACTTGTGCCCAGCCAGGCGATAGGTTTCGTACATCCAGGAACAGAAGTAGTACTGCATTATCAGGCATTCCCTTACCAGAAATTCGGGCTGCAGAAAGGTAAGGTCCTCACTGTTTCTCGTAGCGCGCTATCACCAAACGAGGTCACATTACTACTGGGTGGTGGTCAGAATTTATCCACCGACCCACTCTACCTCGTCCGAGTGGATCTCACCTCACAGAAGGTACGCGCCTATGGTCGTGACGAACCACTTCGACCGGGCATGGCTCTCGACGCAGATATGTTGCTCGACCGCCGACTGATATTCGAGTGGCTTTTCGAACCACTGCTGGGTATGGGCCACTGGGTGAAAGCATCATGAGTATTCGCCGAAATGAACGCGCCGAGGAAAAATCTGCTAATCGTCCCTCTACTGGGTCAGATATTTATCATAAACAGGAAGCTGATAAACTTAGTTTTTTTCGTAAGAAACGCTTGCCAAATATATTGCAGGCAGAAGCAGCAGAGTGTGGTTTAGCCTGTCTTGCCATGATTTCCTGCTACCACGGCCACCATGTTAACCTCGCAGCTCTTCGCCGACGGTTCACTATGTCACTAAAGGGCATGACGGCCAGACAGCTTATGGAAATCGCCCATACAATGGGGTTTCAGTGCCGCCCTTTGCGGCTGGAAATGGAGGAGCTCTCGCAGTTGCAAACACCCTGCATCCTTCACTGGGATCTCGATCACTTCGTTGTACTCTCCGGTGGCGATAAACGGCGAGCCGTAATCCATGACCCGGCGATAGGTGTTCGCCAGCTCAGTCTGGAGGAGTTTGCGAAACATTTCACCGGGGTGGCCATTGAATTTTCGAGAGGCCCAACATTCAAACGGCGTCGCGCTGATCCGCCTGTATCGTTGCGCGCGCTGGCAGGGTCTGTAAGAGGACTGGGAAAAGGGCTGATGTTGATTGCCGGTCTGGCTCTTGTTCTGGAATTTTTCGCCCTGCTGGCCCCGCTTTTCATGCAGATGGTTGTTGATCAGGTTCTTGCGGATGGTGACTATGATTTGCTGACGTTTCTGGGACTGAGTTTTCTGTTGCTCCTGATACTCGAAACACTTGTGTCCGGACTGCGCAGTTGGTCAGTGATGTGGCTCAATACCCATTTTAATCTGGGCTGGACCGGAAATGTTTTTCAGCATCTGCTTCGGCTGCCTCAGTCCTATTTTCAGGCCCGACATCTGGGGGATATTGTATCGCGTTTTGATGCAATTGAGACCATCCAGCAAACCCTGACAACACGTTTCGTTGAAGTCGTTCTGGACGGATTTATGGCGTGCATTACAGCCGTTGCACTGTATCTTTACAGCTCTTTACTTGCAGCGATAACGTTGACGACAATTATATTCTATGCCGCCCTCCGTCTGCTTTACTTTCGCATTTATCGGGAAGCAAACCTCAGCCAGATTACCGCGAATGCCAAACAGCACAGCCGGTTCCTTGAGATAGTCCGCGGTATCCAGACTATACGTCTTTATAACCAGGAGTCCGTGCAAACTGGGCGCTACCTCAATGTCACTGCAGACGCGCTCAATACCTCAGTAGCTATCCAGAGGCTGGATATGTTGTTTACCGCGCTGCAAAACCTGACCTCTGGAGTACAAAAGGTTGGCGTTCTTTGGTTGGGTGCATGGCTGGGGCTCAAGGGGCAACTCACGGTCGGGATGCTCACAGCATTTGTGGCTTACAGTGATCAATTTAGTGGCCGTGCAGCCAGCCTAATCGATTATGGCATTGAGTTGCGTATGCTTCGTCTCCAGGCTGAGCGGCTGGCGGATATCGTTTTGACGCAACCAGAACCCCATACGTACTCTGTCCATACCGGGGCGTCACCCGAACCTAGTGTTACTTTTGAAAACGTCAGTTTCCGTTATGCCGAAGGTGAGCCTTGGGTACTCAGTGAATGTTCCTTTAAAATCCACTCAGGCGAATGTGTTGCTATCGTCGGTCCGTCAGGGTGCGGGAAAAGTACGCTTGTTCACCTACTGCTGGGACTACTCGACCCTCAGCAGGGAACTATCCAAATAGGTGATATGGACTTACGGCACCTAGGAAAAGCGAAATACCGATCGATGACCGCAAGTGTCATGCAGGATGAGCATCTCTTCACTGGTTCAATCGCTGAAAATATCAGTTTATTCGATGAGAATGCAACGCGGGATACTGTAGAGGAGGCCGCCCGTCTGGCGGGAGTGCACAATGATATTGTCGCCATGTCAATGGGTTATAACAGTCTAGTTGGCGACATGGGATCGGCGCTTTCAGGAGGGCAACGACAACGGATCTGCCTTGCCCGAGCGCTGTATCGCCGTCCCCAGATCTTGGTGATGGACGAAGCAACCAGCCATCTTGATGTCAGTCTTGAGCAGCAGGTGAATCAGGCCATCAGATCACTGAAAATCACCCGTATCATCATCGCTCATCGCCCGGAAACAATAGCCGAAGCCGACCGGGTGATAGAGCTTGTTGGAGGAGCGGCCCGTCCGCGTATTCTTCCATCAATGCGGACAGGCCAAGCCGGAGCGGGGACGGCTTCTATTCCCGCATCATCAGTCTGAATCTACTGTAAGGAATATCTATGAGAACGCTAGATGTTATTGAAATTGATATGGTTGCAGGGGGAACTCGCAAGTCAATTGGCGCACGTCCCTTGGAGACTTCCATCCATCACGCCCAGGCACACAAAAAAGTACATTCTGCGAAAAAAACAACCCACCATTCCTCACTAAACAAGTCAGTGAAGGTACATGAAACTCTGGCGAAAAATACCACTATATCCGAAAGCGACGGAGATGGGGGTGACGGTGACGGTGATGGTGACGGTGATGGTGACGGTGATGGTGATGGTGATGGTGATGGTGATGGTGATGGTGATGACGACGACGGCTGGGATGGCGATGATGGCGATGACGTAAGTTGGGATGAGACTCCTGATGGTGATTCATCAGTTCCACAGCAATCCAATCCTTCCACGACCATATCAACCGACCCTAGCAACTCCAGCATAGTCGACTCAGTCACGGTATCTGATTCGTTTACTAATGGCGACAAGGCATTTGCAACGCTGGCAGATGTCAACGGACAAAGCGTCGTAACCGAAGGTTTTACTACTGTTGAAGGCGTGACTTTTTCAGCAACCGAAACTCTCGACAAAAGTTTGGATTCAATGGGTGAGCGGATTTCCTTCGCACACACCTTCTCAGATGGGATCACTATAGGGGCAGCTGTCGATCGCACCGGAACCAATACATTCTCTGCTGGCATAAAACTTTCGGGTCGTTACTAAGCGTTAAACGGACTGCGTATAGGTCATATTCCGAAGTTGGCCTGTACGCAATCGGGGAATTAAGAAAGAAAGGATAAAAAATGAAAATCGTAGATTCTTTCCTGATAATACTGATCTTTTGTCCTGGAGTACGGGCCGAAAATTTCATTCACGTCTCTGATGCATATGGTTTCACTGATGCCCTACAATCCGGTTATGCAAAAAAAATTGACTCTCTTGTGGATTCAGTTACCGACCCCAGACAAAAGCAAATATTCCTGGCGGGTCAGTTGAGGGTCAGGGCAAACCTTGACGGATCAACATTATACGCGGCTCAATGCTACGACCCGACTAAAGTTGTAGGAGCGTCACAGCTCCCCATGACATGCGGGCTGATAGTCGCCGGTAACGCGCTTAATAATGGTGATGTGGCGACCTGGGCACATATCACAGGATCCATTAAGGAGAAGGTGACTCCAGAATATATAGAATATTCCAATACTGCTATTACACTGGAAGAAAAGGCCAGAAATCTGCCTCTGCAGAACACCCCCATAAAGGCAAACTACACTATCGATATTTTCTCCTATGTGAAGGATTATTCCTCTTTTGAGCAGTGGCCATATATCACCAAGGTCTCAGCACCGGAAAACCAGTCCGACATTATCCCAGTCGTTTGGCATGGCGAAACCAGCCAGGGGAATTCAACCGCTCTTCCATACATTCAACTTTTAATCGACGGTAAACAGACCGAAGGTCTGCTGGATACCGGCACCAGTGGCAATCTTGTGCTGGATAAAAAAACAGCACGGGATCTTGGCATTACCCATATCACATATGGCTGGTCACGACTCGCCCACCTTGGCGGACGAGAACAGGATTCTTCATTAGGCAATGCACAAACGGTGACGGTGGGCAGCACACAGTTTCAGAATGTGCCCGTTGCGATCGCAGACACCGGCGACGTCCCCGTAACCATTGGGTTAAATCTACTCAGGCAGCTTGGCATTGTTTCATTTTCTGCACAACAGCTTGTTATATCATCTCACGCGCCCACTTCCTGTACAGCACCTCTCGCGATGGGAGCGCCTCTTGCAGGAAGTGCCGGTTGGGTAGTCTATCCTGTTGAGGTTAATAACAACAAAAAGTATGCAATTATTGATACCGGCGCCCCGATGCTTTTCTATGAAGCACGGGATAATGTCACACTTCGTCATCCGGCGCTCGGACTCGCGTCATCCTTGAATCCCTTGTTCTCAGTGGCCCCCAAACTAAGCACACGCAGCAATTTAAACATCGCAGACACTCGTTATTTAGACCAGCCCTATCCCGTTATTCAGGGGGTCGGCACCTTTGACTATGGAGTAGGGGCAGCGTTGCTACAGCACAACACGATAACAATGGATTTCAGAAACGGGCATCTATGTATAAATCCGACAAACGAAAATAAATCTATTTAAGAGCACAGTATCTCTGTAAAAGCAAAGATCACGGGATGGTCAGGATCACAGTGTTAGTTGTCCGACACATAATCTGAGCGATCCCATTAACGGATCCCGATACCATAAATTATGAATTTTCTGTATCAGACGGAGCAGATATGTCTTCTTCAGAAATGACTTCAATAAGGATAATCAACCAGTTTTCAGACATGCCTCAATTGTTTGAATGCATTGCGGGAAACGAAGGATGGCGCTATGGCATCTATCCTGGCCTACTCGGCAATGTTTATCCATCATGGTATATCCATCTCTGTGGCAGCCGGGACCTACGAGATAGATCCTTCCACGATAATGTCCTGCATGCCACTCCAGGATTGAAAGCTCTTGACGATCTCTGGTCCTTAGTCAGGGAAGAGCTAGCACCGGATTATGGATTGATACGAGCTTACGCCAGTGGCCATACAAATGGTCAAGAAGGAATACCTCATTATTACTCAAAGCCATCCGACCATGAATTGGTGGCGCTTCTGTGTCTGAATCAAGAATGGAAAGATGCCTGGGCAGGTGAAATCGTATTTTACGATCCAGCACATGAATGCGTTTCCGTCCGCCCTCGTCCAGGGCGTCTGATTCTTTTTAACGGCTCCATTGCCCGGGTATCACGTCCGCCCGCCAGGGAGTGTCCTACCCTGTGTATGACGCTTTCTTTTCATATGCGACCCTTGCGTTTTCTGAAAGCGGCTCAATCCCCTGGCATGTGAGGTTCACACTATGCGTTTTTGTACCGGTTTCAAATGGCTTGCCCTTATCACATTGCTTAACGGGGGAATATCCGCAACGAATGCGTTCGCTCACACCCCTGGATTCAGTAGCGTACGTGATGAGCCTTTGCAAATCCCGATCACGGACCCGAACGGGCATAGCTGGATGATGTCGGGCCATATCTGCTTCCCTGATTCACCTCCTCGTCCGCGTTTGGTGGTGATTAACCATGGATCTCCGCCTTCGGCGGCAGCCAGGCCCAGTTTGAAGTTGGCCGGATGCCGAAGCGAAGCGGTTAGTTGGTTCCTTCACCATCACTATGCCGTGGCTTTGGTCGCTCGGCTTGGCTATGGCAGCACTGGTGGCCCTTGGACCGAAGGTTACAACCAGTGCGAAAATGCGGACTTCTATCGGGCGGGTATTGAAACAGCACGTCAGATTAAAACAATGGTCGACTTTTTGCGGACTCGGCCCGATCTGGAGCCTGATGGCGTTATCGTCGTAGGTCAATCCGCCGGCGGCTGGGGGACACTTGCTTACGATAGCATCTCGCACCCTCATGTATCCGAATTTATCAATATGGCCGGGGGACGAGGTGGACACTACCAGGAAAAGGCCGGGAATAACTGCCATCCTGAGCGTCTCATCGAAGCGGCCGCAAGGTTCGGTAAAACTTCCAGTACACCAGTACTCTGGATCGTTGCTCAGAACGACAGTTTCTTCGGTCCCTCACTGGCCCAGGCAATGTCCCAGGCTTTCGTTCAAGCTGGCGGAAAAGCAAACTATATTGAGGTAGGCGCTTTTGGTGAAGATGGGCACCACCTTTTTTTCGGTAAAGGGGGATCTGCCGTATGGGGGCCGCTGGTCGAAAAATTTACCAGTCTCGCACCATAGAATATGACTTCCCAGGTCAGCGACAAACAACGTGAATGTCAGCCCTGCTGGCTGAGCGATTCATGAGAAGAGCCTGTGATGCAATACCTAAAAACATCGCACGCGGGCCAAAACACTGGAGGATATAGATTCATGACCTTGGCATCCATCCAACAGACGATCGCCAGAATAGGATTCTACACTCAGGAAAAGGATATCCCGCTTATCAATAAACAGGGAGGGAAATACCATTGGCTCTTCGATTTGCGCCGTGTCTTTATGGAAACCAGTACTCTGCAAGCTATCGCTCAGGAATTCTGGGGCCGATATGCTTCCCGCGGTCCTTTTCAACTTGCCGGAATGGAAACTGCTGCTATTCCCTTGCTTACGGCACTGATGCTGACGGCCCCCGATGATCGTGGTCCTGTGAATGGTCTCATTATCCGAAAAAATCGTAAAACATCGGGATTATGTCGGGCGGTTGAGGGTGAAATATTGAATCTGCCCATTATTCTGGTGGATGATACGATCAACTCTGGAAATAGTGCAGAAAAGGCCTGTGCCATGCTATCTCTGGAAGGGCATGAGGTCAGAGACATGTTCGTGGTCATTGACTTCCTGTCCCAGAAGGGACGGCATTGGAGGCGGGCTAATGGGGTTTCTATACAGACGCTATTTACCTTGAAGGATTTCGGCCTTCAGATTAGCTCTACACGGACTGCAGCAATGCAGTCCTATCGGGAGTTATGGCGAACCACCACTCCGGGTGGAATTGCCTATCATATTGTGCCTAAGTCTGCCCCCCTTCTTGTGGAAAATAAAATTTATAGGGGGTGTGACGCAGCAAAGATGCAGGCATTTTCCGCCGAAACCGGTGGCCTTATTTGGGAGTACGAGGCAACGGGAGCTGCGAGTTCTCGCAAGGGGATCTGGTCAAGTCCCGCATGGCATGATGGAAAGCTCTATTTCGGTGCCTACAACGGCACACTCTATTGTCTGGATGCCACAACGGGCGAGGAAATCTGGACCCGCCCTGAGGGCGAATGGGTCGGCGCCTCACCACTCATTGTTGACCGGCACAATCTGGTCTACTTCGGCATTGAGTACGCCCGCCCTTGGGCTCAGGGAAGCCTGGGAGCCTATGATATGGACACCGGTGAGAAGATCTGGGAGCATCAGGTTGAAAAGTTGCAACACGGATCCCCTGGCTACTGGCGCGGGGGTGACCTTGTCATATGGGGAAGCGCGGACCACGAAATGCTGGGTCTGGATGCCAGAACCGGTCGCATTGTCTGGAGGTTCCCCACCCGTCGTTCCGTCAAGTATGCACCTGCCATTGACGAAGAACGCCGGCTTACGGCTTTCGCCTCATTTGACAAATCGATTTACATCCTCGATGTGGCCACCGGTGAGAAACGTGGCGAATGGGTGACTGGTGAGATTTGTTATACAACCCCCCTTTTTGTGGGCAATAAGCTATTCTGTGGCTCAGGAGATCGAGAACTCTATATTATTGACGTGGATCACATGGTTTTAATCAGGCGTATTCCACTTCATGCACGTATCTATGCGTCTCCCCGAGTCGTGGACGGACGGGTCATCGTTGCCACTAATGGCGGCCGTGTCGTTGAGATTGACGCTGCTACGCTGGAGATCCGGGGGATGCTGCAACTGCCGGACGCCGTGACCAATGCAGTGGTTGTTTCCGACGATCAAAGGCGCATCATTGTATCCACATACATGAATCACCTCTACGCGTTTGAACGCACAGTTTCTAAAGAACATCTCATGAGCCTGGCGGAGAAAACCGTGACAGCGGAGGTTGATGTGGACGATTTTCCGGTGATACAAACTTCGCGATCAAGCAATCTCCAAAATTTTGAACTTGTCAGAACGGATACTGATGTCAGCCACATGTTGGACGAAATAAAAGCACATTCGGAAATGTGGATAGCAAATAATGAGCGACAGGATGACACGCTGGCCAGAAAGAAAATGGAGCACATTTTTCTGAGATCAGCATCGTTTGTCAACCTGAATAATAAAAAACCGGAAGATATCCACGAAAGCGAACCGACGCCGGTGGCGGTTCACTACCCTTCAGTTATGCAATGGATTGATATATTCGCCAGACAGGAGGATAAGCGTGTCGCCAGGGTGGTATTGACCAGACTCGGGCCTGATGCGCGGACCTGCCTACATACTGATAATGGTGCATATTATCAGGCAAGAGATCGTTATCATCTTGTTTTATCCAGTACAACCGGAAGCCGGATGATGTGTGGTGATGAAGAGGTTGTTATGCAAGAAGGCGAGCTGTGGTGGCTGGACAACAGGCAGTGCCACTCAGTTACCAATACCTCTGACAAAGATCAGATCCACTTGGTATTTGATCTAGAATACCCGGAATGACAGATGAATATCACCGTGGGAATACGAAAAAAGCCTAATTCAGGTATCCGGTTTCTGAATCGCGTAGGGTTTTGGTCAAAGACGGATATTGTGGCAAGCTCAAGGGCGGGGTTCCGGTTTTTTCTGCCCGTCTGTATCGCTATTTTGCCACTTTCTGGATGTACTCATTATCCAGAAGGAACAATCAATACCTCTCACCGGTATATGCCGGATCTGGACCAGGGACTCAGCCCGTCCCAGCAAAGAGCTATTTTAAGAGGAGAAGAACCTGACTGGTCAGAAAAATACCCCATAGACCCGTATTTACATAAAAATAAAAAATAGACGGTCTGTGTATGTATATGCCCACCAATACCCTTGTCCACGAAAATGAACACAGGTAAATCTTTTTTAGCCTGAAATTAATTCTAGCGGTTGACGGGATTTATTCTTTAGTTTTCGAAAAGAGTTTAGCGTTGTTCGCCGTTTGTCCATCGTCAGAATATCGGTCTCTGATTAAGATTATTCTGACGGTGAACATTGATGGCACAACCGATTTTGCATCCGGGACATAAGCTGTGGCTCACGC
>Ga0224529_1001669_pt1 | contig 12563 bp, 13 predicted proteins | sample CBST50metaG_FD_179893 | JGI IMG/M metagenome (GOLD analysis project Ga0224529, IMG submission 179893) | Peat soil microbial communities from Stordalen Mire, Sweden - C.B.S.T50 | ecosystem: Environmental > Terrestrial > Soil > Wetlands > Peat | place: Sweden: Norrbotten County, Stordalen Mire... | reverse complement strand
CCGCCTCTGGTACGACCGAGCAACGTACTCGCTTAAGAACAGGAACAAGAGCTATTACTTCCTACTCAACGTCGGCAGATGGCTCGGCAAGATTCATCCAGAGATCACCTCGCCCGCTGATTGGACCCGGGCCCTGGCTGCGGAAGCCGTCTCTATCGTTTGTCAGTGGCATGGAGGCGATTGGTGCAGCATCGATCCGGTTCATGTGAAGAGCCGCGGCCAGATTCTCGCACCGAGCACGCGCGCTGGCCGTATCTCGATTATCCGCGTGTTCTTCCGCGACCTCCAGGAATGGGAGTTGATTCCGCGACAATTCGATCCGATGCGCAGCATGGTCACACCCAAGAGCTTGCTCGCGCTTATTGGGCCGAACCCACGAGCCATCGCAGACGATATCTGGGCCAAGCTCATCTGGGCCGGCCTTAATCTGACTGTCGATGACCTTCCGAAAAAGGGCGATCTCCACCGTGTTCCATTTCCAGTAACTGCCTATCCGATTGAGATGACCAGAGCACTCGTTATCACCTGGCTCTTTGCAGGCCTTCGCAGCAACGAGATCGTGCGTCTGCGCCTTGGCTGCATTCGTTGGCAGAAGGATGATGTTACTGTGCCGGGCACAGGCGAGACTCTGCCTGCCGATGCCGTTTGTCTGCTCGACGTTCCGGTCAACAAGACCTCCACCGCCTTCACCAAGCCTGTAGATCGCATTGTCGGCGAGGCCATCGCTGCGTGGGAAAGGGTCCGTCCACAGGGTGCAAAACTCCCAGACCCAAAGACTGGCGAACTGGTCGATTTTCTCTTTCTCATCCGCCTTGCCAGGGTAGGAATGACCTACCTGAATAAAACGCTCATCCCGGCTCTCTGTAAGAAGGCCGGTGTTCCTCTCGCCGATGTGCGCGGCAACATCACCAGTCATCGCGCACGGTCAACCATCGCATCGCAACTGTTCAACGCCCGTGAGCCGATGACGCTCTTTGAGTTGCAGCAGTGGCTGGGCCACGCAACCCCAACCGCCACGCAGCACTACGCAAAGATCACCCCGTTGAAGATTGCCAAGTCCTATGCGGATGCAGGATATTTTGCCCGCAACCTTCGTGCCATCGAAGTGCTCGTGGACCAGGAAGTGATTCGCGATGGACGCGCAGCTAACGAGCCGTGGAAGTTTTATGATCTTGGCCATGGCTACTGTACCTACGACTTCTTTGAACAGTGCCAGCACCGCATGGCCTGCGCCAAGTGCGATTTCTACCTGCCGAAACAGTCTACGGCGGCGCTATTGTTGGAGGGCAAAGAGCACCTCTTGCGGCTGCTTCAGGAAATCCCGCTCGGCGAAGCGGAACAGGCCGCAGTCGAAGACGGCCTCGCAGCTTATCAAAACTTGCTGTCAAAATTGGCAGATGTGCCCACTCCGGCAGGACCGACACAGCGGCAGATCGGTGCTGAACTGGTACAAATCACATATGTCAGGCAGGCACTTCCGACCTCGACCGTTGCTCATCCAGACGCAACATACGCACCGACTGTCGCATGACCTTCTTCCGCATCCAATCGACACACGGCGAGTTCACGCGGGACGCGCAGCGGGGCGGAGCCAGCAGAAAAGACTTGCAATTTGCCCAGATTCCACATAATGCTCGGATCCGAAATGCTGGGCAATGAAGGTCGATGCGCATATACGCCAGACCATCGCCGCCAAGCCAAATCTGGTTCAGATCAGCACAGCCTATGGCTCACCGAAGGATGGCGGTACCGTCATCCCGCGCAACAAGTATGTCGAGATTCACGGCGCGAAACCGACGAATCCAAAACAGCACGATTGGCCGGAGTACAAGACATGCAAGTTCACTACCGAGGCCATCGTTACCGAGGGCAACGAAAAGGGAGAAATCCGGCGCGTCTGTGCAAATCCCGATTGTCCGATTCATCACGCAAGAAAAGCACGCCCCACAAACGATGCGGCATTCAAGGCCACGCAGGATAAGCGCCACCGCGAAGAAGCCATCGCGCAGACCAGTGGCTTGCGTGTCCTGAAAGCCATCGGTGAAGCGGTTCCAGTGCGGTTGATGAAACGCGACCTTCTGTTTGTTGCAGAGAGGCTGGCCGTTGCGATGGATGAGCGCCGTCTGGCGGTACTCTTTCGCCTTCACGGTATCGGCAAAACGCGCGGAACAGTGGATGCACCAGCAAAGCTCTTGGCGTCTTTTCTTCGCAAGGCCGATGAGGGAATGCTCGGGCGCGTTTTGGTTGAAGTCGCAGTTTTTCAAGCGGCGCATTCTCCCTACGAGTCCGCACAAACCCTGCACGAAGCCGCCAAGCTGTATAAGGTTGACGTGGCCGCAATCACGGCCAAGGTCGGGCAGGAATTCACCGCCAAAGAAAAGGCAAGGGCAGCGAAGAAAATCTCACCCAAACCGTCCGCAAAGACTCAGGGAAAAGCTGTAAAGAAAGCGGCAGCTTAATCATGCAACCGATTAGGACTATGCGGGGCCGGGAAACCGGCTCCGCTTTTCTTGCAAATCCGTTTCTCAGGCATTACCTGAGAAGCGGCGCAATCCCTATGGACGTACAAAATCAAATAAAATCATATGAGCGGAGATTTGCAGAAGTGCAAAGTTCACGCAGCCAATGACCACGAGTGAGGGCGACAGGATGGAACAACGTCAATTGCATTCGCTCAGTTTTAGAAGTTACGGAATAGAAGGCAGACCCCATTCACACGATCACATCCAAATTGTCCTTCCCGTTCGAGGCGAACTTGAAATTGAAACAGAAGGCCGTGGCGGTCGGATTGATCTGTCCCGTGGAATTATCATTACGCCAGGGATTAGGCACAGTCAGGCCGCCGAAGATCTGAATCGATTTCTGATATTGGATTGTGCTGTTTCGGTGATGAGCGATGAGAAGATTGAGCGGTTTTCTAGAAATGCGCTCCTTAGCATCTCTCCCGCAGTTCGACGGTTGATTCAATTCATCGACCTTTCTAGCCATGCAGGAGAAATCGATACTTCCATTTCGCGATATTCCGGCCCTCTTTTGCTCAACGCACTGCTAGATGCACCTGCTCAAGGCGTATCGCGACTTTCCAGCCTTCTTCGTCATGTCGAGCATTCTGCCGGTGAAAACTGGTCCGTTTTGCGTATGGCACAGCTTTGCGGTCTGAGTCCGAGCCGGCTCCATGAACTTTTCCAGTCCGAATTACAAATGACCCCGCAAAACTGGCTTTCCGAGACGCGGCTTCATCGAGCCCAAGAACTCCTTGCCAACTCCTCCTTGCCGATTTCCCAAATTGCGCTTCAGGTGGGATATTCTGACCAAACCGCGCTCACTCGTGCGATGCGTCGTATCTCAGAGATGACGCCTGCGGTCTATCGACGCCTGCACCGACAGTAGAGAGAGTCAAAGAGCGCGAGTTTGAGCCAAGACAAGCGCATTGATCATCGATCATTCTTAAGTGAAGGATGATTGATGCACTTGGAAGGTCGAATACTGTCTGGTATTGGAAATGGAATGGCTGCCGGAACTCTCTGGGGTTTTGTTTTTCTTGCTCCGCAGTTGCTCTCTGGCTTCTCGCCTACACAATTATGTGTTGCTCGTTATCTGATTTATGGCGCGTTTTCGCTCCTCTTGCTGATTCCGCGCTGGAAAACTCTTCCACACCTTGGCAAAAAAGAGTGGTTTTCTCTCGGTTGGATCAGTTTACTTGGGAACATCCTCTACTATGTTCTTCTCAGCGAAGCAATACAACTTGCAGGCGGCGCTCCCACCTCGCTTATCGTTGGTTTGCTACCTGTAGTTGTAACAGTTGTTGGTACGCGGAGCAGTGGCGCAGTGAAGCTGCGTAGCTTAATCCCGCCCATGCTCTTGTGCTGCATCGGAGTCGGCCTCATCAGCTATCACGCTTTTCGTGTTGGCACGCCAGGAACAGACTTCACGCACAAGGCGATCGGTTTTCTCTGCGCGTTTTGCGCTCTTGTCTCCTGGTCAGCTTATGCCATAGGAAACAGCAGATGCCTGATGAGTTTGCCACACATCTCTGCGCATGAGTGGTCGCTTCTGACGGGTATAGTAACCGGCGCAATTGCAGTGATACAAGGATTTCTCGTTTTATTGTTTGGCTCTGCGCCACACAGCAGCCCCGACTGGCTACGTTTTTGGGGTATCAGCGCTGGGGTGGCGTTTTTCGCGTCAATTGTTGGCAATCGATTCTGGAATCAAGCCAGTCGCCTGGTGCCTCTTACATTGATAGGGCAGATGCTCGTATTTGAGACGCTGTTTGCGCTACTGTACTGCTTCCTTTGGGAACGCAGGTGTCCCTCTTGGTTGGAGGTCTGGGCAATTTTTTGTCTTATTAGCGGAGTCGTTTGGTGCGCCTCAGAACATCGATCGGTACCCGAGAACCAAATGCATCACTCGCGAAGGGGCATAGAAACCAATTTGTGTGCTCCTGATTGCTAGGATATGAGTGATTCAGACCGTAATACGAATGGAGTATTCAATATGCAACTGCACAAAAACGAAATCCCTGAAGTAAAAGCAGTACTGACGCCAATAAGCTGGTCTGACTTCGAGAGGATGCTGATCGTTGTTGGCACGATCACACGAGTAGAAAAATTTCCTGAAGCGCGCCATCCAGCATATAAGGTCTGGGTTGACTTTGGAGAATACGGGGAACGAAAATCCAGTGCGCAAATCACTACTTTGTACACCCCTGAAGAATTAGTGGGACGGCAAATAATCGGTGTCATTAATTTCCCGGAGAAGCAAATCGGGCCGTTCCGCTCGCAGTTTCTCTTGACTGGATTTTCGACTGAGGGAGGAATTGTGCTAACGGCAGTCGAAAGAGCAGTCCCAAACGGAACACGTATGTGCTAGCGCCCATACATGCCCCGCAGTATTTACGACAGTGCCGTAGCTGCGGGGTTGAAATCATCTCAAGGGAACGATGTTGTTCTGGATGCAGCCAAGATGCTGCGTGAGAAGGAGTCACGACGAATGTCCCACGTTGATCTCAGGATTAGACATCGTTTTGTATGACTCCTAATCTTCCATGTAGTAGATTGGCAGTTGCTTCAGGTGTTCTCGTAGCAAGAACGGTCCTCCGAGCAGTGCATTCCAAAGAGAGGAAATATACCAATCCCATGCCCGAATACATTTCAGCAGAATTTCTGCACTGGATGGTAGTCCTTGCCGATGAACAGTGCTTTTCAGCAGCAGCGCAAAAGCTGCATCTCGATCCTTCTGTTTTGCGCGCGCGGACTCATGAACTTTCCATATGCGTGGGATGCCAGATATTTCTTGAGAAGGAAAATCTAGTGAAGTTGACAGAAGGCGGTAGGGCTCTGATCAACGTCTCACGTGATTATCTGGCTTGGCTTGAAAAGCAGAAGCAGTAGAGAAACGGTCATTTAAGGCTTGTGAAATCCATGTGCTTCTAGTATCTCTTCGTCGATGTCGGCGGAATATACTGGACAGGAGTTCAGGAACTTGTACTCTTCCAGATTCTGCACATCTTCTGGACAGATCATATGCAGGTTCTCCAGGAGTGCAAGCATAGTTGCGCGGTTGTCAAAACTGTGGACGCGTATGGGCACATCCTTCAATGGCCCTGAGATAAGCACATTGAAACCATCATCAGCTAAAAATATAATGATTTTTACCGTCATGGTGTCACGTCAGAGAACCCGTCTCACCTTATGTTGCGCCACAACTCCACACGCATGCTGTCATTTTTAATGTTACCGAGCGCGACAACGGTCACCGAGTCGCCCAACAATCCCCGCAAGAGCTTTGACGAAGCCAGTCTGAATGAGTTGGCCGCATCGATCAAAGCGCAGGGCATTCTTTCGCCGCTTGTCGTGTGGCCCGTGGACCATCACTTCGAAATCGTTGCCGGTGCGCGGCGCTATCGCGCCGCGCGATTGGCCGGACTTGAAGCCGCGCCCACCTACAATCCCGCACTGCTTTGGAACCAGACTCGCCAGAACAGGGGTTACCGGGAAGAAACACGGGAGATGGATGCGGGGGAGCGCATTCGCTTCATGGCTCCAGAGAAAGTGAATCACATCCGTTCCGGCGACTTCGTCACCGTGGAACTAATCGAGCCCAATCTCTCCGCCTGTCTCGACAATGGTAAGAGCGTCGATCTGGATACCGAGGCTGCTGAGCACATCGACTATGGTTACGCCGTCGATTCAGTCGGAAACCTCGCGGCTGGCCGAGTGATTTTGGCAGGCGAGGCCACACAGCTTTCTGGTCTCGAAGACAATCTGGCACGCTTGAATTCCAGTATCTGCGAGCTGTCCGTTTACACCTCCAATGCGTCTCAGTCGCTCCAGGTAGACCTTGCGCAGAGTACCGTGGCAGCCGAAACGCTATCGAAATCTGTTATCGGCGCGACGAATCTTAGCGTCGAGGGGCCTTCTGTTGCGGAGTCAATCATCGAAGAGATAGGACTTCATCTCTGAGAAAGGTTAACCCCAATAAGATTTTGAATGAATCACAAACTCTCACCATCAGAGCTCTTTTGCTGTCGCAACCTTGCATTATTGCAACGGATAGACTCTTAGCGATTGCACATACATGTGGTGGTGTTCTGGATGCTCGGGAATCGTTCCCACATAATCCATCAGAGCCGTGGAAAATCGAATACCGGTCTTGCTCTGAATCGAATTATTGGTGTGAATTGCCGCCACCGGTTCACCATCGACTTCGTAAACAATGTCAGATGATGTCCATAGCACGCCGACATCATGATACGGGCTGTAGAAGTAGTGGTTGAAACGGCTGTCGAAACCCACTGCCGGTGGCCAAATTCCAGTGATCTTGTTGTTATTGTGCAGCGTCATGCGACTGATGTTGGGATAATGCAGTTCGCAGATGTCGATCTCGAAGTGATCTTCGAAAGGTCTCACTGTCTGTTCAGCGCTCATGAACGACCTCTTGCCTGAGCCATTCCAAGCGGCGCGGTGCGAAGCCGAAGACGCGTTTCGCTTTTGCGTTGGAGGCTCCCACGAGCTTAGTCCCATAGAACACAGCATCGTCTCCTGAAACCCTGCGCGCTTCTTCCTCCGTAACGGTGTTGGGCGGCGGTGCACCAAGCGAGGCAGCAAACGCGGGCAGCCATACTTTGACCGCCGTTGGGTCATCATCCACGATGTTATAGACACCCGAGGGGAACGCCAGAGCGGCGACCGTCGCTTCGACGGCGTCGCCGATGTGGATCCACGACCAAACCGCCATTCCTTGTCCGATGATCGGATATCGGTTTTGCCTGATGATCTCGGCATATCCACCATCGGAGGCGTACCAAGTACCGGGACCATAGAAAAAACCATAGCGCAGAATCACTGAATCGATAGGTGCAGTGGTAAGCCTCCGTTCCAATTCCGTGAACATTTTGGCGCTACCGGCGACACCTGGACTTGCATGAACAGCAAGGGGCGACTGCTCATCGGCTAGTCCATGATCTGCGGTAAGAAAGAAGGCACTAGATTGCTGGATGTAGCGCTTAACCCCAAACTTCTGTGCCGAACGCAGGAGGTTGCCACCACCCTCCAGTCGCAATTTCGCATCACCAGTCGCTCTCTTTGGCATGTCTGCGGGATTCTTCGGAAGAGAAGTAAGCTGGTCGATCACGGCTTCCGCCATTGACGTTCGAACGGCGTCATCCAAAGACTCCGAATCAAGTGCATTGGCGAGAATTGCCTCGGCACCCTGAGCGCGCAATGTGGTTGCTCCGGCCTCTGACGTTGTTAAGCCAGTCACTTGATGACCTTCCGCGACGAGGCGGGAAATAAGCGGCTTGCCAATCGCGCCACTTGCTCCGGCGACAAAAATCTTCATAGTTCACACTCCTGATCTCGAGTCTTCCTAATAAGCATCCAAAGATGATGATAGGGTAGACTGGACCATAGAAGTAGTCCATATTGAGACTTTGGACTAGTCCACTGCTGTATGGTGCGGGTGACATGGCGAAGGTAGAGAGCTTTCAGGAGTTGGTTATAGGTCCAGGTGATGGCAAGCTGGAGCGATGGCGCTGGCTCTACGCTGAATTGCGGAGCGCCATCCTGGAAGGGCGTCTTCGCTCAGGTTCGCGCGTTCCCTCTTCGCGCAGCCTTTCCGTGCAGCACGGTGTTGCTCGTGGAACGGTCGTGACAGCGTTGAACCAGCTAAAAGCAGAGGGCTACGTCGTTACCGAATCTGGATCCGGTACCCGCGTTGCTCTCGAATTGCCAAATGGTTCTGCAGGAACAAAGCGGCCGCGCGTGGCGTTGGAAACGCCATCAAGAGCTTCGCTTTCCAGGCGCACTCGACAAGCCCTGAAGGGGGCCTACCTCTTGCCGGTTGGGCATTCGGTGGGCAAGGCGTTCCGGAGTTATGAACCAGCTATCGACCTTTTTCCGGTCGAGCTTTGGGCACGTATTTCGTCGCGAGTGCTGAGGCACGCGCCACGTGCGCTGTACGGTCAGGGAAGCGCCTGCGGGTATATGCCACTCCGTAAGGCAATCTCGGAATATGTGGGGGCTTCACGTGGGGTACGGTGCACCCCAGAGCAGGTAATTATTACCTCCGGTGCTCAACAAGGGCTTGATCTCGTTGCCCGATTTCTCCTGGACCCTGAAGACGAGGTCTGGATGGAAGACCCGGGGTATCCGGGCGCGCTTCAGGCCTTCCGTGCTGCCAGTGCAGTCCCTGTTCCGGTTCCAATCGACGGCGAGGGCATTTGTGTCGACAAAGGCGTGCAATTATCTCCGCGGGCCCGTATGGCCTATGTGACCCCCGCGAACCAGTTTCCGCTCGGCGTGACGATGTCCGTCTCCCGGCGTGTCGAACTCCTGAATTGGGCCGCTAAAGCTCACGCGTGGATCATTGAAGACGAGTATGACGCGGAATACAGATATTGTGGGCGGCCGGTTGCCGCTTTACAAAGTCTGGACCACTCCGGGTGTGTGGTTTACGTTGGAACGTTCACAAAGATGCTTTTCAATGCCCTCCGGCTCGGCTTTCTGGTTGTACCAGAGCGTCTGATCCATCCCTTTGAAGTTGGTCGAAGTTACATTGATCGCCATCCGCCAACCTTGGACCAGGCGATCCTTGCTGAGTTTATCTCTGAAGGCCATTTTGGGCATCACGTGAGAAGGATGCGACAAACCTATGCGGAGCGCATGGAGGTGTTGATGCAGGCTTCAAAGGAACACCTAGGAGGAATGCTTAATGTTACCGAGGCCGTTGCGGGAATGCGCAGTGTTGCGTGGTTGACAAGACGTGGCTCGGACATGGATGCAGCTAAAGGTGCCACGCAGCGAGGCCTTGAGGTGGCTGCCCTGTCAGTATTCACTGTAAAGCATCGACAAAATCCCGCACTGATACTCGGATTTGCCGGGAGCAGCAAGAACGAAATTCGTCGAGGTGTAGTTACCCTCGCCGCCGCATTGCGCGATCTGCACTAGCCTGAATAATGCATAAGCGGTATGCAGCGAAAGCCTTATGTGCTACAAACATGTTGACTAGACACGGCTTACAGCATAAAAGGACTTTCGCTTGACTGATTTTACCGCGACACGGCGTGTATTATTTACCGATCTTGAAAAGCGTCCGGTTGTATTGGCGTTTGATCAGTTACATGGCAGCAGTGATGGTGGCGCAATTCTGCTCTCTGCAGCCAGCCGGCGCTTTGGCGATGGTTTTTGAGTCGCTGAGCCGTGGTCTTCAGGATGCTCGCCAGCAAGGCAAGGTGGATCATCCTCTGACCGACTTGATGCGGCAGCGCATCTACGGCCTGGGCTGCTGCTATGAAGATGCAACGAATCTCTGCCGGTGCATTTATTCCCGCGAGCCCATCCCCTTCCGTGACATGCTGGGCGGAGCGCACATCCGAATGGCCAGAGACGGTTGGCCTGTGCGCATGGAGTTGCTCGGTAGATCCTTTGCTCGTTCCATACAGAACGTACAGAGCGATTCGCTGCAGTAGGCACATATTGTTTCTCTTGGGTGGTCTGTGATTCCGCAAAGGCTTATCGTTTTACGGCAGGATGGTCATGGTACAGGATGCAGCGAAATGTCCGAGGCCACATACGCGGTCAACAGGGTTCCTGCGCGAATCTGGATCTGTTTGTTGGTTCCTGCTTCTGCAAGAACGCTGTTGCTTAGACGATATGAAGCGTGATCTTCGCCCGAGCGATTCTTCGATGCTCTGAGCGGAACCCATTCTTCGCCAGCTTGAAGAGATAAAAATTGTATCGGTAGCCGGTCTGTTTTGATCTCGTTGCTCATCCTTGCAACGGCGATTACGTCGCCGGATGTTCTGCTACCCGCTCTGGCAACGATCACGCCGCCCACCTTGACATCTTTGAGAAGCGCAAAGGCCACAGGCTTGCCCTGTTGTACATCCTCGGGACTCAGGTCTTCGGCAACGATGAGCGATACAGGAGTTCCCTCACGCAACACCAGTTGTGTATTGGCCGCTATGCTTCTAGGGGCGGATGAAGTCAGATGCGGATAGACGAACTCCAACAAAAGGCTGTTCACTGAATCGAGCCCAATCCCCAGCAGCATGTTGTTTGCTGTTACATGGGTCTGCGAACTGGAGGGGTAATAGAGATTCGATAGCTCTGCGGAAGCGTAGGTCCCCAGTACAACAGAGAAGTTGGGCTGTGCGCGTCGGTTATCGCCTCTGGTAACGAATGGGAATTCCATAGCATGGAGCGCACGCGACTGAAAGCTCCCGGTCCCTTTTACAAAGTACCGTGGGTCCTGATGAAAGAGAGACGGCAGGAGCGCGCTGCCAATCATGATGCTGCTAAATGAATCGGCGTAGTTGGCTCCGTAACGCTTCGCAAATCCCTGCGTTCCCTGGCCGTATGCGCGCAGATTGTTGCGCGCCTGCTCATAACCAGCGATCACGCCTGTGAGCGCAAAGGTGGTTGGATCGGTCGTGCTCTTCCACGCAAGCTCGAATTTCTGTCCCGCTGAGAGCGGCGCGGCATTCCATATATAACTGACATAGAACTCGGGGAAGATGCCGACTATCCTTTGCTTTTCTGCTGCTTTGATCTGTTCTTCCGCCACGTCGTGCTGCGAAATGCTGACGTTGACGCTGCTCGAAGCGGATGCGACTTCCAGAACGATAAATGGCAATTCGAACTGCTCACCTGCGCGAATTGTTACGGCCGAAGATATCCAGGTTGCGAATCCCTGCGCCGTAACCGTAACCCGATACGTGCTCGGATTGAGGTTTGTAAAATTGAAGGTTCCAGCGTCATCCGATTTTGCTGAGCGGCTGTCGGTAGAGGTGGTAGCTTCGAGCATAATGCTGGCGCCTACAATCACGGCCCCGGAACTGTCCTTTACTGTGCCGCGGATCGCTCCAGAATCTTCGGAGGTTTGGGGGCGGGGAGCATCCGGCAATTCGCGGCTAACTCTCAATTCAACTTCAACTTGCTGAGCAACTGCGGGCGTGGTATGCACTTGGATGCAGACCGAAAATATAAAACCGGCAAAAGTGAGACGGAGAGCATACATCATAGGTCTCTGGTTCTCCGAAGCGCGCACATCCATTCCAATGTGCGCGCCCATTTGGCGAGTGCAGGCATTGAACAATTCAGGTTCACTTTCTGCATTGCGGTTAGCGCGCGGCAGGAAGCGAGATGTCTTCAGCGACAAAAACCGACAGCAGGGTTCCTTGGCCAATCACGACGTTATCTCCCGTCCGCAGCAATCCCATAGGCCATTTGAGATGATAGGGGCGTCCATATTGGACATCGTTCTCCCCCGTTCCATTTCGTGAAGCTCTTAGCTTGACCTTATTGTCACCAACAAGCAGTCCATCGAGCTTCAATGTGAGCCGTCCCGAGCGCCCTGCAAGCGCTGCCCGAACGACCTCTGTGATCTGGCCGGAGGCCATGCAGCCTGCTTTTACCACCACTTCTCCGTTTACCGTGATGTCATTGGCCAGCACAAAGTTGACATGGTTGCCAATGGCCGCGGAGCTTGTGTTCAATGGCTCAGCAAAGGAAAGCGATACCGGAGTGCCTTGACGCAGAACTGCAGTAGCCTGGTTCTGGGCAACACAGCAACTTGGTACAACAGCCAACAGCAAAAATGCGATTTGACGTATTCCGATCATTTCTTTTCTCCCTGGCGTAATCTTGGAGTTTCGATTCACGGGATACAAGTGCCGCAAGTATTGGAGCTGAACCATGACTTTAAGCACATGCCCCGGAAACCAGATTGACTTATGATCGCTATAGGAGGCAGCCACTGATTACGCCACGACAACTCTTTCGATACGCAGGATTGGTAGCCTGTGCGATGGTGACGCTGCCGGTCATCGTTGACCAGTGGTTCTCGTTGTCGGCCAAACTCCAGGCATCTGATATGTCCCATTCGGGACATTCGCAAACATTCGTGCAGATAACGTTTTGTGCAATCGTTCTCGCGATTTGCCTTGGCTTCGGCGCGGCCTTCTGGTGGAATACGCGCGATGCGGGAACAGACAGGCCCACAAAAGTTAGTATCATTTTGCTGATTGTTCAGCTTGCGTTATCGGTTGTGTTTACCGAAAC
>Ga0224529_1001668_pt1 | contig 12569 bp, 7 predicted proteins | sample CBST50metaG_FD_179893 | JGI IMG/M metagenome (GOLD analysis project Ga0224529, IMG submission 179893) | Peat soil microbial communities from Stordalen Mire, Sweden - C.B.S.T50 | ecosystem: Environmental > Terrestrial > Soil > Wetlands > Peat | place: Sweden: Norrbotten County, Stordalen Mire... | reverse complement strand
CGACAGCGATGAGTCCGAATGCAATGCCTGCTGCGAATGCAAAAAGAATGAGCCATCTCGGCTCCGGATGAGTTTCCTCTTCTTTTACATAAAAGATGAGCCATGCGAACCCCGGAAGAAATCCGAGGACAAGAGAGATAAGCGAGATGAAAGCCATAATATTATTCTCATATTCTAACATGAAACGCCGAATCAGGAACCGTTGCCTTTATGAGAGGCGTTTTCGGAGTCATCGAAGTTCGACGCCGGTAATCCAAAATGAGGTATACTATATAACATATGGATAAACGAGCTGAGCTTGAGAAACTTGAGGCCGAAATGGCGGCGGATGTCACCTTGCCGCTCCGCGAATCGAACCTCGTTTTTGGCGAGGGGAACATAGATTGCGAAGTGATGTTCGTCGGCGAGGCGCCGGGCCAGAACGAAGACCGTCTGAAGCGGCCGTTCGTCGGGCGCGGCGGACAACTCCTTGATCGCATGATACAAAGCATCGGTTGGCAGCGCCCGGACGTGTATATCACGAATATCGTGAAGCGCCGGCCGCCGGATAACCGCGATCCGAGCCCTGAAGAGATCGCCGCGTATCGGCCGTATCTTGCGCGTCAGATCGAGATCATCAATCCGAAGGCCATTGCGACGCTTGGTCGGTTTTCAATGAATTACTTTTTGCCCCTGGCGAAGATCACCCGCGATAGGGGACGTGGTTTTTTGGTGGATGGCCGTCTTATCTTTCCCTTGCTTCATCCTGCCGCAGCGTTGCGCTCAACCCAGATGATGCAGATGCTTGAAGAGGATTTCAAGAAACTGCCGGCGGTCGTCCGCGGCGAGATCACTGCGGAACTTCCGCCGTCGATCGTGATCGCTCCGGCGCGAAAGGAGGAAAAACCGGAAAAACCGAAACAAGGCAAGCTGTTCTGAAACTATTGGAATTGAATCTTTTCTTCCTTTATGATTTTTTAACGCTCCTCTCTTATGTCATCGTCCCGGAAGCGGGACGACCCGTGCTCCCGTGCTTCTTTTTTTACCTCCGTCTCGACTGACTTGGGATAAACTCCGGCGGAGACGGCGAATTTTTTAACGTGCAGGTATTCCGTGCTACAATGAAAACATGGATGACTTCGCCGTGGGATATCTTCTCCATAGATTTTTTTACCGTATCTTGAGCTTTTTTCGCCATTGGTATGTGGGCGGGTCGCGCATGATAGCCCATACTTTTTTATCGACGCTGGAGAACATCGATCAATCGCTTGCAATAAAAATAACGCTCGAGCATTTCTTCGAACCGCTCTATAAGGATTATTCGATAATCGGCAGGATACTTGGCGTTATTTTCCGTTCGGCAAGGGTGGCGATCGGCGTCGTTGTTTATTTTGTTATCGCGGTTTGTTTCGCGATCGCGTATTTGGCGTGGTTGGCGGTGCCGCCCGCTCTTCTTTATTTCTCTGTAAGAAAAATATGAAAAATATTGCCATACCAAAACTTTTCCGTCATTTAGAGCGAAGTGAGGAATCCCTCTCTTCGGTCGTGGTCCGCGGAGGCGGACCATCCGTGTTTCCATTCTTGTTTTTTGTCGTCCCCGCGGAGGCGGGGATCCAGGTCTTTTCGTCATCCCGATATCACAATTAAGAATCAATGGATAAACCTTCTTCAAAAAATCCCACAGAAGCCGCCACGGTCATATTCGATGATCCGCGGTTCAGAATGACGATCGGCGGCCGATTGCTGATCCGTGTCGTCGCGTGCGTTTTCTACATTTTCCTGCTTGCGGTCACCGTGACGCTCTTCATTTCCGGAACCTCGCGTTTTGCGATATTCGGGATATTCCTCGTGCTGGTGCTGACGGATCGGGCAATGCATCGCACCGAGGGTGACGTACCGATCTCCGAAATGCCGTCCGTGGGACAGATCAACGTTGCACGGGCATTTGGAAGTGCCGCCTTTGCGGTCATGGAACGCGCGTTCGACAAGAGTTTGCTGACGCGGCGGAATTTTTATCTCGAGGCAACGAGCCGCATTTTGGACATTCCGGGCATCGCCGAAGGTCTGCGCCGGCTCGACGTACCACCCGAAGAATTTAAAGATAAACTCGAAGACCTTCTTACGAGCAGCCAGTTGCCCCGAACTGCGCCTGACGGCACAAAGATTCCCGATAAGGATTTCCGCGCCGCAACGCTCGTATCAGTGGGAGCCCTTGCGATCTCCGCATTCGAGGAAGCGAAGGCCGCAGGTCATGAATCCGTGGAACCGTCGGATCTTTTTTCCGCGATGGTCAGCATAAAAGATGGTTTCATGGATCGGCTATCCAATCTTTTTTCGATCGAACCGGGCGATCTGAAGCGTGCGCTCATTTTAAGCTCGGCGACCCATAGATTGCACCGCTTGCCGCGGGTATTGGGCGGATTTGCGCCGGCTTTGCGGCGGGGGATCCGCCATCGCGTCATCAATCGCGCATGGACGTCGCGGCCGACGCCGACCTTGGACCGTTATGGCACTGATTTTACGGACCTTGCAAGGGAATCGCAGGCCGGTTTCATGGTGGGGCACGCCGAGGAGTATGAAAAGTTGATCGAAGCATTGGCGCGGCCGATGAATCCCAACGCTTTGCTCGTGGGGGAGGCGGGTATCGGGAAGGAAACGATCATTGAACATCTTGCTTTCAGGCTTATTAAAGATGAGGTGCCGAAAGCGCTCTTCGACAAGCGCTTGGTTTCCATCGAGATCCAGAATCTTGTTGCGGGCGCCGGGCCGCAGGATGTCGGCACGCGCATCGCGAATGTGGTTGAGGAGATCGTTGCGGCGGGGAACATCATCCTTTATATCCCCGATATCCATAACCTCGTAAAATCGTCGGGTACGGCTTTCCTTACGGCTGCCGATGCATTGATGCCTATTATAGAGAGCAATGCGTTTCCGGTGCTCGGCACATCGTATCCGCGCGAGTTCAAGCAGTTCATCGAATCGCGAAGCGATTTTGCGGGAGCGTTCGAGATCATTCCGGTGAATGAGATCAGCATTCCTGAAGCGGAAACGGTGCTGGCGTATGAAAGCTTGATCCTTGAAGGCAGGAGCGATATTACGATCAGTTTCGGTGCGATCAAGCGCGCGACGGTGCTGGCGAAAAAATACTTCACCGATAAATTCCTGCCATCGAGCGCGGAAGAGCTTTTGAAAAGCGCGATGGTCGCCGCCGAAGAGCGTGGCGAGAAAACGCTCGGACCGGATCTTGTCACGTCGGTTGCGGAAGCGAAGGTGCATATCCCGCTTCACGAGGCGGATGCGGGCGAAACGGAGAAATTGCTCCATATAGAGGATGTTATCCATGAGCGTTTGATAGGCCAGGACGAAGCGGTGACGGCCATTGCGGAAGCCTTGCGGGAATATCGGAGCGGCCTTGCGCGGAAGGGAGGACCCATCGCAAGCTTCCTTTTTGTGGGGCCGACTGGCGTCGGTAAAACGGAACTTGCGAAGATCCTTGCGGATATTCAATTTGGTTCGGAAAAGATGATGGTTCGTTTCGATATGACGGAATATCAGAATCAGGAAAGCTTCATCCGTTTCATCGGTTCCCCCGATGGCCAGACGCCCGGCGTGCTCACGGAAGCGATCCGTGAAAAGCCGTACAGTCTGATCCTGCTCGACGAGTTCGAGAAAGCGTTTCCGGATATCCTGAATCTTTTCCTTCAGGTTCTGGATGATGGCCGGCTGACCGATAATCTGGGCCGCACCGTCGACTTCACGAACACTATTATTATTGCGACCTCGAATGCGCATTCGGATATCATCAACGATGCGCTCGCCAAAGGGGAGAAGATGACGGATATCGCGGATTACCTGAAGACCCGCCTTACGGATGTTTTCAAGCCGGAACTCTTGAACCGGTTTTCGAAGATCATTGTGTTCAAGAATCTCGCGCCGGCGGACCTCCAGAAGATAGTTGTTCTCAATCTCCAAGAGCTTGGCGATACCGTGAAAGAGCAGGGCATTGTTCTCGATTTCGATCCTTCCGCGATTACGGAGATCGTGAAACTCGGCTATGATCCGGCGTTCGGCGCTCGGCCTCTGCGCCGCACGATCGACGAAAAGATAAAAGCGCCGCTCGCGTCCGCGATCTTGAGCAAAACCATTGCAAAAGGCGATCGCGCAAAACTTGTCTATCAGAACGACGCCTTCACCTTCATCCCGGAAAAGTGATTTTAATTGTGCTTATCATTCCGAATCCCTATTTGTTATTATCCCCATTCGTCATTCCGAGCTTGTCGAGGAATCTAGTACGTCTAAGTCCTTAAATAGGGGATTTATTTTTATTATCATTGCCAATTTCTTTCTACGTCCCCATCCTTTTATTTTCTTTTCTGCTGCTATCGCTTCTTGTGGTGTTGGAAAAGTTTCGTACCATACTAATTTTGAAACGTTGTACCTTGACGTAAAACCGATGATTTTCTTTTCGCGATGTTCTTGTGTTCTGCGTTGAAGATTATTGGTGATGCCCGTATAAAAAACCGTGTTTCGAATATTCGTAATGATATAAGTGTAATAGATATTCTCCATAAATATTTTAGATTCCTCGCAGGCTCGGAATGACAATTTTAAGGAAGGATAACAAAATGATCATTAAAAAATTCTTAAATGTTTTTATCGTTCCGTACCATTTGTCATTCCGATCCTTCTTTCTCTGTCATTCCGAGCTCTACGAGGAATCTTTGCCATTACCTGTCCCTATCATTGACTCTTTGTTCTTGCCGTATTACTATTTTCCGTAATGTTCGAATCCGGCAAAAAGGGCTATGCGGCAAAAAAAGCTTACGAGATTGCGTATGCGCTTTTCCGTATATCGGCAAAGATTGCCGAATCAGGCGTCAAGGATAGGCTTGAATCCCAGGCTATGGATCTCTTGATCTCGGCAAATGCCGAAGAATACGGCAATGCGGCAAAAACGATTGCCGCAATCGATGCTCTCGTGAAATTTTCCGTGGACCTGAATATGATCAGTATCGCGAACGGGGATGTTCTTCTCCGCGAGATAGCCGTCATGAATGACGCCGTTATCGAATGCATCGATCAGAGCGACGAAGTTGATGCTTCAAAATTCTTCTCCAAGTCAAAGGATGTGGTTATGAATGATGTAACTCACGCGTCTTCTTCTGCTGTCTTTCGCAATCCTTCTGTCATCGTCCGCGGAGGCGGGCGACCCGTGCTTTCTCACTCGCGTATTTCGGAGAAAGCCGGAATCCAAGAACAGGAACCTTCTGTTGCATCGAGAGAACAATATTCTGTATCTGCGGTTTCTTCTTCTGTCGTTCCCGCGCAGGCGGGGACCCAGGAGGAATCTAATCCTTCCGTTCTTCCCTCCGACCCCTCCGTCACCCTCCCTGATTCCACCGTCATTGTTCCTGAAGAGGGGCGACCCGTGCTTCCGTCTTTTCCCATGACCTCCGAATCCGGCAGTGCAACCAGCGTCATAAAATCCGGCAATCGCAAGATAGCGATTTTGGATAAAATCCGGCAATCCGGCAATTGCAAATTAAGAGAGATCCAGGAGATTTTGCCGGATTGCAGTGAGCGTACGATCCGTTACGATCTTGAAGAACTTATTGAACGTAATCTCGTTGAGCGCATCGGTTCCGGCGGCCCTGCCGTTTCTTACAGAGTGAGGCAGCTTTTGTAACTGTACGTCATGGTCTGTGTCATGGCAGAGGATTTCTTTCTTTTTACGTGATCCTTCTGTCATGGTCCGCGGAGGCGGACCGCCCGTGCTTTCTTGGTCCGGCAATCCGGCAATTGCCGGATTATTTATAACTATTTTTTTCATTTCGAGCCTGTCGAGGAATCCCTCGAGATCCTTCGTCCCTCATAAAACCTCGGGACAGGCTCCGCTCAGGATGACCGACTTTGCCGTTTTGCCGAATTACCGCTCTCTGTCGTTCTTGAGTCTTCTTTTAGTCATCTTCCGGGACCCGTGCTTCCAGTCTTAAAAAGCACGGATGGTCCCTCTTCGGGGACGATGACAAAGAAGTGGAATCCCGTAACCTTTCTCCATGCTCTTTCGTTGTATCTGGTGCACCGCCGGAAAGGGTCGTGAAGTATTGCGAAACTTTTCGGTTGGATATAGAGTAATACATAAGGTAAATATGGTTCGGAGTGAGGACTGAACCAAAACGTTTTACTTTGTTACTCCCGCGCAAGCGGGGATTCAGGGTAAAATTTTATCAGCCCTCGCTTCAACCGAAGCGAGTTTTTTCTTTCTGTGAGTCATGGTCCGCGGAGGCGGACCACCCGTGCTTTCAATCGTAAGATTATAAAAAGCACGGATCATCCGACTTGGTCGGATGATGACATTGAACATTGTTAACGAACCCTCTTCCGCCCTTCTCTTTATTCGTGAAACCTCACGTCGCGGGTAAAGCGGATCGGCGTAAGCGGTACTGAAAAAAGGTGGGATTCCTTTCCTGCCGTTCTCGCGATTTATGGTGAGAGCAATCGAACCAAAGCGGGGATCCAGGATAAAAAGGTCGACGACGCTTGTATCCAGTAACGGATACAAAGGTCGAACACTAAATAAAGATTAATAATTAAACAAAATGAGTAAAAAATTGGTTTCGGCAGCTCTCGCCGTGTCCACATTAGTGTGGGCCTTTGGCGCGGCTGTCCTCCCTGTTGCGAAAGCCGATACGACTTCCACGCAGGCACAGATCACGGCGCTTCTCGCCGAGATCGCCCAATTGCAGGCTCAGCTCGGTACGTCGTCAACAGCGACCACCGCGACCACAACTTCGTACAATTACACCAAGGACCTCACCCTCGGTTCGAAAGGCGCTGATGTGACCGCGTTGCAGCAGATGTTGATCAACGGCGGTGAGCTGACGGCTGTTACCGCTCCGACTGGTTACTTTGGCACCGCGACGCAAGCCGCGTTGGCGAAGTATCAGAAGGCGAATGGTATCACGCCTGCAGCTGGTTACTTTGGTCCTAAGACCAGAGCGTTCATAGCTTCCCAGAGTGTCGGTACGACTACGACAACCACAACGACGACTACGACCACGGGTACGACCACAACAGGTACGACGACAGGTGGTGCGCAGACGACGACGGGTGTTGCAGCTCCGGCAACTGGTCTTGCAGTTAGTGTTGCGTCATCCAATCCTGCAACGGGATCTTTGATCTCGAGCCAGGGTACGGGTTATGGCGCGGCGCGCGTTCCGGTTCTCGCTGTGAATTTCACGGCCGGTACTTCGGCGGGCGTCACGGTTTCGGAAGTTAAATTCCACAAGCTTGGCGTCTTGTCCGACAGTTCGGTTTCTGGTGCATACCTTACCCAGAACGGCAAGGTTCTTTACCAGTACAACTCGTTGAACCAGGGCGTTCTTGATTTCTCCGGCTTGAGCTTGAATGTTCCGGCTGGCCAGACGGTTACGCTTACCTTGGCAATTGATGTCTCGGGAGGCCTCTCCTCTGGAAACACAGTGTCATTTGCATTGAATTCTGCGTCTGATGTTACGGCATTTGATGCGTCGAACAATGCATTGACGCCTTCGGGCACCTTCCCTGTGAACGGTAATTTGTTCACGGTGACGACGGTTCAGAATCCGGCGCTTGCAAGCGTTGAGATCGAGTCTGCTTCGGTTGGCAATCAGGTGACTGCCGGCACGCAGAATAACCTCGTCGGCGCGTGGACCTTCACTCCGCAGAACAGCAAGGTTTACCTTAAGGGCATCAACTTCCACGTTATCGGTTCCGCCAACAAAGGCGATCTCCGCAACGTGAAATTGATGGTGAACGGCACGCAGGTCGGTGCGACCTTGGCGACCGTTGCTTCGGATGGAACGGCATACTTTGATGCTTCGGCAACCCCGGGCGTCTTGAATACCGGCTCCAATAACGTTCAGGTCTTTGCGGATGTCATGGGCTCTCCGAGCTACAACTTCCAGTTCGAGATCTTGAACGGTTATGATGTTTTGGCGGTTGATTCCCAGTACAATGTTCCGGTAACGACCTATTCCCAGGTTGGTATGAACAGTACCACCCCGGTAACCATCCAGCAGGGCCAGATAACGGTCACGCAGGATGCGAATACGCCGACTGGTAACATTGCAAAGGGGCAGTCGTCCATCACGCTTGCGAAGTTCGATGTCTATGCAGCGGGTGAAGCAGTGAAGGTCCAGTACCTTCCCTTCCAGCTCGTTTTCAATGGCGTGAACTTCAACGGCAACGCCGCAACGGATACGTCATTGCTGAACTTGGTTCAGAACGTATCGATCGTTGATGATGCGGGTGGTCAGGTGGGTACAACCATCAACCAGCCTCCGTCAACCAACGGTGGTGCGTCGCTTGTCGCAGGCACTGGCATTACTCTTGGTACCGGAGGTGGATTCACCGGCCAGGGTACATTGACCTACAATGATTCGTTTGGTACGTCCGGCTCGCCGATCAACTACACGATCCCGGCGAACACGACTCGTGTCCTCTCGTTGAGAGCTGACATTGAGAGCGTGGCGAACTTCCAGACGGTCACGGCCAATCTTGTCCAGCCGGCTGGAAACAACTTGCAGGGTATGATCTCGAGCAAGTCCGCCCAGACGTCCGGTGCGAATGGCAGCGCATTGTCGCTTGCCCAGTCGAGCTTGGTTGTCACGGCAAACAATGCTCTTGGCAATCAGAGCGTCGCGGCGGGTGTTGCGAACCTTAAGATCGGTTCGTACTCGCTTGCGGCTTCCTCGGCTGAAGGTGTGAACGTGAATAACGTGAGCATCGTTTTGTCACCGCTTGGTACGATAAACACGGCTTCTCATGTCTTCCAGAACTTGAAGCTGATGGTGAACGGTACGCAGTTCGGTACAACGCAGGGAACGCTCAATCAACAGGGCGTCTACACGTTCTCCGGCACGCCGTTCAACGTTCCGGCAGGTTCCACGGTGAATGTTGATGTTTACGCGGACACGTTGTCCTCGGCGACATCTTCATACTCCAGTGAATTCACGCCGTCGACCGAATTGAGCGGTTTCACGGGTACGGGCATGGTCTCGAACAGCGCTATCTCGCTTACGGGCGGCGTCGTGACAGGTCAGTCCTTGTACTTCGCGGGTTCCGCGCAGATGTCGGTTGCGGCTGATTCCAGCCAGCCGGCGGCGACGACCTTGACGATGGGTTCCACGGGTAACACCTTGGCGGTCTATCGTTTGCAGGAAACGTCGAACATCGAGCCGGTCAAGGTCACTGACCTTACGGTTACCGATGTCGCGACAGCGAACAACAAGACTGCTCTTCCGGCGTTCAGCAACGTCCAGTTGTGGAGCGGTTCGACGAACCTCGGAACAGGAGGATCGGCGGTTGCTGTCGGTACGTCGACCATCACAAATGGTACGCAGACCGGTCAGTTTACTCCGATTGTAGCTTCCACTACGGCGATGGGCACCATCACAGTTGTTGGTACTCCGTCTGCTTCGACGACCTTTACGGGCTATGTTGGTTCTATTCCGTTTACTACGGTTATAGAAGCAACCAGTTCCGCTACGGGTACAACTGCACTGGCTATTGCCACTGCAATTAACACGACGGCAAGTACGACAGCCTCAGTGACGGCCACGTCAACCAATGGTGTTGTGACGGTAACGGCAAAGACTGCCGGTTCGGCTGCGAATGCATACACGCTTTTCGTGGTTCCGTTACAGTCTGTTACCTTTACGTCGACTGGTTTGTCGGGTGGTGCTAATCAGACAGGAGGCCAGCCGATCTATCAGAACACGTACCAGCAGGCGTACACGTATGCCTTCCATTTCTCGAATCCGATCATTGTTCCGCAAGGAAATACGTCGCTCATTACCTTGAAGGGTGATGTGGCTTCGTACTCTGGCAACGGTGCAACGGATAATTCGTCGCATATCTTCTCGATCGCGACCTCAAGTGCGGTAACCGCGCTTGGTCAGACATCGAACCAGCCGACGACGGTTACGGGTTATGGTTCGGGCAACCCGATGACGGTCTTGCGCAGCACGTTGACGGTGAATACTTCACCTTCTTCGTTCACGCAGAACGGCAAACAGCCGCTTCAGCAGATCGGTTCCATCACGCTCACGGCGAACAACGCCGGTCCGGTGGAACTCGCGAACCTGAAGTTGACCTTCAGCGGTAGCAATATTCCGGATATGGGAACCTTCTTGAACAATGTTGTTCTTAAGGGTTCGAATTCGGTTGACGTAACGGCCTCGACCGCGAACAGCGGTATGGGTGCGATGGTCGCCTCGGATACCGTAAGCCCCAGCACTGGTACTTACGTCCTGTGGACCTTCGCGACTTCAACAACGAACACCTCATCGTCGCTCGTTGTCTCGCCGGGTGCTCCGGTTACGTTGCAGCTTTGGGCTCCGACGAACGTGATTACGAACACTGGTAACAATGTTGCTGAATCACTCGCCATCTCCATTCAGAACGCTTACGATGCGCAGTACTATGACGGTACGGATGCAACCGCTGTTTCGACAACGGGAGCTATCTCCTTGCCGACGAACGCTGTACCGCTCACCGTCTCCTCGTTCTCATGGGGTCAGGGACAGTAATCGGTTAGCCTAATTGATCCGATCGCTTGTGACTTTCGGATCAGCAAAAAGAAACAGCCCCTCACGGGGCTGTTTCTTGTATTTGAAATTGTTATTATATTTTTCCCTTTCTGTCGTTCCCGCGCAGGCCGGGATATAGGCTTCTTCCGCGTCTATCGAGATACGATCTCGAAAACATTAAAAAATCATTAAATTTCCTTTGACATTGAGTTTTTGCGGTGTACCATAAAAATATGCCCGTGGGGCGGTAGCCCCTGACCGGTCTCTGGCTGGTAACGGGCAGAACAAAAATTCCCTCAAAAGAGGGAATTTTTGTTCTGCCAAATCTATCTAATAAATACTGAAAAAATGTTTCTTGCCATTATTTATTTGGCGAACCAATATTGTGACGGTATGACCATCCCGTGTTGTTTTTGTGTTCCAGAATTGAGCCGAAGAGACAGCCTTTATTTTTCGTCCATGCCAAGTGATTTGCTGAATTATTGTCTTATTGGTGGAAATAAAAATAGCTTTGGGATCAGTAAGCATACATTCTGCATAGGGGAGAAGCGAGAATCTTCGTTGCTGTTCATTTTTTAAGCGACGTTTTCCTTGTTTGCGCAAAAGATGACGAAAGCCGACGCTATTGAACGTGATATCATCATTTAGTGCCGGACAAAAGATATTACCAATCTTCAAATAGTAGGATTTTGCTTTTTTATAATCGCGATTCCTTTCTTTGCTTGGATTTTTCATCCGATCATCATGACATTCTTGTATTAAAGATATGTTAAATTTTTTTCTCGTGTTTGATCCGATCGCTTATGACTTTCGGATCAGCAAAAAGAAACAGCCCCTCACGGGGCTGTTTCTTGTATTTGAAATTGTTATTATATTTTTCCCTTTCTGTCGTTCCCGCGCAGGCGGGGATCCAGGTTCATGTTACCGTGGATCCGCCGCGGGGTGGAGGTGCGGGGAATCGAACCCCGTGGACCTTGGCTATCAAACCGGGTCCAGCGCCACGCCACCCCCACCCCGCGCCTCATGGTATTAAATTAAAGATTAAAAATATCTAAAAAATTATTTGACAACGTTTTTGATCTGGTTAAACTAAGGGCAAGGCTATCAAACCGGGTTCCAGTGCTATGTTTGGACTGGCAAAGAGCGCATCAGAAATGATGCGCTCTTTGATTTTTAGCCTAATTGATCCGATCGCTTGTGACTTTCGGATCAGCAAAAAGAAACAGCCCCTCACGGGGCTGTTTCTTTTGTAGAAGCGTCGTCCATATCAGCGGACAGCGCTTCTGCTGCTCATGTGGATCGGACGGGATTCGAACCCGTATCCTCTGTTTGGTAAAAGCAGTATCTTATCCTATTGAACGACCGACCCAGCTATGAGTACGGTCATCATATAAAATCAGAGATTAAAATTTTCTAAAATTTGGGGTACGAAAAAGCCGCGCTTTAGCGCGGCTTTTTCGTACCAAACAGGGAATTTATCCGTTGCAATACGGATACTGCTTTCGTTATTAGAATAATCTTGTCAAAATATATGTCAAATCCGATTTAATGATTTTTTAATCTCACCTTGATTGCTTGTGGCCTTTCCTTTGTCGCTCCTGTCCCTCGAGAGACTCGGGATAAACTCCGGCGGGGGATCCAGTTTCAAATTATCGAGATACGATCTCGATAAATTCCTTGATTGATCCGATTGCTCACGACCTTCGGATCGGCAAAAGGCACGGATCGTCCCGCTTCCGGGACGACGACAGAAAATACTCGTCCTTGCAGTGATGTGATCGAATATGAGATTCCTCGACAAGCTCGGAATGACGGTCAAAATCCTCGGAACGGGCTCCGCCCTTCGAAATGACTTCCTGGAAGACGTCAGGATTTGACATTGACCCTTTCCCTGCCGTATAATCTAAGCCAATGTTAGCTATCAAATTACAGCGGATCGGAAGGAAGCATCAGCCGAGCTATCGGCTTGTTGTCGCTGAAAAGCGATCCAAGATGATCGCGCCGCCGGTTGAAGACCTG
>Ga0224529_1001666_pt1 | contig 12582 bp, 8 predicted proteins | sample CBST50metaG_FD_179893 | JGI IMG/M metagenome (GOLD analysis project Ga0224529, IMG submission 179893) | Peat soil microbial communities from Stordalen Mire, Sweden - C.B.S.T50 | ecosystem: Environmental > Terrestrial > Soil > Wetlands > Peat | place: Sweden: Norrbotten County, Stordalen Mire... | reverse complement strand
GTCCTTGCGCTTCCCGGTCTTAGCAAACCACTTGCCGAGGATCGTCTCCGACTCACCGCCCTTGTGCCCCGGCGCCCACCGCGAATACACATCCGCCGTATCCACGAAGTTCAGTCCGGCATCGAGCGCCGCATCCAATTGCCGAAACGTCTCTGCTTCAGGCAACGTCCACCCATATACGTTTCCACCCAGACAAATTACCGGCACTTTAGGCCCGGCAGATCCCAGCTTTCGTTTTTCCATCTGCGATTCTCCTCTCACCATCAGATGCAGCACAGGCGCCGAAGGTCTCACCCAAACCACGGGGGAAAAGTCCGGTAGCCCTCCCTGAAAACGCCTTGCGTCTTCGCCCCGACGCAGCGATGCAACCGCATGGGGATGCGCGGAATGAACGCCGCGAGAATCACCACGTCCGAGAGTGCCCAAAATGCGCACTGCTGTGCCCGTTCGCCCAGGCTCGGGGTCGCAGTGCGATGCCAACTTATACGGTCTTTGAATCAAGCCGTCGCCGTGCGGTGTATGCCGCCAGCGCCCTGTCGAAGACATATTCACCTGCCGGACTCAAAGTGAAATTGTGCTTTCCAGTCTGTTTCTTCGCCCAAAGTCAAGTACGCCTCGAAGTGCTTGCCCTGTTTAGAAACGAAGCCTTTGAGCAGGCCGGTTTTGCCTTTCGTGCAAAGCGCCTCGATCTGTTTCGGCGTGAGGGTCTTCTTGGCAATGGTCTCGTTCAAGCTGAAGTTGCAACCCTCGCGGTAGCGGCTGCAACCGTAGAAATTTTGTCCATTGGGCTTCTTGACGACGCCTTGCTTGCATTTCGGGCACACCAGAGAGCCTGGCGGCGGTTCAGCGCCTGTCTTTGCCGGCGCTGAACCGTTCGACGCCAAGGCAGGCTGCGGCGCGATGTGCAGCAGCGCCAGTTCCTTCTTGAGCTGGCCGTCGATGCTTGAAACCACGTTGAGATACTGGGCCTTGCCTTCGGCAATATCGTCGAGCAGTTGTTCAAGAGAGCGCGTGTAGTCGTACTCAAGAAAGGCGAAGTGGCCTTTGAGCGCGTCGATGAGCAGGATGCCGAGGTCTGTAGGTCGCAATATCTTCTTGGAATCGTCGATGTAGTTGCGGGTGATGATGTTTTTGAGGATGGCCGGGTAGGTGGAGGGCCGTCCGATTCCCTCATGCTCCAGCTTCTTGATGAGGCTTGCCTGGGTGTAGCCGTTCGGCGGGCGTGTCTGCTTGTTCAACACGCGGGCGTTATCGGCATGAAGTTGGGTGCCGCGGCCAAGCGCGGGAACGCGGCCATTCTCGTCCGATTGTTTCTCCGAGTCTTCCATGTCGTTCGCGTCGGAATCTTCGGCGGCGTCCTTGGCCGTCAAGGTGCGCCAGCCCGGCTTGATGAGCGTTCGCCCCGTGGCCTTGAATACAAAGGGCTGCGAGCCGTCCTGGGCCGCGAGCGTCAGTGTGTTCACGCTGTATTCGGCGTCAGCAAGCTGAGAAGCTACAGCTCGGGTCCATATAAGGTCGTAGAGCTTCTTCTGGTCGTCGTCCCTCCCGGCATTGCGTTGTTCCAGGTGGGTGGGGCGGATTGCTTCGTGGGCCTCCTGGGCGCTCTCCTTGGACTTCCAAGTACGCGCCTTGGGCGGCAAGGGCAGGTTGTTGCTGGCGGCATAGGCCCGGATCTCGGCCAGCGCCTCCGCGGAGAAGTTCTGGCTATCGGTGCGGTGGTAGGTAATCAACCCCTCTTCAAATAGCCGCTGGGCAATCTGGGCGGTCTGCTCCGGCTTGTATCCGAGCGTCACGCTCGCCGCCTGAAGCAGCGTGGCCGTTGTGAAGGGCGGCGGTGGGGCCTTGGACGCCGGCTTGGTCGCTGCGGCGGTCACGGAAAAGAGTCTGCATTTCGCGGCTTCTTCCGCCAGCGCAACGTCAAGAATGTATTCCTCCCCTTCCTTGAGAAAAGGAGCGGTATCCCACTGGGCACGCCACTTTTCGCCGTCGAAGATCGCTTCGGCGCCAAAGTGCTTTGTCTCTTTGAACACGTCGATCTCGCGTTGCCGATCGACGACAAGGCGGAGAGCAACACTTTGAACGCGGCCAGCGCTCAGCCGCGCAATGCCCGTTTGATAGGAGAGAGCAGGCGACACCTGATAGCCGACGAGACGATCCGCGCCTCGCCTGGCCTCTTGCGCGTGAACAAGGTTGGTGTTGAGTTGCCGCGGCGCCTTGAGCGCAGCACGAATCACGCTCTCAGTGATTGCGTCGAAGGTGACGCGCACGTACCGGTGAAGCTTCAGAACCTGCTGAAGGTGCCAGGCAATGGCTTCTCCCTCGCGGTCGGGGTCCGTAGCGAGATAAACCTGCTCAGAGCGAGCGGCTCGTTGTCGCAACTGCGCAACGACGGATTCGCTCCGTTCGAGGATCTGGTATTCAAGCCGGTAAGTGTTCGGCTCGACACCCAAGCTCTTCACAGGGAGATCCCGAATGTGTCCTACGCTCGCAGCAACATCCCAACCACTGCCGAGAATCGCCTTGATCTTCTTGATCTTGTTTGGGCTCTCCACAATCATCAGCTTCATGCGGTTGCCTCGTGCCCAGCGATCTTCCGGAAGGATTATGCGACGGTGGCTGGCGTCGGATTCTTCAGCTTATAGATGGAGGCAAAGTAGGCCACCATCACGCGAAATGTCTTGGAGCGGTTCACGCCGCCAAGAATCTCTCCTCCAACTCTCTCCAGCTCATCCGCAATCTCGTAAGTCAACGGGAAGACGAAGGCGGTGTCGATGGATTGAAATGGAATGTTCAGCCACGGGCCGTTGTAGAACGCAACAAGTTGCGCCTGAGCGGCCTTGGTCTTGAAATTCATGATGATGTGTTCGGCAAGGGCGTTCTTGTTACGGATCTTCAGCACGGCAAAAAGTTGGGTGAAGTGGGTCTTGGTGAATTTGGAATCGACGGTGAGACGGACCTGGGTACGCTTCTCTGCGGGAGCAACGATTCTGCGCTTTGTTCGGATTGCTGCTTTCTTCGGAGTGGTCATGCCGCCACCTTTCTGTGATGTATTATACAGCATACATGTAAGTATTTGTAAAGAGAATTCTCCAACTTGCTGCAATCATGCAACTTAGGATAGAGTCATTGGCAAAGCAGTAGTGGATTTATTGCACGGGGAAGCTTTTGGGCGCGTCCCCGTGCACACTCTTCACTGGAGGCCCTCTGCGATCGATGCCGTTCTTAGCGAAGTCATCTTCCTGGATCTAGACGGGGGTGGCGAAGATTTTGGCTTCTGGAGACGATACGCGGAGCACGTCTCCATATGCCGATTCACCATGCCCTTTCGTCCCAACTCACCTGTGTCCGCCCGAGCGCGGCGCACTGACTGGTCGATTTGTGGCCGTTCAACGATATTGCTCAGATGCAGAGCCGTTCGTATGGCGATGTTGCGCTCACACGAGAATGTTATGTTGTCCAACCTGAGCAGGCAGACGACAATCTCTGTGAACTCAGGGCATTTTACTAGCGTAGGCCGTTTGCTGCGCGTCGGGGCCTCACGGACGGCGGCGGGAACAGCAACGGCTAGTTGTTCAACAGAAGCACCGCGGATGAGATGAGCTGCGGTAATGAGTGCGGCATTATGACTCTGATCGAAAACTGCGTCGCCGATCATGTCGAGGAGCGTTTCGGCAAAAGAAGCTAGAGCGTGGTGTGCTTTTTGTCGTGCTCTTTGAATGATCCGATAGCAGCGGGCCATTTGTGCTTCATAATTGCGCCGCTGGTTTGATGAAATCTCGCTGGACGCAAGGTTTCGTGTGAGTGTTTCGAGTTTCTCTTCAGCTTCTGCGACTGTCATACCTTACCCTTTCCGAATCGATTGATTTCACCGAGCAAAACACTAGAGATACATTTAGTTAGACTTTCAGTTACAAATAACGTTCGATATTTTTCGCGCATTTGAATCAACTTTTAAACTTTGAGGTTGATGTAAGCAGGAGGAGTTAGATCTCCGAGGCGAGGATGATGGAGCCAACCATGGAAGCGGGAGCCGATGATCGTAGCGAAGAAAGCAAGCAAGAACTGGAAGCCTGGAATATACAGAGTCTGGGTGAAGTAAATGATCAGGCCGGTGACGATGAGAAAAATCAGAGGGATTTTTGGCTGGCCGCGATGTATCAGGGACGGGTTGCTGCAGTGGATAGGACGCCGGTCTTATGCTAGGGACTCCACATCGCATAGGGAATCGGAATCCGCTGCTGAAACGTGGCGGCGTGACTCGCCGCAGAGGAGGATCACCGAGAATGCAAATGTCAGATAGCTTGCCGAAGCCCGTATTCACACCTTTGTGGACCACGCAGCTATGCGGCCGGCAATATCTTCTCTCAAAAACGTCCTCGCTCCACGGCCCTTGCGAATCGTAGATTTCAGTAGCCCAACTCCGTCCTGGCTTCGGTGAACTTCGCCACGGCAAACTCCAAGTCTGCATGCGAGTGCGCCGCTGAAACCTGTGTGCGGATGCAAGCCTTGTCTTGTGGCACAACCGGGTACGAAAACGCGACCACGTAGATGCCTTTGGTCAGCAGCATCTCGGCCATGCGAGAAGCTCTAACCGCGTCGCCAAACATGACCGGAACTATCGGGTGGTCGCCCGGCAAGATGTTGAAGTTAGCCTCCGTCATCGCATCGCGGAAGAAGCGGGTATTCTCGCGTAGTCTCTGCCGCAGGTCCCCGGATTCTGCCAGCAGGTCGAGCACCTTCAGCGACGCGGCGACAATCGGCGGAGCAACGGAGTTCGAAAACAGATAGGGCCGTGAACGCTGGCGAAGCAAATCAATAATCTCCTTGTGACCGCTGGTGTAACCACCGCTGGCACCACCGAGCGCGTTGCCCAGCGTGCCGGTAATGATGTCCACGCGGCCCTCTACGCCGCAAAGCTCAGGCGTGCCGCGGCCGTGGTCGCCGATGAAGCCGACGGCGTGAGAATCATCGACCATCACCATCGCGTCATACTCCTCGGCGAGGTCGCAGATCTTGTCCAGCTTCGCAAAGTACCCGTTCATTGAAAACACGCCATCGGTCGCAATCAGCCGGTATCGCGCCGATGCGGCCTCCCTCAACTTCGCTTCCAGGTCGTCCATATCGCCATTGTGGTAGCGGTACTTGGTAGCTTTGCAAAGCCGGATGCCGTCAATAATGCTGGCGTGGTTCAACTCGTCTGATATAACCGCGTCCTCCGCGTCGAACAGCATTTCAAACAAACCACCGTTGGCGTCGAAGCAGGAGCTATACAGAATGGTGTCTTCGGTCCCGAGAAAAGCGCTGATGCGCTCTTCGAGTTGTTTGTGAATGGACTGCGTGCCGCAGATGAAGCGAACGCTGGCCATACCGTAGCCCCAATCATCCAAGGCCTTATGCGCCGCCTCGATTACAGCGGGATGATTGGCAAGACCGAGATAGTTGTTCGCGCACAGGTTGAGAACAGCCGCCCCGTCTGCCACGGACACCTGCGCCTGCTGCGGTCCCTGAAGCACGCGTTCGTGCTTGAACAGTCCGGCCTGTTCGATTCCGGCAATCTTGCCTTGCAAATGCTGTTGTATCTTTCCGTACATTCGGTTCCCTTCCCAACCCGTTTAAGCCAGGCTCGTCCAGTCCAAAACGACTTTGCCTGTCTGGCCTGAAATCATCGCGTCGAATCCCTGCTTAAAATCGCTGTAGGCGAAGCGATGCGTGATGACCGGCGAAATGTCAACACCCGACTCCAGCATCACGGTCATCTTGTACCAAGTCTCGTACATCTCGCGCCCGTAAATGCCTTTGATGGTCAGCATGTTGAAGATCACCTGCCGCCAGTCCATTGCCATCTCCTTGGCTGGAATGCCAAGGATAGCGATCTTGCCGCCGTGGCTCATGTTAGCGATCATGTCGCCGAGCGCCTGCGCGTTGCCCGACATCTCCAGGCCCACGTCGAAGCCTTCTTGCATCCCCAACTGTTGCTGTACCTCTGCCAGCGTCGTCTCATTCGGATTCACAGCCAGCGTCGCGCCCATCTTCCGCGCCAACTCCAGGCGGAAGGGATTCAAATCTGTAATGACCACGTGTCGAGCGCCGGCGTGCCGCACTACCGGGATAGCCATGATGCCGATGGGCCCGGCTCCGGTGATGAGCACGTCCTCTCCCAGCACTGGGAACGAAAGCGCGGTGTGCACCGCGTTACCGAAGGGATCGAAGATGGCAGCCACCTCCTGGTTGATCCCTGCGTGATGCCGCCAGATATTGCTCATGGGCAGCGAGATCAACTCGGCAAACGCACCCGGGCGGTTCACGCCAACACCCTGCGTTGACGCGCACAGATGCCGTCGTCCGGCCAGGCAGTTGCGGCATCGCCCACAAACGACATGCCCTTCGCCACTGACAACATCACCCGGATAGAAGTCATTGACGTTGGACCCAACTTCAATGATCTCCCCAACAAATTCGTGTCCGATCGCCAGCGGCACATGAATCGCCTTCTGCGCCCACTCATCCCACTCGTAGATATGAACATCGGTGCCGCAGATGCCCGTGTAGCGCACGCGCACCAGCACGTCGTTGATACCCATTACCGGTTCGGCAATCTCTTCGAGCCACAAACCCCGCTCAGCCTTACTCTTTACCAGCGCCTTCATTGTCTGTCCTCCAGGTCTATGTTCAGTCCCGAGAAATGTTCTCATTTTCTTATCCTTGCGCACCCGGCTCAGTGGCCGGACCTCCCGCATTAGCCGCTCTAACCGGCTGTTGGTCCGCAGGCAGCGCTACAGATTCCTGCTCAGAGCCAATTTTCCCAGATCGTCCATTTGCCGAAGGGAAAAGGGCGGTCCTGTGACGGGCCGCCCGATCCATGCGACCACCACACCTTAGAAGGTGATACGAACGAAAACGCGGGAATGGCGGTGGTCGCCGTACAGCGGCGCATATTCGGCAAAGGTGGGGTTGCCAAAGCCGCCGGCGGTGTAGGGAATGCCATAAATCAGTGTCGTCAGAGTAGAGGAGCCGCTACTGTTGACATAGGCATTGGTCACAACGAAATTGCTGTGATTGAAGATGTTGAAGAACTCGCCGCGGAAGTCGAGCGTGGAGTTGCGCCACAACTTGAAGGAGCGCTGGATGCTCATATCCCAGGTTTGATAGCCGGGGCTGATGAGGTTGTTGCGGCCGACGGTGTCACTGGGCCGCGTGCCATAAGCCGGAACAATCCAGTGAACCTGCGAAGCGGTGACCACGTGGCAGGGATCGCTGGTATCCCAGAGTTCGCTGCCTTCGCACAGGGTACAGGTAGAAGGATTGCCGGTGTACCAGGAGTCGTCGAACGCGTAGGTTTGCAGCGGCGCCTTGGGGTTGCCAATAACGGGACGATCGTTGCTGATTCCGTCTCCGTTCACGTCGTACCCGACTTCTACGTTCTCCGGTGTACCGCTCTGGAATTGCGTGATGCCGGCGACGCTCCAGCGGTTGACGACGTTGCCCACAGCCTTCATCGATCCCTCGGTGTGCCATATCGGAGGGGTCCAGACGTAGGACAATACCAGACGCTGGCGGTGATCGTAGGCCGAAAGGCCGTAGTCCACGCTCTTGCGAGGAACGGGATAAGATGCGCTACCGTATGTGGATTGTCCAGTGTAGGAGGAGGTAAAGATCTCGGAGACGTCATCCTCTGCGCGGCCGTATGTATACGAGGCGCGGAAGAGAAGATGACTGCTCACCCTGTGATCCAGCTCGGCCCAGAGGGCGTTGTAGTCGGAGTCCCCGGAGTTATCACGAACAATGATGCGTCCGCGGCTGTTGATGAGCCGATTGCCGGTGTACCAGTCATTGACGTAGGGGTTGAACTCCGTCGAGCCATAAAGATGTTCACCGCGTTCGCCCACATAGCTGGCCTGGAGCGTATAGGCGCCGGGCAGCTCCTGCTGCACACCGAGATTCCAGTGAAAGGTCTCGGGCGAAAGCAGATGATCGGAGATGGGCTCGGCGAGATTGGTTGGCAGCGGAGACTTATCCAATGCGGCGAATTGGGTTGACCAGTTAGCAATGCCGCGCGGAAGCGTGCTGCTGGGGTTGCTGATGATCTCCGGCGATGCTGCATTCGGCGCCGAGGCTTGAATGTTGTCGATGATATTTGTGAAGAGCGCGTCGTAGAAGATTCCGACTCCACCGCGGATGACCGTCATGTACTTGCCAAATATCTTGGGGTTGTACGAGACCCCGAAACGCGGGCCCCACTCCACTCCATCCGGGCGCTGCTGGTCGTTGCAATTTACACCCGTGCTTGGGAAGCAGGCGGGGTTGGCATAGTCGATGCCGGGATAAGGCGTGGTCTTGGCGTTGAACGGTGCGCCATTGTACTCATAGCGCAAACCGAGATTAATGCTCAAATTCTCGGTAGCTTTCCAAGTGTCCTGGGCGAAGTAGTTTTGCGAAATCAGTTGCGGCTCAGTAACGGGGCTACCGAAGTTCTGCCCGATTGTGCCTTTGCCTGCGTAGTCGTCGACGAGGTTAGACAATCCCGAGGAGGCGGGAATCCCACTGCTTGCGGATGCGGCAACGTCCAGATAGCCTATCGTGCCGTAGAAGTTGAAGGGGATCTGGTCCTTGACGCGGACGTCGGCCAAGTCAAAGCCAACCTTGAAGAAGTGCTTGCCCCTGGTCAAGCTCAACGAATCCTGGGCTTGAACAGTGTCGTGGAAGCGCCCCTGCGGGTCTGCGGACGGGATGCCATAACCAGTCAGATTGCTGACGGTGAGGATGGGAAGCCCGAAGAGCGGATTCGATGTGGTGCTAGCGGGCAAACCGAAGGTAAAGCCGATGCGGCCAAAGGAGGCACGGAACTCGTTGAGCAAGCTCGGACTGAAGATATGCGTTTCGACAAGGCCGGCATTCTGCGATGCGCCACTCTGGTCGGTGTCGAAACCGGGAAGCTGGTTAGGACTATTAGAAAAGTCCACAGGTGTCTCGTAGGTGGAGCGGATGTAGTGAAGGCTGAGCGTGTCCTTTTTGCTGATGATGTAATCGCCCTTGAGGTCCAGCTCAGGGGAGTTGCTCGGGGTTCCTGCGGTGCGAAAATAGCTGCCAACCTCGACGTTGCCGCGGTCAGTGCCCGATGTCGGATCCAGGCCGAGCGGGATCAGAGTTGTGCCGCCCAATTTACCAAGCTGAACGGGATCTCCAACCAGAGTGCCAAAGCCCTCGATGAGGTCGGTGAGGCGTGTAGAAGCAGTGTCCGGGAAACTCGTGGGCAGAGCTTTGAGCGTGGCGAAACCGGCAGCGGAAGGCACAAGCAGTTCATTCCCGATTGCCGAGGAGCGGTAGTTGTCCCATTGGTAAGAGGCGAAGAAAAAGAGCTTATTCCGCAGGATGGGACCGCCGATGGAGAAGCCGAACTGATTCTCGCGATAGAGGGCCTTGGAAATGCCATTCCGGACATCGTAGTGATCGGTGGCGTCGAGAGAGGAGTTCTGCAAGCGCTCGAAGACGGAGCCGTGGAATTGGTTTGTGCCGCTCTTGAAGATCAGGTTGGAAACCGACCCAGCGCCATGGCCAAACTCAGCGGTGTAGTCGTTTTCCATGATGATAACTTCCTTCTGGGCTTCGATGTTCTCCGGCTGCAGGCCTTGACCCATAATTCCGGCGTCGTTGTTGTCCTGGCCCTCGATGAGGAAGTTATTGGCACGTGGACGTCCGCCGCCTACTGAGAAATTGATGCCGTTGCTGAACGCACTTTGTTCAGCGGAGGTGACGCCGGGCAGAGTGAGCGCCGTCTGATAGGCGCTGAGGCTGCTCAGTGGCAGGTTCGCAATCTCTTGCGCGCTGATGACGCCGCTGATTTGCGCGTTGTCAGTGTTCAGATTGCTGTTATCGGCCCTGACCTCGACAACATCGCTTGCGGCACCCAGCTTGAGCGTGACGTCGGAGGTGGTGATGACTGAGGCCGGGATGCTGAGACCTTTCACCACCGTCGCAGCAAAGCCGGTGGTCTTCACGGTGATGTTGTATATACCGGGAAGAATCGACTCAATGCGGTACGAGCCAATGCCGTTGCTCACCGTGGTGCGGATCGCTCCTGTCTCGACAGATTGAATGCTGATCGATGCCCCAACCACCGCTGCTCCTGTTGGGTCGGTTATGTTGCCCACCAGAGTTCCATTCGAGGTTTGTGCTGGGGCCAAACGTGGGGTCAAAGCGATGGTCATTAAAACCAGACTTACAACGGCGCTAAGAATCAGCGCTCGCATATGCTTCGATAATGAAACCATGAGACTCTCCTCCCGAAAAGTTGAAAAGCTAGAAATACTCTTGGCTACATGAGCATTTCAAGCCGGAATTTCCATTTTGTTTTATCAACTGCTAACCACCTGTGGCCGCGTTGTTCAGCACAACCTTAACGCCAGGGATCACCGCATTCGTCGAATCGGTGACCGCACCGGTTATCGGCGCAACATCCTGAGCTTTTAGGTGAACCTGGATGAACAGCATAAGCACCAAATAGCAATTTTGATTACCTGATTGCGCGTAAGCTCCCTTTCCGTTGGTCCTCAGCAGGAGCGGGTCTTTCTTCGACCCGCTCCTGCGGCTGGTGTTTTGTTATTGCACGGTCAAAGTCACATTGGTGGTTTGCACCAGCGACCCGCTGGTTCCTGTGACCGTGACGGTGTAGACCTGCGGCGTCGTGCTTCCGCTTCCGCTTTTGCCGCCGCAGCCAGAGAGCCCCGCGAGCGCGCTAAGTGAGCACGCAAGGAAGAGCAGTACAGCGAGACCGTTTGAGAGCCGGCCCAGCCGGCGGCGAACGGCCCGGATGCGGAACAGTGGCAGCATCAACAGGCCCGCCGCAAAGGCCATCAATGGAGCCTCTGAACCGGGTTTGCCGTGATGGTTGGCTGCCGCAGTCTGGGCTACGGTCTGGATGGTGAGAGTTGTGCTCGCGGCGCTGGTTCCAAGGCTCAGCGACGAAGGCGAGAAGGTTGCAGTTGCACCCGGCGGCAGTCCGGTGGCCGTGAAGGTAATAGGGTTGCTGACAGTTCCGCTGGGCGTAACCGCGATGACGTAGGTTGCGGTACCACCTGCGGAGATGGTCTGGCTGCCGGACGAAGAGCTGAGGGTGAAGGTGCCCGGCGTAACAATCGTCTCCGTTAGTGTCGGCGAGATGCTGGCAGTGAAGTCCACGTCTCCGCTGTAAGCAGCCGTAATGGAATAGCTGCCGATGGCGAGGGCGCTGGAAGAGTATGCGGCCTGGTCGCTGGAGTTCAGCTCCACGGTGCCCAGTAGAGTGGTTCCGTTATAGAAGCTCACCGTTCCTGTCGGCGTACCGGTGGTGGAGGAAGCGACCTGTGCGGTAAAGGTAACCGCGCTGCCCGCACCCGATGTACCACTGCTCGCGGTGAGTGCCACGGTTGTCGGCGCCTGTGTAATGGTCAGCACCCCGTTCACGGTCGTCACGGTGTAGTCGGAAAGATTTGCGCCGACGGCCGTGGGAACGATGGGATAGCTGCTGGGCGAGGAAGTTGCCGTCGCCGTGGTCGAAAAGGTCTCAGTGAAGGTATCGCCGCTCTGCGCGCCCTGCACCAGGCCAGTGAACGCAGGGTTCGTGGCACCGTAAGCGCGGGTTGCGTTATTGGCGCTCACGGTCAACGGCACTCCCGTCACGGTCAGCGTACCGTTGACGAAGTTGAAGGTGTAGTTCTGCGATGTCAGGTTTCCCTGGGTGATGGTGATGGGATAAGTTCCCAGCGCCGAGGACTGCGTGGCCGTCGTTGTCAGCAAAGGCGCGCCGGTGGTTGCCGAAGTCTGCGTATCGCTGTTCACAAAGCCGGCGATGGTGTAGGTCAGCGCCGGGTTGGCAGTGCCGTAGGCGCGCGAGAGGTTGCTCGCGGTTGCCGTCAGCACAGCCGGCGACACGGTGAAGCTCTGGCTCACCGGAGTCGCGGCGACATAGGTTCCGTTGCCCACCTGGTTCGCCGTCACGGTTACTGTACCAGCGCCGGTCAGTGTCAGCGTCGATCCTGAAACCGTTGCCGGCCCGGTCACCGTATAGGTTACCGGAAGACCCGAACTGGCAGTGGCGTTCAGTGTGATTGGTTTCGGCCCGTAGATCGTGTTTGCGATCGCCGGGAAGGTGATGGTCTGCGATTCACCGGTCACCGTCAACGTTCCGTTGACAAAGACAAAGTTGTAGTTGGGCGCGGCAAGCGTTTCTTGCGTGATGGTAATCGGATAGCTTCCCACCGGAGAACTTTGCGTCGCTGTCGTTGTCAGCAACGGCGCGCCGGTGGTTGCCGAAGCCTGCGTATCGCCGTTTATAAACCCGGCGATGGTGTAAGTAAGAGCCGGGTTTGCCTGGTTGAGCAGCCGGCTCAGGTTGTTCGCAGTAACCGTCAGTACCGCCTTGAGCACAACCGAGGTCGGCGCGGACTGGCTGGAAAGGAAGTTTGCGTCGCCTGGATAGCTGGCCGTGAGGTTGGTCGCGCCTGCCGGAACGGAGGTTGTGACCAACGTGGCCACACCGGAGTTGAGCGTTGCCGTGCCGATGGTGGTCGTGCCGGTCAGGAAGGTCACCGTCTCGCCGTTCGTGCT
>Ga0224529_1001665_pt1 | contig 12586 bp, 8 predicted proteins | sample CBST50metaG_FD_179893 | JGI IMG/M metagenome (GOLD analysis project Ga0224529, IMG submission 179893) | Peat soil microbial communities from Stordalen Mire, Sweden - C.B.S.T50 | ecosystem: Environmental > Terrestrial > Soil > Wetlands > Peat | place: Sweden: Norrbotten County, Stordalen Mire... | reverse complement strand
AGTTTCGATCCACGCTTCCTCCCCACAATCGGTCGCCCTCATGCAGTTGCGCTTCACTTCACTCACTGTGACCAGCTTGTGACGGGACTTGCACCCGTAAGAGTGCGCCCATGCTGGGCGCACAAAAGAAGGGACTCCCCTTGACGAGGAGTCCCACGTGTGAAGATTCACGAAGTTGCTTACTTGGCCGCGGCAGCGATTCCGGCCTGCTGGGCCAGGGTGGCGGCCTTGTCGGTCGCTTCCCAGGTGAAATCGGGATCGTTGCGGCCGAAGTGGCCGTAAGCCGCGGTCTTCTGGTAAATGGGCCGGCGCAGGTTCAGGCTCTCGATGATGCCCTTGGGATTGAGCGAGAAGTTCTTCCGAACCAGTTCGGTCAGCTTGGCCGGGGTTACCTTTCCGGTACCGAAGGTATCGACCAGCACGCTGACCGGCTCGGGCACGCCGATGGCGTAGGCGAGCTGAACTTCGGCGCGGTCGGCCAGGCCGGCTGCCACGATGTTCTTGGCGATGTAACGGGCCATGTAAGCCGCGGAACGGTCCACCTTCGTCGGATCCTTGCCCGAGAATGCGCCGCCGCCGTGACGACCCGCGCCGCCGTAGGTATCCACAATGATCTTGCGGCCGGTGAGGCCGGTGTCGCCCATGGGACCGCCAATGACGAAGCGGCCGGTGGGATTGATGTGGTACTTGGTGTGCTCGTCGAGCCACTCCGCGGGCAGAACCGCCTGGATGACGTACTTGAGGATGTCGGCGTGCAGCTCTTCGTTCGAGATGTAGTCGGCATGCTGGCTGCTGATGACCACCGCGTCAATACGCGCCGGCTTGCCGTTCTCGTCGTACTCGACCGTGACCTGGCTCTTGCCGTCGGGGCGAAGATAGGGCAGCTTGCCGCTCTTGCGCACTTCGGTCAGCTTGCGGCAGAGCTTGTGGGCCAGAGAGATGGGAGCGGGCATCAGCTCCGGAGTCTCGTTGGAGGCGTAGCCGAACATCATGCCCTGATCGCCGGCGCCGCCGGTGTCAACGCCCTGGGCAATGTCGCCGGACTGCTTGTTGATGGTGGAGATGACGGCGCAGGTGTTGGAGTCGAAACCATACAGGGCATTGTCGTAGCCGATGGAGGCAATGACTCCGCGGACCAGACTCTGGAAATCGACGTAGGCCTTGGTTGTGATTTCGCCGGCGATGACCACCAGGCCGGTGGCTGTCAGGGTTTCGGCGGCAACGCGGCTATAAGGATCCTGTTCCAGGCAAGCGTCCAGAATGGCATCGGAAACCTGGTCGGCAATCTTGTCGGGATGGCCTTCGGTGACAGACTCGGAGGTAAACAAAAAACGGTCGCTCAACTTTGTATTCCTCCCCACTTAAGGGATTTTCGGTTGGTGGCTTGCCGCGATGGGTGCGTTACCCAGGATGAACCGGCACAAGGGTGAAATCTTCCTCGTCACAATCTGCCGTTCATCCATATCGGTGAGACACGCCGCACCGCGAGGCCAAAGCCCAAGGGTGCATTGATCCATGATAATTGCCGCCGGGGGCCAGGGGCAAAGATCTCAGCGAACGGGGAGAATCAAGCACCCAAGGGAGTTCCAGGGGGGGTGAACCGCAAGGGGTGTAAAGACGCAAAACGGATGGAGGGAGCCGATCAGCTCTTCAGCCAGGAAATACCGCGATCCAGGAGGGCCTGGGCTAAGTTCAGCAGATGGTGAGCGAGGGCAAAAACTCCGTCGGTGGGAAGCAGCGTGGGCCACCATCCGGAGCGCACACCGTAGTAGCGCACGGTGAGATAGGCGGCGGCGACAACCACCAGCAACAGCAGAATCGCGCCCATCCAGCGCAAGCGGAGTTCCAAGGCGTCGCGGCGCTGGATGCGGGCTTTGCCCACGTTGGAGGCAAAGGTCATCCAACCGCGGTCGTCGTCGTTGGCCTGGCTGGAGCTGCCAGAGGCGCGGAGAAACCGGTCTGTCCAATCTTGCGGGTCGAGGCCCAGGGCGCCAACGTAACCGCGCACAATGCCCTTGCTGAGGATGCCGCCGGGGAGGAGACGAAACTTCTCCTGCTCCAGCGCCAAGAGGTGACGCCGGCTGATTTTAGTAACCTCGGTAATCTGCTCGAGCGCAATGCCGCGGGACATCCGCTCCATGCGCAGGTCTTCTCCAAAGTTGCCCATCGCCTACCAGAAAACGGTTTGAGTACCCAAGGGCTTTCACCCTCCACGATAAACCGGAGTCCCGATTCCGTCAAAAGGATGCACCGACTTTTCCCTTTTGTTTCTTGAATCTGGACGAATTCGGCGCTTTGGAAACTCATTGATAAACAATTCACCTTTCAGATTTGGGAAGTTTTGCGCCGAATGGGGGAGAATCGGGGCCAGCAGGCAGATCCGGACGGGGTGTGCCCAGGAACGCCAGTACCCCCAGGGCTGGCGCGGCGCTCGAGCCACGGCCGGGGCTGATACCCTGAAGTCGAGGGCGTTGCAGCAACATTCCGCCCGTTCGGAGTCATCTTTGGGAATGAACAAGCTCATCTTTGCCAATCTGCTGCACCGGCCGCTTCGCTCGATCATCAGCGTGATGGCGGTGGCCATTGAAGTGGTCATGATTCTGTCCATCGTCGCCATCTTCATGGGCATGCTCGACGACCAGAAGCAGCGCACCAACGGCATTGGCGCCGATCTGGTGGTGCGGCCCTCCAACGCCAGCTTTGTCAACGGCATGAGCGGCGCGCCGATGCCCGCCAAGATCGCCGAGGTCTTTCGCCGCATGAATCATGTGACCGTGGCCTCGCCGGTTTTTACCAACTTTGCCATGAGCAGCTCGGTCGAGATTCTTTACGGCATCGACTACCCCAGCTACAACGCGCTGAAGCCCTTTACCTGGGTGGCGGGCGGACCGTTTCAGGGACCAAACGACGTGATTGTGGACGACGTTTTCGCGCGCACAGGCCAGGGACATCATGTGGGCGATCAGATCGAGATTCTCAAGCACCCCTTCCGCATCTGCGGCATTGTGGAGAGCGGCAAGGGCGCGCGGAAGCTGATTCCCATCGAGACCATGGGCGAGTTGACCGGCTCGGACGGCAAGGCTTCGGTGGTCTATCTGAAGAGCGACAGCCCGTCCAGCCAGGACGCGATCCGGCGGGAGATTGCCGCGACCCGCGGACTGGAAGGCTACAACATGCAGACCATGGACGAGCTGATCTCGCTCTATACGCCGGCCAAGTTTCCTGGCTTTGATCTGGCGCTGAATGTGGTCATCGGCATCGCCGTCATCGTAGGCTTTCTGGTGATTTTTCAGACGATGTATACGGCGGTGCTGGAGCGGACGCGGGAGATTGGCATTCTGAAGTCGATGGGCGCCTCCAAGCCGGCCATTGTGGGCGTGCTGCTGCGCGAGTGCGCGGCGCTGGCCGTGGCTGGTGTGCTGGTGGGCATCGCGGCCACCTATGGCGTGCGGGCCTTCCTGAACATGAGATTTCCCTCCTTCAGCTTTGAACTGACCGCGCTATGGATGCTGCGCGGCGCGGGCATCGCCTTTGCGGGAGCGATCTTTGGCGCTCTTTACCCGGCCTGGGTGGCCGCCCGCAAGGACCCCATCGACGCGCTGGCCTACGAATAAACTGTCGCGGCAAGTTATTGATCCGGCCCGATTGGGTTGAGACGGAGCAGAGCAAAAGCAACTGCAGATCCTTCGCTTCGCTCAGGGTGACAGCTCTCAGGTGATGCAATCCTTTGGGGACGGACCAATAAAAGCTACCTCGATCGGGCTGGGCCGTGCGCGGCCCGATGCTGCCTGAGGTGGACACAAATCTTTTTTTAAGGAATACTCCGGCACAACGGGAGATGGGCGTGGGGCCGCGCAGCGGTATACTTGGAGAAACCCTGCTGACCTTTGTCCCCATGTTTTGTTGCATTTCGCGGAGAAACAGTTTTTGACGAAATCTTCCAAACGCTGGCTTTATGCCGCTTGGCTGGTGCTGATTGCCGGCTTTGCCCTTCTGCACGCCCTGCATCTCCGCGCAGACTTTCCCAACCACACGGAGTGGGTTTCCGACTGGGCCAAGTACACCGACGAGGGCTGGTACGGCAACGCCGCCATTCGCGCCCACCTGTTCGGCAACTGGTATTTGCCGGGGGACTTCAATCCTGCGCCGGCAGTGCCGGTGTGGCCGTTCCTGGAGTGGGTGCTGTTCTTCTTTACCGGGGTTACGGTGCAGGCGGCGCGGGGGCTGGCGGTCGCGTTCTTCTTTGTCAATCTGCTGTTGAGCTACCTGCTGCTGAGGACCAGAGGGCAGCGCTGGATGGGGCTTCTGGCGCTCACGCTGCTGGTGACCAGCCCGTTTCTTTACTGCTTCAGCCGGCTGGGCATTCTGGAGCCGCTGCTGATCGCTCTAACGCTGGCGGCATTGAACCTGGCCGTGCGCCTGCCGCGGCTGCGGCGTCCGGTATGGGCAGCGGTGGCCATCGGGCTGCTCTTCACACTGATGATGCTGACCAAAACCACCGCTGTGTTTCTGCTTCCGGCGCTGGGGTGGGCCCTGGTGGCGCCACTGCGCAAGAACATCCAGCTTGCCCTGCGCTGCGCGATGGCCGCGGCGGCAACTTTTGCGGTGAGCTTCGGACTTTGGATGGCGCTGGTGGCGCGCCTGCACCTCTTCGCCGACTATAAATACCTCTTCTTCGTGAATAAATACGTGAAGCCGCCGGAGTTTTACTGGCCGCTGATCAGCTTCTGGTGGTCCTTCCACGGCGCCCTGTGGGTGGATCGCACTCTGATTCCGCTGGCCGGCATTCTGCTGGTGGGCGCAGTTGCGACGTGGCGGAGCGTATGGGCCCGCAAGCTGCTGCTGGATCCGGTTTTCGGCGGCTCTCTTCTGGCGGTCGCCGGGTACATCCTGTTCATGACCTACCAGAACCATCCTCAGCCGCGCTACTTTGCCGTGGTTGCCTTCTTCTGCTTCTTCATGGTCGCGCAGGGAGCCGGGGCGCTGGTCAGCATGGCGGGCTGGACGCGCCGGGTGGGCTGGGCGGTGGTCGGACTGGCCGCTCTGGCCGCGGGCTTCAACGCCCAAAGAACGCTGAACTTCGCGATGCACCCGGAGTACACGTTCGTCGATGCGGCCCAGCAGCTGACCCGCTATATCGATGAGCATCCCAACGGCAAGCGGCTGCTGGTTTCAATCAGCGGCGACCAGATCACGCTGGTCACACATCTGCCCTCCATCTGCGACGACTTCGGCACCCATGAGCTGGCTACCAAGCTGGCCACCTATCAGCCCGGCTGGTATGCCGCCTGGAACGACATCGACCCCGGCACCCTGGAAGACCTGCACAACCGCTATTCTCTCGAGCAGGTGGCCAGTTTCCGCGCCTTCGACGACTCGGACCGCAACGTTCTGGTTCTGTTCAAGCTCCACCCCCTGCGCGGCGGCCAGGTGCGTGAACCAAGCGACCAGAACCTGCAGGTTCCCCTGCCCGGCGACAAGATCGACGTGGATATCGAGTAAGCACGACGGAAGCGGAGTGCGGCAGCGCATCAAAACGGCAGCCGCAGCGTGCCGATGAAGGCGTGGTTGTACTGGTTGTAATGCGTGGTGGCGATCTGGAAGCCCGCCCCGGCCACCACGGCAACCCTCTTGTGGATGGGAAACCGACCGAAAACGACACCCGGTGTGGCGAAGGCCTGCTTCTTTCCGTCGTTCTCGCCACCCTCCCAAAATGTCGAATTGATCTCGATCTCCGGCCACAGTTGCTTGAGGGCATGGTATTGAAACGCGGTATTCGATACCACAGTGCGGCCCAGCTTGTTCACGCTGTTCACCGGAAACGTGCCTCCGAGCGTGGTCTGCACGTCAAAACTTCCCCAGCCTTTGCCACCCGCGAGGCTGGGCGTGACCACCGCGCTGATGGATCCATTCTTGTAGGTTCCCGTGGGCACGCTGCCGGCCAGAAAGCCGGTCAGGATGGCTCCGCCATGCTGCTCGTTGCGCGCCAGGAAACGATACTTCAACAAGAATGAAACGTCGCCCCAGCCGTCCACCGTCTTGGGGTTTTGGTGCAGCAGGTAAGGGGGCAGATTGAGGAGGAGTTCGATATGCCGGGCAGGAATCAGTTCCAGTCCCTTGCTGCTGTCCAGGTTGGTTACGTTGCCGGTGGGCGTCCCCTCGTGGAGAACATCGAAGCGGAACTCCTGCTCCAGGCGGGGAGTGACGGTGGCGACCGGGGTGACCCAGTGAGGTTGTTCGGCCTGGGTTAGGGAGACGCGCTCCAGCCAGGTCTCGGTGCGGCTCTGGCCATCGAGAGCGGTTGAAGCTGCAAAGACGAGTAGAAAAGAAAAAATCGCCGCGGGGAATCTCATTGATTTTCTCCTGAAAACTGCTGGTCTTGGCTTGAATACTATACGACAAAGTTCCATGAATCACCGTAGATGGGGCAAGGCATTTTCGCGCACTGCTCAGCCCGCAGGGAGGGCGGTTCCGCGCAGTCTGCGGACTGCAAGAATGGTCCTGTTGAGGCGCCGCATTCCCATTAAGAACGCGCCCAGGAATCCTGTGACTGCAATCACGCGACAGTGTCACATGCTGGTGTTAGGGTTCTGTTGACTTTTCCCCGGGGTGCAGAGGGGATGCAAATTCCACCGGTCGTTTGTCAATGGGCTTCAAACCTTTAGTTTGGGAGGACTTGTGACTGTTCAGTATGGGGTGTATTTATTCCTGGCCGTGAGCGTCTTATCGCTGTTCGTGGCCTTCTTCTTCGCGCGCCAGGCTGTTGGCTCCGAGAGCGTCATGCGGGCAATGCAGCCGATCGCCGCAGCTTTCAAAGTGGGCACTGGGGCTTTTCTGAAGCATCGGACCACAACCGTAGCGGTCCTGCTGGGCCTGCTGGTTCCCACATTCGCCGGGGCGCAGGAACAGTCAGGCGGAGGCGAAGCCAACCTGGTGCTGCCGGATTTGTCGTCTGTGAGCTTTTTCGGCATCACCGGGCATAACCTTCTGATGATCGGATTGCTCTTCTGCGCCGCCGGCCTGTTGTTCGGCATGGTGATCTTTCAGCAGTTGAAGAACATGCCGGTTCACAGGTCCATGCGCGAAATGTCCGAGCTGATCTACGAGACCTGCAAAACCTATCTGGTGACGCAGGGCAAGTTCATTATGCTGCTCTGGGCTTTCATCGCAGTGATCATCTCGTTGTACTTCGGCTGGCTGGCGCCGGTGCCGAATAAACCGATTGCGGTTACGCTGCCGGTTATTTTGTTGTTTTCGCTCATCGGCATCGCGGGCAGCTATGGGGTGGCGTGGTTCGGAATTCGCGTGAACACCTTTGCCAACTCCCGCGTGGCATTCGCGGGATTGAAGGGCAAGCCGTACCAGCTCTTTGCGATTCCGCTGAAGGCCGGCATGAGCGTCGGCATGATGCTGATCTCGGTTGAGCTGCTCATCATGCTCTTCATTCTTCTGTTCATCCCCCGCGACTTTGCGGGTCCCTGCTTCATCGGCTTCGCCATTGGCGAATCGTTGGGCGCCGCGGCCCTGCGTATTGCCGGCGGCATCTTCACCAAGATCGCCGACATCGGCTCCGATCTGATGAAGATCGTCTTCAAAATCAAGGAAGACGATGCGCGCAACCCTGGCGTCATTGCCGACTGCACGGGCGACAACGCGGGCGACTCGGTTGGACCCTCGGCCGACGGCTTTGAGACCTACGGCGTCACCGGCGTGGCCCTGATCACCTTCATTCTGCTGGCCGTCAAGACTCCCGACACGCAAGCGCAACTGCTGGTGTGGATCTTTGTGATGCGCGTGGCCATGCTGATCTCCAGCTCGGCCGCCTACTTCCTTAACGGCGCAATCGCTCATGCGAAGTACGGCAACTCCGACGAGATGGACTTCGAGGCGCCCTTGACCTCGCTGGTCTGGATCACCTCCATCGTTTCCATCGGCCTGACCTACGTCGTCACGTACCTGATGCTCCCCAACCTGGGCGGCGATCCGACGCTCTGGTGGAAGCTGGCATCGATCATCTCCTGCGGAACTTTGGCGGGCGCGCTCATCCCCGAATTGGTGAAGGTCTTCACTTCAACCAACTCGGCCCACGTGCAGGAAGTGGTCACCTCCGCAAAAGAAGGCGGCGCTTCTCTGGGAATCCTGTCGGGCCTGGTGGCCGGCAATATGTCGGCCTACTGGCTGGGACTTAGCATGGTGGCGCTGATGGGCCTGGGCTATTTCTTCAGTCAAGGCCCGGGCATGGCTGCCATGATGCTGGCTCCGGCCGTCTTCGCCTTTGGCCTGGTCGCCTTCGGCTTCCTGGGCATGGGACCGGTAACGATCGCCGTGGATTCCTACGGCCCGGTCACCGACAATGCTCAATCCGTCTACGAGTTGTCGTTGATTGAAACCATTCCTGGCATCGAAGCCGAGTTGAAGAAGGACTACGGCATCGACGCGAAGTTCGAGCGCGCAAAGTATCTGCTGGAAGCCAACGATGGAGCCGGCAATACCTTCAAGGCTACGGCCAAGCCGGTGCTGATCGGCACCGCCGTAGTGGGCGCAACCACGATGACCTTCTCGATCATCATGGCCCTGACCCACGGACTCACCGTGAACGTGGAAAAACTCTCTCTGCTGCACGCGCCCTTCATGCTGGGGCTGATCTGCGGTGGCGCGGTCATCTTCTGGTTCGCGGGCGCTTCCATGCAGGCGGTCACCACCGGCGCTTACCGCGCGGTGGAGTTCATCAAGGCGAACATTCATCTGGAAGGCGCGGAGAAGGCCTCGGTCGCCGACAGCAAGAAGGTGGTGGAGATCTGCACAAAGTACGCGCAGAAGGGGATGTTCAACATCTTCCTCGCCGTCTTCTTCGCCACGCTCTCGTTCGCGTTCATGGAGCCGTTCCTGTTTGTCGGCTATCTGTTCTCGATTGCGATCTTCGGCCTGTACGAGGCGATCTTCATGGCCAATGCCGGCGGCGCCTGGGACAATGCGAAGAAAGTCGTCGAGGTTGACCTGAAAATGAAGGGCACGCCTCTGCACGACGCAACCGTGATCGGAGACACGGTCGGCGATCCGTTCAAGGACACCTCGTCGGTGGCCATGAACCCGATCATCAAGTTCACCACGTTGTTCGGATTGCTGGCAGTCGAGCTTGCCGTAACGCTCACTGCGACCAATCCGATGCTCACACACGTGCTGACCGTGGCCTTCTTCCTGGTGTCGGCGTTCTTCGTGCGGAGATCGTTCTACGGCATGAGGATTGAAACCATGGAAACCAAGGAAACCAACTGATTTCTGTCTTCAGGAATCGAAGAAAAACGCCGCCTGAAATGGGCGGCGTTTTTCTTTGCACAATAGGGTAGAACCCGTTCATCGAGCGGCGGTGCATGGTCACCTTCGGGATGGCGCCCTGGCCTTCAGTGCTCGTCTTCCTGGTGCGCTCGAATCATGGGCAGCTTTTTTTACTTGACTTCAACCTGACTCTCAAGGTAATTTCCGCTCATCCCCAATTCTCCGGGTACGCTTTTCTCCCAATCAAAGCGCAGCATCCTGCGCGGAGCGTCCCTCTTATGGCGGGCCGCCGTCTGCGCACAATATTTGCCCCATTGCGACGGACGCTCACTCCCCTCTCAATGGATTGAGAAACCAGCCACTTGCACCGCAAGAGGTATGCCAATGTCCAACGGAAAAAGTAATGACCCAGTTAAGCCGCCGCAAGCCGAACCGCCGGCTGCAGCGTCACCCACCGTCCCTCCGCACAATAGCGTAGACATCATCAAGAAATGGGCGAACCTGAAGACCGGTCCAGGGGGAGACGCGATTCTCGGGGAGTTGTGGCTGCAATCCAAGGATCCGAGCGCCGGAGTCTGGGCGGTTGGGGCGCAGACTCTGGCCGCCAACCTGCGCACCTATGCTCTTCCCGGCCAAAACATCACGACCACTTACATCTCGGCATTCCAGAAGAAGACTGTCGACGATTTGACGGAAGATCTTGGCTGGTAATATCCGGCACCGATAGTCTACAGCGTGTTTTGAAAATGGCTCGGCAGGTTTGGTACGCATTCTCAGGGGTCAAAACCCCTCGTTGTTATGGCGGTTTTCGGCAGGACTGAAGTCGTGCGCTGAGACAAAACAGATTTTTGAAACATGCTCCAGGATTCTGACCGCTTGTTGTTGCACCAAAGTGGGTACCCCATCCTTTCGGTGTATCTGTTCTGGCCGCAAGGGTGGGAAAGGACAAAATCGCGTGGTCAGAGACCTGGCGAGAAAGAGGGGACGCGAATGAGGCGAACCGTGGGTTTGCTCCTGCTGCACCTTGTCGTCGCCAGCTTCGTAGTTTGCGCGGCGAGCGTCTGGGGGGACGAGGCGAAGGCAAATACTTATCGAACGGTGGTTGTAAGCCCGACCCGGATTCTTGTCAGAGTCGATCCGGATTCTGTCATGACAATATCCGTTAGGGAAGCTAGTCAAGACACCGTTGCGTCCGTGGCCTTCACACCGGTTGAACCGCGGTCGCAGTGGATATTGGCAACGATCGGCGGTGGTCTGAAGTTTGAACCGAACAAGCAATATGTTTTCACTTTGACCATGAGTGACGGCAAGGACAAATCCAAGATAGGCAGCGTGGCATCCTTCATCATAGACACGAGTCCGAAGGTGAAACTTGTAAAGTCTCAGAGCGGGTTGACTACGATAGAGTCCAGTGTCGCGTTCAGCCTGAAGGGGTCAAATTCCATCCTGAGCAACAATGCGCATTTCTGCCGGTCCGGGCAGGTCGTCCAAGCGGTGCGCCGCGATCATTCGAACACGGAGATGTATTTCAGCGGGAGCAGCCTGCCGCTTGCTGAAAGCTCACTCTGCGAGATCAGTGACAGCAAGCTGGACGATATGCCGGATGCAAATGGGATCGGAATGCTGGCTTTGGGAAAAAGCGAGCTTGCGCGGAATATCGTCAGCCTGACCGGCGTAATCAAAGGAAAAATCGTAAACATTCTTGGCGACGACTTGACCTTTGATCAGACTTCCTCGGGCACGGGTGTGCAGCCAGCACCTCAAAAAAGGGAGGACGCATGGCTTTGGGCGAATGGGACAATCACCGCTGGGACAGGGTCCGCACCGGCATGGGTGCTGGATGGATTGTTCACTCCTCCCATGTGGGATTTCTGGTTGGGAGGAGTGCCGGTAACTCCTGTCACCGTGAGCGCAAACATCGGCAACAACAAGATCGGCGGCGTAGCAGCCAAGGATGTGATCGACTTCGAGATTCCGTCGTTGATGTGGCTGCCTCCAGTTGTAAACGACGTATTGAGAATCCAGGTTCCCGCCTCGCTCACCTTCGAAGCGAATCGCGCCTTCAGTCATCGCAATCTGCTTGGGGTGGGAGACGCAATCTGGGACCTACGCGCGCTGAATCAATCGCAGGCTGTGCGGACGGCCGAGGCAGCAGCCAGCAAAGATCCCTTCAAGATGCCGCCCCAAGGAAAGTTCGGAAAAGGCGGATATGAGAGCGCCGGGTGGATGCTTCAATTCCATACGGGATTCGAAGCCGGCGGGGCGCTGGCGACGGCAACGGTGACGAATCCGAAGACCAAGGCGACCATCGGCGTGCTTCCGACTTACTCCATTGCCAGGTTTGTTCCGCAGATCGACGGGCTTTACCAGTACAGGAACTTCAGCCTGGAATCCTACCTGACCGGGCGCTATCTGTTCACGACCGAGCACACGGCAGTGAATGACAAGGCGGGGATTCCGTATCTGGAGACGGTCAGCGGATGGAAAGCTGTGAATGTGCTTACCTTCAGCTATACGCCCGGTCAAAGCCCGCATATCAAGTTCAACGTTGCCTACACGGAGGGTTTCTCTGCGCCGACTTACCAGAGGGCAAACGGCGTGAAGATCGGGCTGGCGGTCGCTTACTGATCGCCGAAGCGAGCAGGCGGCCGATCTAGGAGGACGCGGCCTGGAGGCTCTTCAATTGGTGGCCGCCGGAGGCGAAGTTTGCCGGAGCGAGCCAGGCTTCAAAGGCGCGTTTGCGGGCGGGCCATTCGCAGTCGAGCATGGAGAACCAGGCCGTGTCGCGGTTGCGGCCCTTGACCACCATGTGCTGGCGGAAGATGCCTTCGAAGGTGAAACCCAGGCGCAAGGCGGCGTGGCGGCTGGGAAGATTTTTGGCGTTGCACTTCCACTCGTAGCGGCGGTAGCCGAGGCGGTCGAAGACGTGGCTGGCCATGAGGTACATGGCCTCGGTGGCGGCGGTGGTGCGCTGGAGAGAGGGCGCGAGCAGGATGTTGCCCACCTCGACGACGCCGTTGACAGGATCGATGCGCATGAAACTGGCGTAGCCGGCCGTCTGGCCGCTGGACGGAGGAGGATCCGTGGGCTCGGTGGATGCGGCCGGGACAATGGCCAGAAAAACGGCGTCGGGCGCCGACTGCTTCATGGCGATGGCGCGGCGGAATTCCTCTTCCGAGGCGTAAGGGCCATCGCCCATCCAGGACCATAGCTCATCGTGGCCCTGAACGGCCTGCCAGAGAGCGGCGGCATGGCGTGCTGCGTCCAACGGCTCCAGGGTGACGTAGCGGCCGCGCAGGGTCACCGGGGC
>Ga0224529_1001663_pt1 | contig 12599 bp, 6 predicted proteins | sample CBST50metaG_FD_179893 | JGI IMG/M metagenome (GOLD analysis project Ga0224529, IMG submission 179893) | Peat soil microbial communities from Stordalen Mire, Sweden - C.B.S.T50 | ecosystem: Environmental > Terrestrial > Soil > Wetlands > Peat | place: Sweden: Norrbotten County, Stordalen Mire... | reverse complement strand
TCTTCCAGAGAAGGTTTGTGCTCGTGAGAGACAAACGCAGGGCTATGAAGAGCCGTGTGAATCGAGAGATTCAAGCACGGTTCCGTGAGAGCCTCGGGGTGAAATTCCCCGGGGCGACTCGACAAACGGGGAGTAGGGAATAGGGACTAGAAAAGCCCGCGGGGTGAGGGCTGAGGTTTCCCACCCTTTCGCCAGGAAAAAGGCGAAAGGATGGGGCACGGAGCTTTTGTGCGAGTGAAATGAAGCATGCCTATCCGGTTGTCACCCAACGCCTAGCATTTAGAGCTGTAGGACACCAGATAGCGGGCCCGATAAGATGGGGACAATCCGCCCGGAATCAGCGCGGTAGACAACTAACGAACTCCATATATCGCACATGTGTACGTGCCGACCGCCGCCCCCACATATGGTAGTTTGGGTGACAACCGGATAGGCACGAAATGAAGAAGGACGAGGCGGGAATGACGTTCGTGGCTTACCGTCTACACGTTCCGACTCGGCGGATGCACCAAGAGATGCTTCTGATGACGCGCTTCCCGCTGTGCCGCAATCATTTCCGATTCGACCTCGACAATGCCGATTTCGCCTAGAGCCCACGCGCGAAAACTGGACCACGGCCAATCCTCTGGCGCAGTGCAAAGTCCCCGTTTCACGGGATTGCGGTGAATGTAGCGAAGCTGCGTGACAAAGCCCGCGAAATTTCGTACATTGTGATCGAAATAGCGAGCCTGCCAGAAGGGCTGCTTTCCAGCGATTCTCTTGCCATCTTTACGGGCTTGAATGGCAACCTTGCTCTTGAGCATTTGCATGGCGCTGGCGAGCTTTTCCCCGGTAGGTTCGCTCAGCAGTAAATGAACGTGTTCCGGCATCACGACGTAGCCATAGACGCGCATCTGGAAGCTGCGGCGCATCTGCTCAAGGGCAAACAGAAATACTTCCTGCGTCTGCATTTGAGTGAACAGAGGGAGACGGTGGTAACAACTGAAAGTAAGAAAGTGGGATTGCCCAGAGTGATGAAGCCGCTTGAGTCCGTCGGGCATGAAAAGCCTACCATTTTTACAAAAGATTGTTGAGCAATACTATAGCGGAGTTTTGTGGTTTCCCACCCTTTCGCCAGGAAAAAGGCGAAAGGATGGGGCACGGAGGTTTTGTGGCGAGTGAAATGAAGAAGGACGAGGCGAGAATGACGTTCGTGGTTTCCCACCCTTTCCGCAGAAAAAAGCGGAAAGGATGGGGCACGGGGCATTTGTGGCGAGCGATGTGAAGAAAGGCGTGGTGGCGGGGCTGGATTTTTCTGCTTCCGATACGCTGCTTCCCCGATGCTCTGATTTCTATTTTCTCGATACGCTGCTTTCTACTTCCTCGATACTGCTTTCTTTTAATTCATCCTCGGGCTTTTGTTGCTTCTTGTTACTTCGGCAACTGGGTCGCATCCCAGCCGCCGCCCAGGGCGCGGACTAAGCCGACGCTGGCGACGAACTGACGGGTTTGGAGATTGATGGCCGTGCGCTGATTCTGCAGCAGCGCGGCTTCGGCCGTCAGTACCTCAAGATAGCTGGTGACGCCGCCCTTGTAACGCTGGTTGGAGAGATCGTAGGAGTGCTGCGCGGAGGCGACCGCACGCTGCTCGACGCCCGATTCCTGCTCCAGAATTCTGAGGCCGGAGAGCTGGTCTTCGACATCGTTGAAGGCTTGGAAGATGGTGTTGCGATAAGCGGCGGTCTGCGCCTCGTAGCTGTGGCGTGCCTCATCGGTGAGCGCGTGGCGCTGGCCCGCGTCGAAGAGCAATTGCGTGGCCTGTGCACCCAAACTCCAGAGCGAACTCGGGCCCTGAATCCAGGTTCCGCCGTTCGTGCTTTCAAAGCCGCCAGCTCCGCCCAGGCTGATGGTGGGATAGAAGGCGCTGACGGCGATGCCTATTTGCGCATTGGCGGCAGCGGCGCGGCGCTCGGCGGCGGCAATGTCGGGCCGGCGCTCCAGCAGTTGCGAAGGCACGCCGACGGGAACTTTGGGCAGAGCCAGATCGAGCGGCGAAGGCGGAATGCTGAAGCTGGAAAGATCGAGATTGGCGATGGTGCCGATGGCGTGTTCAAACTGGGCACGGGCCACGCCTACGTCCACCAACTGGGCGCGCACGGTTTCCAACTGCGTGCGGGCCTGGGCCACGTCCGCCTCGGTGCCCACTCCGCCGGCAAGGCGGCGCTGGGTGAGGTCAAGCTGGTTCTCCAAATCTGTAACGGTGGCTGTGAGCAGCTTGGTTTGGGCGTCGAGTCCGCGCAGGGCAAAGTAGTCGGACGCCATTTCTGCGTGAAGGCTCAGATCCACGCTGGCCACGTCGGCGGCGCTGGCTTGCGCGCTGGAGCGGGCCGCCTCAACGGAGCGGCGGATGCGGCCCCAGAAGTCCGGCTCCCAACTGGCTTGGCCGCCGATGACAAAGTCGCCAGTGGTCGTGGCGCCAGAGGCTCGCGGCCGGTTCTCGGAAACGCGGTTGCGATTGATCGAAGGACCGGCGGAAAGAGTGGGGAATAGATTGGCGTGCGCAGCCAGTATCTGATCGTGCGCGGCGAGATAAATTTCCAGAGCCTGGCGCAGCCCCTGGTTGTTGTCAGCGATGCGATCTTCCAGCTTGTTCAACTGCTGGTCCTGATAGATTTCCCACCACTTGCCGCGCAACATGCCGTCAGAGGGCGTGGCTGGTTGCCAACTGCCTCCGGCCGGGTTGGGCGGCGGGACGACAACCGCGGACGCGCCGGTTTCCTTGTAGACGGTGGGGGCCTGGAAGCCGGGGCGATTGTAGTTGGGGCCGACGGGCTTGCATCCGGCCAGCAGGGTGAGAGTGAGCAGGGCGGTTGCGGAAAAGCTGCTTCCCTTCAGGATGGCTGAGGGGCGTGGCTTCCCACCCTTTCCGCAGAAAAAAGCGGAAAGGATGGGGCACGGGGCTTTTGTGGCGAGTGGAGTAAAGAAAGACGCAGCAGGAACAAGGTTCGTGGGTTCCCACCCTTTCCGCAGAAAAAAGCGGAAAGGATGGGGCACGGTGGCTTTTGTGGCGAGTGGAGACGTAGGCGGAACGGGGAGTTGTGGTTTCCCATCTTTGCCGCGGTGAGACTGCGTCAAGGATGGGGCGCCCCCGCATTTGTGGGAGGGGAAGAGTGGGAGGGGCGCCGGCTGGAAGACAAATGCAGGTCCTTCGACTCGCTGCGCTCGCTCAGGATGACAGCTTTGTTCTTTCGACGTAATTCCGAGGCAGGAGAATACGGGCATCGCTATTTGCCTCCCGCATTGGACTGGCCGCCGTGACTTACCACTTGAACCTTTTCGCCGTCGATGAGCGAGTCGGGCGGGTCCTGGATGACCAGATCACCGGCGCTGAGCCCGGTGACGATTTGTACGGTGGCGCCGTCGTCCTCGCCGATGACAACGGGAAGCAGGCGGGCGGTATTGCCGTTGACCACGGCGCCCACGCGCATCCCTTCCTTGCGGAAGATGAGCGCAGCGGAGGGCACAACGAAGGAGGGACCGGCCGCGGGCGTCTTGAAGTGGACCTGGGCCAGCGAACCGGGCAGCAACTCGCCGTCGCGGTTATCGACGTCGATTTCCACCAGCAGGGTGCGGCTGGCGGGGTCGATGGCGTCGGAGGTCCGCACCAGGGTTCCCTGGTAGACCTTTCCGGCGTGTTCGGGGAAGGTGAGGCCGATCTTCATGCCGCGCGTCACGGTCTGCGAATAGCTTTGCGGCAGGTTGGCATAGACGCGCAGGGTTTGGATGGCCTGAAGGTGAAAGAGCTCCTTGCCCGCGCCCTGGTCGATCAACTGGCCGGTGTCAACGGTGCGGGCGGTGATGACGCCATCGAAGGGCGCATAGACCCGTTCAAAGGACTGCATCTGGCGCAGCCGTTCGACGTTGGCCTGGGCGGAGTGGACGGAAGCCGCTGTGGCCGCGGCCTGGTTCACAAACGTATCGGTATCCTGGCGGGAGACGGCGTCGGACTTGACCAGTCCGCTGTAGCGATTGGCCTGGATACGGGCGTTGTTGGCGTTGGCCTGAGCGGTGACGAGCTCGGACCGGGCCTGAGCGAGTTGCTGATCCAGTTCAGGCGAGGCAATCTCAGCCAGCAGCGCGCCCTTCTTTACACGAGAGCCGATGTCGTAGTGCCAGCGGGTGAGGTAGCCGGAGGTACGGGCATAGATGGGCGAATCCGTCCAGGCGGTCACGTTGCCGGGGAGCGCAAAGCTGTCAGCCGGAGCGCCGGTTTTGGGAGCGGCAACGGCCACGGTGGGAGCGGCCAGCTCGCGCGTCGTGCTGGTCAGCACCTTGGCGTTATGCATGCGGCTCAGGATGCCGTAGCCCGCCAGGGCGCCCGCCACGACTACCACCAAGGCCACGCCGACCAGGGCCTTGTGCGTCGAGATGGGCGCCGGCTCGGGCAAGGTTTGCTGGCTTTGTGCCGGTTGCTGGTTCGGATTGAGTTCATCAGTCATAAGGCATTACTCCGAAATTTCATCAGGCTCGTCGAATGATTCGGCCAGTTGAGCGTAGTGGGACGTCTTGCGGCGGCTATTGAGCCAGCCGTGGACGACAGAGAAAAATGCAGGCACAAAGAAAAGCGTGGCCACGGTGGCCAGCAGCAGTCCACCAATGACGGCGCGGCCCAGGGGGGCATTCTGCTCGCCACCGTCACCCAGGCCGAGCGCCATGGGCATCATGCCAAGAATCATGGCGAGGGCGGTCATCAGCACCGGACGCAAGCGTACAAAGCCCGCATTCAGCGCAGCCCGTCGTGCGTCGCCCACCAACTCTTCCAACTGCTCGCGGGCAAAGGTGACTACGAGAATGGAGTTGGCCGTGGCCACGCCCATGCACATGATGGTACCGGTCAGAGCGGGTACGCTGAGCCGGGTATGGGTGAGGAACAGAAACCAGACAATGCCAGCCAGCGCCGCAGGCAATGCTGAGATGATGAGGAACGGATCGAGCCAGGACTGGAAGTTGACCACGATCAGCAGGTAGACCAGCAGGATGGAGACGACCAGACCGGCGAGCAGACCAAGGTAGGACTTTTTCATGGTCTCGCTTTGGCCGCGGAGGAGGAATCGCGAACCGCGGGGCAGATCGGCTTTGTGCCGGGCGACAATCTTTTCCATGGCGCGGGTTACGGTTCCCAGGTCGGTTCCATCCACGTTGGAGTAGATGTCGATGACCGGAGAGATGTCGTAATGACTCACGGTGCCCAGTTCGGTTCCGGGAGCGATGGATGCCAGGTTGCCTAGTACCTGTGTGGGTTGCGGGGCTCCGGGAGCACCGGTGGAAGCGGCTTCGCTGACCTGCTGCGCGGCGGAAGAACCGTGGATAGGCAGGCTCTTCAAAGCGGCCAGCGAGTCGAGCTGGTACTGGGGAGCCATGACCGCGACATTGTAGGAGACGCCGTTTTTTGGATCCAGAAAGAATGTGGGGCTGGTCTGGAAACTGCCACTCATGGCCACCAACAGGCTCTGCGCAACATCCTTCTGAGTCATGCCGATGTCCTGAGCGCGCGTGCGATCCACGTTCACCGTCATTTTTGGAAGGTCGAACGGCTGCTGAATGTGCGCATCGGTGGCGCCGGGAACATAGCGGACTTCATCGAGCATGCGCTCGGCCAGGGCGTGGTTGCTGTAGAGGTCCGGGCCGATGATCTGAAGGTCAATCGGCGAGGAGAGGCCGAAGTTCAGGATTTGGGTCACGATATCGACCGGCAGCACGTAGAAGGTGACGCCGGGGTACTCACGAGCTAGCCGGGCGCGCAGGTGCTGGACATACTCTGCTGTGGGATGGTGCTTCTCACTCAACTGCACCTGGATGTCGGCGTCCGCAGTGCCCACGGGAGACGAAGTCGAGTAGGAAAGGTTGATTCCCGAGGTGGGCAGGCCGACGTTATCGACGATGTTGACGATCTCTTTGGCAGGAATTTCGCCGCGGATGGTCGAGTCGATGTGGTCGCAGAGCTGGGCTGTTTCCTCGATGCGCATGCCGGTATGGGCGCGCACGTGGATCTTGAACTGCCCGGAGTCGACCGAGGGGAAGAAGTCCTGGCCAAGCCAGGGCACCAACAGCCCGATGGATGCCAGGGAAAACGCCAGGAAGATGAGTAGAAAGACGCCAGCGTGGTCCACGCACAAGGTAAGCAGACGCATGTAGCGGAGGCGAAACGCCGCAAAGCCGGACTCGAAGGAGCTCTGAAAGCGAACGAAGGGGTTGCCGCTGAAGCGCTTTCCTGCGGTCTCCGCGTCGTCGTGCTCCTTGAGCAGGTACTTGGCCATGGTGGGCACCAGCGTGCGGGAAAGGCCATAACTGGCCAGCATGGCGAAGACCACCGCCTCGGCCATGGGTACGAACAGATAGCGCGCCACGCCGCTCAGGAAGAACATGGGGACAAAGACGATGCAGATGGAGAGGGTGGAAACCAGGGCAGGAATGGCAATCTGCGCCGAGCCGTCTAGAATGGCCTGCTCCAATTCCGCGCCCGATTCCAGGTAGCGGTTGATGTTTTCGATGGCGACGGTGGCATCGTCCACCAGGATGCCGACGGCCAGCGCCAATCCGCTCAGGGTCATGATGTTGATGGTCTCGTGCAGCGCGGAGAGCACGATGAGCGAAGAGAGAATCGAGAGCGGGATGGAGACCGCGATGATGATGGTGGAGCGCCAACTGCCCAGGAATACCAGGATCATGATGGCGGTGAGGCAGGCGGCGATGATGGCTTCGCGGACCACGCCGTCGATGGAGCCGCGGACAAAAATCGACTGGTCGGAGAGGGTATTGATCTGGAGCTGCGGCGGCAATTGGCCCCGGACGGTTTCCAGTTTGGCCCGGACGCCGGCGATGATGTCCAGCGTTGAGGATGAGCCGGTCTTCATGATGCTCATCAGGACAGCGCGCTTGCCGTCCACATGCACGATGTTGGTTTGTGGCGGATTGCCGTCGCGCACATGCGCCACGTCACGGACATAGATGACGGCCCCGTTCACCGCTTTGACGGGCAGATTGTTCAGTTCATTGACGATATCCGGCGCGGAGTTGGTTTCGACGGCATATTCGAAGCGGTCGATCTTCATGGTGCCGGAAGGCATGATCAGACTTTGCGCATTGACGGCGTTGACCACATCGATGGGCGAAAGGCCCTTGGCTTGCATGGCTGGCATATCCAGATCCACCTGAACCTGGCGCGGTTTGCCGCCGTAGGGAAAGGGTGTCTGCGCGCCTTCGACAGTGGCCAACTGGACGCGAATGATATTCGATCCCAGGTCGTTCAGTTGCTGCTCATTCAGGCCTTGCCCTGAGAGTCCCAACTGCAGGATGGGCACGCTGGAGGCGTTGTACTGCATGATGGAGGGCGGCGTGGTGCCGGACGGCAAGCTGCGCAACTGGGATTGGCTGACAGCAGTCACCTGGGCCACGGCGCTGGCGATGTTGACATTCGGCTGAAAGAAGACCTTGATGACCGCGATGCCGTTGAGCGACTGCGACTCGATGTGCTCGATGTCATTGACTGTGGTGGTCAGGCCGCGCTCGCTGGGGGTGATCATGCGGTTGGCCATCTCCTCCGCCGAGAGGCCGTTGAAACTCCAGATCACCGATACGACAGGGATGTCGATATTCGGAAAAATATCCGTAGGCATCGAGACGATGCTGTAAATACCAAGGATCAAAATCAAAAATGCAGCGACGACAAAAGTGTAGGGCCGCCGCAGCGCAAGCCGGACAATCCACATAAGGCTGTAACTCGCTCCCGAGCCGGGTTGGTTGTAACTGTATTGCCCGTGATCTGTGCCGATCAAAAGCTGGACTGTAACGGTTCCGGTCTGGCTCCAACCGGCTCACCGTGGTTCAGGCGGAACGAAAAATCCGCAAGAACCCTATCCAACACACGGTTAAAAATACAATGTTAGTCGACGCCGCGGGTCAGGCCGCGCGTGCGCGGGCAAAATAGGCTATTTGCACACTTTTCAGGACGGCTTGGCGAGCTGAAAAGACGCACTTGACGGCTTGGCGCGCTGTACGGCGAGCCGATTTTGGGCGTTTTGCAACAGCAGTGTTGAAATTGCCGCCGTCGAGTGAACTTTTTTTTCGCGGCAACCATGAATTATCCGACAGCCGCTGGATGGCGCCTGCCAGGAGCCCTAAAGCATTTTCGGAAATGGTGTAGACCCGAATTTCATTGGTATCCCACCCTTTCCGCAGAAAAAAGCGGAAAGGATGGGGCACGGAAGTCTACAGCAAAAGCAAAAATGCTCTGGCCTGATCGCGGCGCTGAATTTTGGGATTTTTCCTCTCCGAGGAAGTTGCAAAGAGGATGGGACTGAGAACGCATTTGTCGTTTTTTCGGATGAAGGAAAGCTGTAGCCAAAAATTTTTTATGAGAATGCGCGATGCTGGCCGCCGTGTACGGCTGTTGAGCGCAAAACGGGTTTCAGAGGGAGTCTGTCGTCCTTGAACCGCGGATCCTCAGCAGACGCGGCAGCGTCCATCCTGATCCGCATAGAGTGGCACAAACCCGCATTGGACGGCGGTATTTGCGTTTCGGCAGCACCTGTCCGGCAGTTGACCCAGGCTGGCCGCACGCCCATCCGGAAGCAAGACGAAAAAAATCGTGAACACTTGCGTACCCCCATCCATGTGCCTGAAACCTTGATGGAAAGCGGTGTCCAATCGGGCGCAACCGCGTCAAAGAGGGATGGAGCGAGGTGGGAAGGGGATTGAAGCGCGCCGCAACCCACTTTGTTCCGGTAGACTGTGGGATGGGTCCCCTAAGAACCGGGTTCTGGCGTCGGGTCTTGGCCGTCAGGGCAGCAAGGGGGACCGGCCCGAGTCCGCGGGAGCTTGTACGCGGCAGGGGATGAAGGGAAAGACACGATTTTCGGGCTGACAGACAGTCCTGCGTTTGGGCAGGGTGGGCGTGGTCCAATATAATCAATCTTTCTTTGAAGCAGGACCAGATTTTCAGCATTGAGGGTGTGCATATTCTTCCCGTGAAGACGAACTATGGATCGCACCAGTACTTGTGCTCGCCGCGTGGCTTTAGCCCGGTGAAGATCAAGCGCACTTCCATCTCCCGCATCATGCGGGCCGCGAGTCGTATGGCCCGCGTGTCGCTATTGCTGCTGCTGGTGTCGCTTGCCGGCACAGCCATGGCCCAGGAACCGCAAACCATCGATCAGATCCGCGTGATCGGCAACCGGCGTATTCCCAAGGAGACCGTTCTTGCGCGTCTCTTTACTCATGCCGGCGACTCCTACGACCCGATCTCGATCGAGCGCGACTTCAACTCGCTCTGGAACACCGGATACTTTGAGGACTTGCGCATCGAGCGCGAGGAGTCGGAGAAGGGCATCATCCTGAACATCTTTGTTCGGGAGAAGCCCAATATTCGCGAGATCAACTACAAGGGCCTGAGCACTGTCTCAGTTTCCGACGTACTTGACCGGTTCAAGAAGGAAAAGGTCGGGCTGTCGGTGGAGAGCCAGTACGATCCCACCAAGATCAAGCGGGCCGAAACGGTGCTCAAGACGCTTCTGTCGGAGCACGGCCACCAGTTCGCCACCATCCGGACTGATGTCAAGATGATTCCCCCGGCATCGGTGCAGGTGAACTTCAACGTGAAGGAAGGCCCCACTGTGAAGGTGGGAGAAATCCAGTTTGCAGGGAACCAGCATCTTAGCAAGCTTGTTCTGCGCCGCTCGATGAAGAATCTGAAGCCCATCGGCATTCCGTATTCGATCATCTTCGAGAACCTGTTTTCCCAGAGCTTCGACGCCTCCAAGCTGGAAGAAGACACCGAGCGCGTACGCCAGGCTTACCGCGACAAGGGCTATTACAACGCCGCAATCGAAGAGCCCAAGACGCAGATTCGCGACCAGGGCGGCCTGAACTGGTTCACCTTCCGCCCCAAGCACGGCAAGCGCATCGACATCCTCATGCCCATTGAAGAGGGCGACCGGTATCGCCTCGGCTCGATTACCTTCACGGGCAACAAGGCAGTGACGAACACCAATGCCCTGCGCGCCACGTTTGCGGTAAAGGACGGGGAATGGTTCAACGCCACCATGATCCAGAAGGGCTTGGAGAATTTGAAGAAGGCCTACGGCCAGTTGGGCTATATTAACTTTGGCGCCATCCCCAAGCCCAGTTTCGACGATCAGAAGAAGACTGTTTCGCTCGCCATCGATATCGATGAGGGCAAGCCGTTCTACGTTTCGCGCATCGAGTTCCAGGGCAACACCGTCACCCGCGACCGCGTTATCCGTCGTGAGCTGATGCTTGATGAGGGTTCGGTTTACAACTCCCAGTTGTGGGAGTACAGCCTGCTCCGCCTGAACCAGCTCGAGTACTTCGAGCCCCTCAAGGTTGATCAGGACTCAGAGGCTCATCAGGATGCCGATGCTGGCACGGTTGAACTGCTTCTGAAGGTCAAGGAAAAGGGTAAGAACTCGATTGGCATGAATGGCGGCATGAGCGGCCTTTCGGGCGCGTTCATCGGCCTCAACTACCAGACCAATAACTTCCTTGGCTTGGGCGAAACACTCAGCTTGCAGGCCAACCTGGGCAATGTGAGCCGTCAGTTCATGTTCGGCTTTACGCAGCCTTACATCCACAACCGGCCCATGCAGGTTGGTTTCCAGATCTTTAACAACAAGCAGGACTACAACGCTGCCAAGAACTACGAGACCTCGGGCGGGTCGACCAACCTGACCGCAGCCGAGAAGTCGCTGACGCAGAACTACAACCAATCCTCGACCGGCCTCAACTTTTCGGTCAACTACCCGCTGAGGCGTCATGCTTTCCAGCGCGTTGGCATGACCTATTCGTTGACGCGGTCGACGATTTCGGCATTCAGCACTGCCTCGCAGACCTTTTTCCAGACCATCAGCTTCCGGTCCGGCATTCAGAGTTCAAACGCGCTGTCTGGCATCGTCAACAGCTCGGTTTCGTTCAGCTATAGCTACAACACAATCAACAACCCGATGCGTCCGCGTTCCGGCAAGGAATACTCGGCGGTATTCCAGGCGGCAGGCATCTGGGGCAATGTGCGCTACATTTCGCCGATGCTTGCCTACAAGCAGTTCATCCCCATGCACTACCTGACCCCGTCGGCAGGCGGCCATAACGTGCTGGGCATACGTGCGCAGTTGGGCTACGTGAGGGGTTTTGGCGGCGACGTGGCACCACCGCAGAACCGCTTCTACGCCGGCGGTGAAAATGAAATCCGCGGCTTCGACGTTCGCAGCGCCACGCCTTACGGCTACGTGCCCACCAAGGTCAACTTCCAGTTGACCAATCCTGATGGCAGTTGCGTTCCGCGCGATATATCTAACCCGCAGGAGAGCCAGTGCATACAGGTGCCCCTGCCGGTATATGGCATTGCTTCAATCGGCGGCGATACCAACCTGACCATGAATGCCGAGTATCGCATTCCCATCGTCAGTTCGCTTACCTTTGCCTTCTTCACTGACTTTGGTATAGACGCGGCAGTCGACAGGGGGCAGTTGAAGCAGAGCGTCGAGGGGTTTGCCTCGCTTCTTGCTCCCCTCTATGGCTGCCCGACAATTGACACCGCAACCGGCGCCTGCGTGGGCGGCATCTCCGGCTCCCAGGTGGGTTTCCAGCGGAACATCCGGCCCGTCGCAGGCACCAACTTTGTGCCTCGCATGTCCAACGGCGCCGAGTTGTCGATCATGATGCCGATCGTCAACGCGCCCTTCCGCCTTTACTACGCCTACAACCCCCTGCGTCTTTACGAGACGCCCTACTGCAACCAGGGGAACAAACAGGGAAGCTGCTCGGCGCAGCTGATTACCCGCGACATGTTCCCGCAGAGTGGTAGTCAGAGCAGCGCGGGTGACTACACCTACAACGAGGCAATCCAGGCCTACGGCTCGCGGTACATGTTCCGCGAGCCGCGCAAGACCTTCCGTCTCACCATCTCGACAACCTTCTAAACCAGGAAGTCCGATGCATGCTAAAAGGGCCGCTCTACTGAGCGGCCCTTTTACCTTTGGTGACGTATCGTTCTTCGCGCTGCGGTGGGCTTTCCTGTTCATGCGCCTTGCGCCAGGCGGTTGCGGAAATGGCAATGGGGGAAACGACCGCAGTATCAGAGCGAACCCAGCGTAACTAGAGCATTTTCGGAAATGGTGTAAACCCGAATTTCATTGGTATCCCACCCTTTCCGCAGAAAAAAGCGGAAAGGATGGGGCACGGAAGTCTACAGCAAAAACAAAAATGCTCTACTCTATATCCTGTTAAGTTTGTGCAGGGTCGCCGCTCCCTATAGATCCGGCAAATAAATACTGCCTTCGTGCTACCCCATCCTAGCCACAAAAACAAAGACGTGGCGAGGATGGGGCACCCGAACATTGTTGGTATTTATTTGCCGAAGCAATAGGGGGGCCAAGTCGACTTGAACGCTGCGGTTTCGGGAACCATCAACGTTGGTTTCGCTGTAGTGCCCGCTCTTGCGAAAGCCTGGCTTGCCTATAGCGGAACCAGAGTAGATGTATCCCGAAAGCAAGCCCGCCAAGTGGCTTTTTCCTCAAGAAAAAGACACATTGAAGACTTTTGGCAAG
>Ga0224529_1001661_pt1 | contig 12624 bp, 9 predicted proteins | sample CBST50metaG_FD_179893 | JGI IMG/M metagenome (GOLD analysis project Ga0224529, IMG submission 179893) | Peat soil microbial communities from Stordalen Mire, Sweden - C.B.S.T50 | ecosystem: Environmental > Terrestrial > Soil > Wetlands > Peat | place: Sweden: Norrbotten County, Stordalen Mire... | reverse complement strand
TTCACTGAACTGATCGCCCAACTTAAGCTAAAGTTCGATTTTGTCTTCATTGATAGCCCGCCGGTTCTTTTGCTGACAGATGCTCAGTTGATTTCAACCATATCCGACAGCTACATCACGGTGGTTCGGTCCAATACAACGACCAAGCGGCAATTTCGCCGAGTCATGGACCTTATGGGCGAGACGAATCCACGTTCCTTGGGCGTTCTCTTGAACGCTGTCGATACGAAATCCGCAGTATACAAATCCTACGGATATTACAAAGGGGGCGAAAGCTACTATGGGAGAGACAATGCGTAAATTTGCTTTTGGCCTAACGCTGTACAGCCTGTTGACCGTCTCATTTCTGCCTCTCATCGTGACATCCCAATGCGGTGCGCAAACATCCACGGCATCAGCGAATGTCGCGGCAAGCTTGGAGCAGGCAAAGGGTACTGTATCAAGACGTGGCGGAGCAAGTGTTGCGACCGGCATTGCCGCCGTCCCTGAAGGCTTTGAAAAGATGACACTCGTACCAGGCGATCTTCTCCAGATGGACGTTTACGGCGTTCCGGAGATGTCGGCTAATTTGCGTGTCGATTCGAGTGGAGATGTAGCCATTCCGCTCGCAGGAGATGTGCATGTCGGGGGGGGCACCCTCCCTGAGGCTAAGAAAGCGATCACTAAAGAGCTGGTGGATAAGGATATCCTTAATTCGCCACAAGTAACCCTAGACATTCTCCAGTACTCTGCACACAGCATCAATGTAATGGGTGAGGTGCAAAGTCCTGGCCGCATTCAATTGCTTGCCCCCAGAGACCTTGCGGATGTTCTTTCGCTGGCTGGTGGAGAGGGACCCGCAGCTGGAAGCGATATCGAAATCGATAGTGAAGGCGGCGATAGCCCCACAGCCTCTCGGCACGTCCAGTATGTGCCAGGTTCCACTACTACCACACTACATTCGATCAAGGTAAAACCGGGAGATACAGTAATGGTTCATCGCGCCGGGATTGTCTATGTCCTCGGTGCGGTCAACAGGCCCGGCGGGTTCCTTATGGTGGATCGTGCAAGCATGACTTTGACCCAAGCGATCTCACTCGCCTATGGTACTTCGCCAATCGCATCACTCTCGAAAACGGTGATCTTGCGTAAGCAGGGAGACCAAGAAGTGGTCATCGATATTTCTCTTCATAAAATGGAACAAGGGAAGAATAGTGAGATTGTTCTTCAAGACCACGACATCGTCTTTGTGCAAACGAGCAAACTAAAATTCGCCTTCACTAGCTCGGTGGGCCTCTTGGCTGCTGCGACTTCAGCGAGTATTTATAGATTCTGAGTTCAACTGCGAGTTAGAAGCCGGATTCTAACATCCACCTTATAGCACCGTGTCATTTGACTTTCGGACGACACGTCGGGGAACAACGAAGGGCAAGATTATTAAAAAGCGCTCATCCTAAACTTATCGGATTCAGAAATCTCGACTAGATCTGGCTGAGCTTACCTCATCGCGCAAAAGAGGGTTCTATGTTGAAGGTATTGAAATGAGTTCAGTAAGGAGCTTCAATCCCAAACGTACTCTTCGCTATATGTTGTCTCGGTATCGAGGCAAGTCGACACTCAGGCAGGCGGGTGTCGTTCTTAGTGGAGATATCAATGCCATTGGCGAACCAATCGTGGAAGCCTTTCCAGATAGTAAAATCATCCTTGGTCGAGATGTTACGCTCGTATCTCTGAGCTTCGCCACAGCCCTCGGGGTCAATCACCCCGTAGTTCTTCGGACATTTGCTTCAGGTGCAAGAATCACAATTGGGGACCGAGTTGGTATCTCGGGTGGGTCAATTTGTGCAGCGAGACGTGTTGAAATTGGAAATGACACACTCCTCGGCGCGAATGTCACGATTGCAGACACGGACTTTCACTCGCTTTATCCTGCATATCGCAGCGGCCATACGCACCCGACCGTTGGGATTGCTGAAGTATTAATAGGAAAAAGAGTGCTTATTGGGACCAACTCAATAGTTCTGAAGGGGGTTACAATAGGAGACAATTCTGTCATTGGCGCGGGAAGCGTTGTTACGAGAAGTATTCCGCCAAACAGTATCGCTGCGGGGAACCCCTGTAGGGTGATTCGCGACCTTACGCCCGAGGAGTTATCTGAAGACGTGCCGAGCCGATGAATGTCGATCCATTGGCCACTATTCTCGTCAATTCGTTTTTATTCCGCATCTACGGGTGCGAATAACTGCCTGGGGGAGACGTGAGGCACGCAATGAAGAACAACCTCGCTGTAAGCGGCGGGATCCAGAAAATCTTGGTTTCACGCTACGCCGTAGGCGATGAGGAACCATGCCTGGAGCGATCCTCCTCAAAAGAGGATCAATTGAGGCTGACGAAATGAGCATGCTGTGCAACCGAATTGTCTCGGAACCAGATGAGACACGAAATGGTTTGGAATGAATATTGGCTTCGCATCTCCCGTGTCCCTCCAATTTCTCAGTCATCTAGTGGTGGGTGGAGAGACATTGCCGAAAGGCTATCAGTTTGCTCCGGCGGCTGACTGGGTAAAGGAGTTGATTGGACGTGGTCACCATGTGACCGTTTACACTACAGCAACGGATATTGAAACCGTGAGAACATTCCTGGGAGACGGTCTGACCATACGGATTGCAAGAGGGAGAGCAAAGGGGGCCGGCCGGGACTTTTTTGCGGTTGAAAGGAATCAACTGAAGCAAATGATGGTCGAGGATCAATGCCAACTGATTCACGCGCATTGGACATACCAATTTGCGCTAGCAGCATTGGCTTCGGGCATTCCGACTCTGGTCACTATCCATGACCTTCCCTGGAAGGTGCTTTATTATTTCAAAGATGCCCATCGCGCAGCTCGGCTACTGATGGCGTATCAAGTTGCACTCAAGGGAAGGCACTTTTCGGCGGTTTCAGAAGAAACGGCCTCGCACTTTCGCACGTATTTTAAGCCTCGCGCAAAGATCCATGTGATTCCTAACGGATTGCCGGATTCTGTTTTCGAACTGGGCGGGCGATCACGAGAAGACAACAAACATGGAATCGTCTTTGCCTCAGTTCTACAGGGCTGGTCGCGAAGAAAAAATGCAGATGCGGCTATCAAGGCCTTTCGCATTATCCACCAAGATGAGCCCAGTTCTCGACTCTTGATGTTCGGGGTCGACTACGAGCCTGGTGGACCGGCCCACAGATGGGCAATTGAGCGAAACCTCGCCGAGGGCATAACGTTCGTGGGCGCATTACCGTACGACAAGTTGCTGCAAAGAGTCGGCTGGGAAGTTGACGTCATTGTTCACCCTTCGCTAGACGAAGCATTTTCTATGGCTGCCTTAGAGGCTGTTGCTCTAAGAAAGCCTGTAATTGCTGGCTCTTCGACGCCGGGGATGCGAGAGATATTGGATTTTGGAAGGAGCGGTGTCCTAGTCGATGTAAGGAACCCGGATCTCATCGCCAAAGCAATGGCGAAATTAGCGAAGGACGCCGACTATCGCAATGAGATGGGAAAGAGAGGGTTCGAGCGTGCCTCGACGTTGTATCGTCTCAATGTCGTGATGTCACAGTATGAAGAAATGTATAAGACGATTCTGAAATCATGACGAAACAAGGCCGCTGATTGGAACAGACGCTGTGTCGGGTTCGTGATGGTTTCCGCGTTGTGGTCCTAAAGGCGCATCTTCAATCGACGGACAACGGAAGAAGATAGACTGAGCTAGACCGAATCAGGCGAGTCTTGGTGATTTCACACAGAAATGAAAATAAACTCAAGGCAAGCGTACGGCGAAGACACACCTACTAAATGGCAACTATAACCAAGGGATCAGGCGAGTTGAGACTTCCATGACTTCGGCAGCTGTATTGCAAACAGGGACGAGAGTACCGCGCCTCGACGGAATCCGAGCGCTGGCGTTTGCAATGGTCTTTGCCACGCATGCAGGGTTATTCGGCATTGGCTGGGCGGGAGTTCAGCTATTCTTCGTTTTGTCCGGCCTGTTCATCACGGGCATCCTTCGGCGAAGCCGCGATGCCAGTTCATATTGGCCCCCATTTTATCTCCGTCGAGCTACACGCATCCTGCCGCCGCTACTCATCGCTTTTATCTGTGCTGCAATGATGAGTTCGGTCTCGTGGAGAAAAGTTGGATTACTTGAGCTATTGTTCCTTGCCAATGTCGCAGAAACCCTCTATCGGGGACATACGGGTACGCTGGGTGTTCTTTGGTCTTTAGCCGTAGAAGAGCAGTTTTATTTTGTCTGGCCGCTCGCAGTGCGCTTTCTCAATCGCACCCAATTGATCAAGTTACTCATTGTCATTTTCATCGCTGAGCCGGTTTTACGCGGTTTTGCAACGCCATTAGTAAGCTCATTCTGGCCTATATTCTTCCTCACGCCGTTCCAGCTTGACGGACTTGCAATGGGAAGCTTCCTTGCACTTCTTCTAGAAGATGACCGCTCAATGGCGCGCTTGAAAATATGGTCTGGACCGGTATTTGTCGCTACCACACTGCTTTTTGCAGTTTTGACATTTGCCCCGTCCTTTCACCGAGAAGCCAATTCAATCATATTCAACTCGGTCGGCTACACTCTCATCAATCTTAGCGGCACAGGCCTTATCGCATACGTTTTCCTCAATGAGCATGCGCGCCCGAGTAAAGTGCTTGGGACTTCGTTCGCAGTGTTTCTTGGCTCGATCAGCTACGGCCTCTATGTTTTTCATCCGATTGCACTGGACCTCGTAAACAGGTGCGGAATCGCGATTCACTTCCATCGAAACCGAATTCTCGCTCCTTTTACCCTGTTAATTCTTATCTTTTTCAGCTGGCTTTCGTTCCGTTTCTACGAGCAACCAATAATCGTGTGGGGAAGACGCAAGGCGCGCATGGTTCAACTCAAAAGAATCAACTGAAGCTGACAAGATGAGTATGCGCATTCGCTTGGTCTTGAAATTGGATTAAACACGAGATGCCTCGGAATAAACTTTGGCTTCTTCCGTTTCCCTGCATATACATCGGCCGTACGAAAAAAGGTATAAGGTTATCTTGAAATCCTGATGGGGCTTGCGTGAGACCTCCGACGAAATCTATTGCGCTATCGAGGTGTTTTTCTTGAAACTTGTACAGCTCAATAGAGGCTCGAATCGGATGCAAAGTTGCCGCTGCAATACCACTGGGCTTCTTCCGGGCAGTTTAGGTGAGACGAAGAGCTGGTGTGATAAAGCCGTTGATAGGAGCAAGGAAAGATTCCTGGAGGTATCATGCTACCGCTGATTATTTTGGCTGCAATCATGGCTGTTGTGTTCTATGTTTATCAACTGTCTCGGCATGTTCTTCTCGGGTTTTTTAGCCTCCTTGCGGTGGAGTTATTGAGCTTTACCTTCGGTACAAGCCAGGGCTTATTGGCCGGATTCCATCTCGATCCGATGGATTTCATTGGCATTTGCCTGCTGCTCGCCGGATGTATTCGGACAGCTCGCAATATGAACAGGCTTCATGTCTCGCGTCTCCTTGCGCTAGTCTACATTGCTCTACTAACTGTCAGCATTGTGCATGGACTTGTGACGTATGATTTAAAGTCCGTAGCGAATGAGAGCAGATCGTTGGTTCCATCCGTTACTGGAATGCTCTATTTTTTAACCGCGCCAACCGATGCCAAATCCATGCGCAGGTACACTTGGCTCTATCTCTCTTTTGGAATTGCGCTCTGCATTGTCGCCATTCTGGCTACTGTCGGCTTAAACGTTGGAAGTTCAGCTTGGGCCGGCGGCGACCTGCAAACGGAACAAGCAGCTGAAGGTCGGGCACTTCCGTCAGGTGCAGCAGCGGGAATCGCCACGTGCGTTTTTCTATCGTTGGGCCTGGGGAGAAGTCCGAAGCAACAATGGCTATCTAAGCTTATGCCTACAATTTTTCTGGTCTTCGCCATCTATCTGAGACACAGAACCATATGGATAATGCTAGCAGTTGCCATTGCTGTGCTCCCATTTGTGGATGGCAAGCTTTTTCGGCGCTTGCTGCCGACTATCGCTATCGGATTCGTATTGCTGGCCGGTTTTGTGGTTTATGGCCAGGCACTCCAAGGCGGAGTCGATGTGAATCAGTTCTCGGATTCTGCTCAAAATGAGGGAACCATTCTTTGGCGCATCGATTCGTGGAAGGATCTTGTCCTCGGTGAAGAACAGACCCTTCAGTCGGTGCTGATAGGCAAGAGCGCCGGAAGTGGATTCCATCGACTGGATCTCGCAACTGGTCGGTCTATCGACGTCGCCCCGCACAATGAATACATCACGAGGTATCTGCGAACAGGTGTGATCGGCGCAGTGTGTGTGATGTTTTTCCTGATCAGGCCCATCAAAAGGCTTCGAGCTCTCGGGCGGTCGGATAAAATGGCTGTGTATCCATCCGTGGCAAGCTGGACTATATCGGTTTTTATGATTGCAGTGTACGGTGTAACATACGGGATCGATGCTCATTCCTTTGCGCTGGTTGGAATCTGCAATGCGCTGATCTCAAGTCGTGAGCCGACGCTTACAGGTGCAGATAGAGCAACTAGCGTCTGGTCCCTGTCAATGAACTCTGGCTCTACGATTGGGTGATTCACCGAGGGCTGCACGGGCCATCTACTGCGCGGGGCTGGCCCTGCCCGCGCCTCGCAGACAGCGATTCGCGGGCTCGCGCACAGACGAGGTACTGGCGGACTGAGACATCATCGAACGCAAAAGGATAACTTACTTGAAGTTGGAGCCGATGCCGGAACCAAAAGAAAGCCTCACAAAGTCGACCAGTCGAGCCCTAGCCTGGAATTATGTGGGTTCCTTTACCCGCGTTGGCCTTGCGTTTGGCGTCAATATATTCCTAATGCGGCTGCTTGGACCGGCCCCATTTGGACAAGTGGCCATTGCCATGCTCCTGTTCAGCTTCGGCAATCTCATTGCTTCAGTCGGTGTCGGAAGCGCTCTGATTCAGAGCACCGAAATCAATGACCGCGATATACGGTTCTGTTTCACTAGCCAAATGATTGTAGGTATAACTGTTTCGCTTCTACTGGGGCTTAGCTCTCCTTTATGGGCTGAATTTTTTCACGTGCCTGAACTAGCTCTTCTGCTTCGTTGCATTTCTCCTGTGATCGCATTCCAGAGCTTTGGAACGGTTTCTAATGCCGTTCTGTGTCGAAGGCTAAACACGCGCTCTATCCAGATAACAAGTGTTGTATCGTACTGCGTAGCTTTCCTTGGAGTTGCTGTTCCCATGGCGCTGCTTGGCGCAGGCGTCTGGAGCCTTGTTGGCGCTTATCTCGTCCAATCGTTTCTTTACAGCGCTCTGGTTTACTTAAGGGTGAGGCATTCTATCGTGCCTCTTCTTCATCGTGACGGCACCAAGCTCTTCAAATTTGGATTGCAGGTGATGGGAGCTAATTTCTGTAACTGGGGGATCAGCAATCTCGACAATACTGTGGTCGGGCGGGTGTCAGGGCCGGTTGCATTGGGATTTTACAGCCGGGCATTTAATTTAGCTCAAATGCCGTCTGACAGCATCATTATCAACTTACAGCAAGTTCTGCTACCGGCGTTTTCTCGCGTTCAAAATGACACGAAGCGCTTGGCGCGAGTTTACCTTGCAGCCTGTGGAATTGCAGCGCTAATTGTTTTACCTTCCTTTTGCGCGATGGCTGTGGTTTCTCGGACCATCATTCTCGGCCTCTATGGGGAAAAATGGGCGGGAGCGGTATACCTATTTCAACCCCTTGCGTTGGCCATGCCTCTCCAATCCCTGATGGCGCTTGCAGGCCCGACGATAGCATCCCGAGGGAAGCCTCAGATCGAAATGAGGCTTCAGTTTGTGGTCGCTCTGGTGGCGATACCTGCATTTATCATCGGTGTGCATTTCTCTGTCTTATGTCTGAGTTGGACAGTCTTGGCAATCTATCTACTGAGATTCACGATGCTAACCAATGCTGCACTCAGTGAGCTAGATGCTAAATGGATAGAATTTCTTCAAGTGACATGGCCTTCCATGCTTCTCGCAGGAGTCTCGGCTAGTATTGCTACCGCTTTGAATCTCTCGCTTCCAGTTCTTCCCATGTGGCTTCGTCTAGTGATGGTAATCTGTGGAACTCTATTCCTTACGGTCGCGGTTCTTGGAGTCTATCGAAAAATGCTCTTGAGACCAATACTACGGAACACGCCACAGTTGGCAGAAATTCTCCGGACTAAAATGAGTTGGGCGGTTCCTGATGAACTATGAAGCAAGCGATCTAGATAATCTTTCACAGCAAAGAAGGTATGCAATGACTTCTATCGCCATCATCGCGGTGTATATCGGGAAGCTTCCGAATTGGACACAATTATGGCTGAAGACCTGCGCGAACAACCCTGGGATTCAATTCTTCTTGGCAACAGATCAAGTGGACTCACTAACTAACTTGCCTGCCAATGTGGCGACAATACCTGTTACGTTGGCAGGATTGAGAGTTCGCTTTTCAGAATTGGTCGGATTCCCTGTTGAGCTTCCCGTTCCCTATAAGATATGCGAGTATAAGCCTCTATACGGTCTGCTATTTAGTGAGTATCTGCATGGTTTTCGTTATTGGGCTCATGTGGACATGGACATGCTTTTCGGCAATATCTCTAACTTTATCCCGTGGAATTCGATTGAGCAGTATGATCGTCTCTTTCACCGAGGTCACTTCGCGCTATTCAGGAATACGGACGCTGGGAACAACCTATTTCGTTTGCCACATCCAGATTTCCCTTTAGAAAGATTCTTCTGCAATCCGAGGTACATGGGGTTCGACGAAACTATTGGTATGATAAGGATCGTTGAGCATAATAAGATCTCCCAGTTCGAAAACAATGAAGTTATCGGAGACCTAACGCATAGATCGCCACGAATGGCATTAACGCATAAGAGCCTGAACTTCAGGCATCAAGCATTTGCGATCCATAATGGTCGTGCAATTCATATATATGATAACCAGGGAAAGATAGAGACGAGGGAGTTTATGTACTTCCATTTTCAGAAGCGATTTTATCCTCCGAGTGCGTTTCAAGAGTTCAACACTGTCAGTGATATCCTCATTACCCCGCATGGATTAGTTCCTGGTCGCGAGGAGCCTTGGACAGTCAAACGCCTAAAAAATATTAATAAGCCAAATTATTCTCATCTCGCTAATCGCTACCTGAAGGTTGGGAAGAAGATATTAGCCAATCTGTTTGAGTCGAGGTAGATGTTAGCTAACAAGCAAGAATACGTTCAAATGTAATTAACTTCAACGGGTTCTGACTTGGAGTACCGTAATGGAGGCATTGAACGCCAATGTCATTATTGACGAGGAGTGTAATGCGAATTCTTGTTGCGCACAACCGATATCAGCAATTGGGCGGGGAAGATATTGTTGCACAGAATGAGATTTCTCTGTTAAGGGCAAACGGGCATGAGGTTGCCTTCCTGGAAGAGGACAACGACGACATTAAAGGTTGGGGTAGTGCCGCGACCGCCGCTCTCAGAAGTGTATATTCAGTCTCTTCAGCGCGAGCGATGCGGCAAAAGCTTGAGCAATTCAAACCGGATTTGGTACATATTCATAATTTTTTCCCATCACTGTCTCCCTCCATCCATTACGCCTGCCTTAGAGGGCATATTCCGGTTGTGCAAACACTACACAATTACCGCTTACTCTGTCCGGCGTCAACACTTCAGCGTAACGGAAGGATATGCGAGGACTGCATAGGAAAGGTATTTCCCTGGCCGGGCATTCAACATGCCTGCTACCGTCAGAATCGATTTGCGAGCGCCGCGGTAGCAAATATGCTGGCGATTCACCGGATTATGGGAACGTGGAAGCGAACGGTAGATCGCTTCATTACCTTGACAGAGTTTGGACGTAGGAAATTCATTGATGGAGGGCTTCCGGAAGAGAAGATCGTTGTCAAGCCAAACTTCGTTAACTTGGACTCTGGAATGGGTACCGGAGGCGGGGGGTACGTGCTCTTTGTCGGTAGATTATCGGTCGAAAAGGGTATAGACACGTTGCTTGGCGCCTGGAGCCGACTTAGAGTTAAGCGACCTCTAAAGATCGTCGGCGATGGACCGATGGCGGAACGCGTAAAGGGCGCTGCTTCAACCAACAATTCGATCGAATGGCTCGGGTTTCGCAGTAGGGACGTAGTTTCCAAGATGATGGCGAAGGCTGAAGCCTTGATTGTTCCATCGACTTGGTACGAGGGATTCCCAATGGTTATTTCAGAGGCATTTGCAATGGGGCTTCCGGTCATCGCATCTCGGATCGGCGGGTTACCTGAATTAGTCGAGCAAGGCCGCACCGGGGTCTTATTCGAGCCTGGAAGTCAAGATGGACTAGCTGCTGCTGTGGAATTGATGTTCACGGACCAAGAGCGGATTGAGGCCATGAGACTGGCTGTCCGCAGAGAATTTGAGCTGAAGTACAGCGCGGACGCGAATTATGCGATCTTATCCGACGTTTACCGTGATGCAATACATGCTCGGCACATTGAGCGAGGCATGGAGAGAAATCTGTGACAACAAAAGTAAATGTTTCAAAAGACTCTAGCTGTGAGCGGTTAGCCATTCTGATAAATACGATTGCCCCCTATCGCATCCCTATTTACGGATTTCTTGCGGAGAGATTCACCACCTTGATCCTTCATGGTGGCAGCGAAGGGAATCGGAACTGGGCTCTTCGATTGCCGCCTGTCCTGCGCGTACAGAAGGTGTGGGGATTTCAGATTGTTGGAAAGAAATCGACAGGAACTCCAGGTATAACGGACCGAAGCTTCATTCACCTCAATATCGGGCTTCTCTGGCAGCTCCCGCTGTTTGGACCCAGCGTAGTCATTTCGAATGAAATGGGACTTCGCACGATAATCGCTCTTGCTTACGGAAAGCTGACAGGCGTGCCAGTTTGGGTGTGGTGGGGAGGTACGTTGTATTCGGAGCGGAACATAAGTAGTGGCCGACGATTGCTTCGCTCCTTCATTGTCCGGTTTGCTAAACGGTGGATAAGTTATGGGAAGACTTCAACTGAATATCTTGAATCGATAGGTGTGGCGCGTAAGAATATCCTTCAAATCCAGAATTGTGTTCCTCATGAAGCGTTCCTCGAAATCCCTCGACCGGTTAAAAACTGGTTCGAAGGTCTTCCACATCCGGTCATCCTAACCGTAGGACAACTTATAGCACGAAAGGGAATGGATAAGCTGATTGAAGCTTGCGGTCGGTTGGCGGCTAACGGAGCCAAGTTCACATTGGTAATTGTCGGTCAAGGGCCGGAGCGGGAACGCCTAGAACAGATGGCGATGGCTAACCATATCGACAACTTTCTTATCCTGCCTAATCAGTCACAAAATACGCTTAACGAGCTTTACCGGGCTGCTGATGTTTTTGTCTTCCCTACCTTAGAGGACGTTTGGGGCTTGGTTGTGAACGAAGCGATGTGGACGGGGATTCCCGTTCTCTGCTCGGAGTATGCAGGATGTGCCATCGAACTGTTGCCACAGTCAAACATCTTCGACCCCTTATTGCCGGAAAGCTTCGATGGCGCACTCGCGCGGGCGTTCGATGGCACTGTAGCTCCTCCGAATCTGTCCAAGTTAAAGACCTGGCAGGAGGTCGCCTCAATGATTGATAGGTCGATCAAGTCAGGCTCACCTGTATCCGGGTAGTGGTACTATGATCGATGTGGCGTCAGAAAGGCGATTGTCAGGTAGATCACAGACACTAGGCGTGTCAATGCTAATATTCAATGATTGGACTGAATGGGGATCACCGCCCAGCAGTAGGAAAAGATCCGGGATAGTCTGTCGATTCAACGCGGGAATGTGAAGGTCGTGAACCTCACAGTTTTCAACGCTATCCTGTATGTGGCCGAGCACGATCGCAAATGAAGCGTCTCCGCCCAAGTTTAGCCATTACCACAGTGTTTATGCGCGCATGGATTGCTGGGCAGAGAGCGGAGTACTGGATCGCGTCTTCGATAAGTTTCAGACCGAGCAGATCGTTCGTATCAAAAATGAAGTTTTCACTCGATTGCCCTCGATCAAGGATCATACCGGCGAATTGGCGAGATAGAATAATTTGGCTCAAACCATTGGTAAATTGCGGCGGACGAAGCACTAAGATTGATTTGGTTGCAGCGGATGCACGAGCGGTTATGGCCTTCGCATTGTCACTTGGCAACGCGCCTGATGCGCCAGAGGAGAGCGCACTTTTGAAAGATTGTGGCCAGTATTGGAAGGGCTTCCAATACTAATGGATAAGGCTTACGAGGGTATCGAACGACGGTAATTGATACTGGATTTTAGCATGCTCCCCGTGGCCCGCCCAAATTCAACGGGCTCGCACTCTGGGAATATGACCGTGAACTTTACAAAAAGTGAAACGAAGTGGAGCGGCTTTTTCCCTGATGCTCTCAAATAATGTTGACTCGCCCCAATCACGAGAGACACATGAATGATAGCCTGACCTTCATTGATCTACTCTCAGAGCCGGTCTCGCAAATTCGGACAGGGTGTTAAGTGGAGGTTCTGTTCTTCCGCAGCCTAAAATGGCTGAGATGAGGAGAGCAGATGAGCAGACGTCCGCGTCGGAACCACACAGCGTCGTTTAAG
>Ga0224529_1001649_pt1 | contig 12697 bp, 12 predicted proteins | sample CBST50metaG_FD_179893 | JGI IMG/M metagenome (GOLD analysis project Ga0224529, IMG submission 179893) | Peat soil microbial communities from Stordalen Mire, Sweden - C.B.S.T50 | ecosystem: Environmental > Terrestrial > Soil > Wetlands > Peat | place: Sweden: Norrbotten County, Stordalen Mire... | reverse complement strand
GGATCTGGTGCAGTCGATGCCCGAATATCGTGGCAAAACCACCCTCATCGTCCTGCCCGATCACGGTCGCGGCGTTGGCCCCAAGTGGACCAGCCACGGCGGAAATATCCCCGAGTCCATGCAGACCTGGATGGCTTTTCTCGGACCAGACACCGCTGCCCTCGGCGAGCGCAAGCAGGCCGACAAGGTGACCGAAAGCCAGATCGCGGCTACCGTTGCCGCTCTTCTCGGTGAGGATTATCATGCCGCCGTGCCCAAATCAGGCGTACCGATCAAGGACGTGCTGGCGAAGTAAGCGGAAAATAAGCCAGGCGGTGGGAGCTATGAGCTCCCGCCGCCTCCGGTCGAATCGTAATAGTTTGACGCAAATAACAAGTGAGCTCCTGCTTTTACCGTAGCAAGACCTCGACGATATGGCTTGGCGGTGATTTCCAGTCCAAAACCGCCCATCAGTCGCTCCAACTTCCCGGAACAGCCCCCACCTAGCCAGCGAATCTCATTTTGACCCTGCCCAACCAAGCCGTCGGTAGAATCAGCGCATCGATTTAAGCCGCGTCAATGCTATACTCAGTGTGCGTTCGTGTACCCGCGGCGAGTTCGGGCTGTGTCCCGAAGAGCGGGTGGGACGACTCTTGGAGGAGCACCATCGCACTCGACAAACGTTCGGCAAAGTCTTTTATCCGCATTAATGACCGGATTCGCGCGCGAGAAATTCGCGTCATCGACGAAAACGGCGAACAAATGGGCATTCTGCCTCCCTTTGAGGCCCTGAAGATCGCGCGTGAGCGCGGCCTCGACTTGGTGGAGGTTTCACCCAACGCGGCTCCCCCGGTCTGTCGCATTCAGGACTATGGCCGTTTCCTCTACGAGAAGGAAAAGAGCGAACGGGCAGCCAAGAAGAAGCAAAAGGTCATCGTGATCAAAGAGGTCAAGTTCTCCGTCACCGTGGACGAACATGACTACCAGACCAAAAAGAATCAGGCGGTCAAGTTCCTCGCTGGCGGCGACAAGGTCAAGGCCAGCCTCCGCTTCCGTGGCCGTCAGATGGCCCACCGCGATCTCGGTTACGCCATCATCAACAAGCTGATTCAGGACATTGGCGAAATCGGCGTGGTGGAGTTCATGCCGCGTATGGAAGGAACCATCCTCCACGCCATTATTGCGCCGTCCAAAAAACAGGAAGCGCCCAAACCCAAGCCGGTGGCACCTGTGGTTGCAGCTGCGCCGCGTCCACCCGCTCCCTCAGCACCTGTGGCGCAGTAAGGCCTCACTCAACCTTTATTGCACCTTCGCCGACCGTCCCCTGAGGGCGGTCGGCGAAGGTGTCACTATGCTCAACCCAGCATCAGTAACTGACAACTACGCCAGCACCGTTGCCGCCGGAGTCCAGGGTCGTTTCTGGCTTTCGCCCACGCCGCGATAGGTCAGCGTGCCCTGCCAGGTATTCAGCCCCTCGGCCAGACCCGCATCATGGCGTAGCGCCTCCCGTGCTCCCAAGTTGGCAATGCGCAGCAGGTAGGGGAAGGTCGAGTTGGTCAAAGCCAGCGTCGAGGTGTTCGGAACCGCTCCCGGCATGTTGGTCACGCAATAATGCACCACTCCATCCACCGAGTAGCTCGGGTTTGAGTGCGAAGTCGGTTTGGCTGTCTCCACGCAGCCCCCCTGATCGATGGCCACATCCACAATCACCGATCCCTTCTTCATCTGCGATACCATCGCGTGGGTCACAATCTTTGGCGCCGTGGTACCCGGAATCAGTACTCCCCCAATCACCAGATCCGCCTCGCGTGTAGCCTGAGCCACGTTGTAGCTGTTCGAGGCCAGGGTATACAGACGCCCGCCAAAAATATCGTCCAAATCGCGCAGGCGGTTCATGTTCACATCCACCAGCGTCACCTTTGCGCCCATGCCAATGGCCACCTTGGCCGCGTTCGTGCCCACAATGCCCCCGCCAATGATCGTCACATTGGCCGGCGCCACTCCCGGCACTCCGCCCAGCAGAATCCCTCTCCCGCCGCGTTCCCGCTCCAGATACGCCGCTCCCACCTGCACACTCATGCGTCCTGCAATCTCGCTCATCGGCGTTAGCAATGGCAGCGTGTTTTGGCGGTCTCGGACCGTCTCATACGCAATCCCGATCACCTTCGATTCCAGTAGCTTGTTGGTCAGATCCGGAACCGGGGCCAGATGCAGATACGTAAACAGAACCAGTCCCTCGCGAAAGTATTTGTACTCCGCTTCCACCGGCTCCTTGACCTTCACCACTGTTTCGGCCTGGTTCCACACCTCGGAGGCGTCGGCCACCACTTTGGCCCCTGCCGCCCGGTATTCCTCGTCAGGAAATCCGGATTGCTCGCCCGCCTGGGCCTCCACCAGAACCGTGTGTTGAGCTTCGGTCAGTGCCTTCACGCCCGCCGGGGTCACTCCCACGCGTGCTTCGTTGTCCTTGGTCTCTCTGGGAACGCCGATAATCATGGTTTATCTCCTCGATTCAGTTAGGCCGGATGCGCTCCGGTTAATTTCACACGCCAGGAAGCATAACACTCCTGTAGCCGAGCTGGAACAGACGTACACCTAATCTACGCCCGTCCCGTGATGCTCCCCATCTATCGAGAGGTCGCTCCAGGCGCGTCGGGCTTTTGCTGCCCGTTCCAGTTGCTATGAATCCTACGTCCTAAACCACTTTCAGTGTGTGCAAAGATCGTGATAAAAAACAGATATGGGAACAAAACGCGTTCAAATTGATCTATCTGCGCATGAATCGAGCGATATAAGCAAGAAGATCGGGCATCAGGCCCAGCTACTTGACCGCGACGCCCAGCCCGACGACCTCGACATCGCCATTCTGCATTATCTGGATCGACATGGCCGCGCCACCAACTACGAAGTCGGCGAGCAGGTGGGGCTCTCGGCTTCAGCCGCCTCGCGACGCATCCAGGCGCTCGAATCCTGCGGTGCCATTCGCGGCTACCGCGCGCAGATCGATGACCGGCTCCTCGGCAAGCGCATGACCGTCTACATTCGCGTTACTCTCGAGCGGCAATCGGCAGCGGTCCTGTCCGCCTTCGAGGCCGCCGTCCACCGAAGCAAAGCCATTACCAACTGCCACTTGATGGCTGGGCACTACGATTACATGCTGGTGGTGCGTGTGGCCGACATCGACGACTACGGTCGGCTCCACCAAAGCGAGCTCTCCCGACTCCCCGGCGTCATCCGCCTTGAAACCAGCTTCGCCCTCCGCGACGTTCTCGACGGCAATCTCTAGACGCCACTGCCATAAGTTATTCATTTGTTAAGGAATTCTGGAAGCGGAAATTGAGAGCCCGCGTAAGATTCCTGCGGTACGCCAGTAGCGATCAGAGATGATTGATCAGCGAGGCAATGGAGGCCGCGCCAAATCCGTTGTCGATATTGACTACCGAAACATTGGGTGAGCAGGTGTTCAACATGCCTAGCAGAGCCGCCACGCCACCAAACGATGCGCCATAACCGACGCTGGTGGGCACGGCGATGACGGGCGCATTGACCAACCCGCCAACCACCGTGGGCAGGGCACCCTCCATGCCCGCGCAGACAATGAGCACCCGTGCTGACTGCAACGAAGTTCGCTGGGCCAGGAGGCGATGAATTCCGGCCACGCCCACGTCGGCAATCAGCTCGACGGTGTTGCCCATCAAGCGCGCGGTGACCGCAGCCTCCTCGGCAATGGGCAGATCGCTGGTGCCGGCGCAAACCACGGCAATGGTCCCTTTGCCAGGAATGGTCGCGGCCTGGGTGAGGGTAATGGCGCGCGCTATCTGGTGAAACTCGGCGCGCGGCTCAACTTGCTGAACCGCCGCGAACATCTCATCCGTTGCGCGGGTGGCCAACACATTGCCGCCAGCGGCGACCATGCGCACAAAAATCTGCGCCACCTGATTCACAGTTTTGCCCGCGGCAAAGATTACCTCGGGCATGCCGGTACGCAAGGCGCGATGATGGTCGAGCTTGGCAAAACCGAGATCCTCGAAGGGCAGATTCTTCAAGCGACCAAGCGCATCCTCGACTGCGATGCGGCCGTCATGCACATCATGAAGCAATGTCTCGATGCTCGTGCGATCCATCAGTTGCGCTCCTTTGAGTAGGCCCGCATCGCCTCTTCCATCACCAGCTTGAGAGGCACCGTGTGCGCAGTGGCAATTTTGCGACAATCCTCAAACTCCGGCGCGGCATTGGCCTCGCTGCCGTCGGGCCAGCGCGCAATTTTGATGCTCACCTTGCCCCAGCGAGTTTCCACCAGAACAAACTCGCGCGCCAAGGACGTCTTGTTTTCCAACCTCCAACGCAGACCTATGGTGGTGGTCTCGCGGAAAAGTAGATCGCGCAGCACGGGAACTAACTGAGGACGGCAAAGCACGGTAACCTGGGTGCCGGTGCGCCCTTTTTTCATCTGCACCGCAGCTCGATAGACATCCCACGCGCCGGAGGCCAGCAATAACTCGCTCACATAGCTCAACACCTGCGGAGAGCAATCGTCAATCACGGTTTCGATCACCGCTATAGGCTCGGTTGCCACAGGCTCAACGGCCTCTTGTTCGCCCACCAGCAGGCGCAGCAAGTTAGGCTGTCCGGGGGTCTCGCGCCCGCCCGCTCCATAGCCTGTTTTCACAATGCGCATGGCCGGCAGCGCGGCATAACTCACATCCAACATGCGCAGCAACGCAGCGCCCGTCGGAGTGATCCGCTCCATCGGCTCGCCCGCCGCGTACACCGGCGCATCTGCCAACAAAGCCAGTGTGGCCGGGGCAGGAACCGGCAGTGTGCCATGCTGGCAAAGCACGGTTCCGCTGCCCACATTGAGCGGCGATGAAAGCCAGCGATCCACCCCCAGCGTTTCAGCGCCCGCTGCCGAGCAAACAATGTCAATAATCGTATCGACCGCGCCCACCTCGTGAAAATGCACCTTCTCGACGGGGATGGAATGGATAGCGGCTTCGGCCTCGCCCAGCAATTGAAAGGCACAGATAGAGCGCTGCTTCACTCTCTCGGCCAACGGAGCGGAACGAATGATTTCGAGAATCGCCGAGAGTGGCCGGTGCGTAGCGTGGGTGTGCGGATGCGCATGTTGCTCGCCATGAACGTGTGCTTCATCTTCATGCGCACCGTGCGAATGCGCCGCGTGATCATGGTGCGAGTGCTCCGGCGTGGAGGCCAGAGTCTCGGGCGTTATCACGTCCACCTTGGTTCCAGCCAAGCCGCCGCGGCTTACCTTGTGCATCTCCAGGCTGGCACCCACATTCAAGGACGCGGCTGTCTCCTTCAGGAGTTCAAAGGAAACGCCCGCATCCACCAAAGCTCCCAGCAGCATGTCGCCGCTGATGCCAGAAAAGCATTCCAGATATCCAATTCGCATTGGAATGCAATTTTAAACTGCCAGCTATACCCTGCGCTTGGCCAACACTTCGACGGGCAAGATTTCGTTCATTGCACCGGAGCGAAAACCTGCGCAATCCAGCGTCACGTATTGAAACCCAACCTGCTTCAGCGCGGCGGTGATAGCGTCCAGCATCTCGATGGAAAGGGCGCGCGGCAACTCGGCGCGAGCAATCTCCACGCGGGCCAACTCGCCGTGATGGCGCACACGTAATTCGCGGAAGCCCAACTGCCGCAGACTCTCCTCGCCCCTCTCAACTTGTTCGAGAAGCTCGCGGGTCACGGGGCGCCCATACTCGATGCGCGAGGCCAGGCAGGGCGCTGCCGGGCGATCCCAGAGCGAATAACCAGCAGCCTTGGAGAGCGCTCGAACCTCCTGCTTGGTCAGTCCCGCCTCTGCCAGCGGAGCCAGCACCTCTTGCTCCTCAGCTGCATGCTGGCCGGGGCGGTAATCTCGTGTGTCGTCGGCGTTCATTCCATAGGCGATATGCGCAAAGCCCAGTTCTGCTCCCAGTTCCTTCATGGCTGCAAACAACTCCGTCTTGCAGTGAAAGCAGCGATTGGCGTCATTGCGCTGATAGGCTGGACGGCTCAACTCCTCTGTGGCGATCACGCGCAGCGGAATCTGCTGGACGCGTGCGAAAGTGCGAGCCTGCTCAAAGTCGCGCCGAGCCATGCTGGGCGAATCGGCCACCACGGCCAACATGCGATCGCCCAAAACCCGATGCGCCGTCGCCGCCAGAAACGCCGAGTCCACGCCACCGGAATATGCCACCAATAGGCCGCTCAAAGTGCGAATGTGCGCTTCGAGAGCCAGTAATTTGTGCGCAGCATCTTTCCCGCCCGTCGCCAACTCGATTTCGTCCTTACCGACCGGTGGCAGCTTGATGTACTCATCCATCATGCCGCAAATTATACTCCAGACCCAATTGGGTCTATCGATGGTCGCGGCGTTGCGAACGGCGGCAGACGAAGGCTACACGGCGAGAAAATCCACGACTTTGCACACTCTCCACGGTAGAATAGTGCCCTCGCTGATACCTTTGCTTCTGCGCCGAAGCCCAATATATCTCCTTGCTCAAAATGCTATTTTCTTGCGCGTTAGCCCTTGCTCGAGTCGATTTGACAAACTTTCGCATCTGGTGGGAACGCATTTGCTTTGGCATACATAGTACTGATCCGGCACTAAACCAGTGCTACTTTTTCAGGTTTTAATGCGTCTAAATTTGCATGAACGCAACAGACGGCAGGAAGCTAATCGAAGCAGTCCTGAACGAGCGTCGCTGCCGTGTGGTCAAGATGGGTCTTGGTGGCGCAACGATAGCAGAGACGGCCAAAGCTTTGCGAGATAGGAAAACACACGGTGTGGGCTACCACCAAGGCATACAAGTGCGGCGGTTGGTCGGCGGTAATCGCTCAGCATGACCATCGCCCCAAGGGGACGGGACGTTTGCTGACATTGGAGCAGGAGCGCGTAGTACAGCGTCTGATTCGCGATCATGTTCCCGATCAGTTGAAGATGAGCTACGCGTTGTGGATTCGTCAAGCTGTGCGCGAACTGATTTTGCATCGCTATGACGTTCTACTGTGTGTGCGAGCCGTTGGCAACTACCTCAAACGCTTGGGATTCACACCGCAGAAACCGCTAAAAAGCCTATGAACAGTCTCTGCAAGCAATAGGCAAGTGACTTGATGAACAATACCCGAAATAAGTATCCTCCCGCAAAGCCGGAGGCTTTACGATTGCTGACCCGTCAAAAGGGCCTTTTCACAACCGTTACAAGCAAAAACAGCCGCAACCGCAAAAGCCATGGGATGCGAATGGCTGCGACTATGCTCACAGAAATGCGGAAAGGCATACTCCCATAACTGTCAAACTTCTACGGCCACCCCGGCAAAGCCGCAGTTCTCCCTTTTGCAATAGGCTCAAAGGAAATGAGTTTAAATCTGATACAATCTTGGTGTGTGATTTTTGCTGTAAAATGATGCATCTTCAGCAGAAATGCATATGAAGTTGTGTTGATAAGAAGAACAGAAAGCCAAGTAAGAGTAATCCATCGCGCAATTGGGATTACACCCGGCATAACAAGGTGTTAGCTTGAGGCGCCATGAAAACGCCGCTTATAGCTAGGCCACTTACTGTAACGAGGTATTTCTTGGACGATCTGACTGTTAGCATAATTTCAAATCAAAGTGCAGGCACATTCGTCGGGCGCATCGCATCAACGCCCGCTAGGAATAAGGCACTTGATGCGTGGGCGAATAACAATGAAGAAGCTTCTGGCTCGCCGGATTCCACAGGCGAAGAACAAGGGCATTTAAGCACTTGGTCACGATCTGTCTGGAAGCGAATTTTTGATTGCACTTGCGTCTTACTTGCGACGCCTTTTTTATTCCCCATATTGCTGGCTGTAGCGATTGCCGTGCGGTTGACATCCTCTGGTCCTGTTCTGTTCATTCAGCAGCGAGTAGGTCGTTACGGAAAGCTCTTCCCAATTTTGAAATTCAGAACCATGGTCTTTGTTCGGGAAAAAAAGCGCCATACCGTAACGACAGCCAATAATCAGCAGTTCACGCTAATTGGCCTTTTTCTGCGGCGGTTGAAGCTTGACGAACTGCCGCAAGTCTTCAATGTCCTTTTCGGGCAGATGAGTCTGGTTGGTCCGCGTCCCAAGCTGCCAGAGCACAACCAGTTTGCGCCAGTTTTGAATTGCCTGCCAGGTATTACAGGGGCTGCCACGGTTGCCTTTGCCTGCGAGGAAAAGTTTCTGGCGAAGATCCAGCCGCAGGTGCTTGAGCTCTACTATCACACGGTTGTACTTCCCACTAAGTTGCACCTGGATGCCGAATACATGGCACAAGCATCTTTTGCCTCGGATGTAAGGCTGATTGTGGCGAGCGTGTTGCGCCGCTGGGATAACACAATATGGGAACGCCTTCCCTATAACGGGCAAAAGATGCGCCAGAAAATTCAGGCCAGAAAAGCGAAGCAGTTCCAAAATATGCCTGCTGTCCATCTTTCTTGGGAGCGTCACACTCCGCGCAATGGTGTTATATATCCAGCCAATTTTGTTGAGCGTGGATATGGAGCATACTTCAATGAAAAGAATGTCCTCGTTCACGCTAAGACGCACGAGGACCGGCCTCATGTCTAGGTGTGACAAAACATGGTACACGAGAGTACTAATATGCAGGCGGCAGCGAAAAGTGCGGCGGTTTCTAAAGTTGCCGAAGAGATTTCTCTCCTTAACCTGCTGACTGTGCTGGCGCAAGGCAAGCTGACAATCTTAACGGTGACTATGTCCTGCGCCATTCTAGCAATCGTCTATTCCCTGTTTCCGCCTGCCCGCTATACTGCTACGGTTGCGATTCTGCCATCGCAGCAGAGCTCTACGATCAGTTTTGCTCATTTCGCACAGCTTGGCAGCATGGCCATGCCGGCCGGAAGTAGCCTCGGCATCAAAGATCCAAATGATATGTATGTGGCTATGCTTAAGAGCCACACGGTCGAAGAGACCTTGTTTTGCTGCTATAAACCCGTTTCAGAAACGACCTAATGGCTTCAAGGCCTGAAAGAGATTTGCACTTCATGCGGTTTTACGCCAACTCAAAACTTTACGACTTTGCAACATTAAATCGGGCAATGGAGAATATGAACATGCGAAAAGGCTTCCTCGGACTTATCGTGCTTTGTTTTTTTGCTCTGGCTGTGGCCTCGCATGCGCAAAATGCACTCGACGATAGCAGTACGCCCTCATCCGACACTTGTGCTGACTCATCTTTCGGGTGCTCACAGTCTTCGCCTTCCGAGTCTCGCGAAACCACCAATACCACTAGTTCGCGTTCTGTTCCTTCTTTGCAGCCACAACAACAGCAACAGCAGAGATCCTCTTCCAATGAAGCTTCTACGCTTGTTTCTCCTGAACAATCACGTATTCTTTTCCAACAACTGCCGCCCACCAAGCCTTCTGAATTTCAGAAATTTGTATCGGCAACGGTCGGGCAAAAGCTGGAGATTTATGGAGCCCGTCTCTTCCGCCGTGATCCAGTCAGCTTTACGCCAAGCAATCTGACACCTGCCAGTGCCAACTACGTGATCGGTCCAGATGATGAATTACGTGTCCGCATTTGGGGCGCGATCAACTATAGCGGCAATTTGCGCGTCGATCGTTCGGGCAATGTCTATTTGCCGCAGATTGGCTTGGTCCAAGTAGGTGGTCTCCGTTTCAATGAGCTGGACGCCCATCTGCGCGCCGCCACTGCGCGCGTCTACCGTAACTTTGATCTTTCCGCGGATCTTGGAAGAATCCGCTCCATTCAAGTTTATGTGACAGGTCAGGCAAACAAGCCTGGCGTGTATACCGTCAGTGCCTTGAGTTCTCTGGTCAATGCTCTCTTTGCCAGCGGTGGACCGAGTTCGCAGGGCTCGCTGCGGCATATTCAGCTCAAGCGCAACGGCAGCCTCGTCACCGATTTCGATCTATATGCATTCCTGCTGCATGGCGATAAATCGAAAGACGTGCCGCTGCAACCTGAAGATGTTCTCTATATTCCTCCGGTTGGCCCGCAGACGGCCATTTTCGGCAGCATTCGCACTCCCGCCATTTATGAGTTGCGTGACGTAGACACTCTCGGCGATCTTCTCGAATACGCAGGCGGAACCTCCGCACTCAGTGCACAAACCAAAGTTTCTCTTGACCGCGCCGATCAAAATCTGCGCCGAGCCGCTGAGTTTGCGCTCGACAAGAGCGGTCTTTCTGTACATCTTGCAGATAGTGACATTGTGCGCGTCTACTCCATTCTTCCTGCCTATCAGAGAACTGTCACCTTGCGCGGTAGCATCGCCAATGCTGGCCGTTATGGATGGCACGATGGCATGCGTCTGAGTGATCTAATCCCGGACCGGGAAGCGTTGATGAGCCGGGATTATTGGTGGAAGCGCAGCCATCTTGGATTGCCAGAACCCGATTACGAACCGGAAACAACTTCCCGCACAAGGAATACGGATGCAACCTCCAACCGGGCTACGAATCCCAACATCATGAATAATGATCAGCCCCGCCCTGGCATTGCAGCAAACAGCAGTTCGGGACCGGTCTCGTTGGCTGTGCAAAATCAAATGGCCTCTGGATCCGATTCAGATTCATATTCCAACCCCAATTTGGAGGTCAATTCCAGTCCCAATTTTGGTTCCAATTCAGATGTGAATTCCAATTCAAATACTGCTCCCGATTCAACTACGGGTACAGCCCAAAGCAAGCCCGCGCGCCCAAAAAATACCGTCCGAATTGTAGCGCCTGAACTTGACTGGAATTATGCGGTAATCGAGCGCGTTGATCCCCAAACGATGAAGACATCTCTGCTTCCTTTTGACCTTGGCAAGCTCGTATTGCAACACGACAGCAGCCAGGACTTCGTTCTGCAGCCAAACGATGCGGTTACGATCTTCTCGCAAGATGACATTCACGTTCCGCAAGAACAGCAGACCAAATACATCACTCTTGAGGGTGAGATTGCGCATGCCGGAACCTATAGCGTTTCGCCAGGTGAAACACTCCGAGATGTTGTGAGTCGGGCCGGAGGATTGACCCCAAAGGCATATCTTTATGGCTCCGAGTTCGATCGTGAGTCAACGCGCATTTTGCAACAACAGCGCATTGATGAGTACGTACGCTCTCTTGAATTGGAAACTTCGCGCAGCACTATCGCCTTTTCCGATTACGCTGCGCTTTCTGGGCAGGCAGGAGGAATGAGCGCGCCAAATCAGACGGTGCAAACAGAGTTTCTTAACCAGTTGCGCAAGATCCGCGCTACCGGTCGTGTGGTTTTCAATATCCCACCGCAAAGCCGCTCGATTGATGATCTTCCTGCGATTGCACTCGAAAACAAGGACCGCTTTATTGTGCCTTCGCTGCCCGCGACCATCAACATTGTTGGCGCCGTCTACGATCAAAGTACGTTTCTTTTTCAAACGCAGGGCACGGTCGGTAAATATCTGGAAATGGCCGGCGGCACTAACCGCAGCGCCGACACGAAAAAGGCCTACATCATCCGCGCGGATGGTTCTGTCTTCAATCGCAGCGCTGCCAAGGGCTACTGGGGGGATGCTTTTCAGCGTGCCAAGCTGAATCCTGGCGATACCATCGTGGTGCCGGATAAAAACTTCCGACCGAACCTAGGCTTGAAGGCCACCCTTGAGTGGACTCAAATGTTTACGCAACTCGCCATGGGTGCCGCCACGATTTCCTTGCTGAAGTAAGCCCGATTCATGGTGTAAACATTCGTCTGGACCTGTTGACGGAGTTTTCTCTGGCATGTAGTGACCTCGACGCTTTATTTGCCCACTCGTTTTTAAGTGGATTTGGATGGGATGAGGGCATCACGTCGTATACGCCAACATCGGAGATTTTGGCGTATACGACGATTGATGTGTGAGTGTTTGCCATTTGGATTCTCCAGTCCAGCTAGCGGGGCTACTATACACTGTCCCCGGTGCCAGTCGGATGTATATCTCAAACCCCGAAGATTACTAAAAGCTAACGATGCAGGTTGCCGTTTTTTTGCAACTTGCTTTATTTTCAGCAGCTTGGCAATCAATGGAGAATCATTCCGCACCAATGGCGCAATCTTCTTGCTGTTCATCCCCCCTTCCAAGAGCTTCTCAATCCAGTAAACTGGTGAAACGATGAGTACAACCGCACAGCAGCCCCAATTGAACCTTGCCCAGACGCCCGACTACCGCGAGAGCTACGCCAACAGTGTGCAGGTGCGAGTGAGCGTGTGGGATTTTCAACTGATCTTTGGCTTGGCTTCGAGCGAGAGCCCCGATCAGGTGACCATTCGCAACCACGACGCGATTTTTTTGAGCCCGCAGCAGGCCAAGGCGCTGTGGAACGTATTGGGGCAGAATCTGGCCCAGTACGAACAGGCCTTCGGTGAGCTGAACCTGGAGCCGCAGGGCCATGCCATCCAGCAGGGGCCCGTCAATTAGGAGTAAAGGTTTGGGCGGAAATGATTTTGAACCGCGGGCGAAGAGGCCGGAGTTCGCCTGGGCGGTTTTTGCGGCGGTGCTGGTGGGCCTTTGCCTGAGCCACCTGACGCTGCTGCGGCTGCCATACTTTTGGGACGAGGCGGGGTACTACATTCCGGCGGCTTGGGATTTTTTCCGGACCGGCTCGCTGATTCCACTGAGCACATTGACCAATGCGCATCCGCCGCTGCCCAGCGTGTGGCTGGCAGTGGCGTGGAAGTTTTTTGGGTTTTCACCGCTGGTGACGCGGCTGGC